>Ga0302326_10028177_pt1 | contig 11310 bp, 9 predicted proteins | sample Palsa_T0_3_FD_202264 | JGI IMG/M metagenome (GOLD analysis project Ga0302326, IMG submission 202264) | Peat permafrost microbial communities from Stordalen Mire near Abisko, Sweden - Palsa_T0_3 | ecosystem: Environmental > Terrestrial > Soil > Palsa > Peat permafrost | place: Sweden: Abisko...
GGCGTTCTTCGAGAGAATATCGCGTTCGATGCGGATCGTGCGCTCCTGGCTCAGGCCGGGAAGGCTGACGCCGGCAAGGCCCGCGCCGAAATCGATCGCGTCTCCCGAGTGCCGGTGGCCATGGTCGTGTCGATGGGGATGGCTGTGCCCAGGGCCCGAGTGGACGTGAGAGTCCGCTTCGGGCGCCTCGATAAGGCCCCCCGCCCCGCAGCCACAGACGGTACACATCACTCGACCTCCAGTTCGGTCAGCCGCAGCGAGCCGCCGGCGGTCATCCTGATCTGAACGCTCCCGCAGACGGGGCAGGGGGCGAAACGCTCGGCGATCGGCGACGTGCGGCGGCAATCGGCGCACCAACCCTCGCCGCCGACCATGTCGATCACCAGCCCGGAGCCCTCGGCGATGGTGCCCGCGGCGACCGCGTCGAAGCAGAAGCGGAGCGCCTCCGGCTCCGCGTGTCCAAGGACGCCCACCTCGAGCCTGATCGTCTTGATACGGATGAAAGGCTGCCTCGCCCTCTCCTGTTCCGCCAGGGCGATGACCTCTTCGATGAGCGAGACCTCATGCATGACGCGGTCCGCTCGAGCCGACGCCAAGCTGCGTGCGCAGGGTCTGGATCACCAGGGCGGTGTCCACCGGCTTGAGGAAGACCCCGGTGATTCCCAGTTCGTGCAGTCCGACGGAGCCCATCAGCGCCTCGGCGGCCGTGCTGACGATGTAGCAGGGCGTTGGACTGCCATTGGCTTGAAGCCATTCGGAAATGGTCGTCCCGGTGTCGGCGGTCTCCGCCAGCAAGTCGGCGAGGATGGCGTCGGGCTTCACGCGCAGGATGGTCCGTTCGCCCTCTCGATTGTTGGCGGCCTCTCCGACCGAGAAGCTCGCGGCCTCGAGCGCCCCGCGCAGCACCGCCCGGGCGTGGGGATCGGCGTCGATCAAAAGGATGGTCTTGCGCTGATCGCCAAGGCCGATGTTCATGGCGACACCTCTGATTGGGCTTGGCGAATCCTGTCGCTGAGGACGGCCACCGCGAGTTTGAGATTGTCGCGCGCCCCGGGCGTCAGCACCTCGACGAACTCGAAACGGTACCCGCGGATCGCCAGCAGGAAGGCCTTCGGCGTGCGCCCATAATATTGCCCCGCGAGAGCGAGGATGGCCTCCGGGCGAACCAGATGGCTGGTGAATTCAAGCGTGGGGGCGCTCGACAGCTCCGTGACGGCGTACGGCGATGGGCCAGCCCGCGAGGCATCGACGAACCAGACGACATCGTGGCTGGCGACGTCGACCGCGTCCTCGATGTTGAGCTGGTAGTTGTCGTAGGCGGTGACACCGGACCAGCCCAGCGTCTCGATCCGGGCCGCCGCCGCCGGCCCCAGTCCATCGTCCTGCCGTCCCGGGTTGCCATAGCCCAGGACGAGGACGCGGGCCCTGCCGGACGGCGCGGAAGCGACCCGTCTCGAACCGACGCCGGCGGGTTCGGCGATCGAGATCGGCCGGGGCGGGCTCATTCCTTCACTCTCGTGGCCACGATGCCGCCCTGGGCGTCTTCCAGGGTGACGATCAGCGGCATGTCGCCGAGGGCGTGGGTCGCGCAGGAGAGGCAGGGGTCATAGGCGCGGATGGCCACCTCGATGTGATTGAGCAGGCCTTCAGTGATCTCGCGTCCGGAAAGATAGTCCATGGCGACCTTCGTGACCGACCTGTTCATCGCCTCATTGTTGTTGGTCGTCGAGACGATCAGGTTCGCGCCTGTCACCTGACCATCGTCATCGACCGTATAGTGATGAAGCAGGGTTCCGCGCGGGGCCTCGATGATCGCGACGCCCTCGGGACGCCGTCGGCCGGCGACGACCAGATCCGTCCCTTGCAGGTCGTCGTCGAACAACAGCCCCTGGATCACCTCCGCGCAGTGGATCATCGTGATGATCCGCGCCCAGTGATAGCCGAGCGTCGCGTGGACGAGGCCGCCATGCCCGAGCGCCATGAACTCCTTGCGCGCCGCCTCGGCCAGGGGGGTGTCGATGAAGGCGCAGCAGTTGATCTGGGCCAGAGGGCCGACCCGATACCATCCGTCCTCGCGCCCCAGGGAGCGGATGTGGGGAAACTTCATATAGCTCCACGACCGGACCTCCTCGATCACGTGGTCGCGGTAGTCGGCGGGGTGAACGCCCTCGAAGATCGGTTCGCCTCCGGCGTCGATGGCGCGAAGCGCGCCGTCGTAGAGTTCCATCCGGTCGTCCGCCCCGACCAGGCTCATGTAGCTCGATGGAAAGCTCGCGAAGGTCGCATGCAGCTCCCGGTGAGCGTCGACGTAGCCCTTGTGGAGTTCCAGGGCCTCACCGCACCACTGGATGATCTGGCCGATGTCGTTGCGCAGGGCGTCCCGATGCTCCACCGAGAGGTTTTGGTTCACGCCGCCCGGGATGCAGAGGCGGGGATGGATGCGTCGTCCGCCGGTCGCGGCGATCACCTGCTGGCCGAATTTCCGGATGAAGATCGCCCACTTTCCCACTTCGGGGAAAGTTTCGATCACGCCGACGATGTTCCGCTTCGAGACCGGCGCCTCGAAGCCGAGCAGAAGATCGGGGGACGCCAGGTGGAAAAAATTCAGCGCATTGGATTGCAGCACCTGACCGTAATGCATCAGCCGCCGCATCTTGTCGGCCGTGGGTGTCACCTGATCGACGCCGGCGACGATATCCATCGCCTTGGCGGCGCAGAGATGGTGACTCACCGGACAGATGCCGCAGAGACGCTGAACGATGACCGGAACTTCCCAGTACATCCGGCCCTGGATGAAGCGCTCGAATCCGCGAAACTCGACGATGTGGAACCGGGCTTGCTCAACCTCTCCCGCGTCGTTCAGCCTGATGGTGACCTTGCCGTGCCCTTCCACCCGGGTGACCGGATCGATCACGATTTTCCTTGGTCCCAGGCTGACCTGAACCTCGCTCATTGTCGGCGGTCCTCCATGGCGCCCGTCACTCGTATTTCAGGAGGGCGTAGGGCAGTTGCGGCGCCGCGCCTGTGAGCAGGGCTTTCAGAGTGGCCCAGATCGCGTCCGCGGACGGCGGGCAGCCGGGCAGGAAGTGGTCGATCTTGACGATCTCGTGCGAGGGATAGACCCGGTCCAGCAGCAGCGGCAGATCCTCGTCGTTCGGGATCAAGCCGCCCCCTTCCAGCGAAGGGCCCTTCAGATAGACCGCTTCGAGGCACTCGCGAAGTCCGACGGTGTTGCGCATCGCCGGCACCCCGCCATTGATCGCGCAGGCGCCGACCGAGATCAGAATCCGGCAGTTCTTCCTGAATTCGCGCAGTTCGTGGACGTTGGCTTCGTTCGAGCATCCGCCCTCGATGAAGCCGATGTCGACCGGCCGATCGAACACCTTCTTGTCGTCGAAGGGCGACTTGTCGAGATCGACAAGATCAACCAGTTCGAGGATGCGCTCGTCGATATCGAGCAGGGACATGTGGCAGCCGAAGCAGCCGGTCAGGGCGCAGGTCGCCAGCGTCGGCTTCATGGAGGCGGGCGGATTCGCGACGGGGCTGGTCATGGCTTCGGCTCGAGCCGCTTGGCCTCGATGTCCGCGCCGATCGGAGATTTGTCATACCGGCGCTCGCCGTTGGGAACGCGGTAGCTGTCTCGCTTGATGACGATGCACGCCACCGGACAGACCCGGGCGGCCTTGTCGATGGCGGCCATCTGGGTCTCGCCCAGGCCGCCCTCGGCGTCGATGTTGAGGCGCATCGCGATGCCGCGGCCCTCGAAGCCGAACACCGACTTTCCGTCCTCCATCCGCGAGGCGCGGATGCAGCGCGAACAGAGAATGCAGCGGTCGTGGTCCAGGTAGATATCGGGGTGTGTGGCGTCGAGCTTCCGGCGGGGCCAGAGATAGGACTCCGTCGGCGCCGTCATCCCGAGCCGATAGCCCAGCGCCTGAAGCTCGCAGTCGCCGCTGGCGACGCAATAGGGGCAGGGGTGGACGCCCTCGACGAACAGCATTTCGATGAGGGTGCGGCGGTCGGTCGTCAGCCGTGGGGTATTGTTCTCGATCACCATTCCGTGCGTCGCCGGGGTCACACAGGCGGCGCTCTGGCGACCATTGATCGTGCAGGTGCACACGCGGCAGTTGCCGGAGGGCGGGAGCTCGGGGTGGTGGCACAGCCGGGGAATATAGACGCCCGCGGCGTCGCAGGCCTCGATGACCGATTGACCCGAAGCGGCCTCGACCCGGATGCCGTCGATCGTGAAGCTGATGGTCTTGTCGGTCATCTAGATCGCCGCCGCCACGGGCTCGCGCCCCTGAACCTCGACCGCCTCGCGCAGGGCCTGATCCAGCGTCACGGTCGGAACGAAGGTCTCCTCGCGCAGTCGGGCTTCATAGAGTTCCGGAAAGTTGTTCATCGTCGAGAGGATCGGATTGGGCGCCATCTGGCCGAGCCCACAGCGGCTCATCCTCATCACCGTGTGCGAGAGGGCCTCCATGCCGGCGATGTCGGCGCGCGTCGCCCGGCCGGCGACCACCTTTTCCATGGCCAGCTTGAGTTGGGTGGTGCCGATCCTGCACGGCGCGCACCATCCGCAGGATTCGTCCACGAAGAATTCGGCGAACTGCAGGGCGATCTCTAGGACATCGCGCCGCCGCCCGAACACCATGGTCGATCCACCCGTCGACAGGTCCTCGTAGGCGATCCTGCGGCCGAAATCCTTCGGTGCGACCGACTGACCCGAAGGTCCGCCGATCTGCACGAATTCAGCGTCGGCGCCGCCGACCAGATCGAGAAGTTCGTTGACCGTGATGCCAAGCGGAACTTCGTAGACACCAGGATCGGTGCAATCGCCCGCCACGCTCATCAGCTTCGTTCCCGTCGACAGCTTGGTGCCCTGGTCCGCGAACCAGGCCGAGCCCTTTTCGACGATGCGCGCGGCGCACGCGAAGGTCTCGACATTGTCGATCGCGGTCGGCTGACCCAGATAGCCGCGCTCGGTTGGGAACGGTGGACGATCCCGAGGCGCGCCCCGCTTGCCTTCGAGCGATTCTAGGAGGGAGGATTCTTCCCCGCAGATATAGGCGCCCGCGCCAAGCTGGATGCGGATGTCGAAGTCGAATCCGTCGCGACCGCCGATCGACTTTCCGAGCCAGCCACTCTTCCGGCGAGACTCGAGAACCTCCTGAAGGTGGTCCCAAAGGTAGGCGTACTCGCCGCGCAGATAGACGAGGCCCTGACCAGAACCCAGGGCGAACCCGGCGACGGTCATGCCGTCGAACACCAGATCCGGATATTCCGATAGGAGAACGCGATCCTTGAACGTGCCCGGCTCGCCCTCGTCGGCGTTGCAAACCACATAGTGCTCGTCTCCCTTCGACCTCCGCGTCAGGCGCCACTTCATGCCCGTGGGAAAGCCGGCGCCGCCGCGGCCGCGAAGTTTCGAGCTGGTGATCTGCTCGATCAGCGCCTCGGGCGTCATGGCCAGGGCGGCCTTGATCACTGCCCCTCGCTCAGGAAGATCCGACAGCAGCGGCCCGGCCTTGACCAGGCCAGGCCGCACGTTCGCGTTGGGAAGCGCCGCGCCCAGCACGCGATGGGGTGGATAGGATGGGAGGGCCCCGTCGCGATCTGATTGGCGCAGCGCCGCGACAATGTGTGGGACGTCCGCCGGCGCAAGCGCGGTCAGGACCACGCCGTTCACCAGGGCGGCCGGCTCTTGATCGGCCATGCCGATGTCGCTGGTCCATTCGAGCGTGAATTCGCCATCCGGCGTCGTCCCGCCCATGGCAATGCCGAGCGCGTCCTCGAAGGCCGAGGCAACCGCTCGCGCGCCCTTGATGAGCGAGATCGCGGTCTTCGACAGGCGGATCCTGAACCGACCGTGCAGATCCCGATCGAAGAACGAATAGAAGGATACCATGTCTTCGACTTCGACCGGATGAATCCCGAGGCCGATCGCCAAGGCCCGGACGGACTCGCCGCTGACGTGGCCAAGCCGATGCTGGACCGCGATGACGATATCCATCAGGCGCGTTCTGTCCGAACCGAATTCCTTGAGGATGTCGTCCACGGCCGGCGCGCGCACTGTCCTCATCAACGAAAGCCGCGCATGATCGAATCTCCAGGAGTTGACGGCGCCGAGGGCGACGTTGTGGAAGCTGAAGACCTTTGTCGGTCGAACCAAGCCTATCTGACCGCCCGCGCCGCCGAGCAGCCTCGGAAACTACTCAGGCGGAGCTCCAGGACAACGGAACGCGCGCTCGAACTCGACGACCTCGCCCCCCAGACGCCCACTCAGGAGGGCGAGGCGGACCGCGCGGCGGTCGCGACGACGGTTGTCGGCTTGTGAAATTACTCTCATTATGGAGCCGTTCAACGCCAGACTTTGATTCATGTAGATCATCGAGTTGAAATTCATCCGTTATGCAACAAACGATGATCCTGAATCTTCGATTAATTCTATTTGGAAATATTTGATGATCCGGCCGAGGGAGTCACGGAGTGTTGAGCGATAGCTTTCGGTGATTTGGGGGAACCGAAAACCTTCGGGCGGGTTAAGCTTTGTGCCCTGGGAGCCCGCCATGTTCAGTCTGCCCGACCTGCCATATTCCTATGACGCCTTGGAGCCGGTGATCTCGGCCGAGGCCCTGCGGCTGCATCACCAAAAACACCATGCGGGCTATGTGACCAAGACCAACGCCCTGGTCGAAAACCTGGGCATTGAACCGGACAATCTCGAATCCCTGATCGGATCGGCGATCGCCAGCGGTGACGCCAAGCTGTTCAACGTCGCCGCCCAGGCCTGGAATCACGCGTTCTTCCTGCTGAAGGGCGATATCCTTCGCCCATGATCTGGCCTGGCGCGCGCCGCGCCGGGCTCCACGCTGTTTCACCCAGGAAGGGGCTCAGCCATGTCCGAACTCATCAACGTGGGCCCGGTCGTTCTTGTTCTGCTGTTCGTGGTCGTGGCCCTGCTCACGGCGACCATCAAGATTCTGCGGGAATACGAGCGCGCGGTCGTCTTCACGCTGGGACGCTTCCAGGCGGTCAAGGGCCCGGGTCTGGTGCTTCTCATCCCCGCGATCCAGCAGATGGTGCGGGTCGACCTCCGCACCCAGGTTCTCGAAATTCCCACCCAGGACATCATCTCCCTCGACAATGTGTCGATGAAGGTCGACGCCATCCTCTACTTCAACGTCGTCGACGCCGAGCGGGCGATCATCAAGGTCCAGGATTTCCTGCCGGCCACCAAGATGCTCGCCCAGACCACGCTTCGGTCGGTGCTGGGCCAGCACGCCCTCGACGACATGCTCTCCGAGCGAAAGAAGCTCAGCAGCGACGTACAGGCCATCGTCGATGTCCAGACCGAGTTGTGGGGCATCAAGGTCACCAACGTCGAGCTGCGCACCATGGATCTCACCGAGAACATGATCCGCGCCATCGCCAAGCAGGCGGAGGCCGAGCGCGACCGGCGGGCCAAGGTCATCCACGCCGAGGCCGAGTTCCAGGCCGCCCAGAAGCTGGTGGACGCCGCGAAGATCCTCGGCAGCGTGCCGGCCGCCATGCAGCTGCGCTATCTGCAAACCCTCACCGAGATTGGCGCTGAGCAGAACTCCACGGTCATCTTCCCGATGCCGCTCGATGTCGTGAAGCCGTTCATGCAGCTGGTGGACGCCGCCGTGGCCGCCGGCGCGAAGGCCTAGAAAGCTCCCTGTTGCCCAATTTCACCGGTGTTCGGACATTTCGTGCTGGAATTAGGCCTCGGTTTTGCCGCGGTTTTGCCTCGGAGCCGCGGCCCCGGACGTGGGGCGAGTGGGTGTGCAATCGAGAAAGTTCAGACGGTCCGGGCCCATCTGTGCTATTAGGTCGCAGGGGCCCGCGTGGGGGTCGTTTTCGATAGAAGGTCAACATGACGGCGCGTCGTCCGCGATTGTCGGCGACCGCCCGCGGTTTACCGGGCGACGGGCGGAGCGATGGCCAAACGGCCACGCCCGCCGTCGTGGCGATCGGCGCCTCGGCCGGTGGGCTGGAGGCCTGCCAGAAGCTGTTCGATGGCCTCGGCGTCGTCAGCGGCGCCGCCTTCCTGGTCGTCCAGCACCTGGATCCGAAGCACAAGAGCCTGATGGTCGACCTGCTCTCGAAGCATACCGAAATGGATGTGCTCGAGGCCGTCGACGGCGCGCGTCTCGAGCCGGGCCGCGCCTATGTGATCTCGCCCGGCACATATATGTCGGTCGAGGCGGGCCTGCTGCGCGTCAGCGCGCGAGATTCAGCCCGCGGCGTGCGTCGGCCGTTCGACGTCCTGCTCAACAGCCTCGCCGAATCGGTTGGAGAACAAACGATCTGCGTCGTCCTCTCCGGCTCCCTCGACGACGGAAGTCTTGGAGTGAAGGCGGTCAAGGCCGCCGGCGGCGCGGTGATCGCCCACGATCCCGACGAGGCCGGCTTCGACGGCATGCCGCGCGGCGCGATTCTCACCGGCGATGTGGACCTGATCCTGCCGGTCGCCGAGATCCCGGCCGCGATCGCCAAGATCATCGCCGCCCTGCCCGCCGGCCAGGGATCCGGGCCGTCCGAAGCGCGCCGAAGGACCAACGGCGTGCTGGGCCGGATCGTCGCCCTGGTGCACGATCGCGCCGGTCGGGACTTCAACGCCTACAAGGCCGGCACCCTGCACCGGCGCGTGCTGCGGCGCATGGCGCTCGCCTCGATCCAACCCGCGGAGATGGATCGCTATCTCGATCGGCTCATGGGAGATCGCGCCGAACTGGAGATGCTGGCCAAGGACCTGCTGATCCACGTCACCGGCTTCTTCCGCGACCCTTCGGTGTTCGACCTGGTCGCCAAGTCGCTGGCGATGGATCTGGCCCGCGGTCGCGCGCCCGACGATCCCATCCGCGTCTGGGTCGCCGGCTGCAGCACCGGGGAGGAAGCCTACTCCATCGCCATGATCCTGACCGAGGCGATGACCATCGTCGGCGGCCGCGCCCGACTGCAGATCTTCGCTTCCGACATCGACCCCGAGGCGGTCGCCGCGGCGCGGGACGGCATCTATCCTGAAGCCATCGCCGATTCGGTCTCCCCGGCGCGGCTCGCGCGGTTCTTCACCCCGGTCGAGCGGGGCTACCAGGTGTCCGCCGAGCTGCGCGGCTGCGTGGTGTTCACGGTTCAGAACCTGCTGGCCGATCCGCCGTTTTCCCGCCTCGACCTGGTCTCCTGCCGCAATCTGCTGATCTACCTGCGTCCGGAGGCGCAGGCCAAGGTGCTGTCGATCTTCCATTTCGCGCTGAAGCCGGGGGGATCGCTGCTGCTGGGGGCGTCGGAGGGCGTTGGCCGGGCCGAGGCGCGGTTCGAGACCCTCTCCAAGTCGGCCCGTCTCTACAGGCAGATCGGCCGCCCGCGGGCGGCCGATCTGAGCTTCCTGGCCGCCGCCGCCGCGGTTCGGGGCCTCGCGCGGGCCGGGTCGCCCGCCGGCCCGGCCGCGACGGCCCCCAATTTCCTCGCCGAGCTGTGCCGGCGGCTGGTGCTCGAGACCCATGCGCCGGCCGCCGTGCTGATCAACCGCGACCGCGAGTGTCTCTATTCGCTGGGTCCCACCGATCGCTATCTGCGCGTGGCGGTCGGCGCCCCCAGCCTGGATCTGCTGGCCATGGCCCGCCACGGCATTCGCGCCCGGCTCGATACCGCGATCACCCAGGCCTTCGCCGACAACAGGACGGTGGTGGTCCACAGTGGCCCGCTGACGTGGGAGCGCAAGGTCCACGCCTTCGACATCGAGGCCCGCCCGGTCCAGGTGGGCGGCGAGACCCTACTGCTGCTGTATTTCCTCGACCGGCCGAAGCCGGCTGGTCGCGGCGACGCCGCCTACGCACAAGAGGACGGCTCGCGTATCAAGGACCTCGAATCGGAACTGGCGGCCGTCAGGGCCGAATTGGCCAGCGCCGTGCGCAACCTTGAAATCGCCAGCGAAGAGCAGAGTACGATCAACGAGGAGGCGCTCTCGGTCAACGAGGAATACCAGTCGACCAACGAGGAGCTGATCACTTCCAAGGAGGAACTGCAGTCGCTGAACGAGGAGCTCAACGCCCTCAACAGCCAGCTCCAGGAGACCCTCGACCGGCAGCGGACGACGGCGACCGACCTGCAGAACATTCTCTACAGCGCCGACGTGGCGACGGTGTTTCTCGACAAGGCGCTGCATATCCGTTTCTTCACGCCCTCGGCGCGGGCGCTGTTCAGCGTCATCCCCAGCGATGTCGGCCGCCCCCTCGCGGACCTCAACTCCATGGCCGACGACCCGGACCTCCTGCCCGACGCCAGGTCCATGCTCCGGGCCGGCGAGCCGCTGTCGCGCGAGATCGAGGCCGCGAATGGCGCCTGGTACATGCGCCGCCTGATGCCCTACCGCTCCCAGGGCGACGCCGTGGAGGGGGTGGTGATCACCTATGTCGACATCACCGAGCGCAAGCACACGGCGCGGCGCCTGGAGGCGGCCACGCTGGCGGCCGATAGCGCCAACCGGGCCAAGTCGCGATTCCTCGCGGCGGCCAGTCATGATCTGCGCCAGCCGCTCCAGACCCTGACCCTGATCCAGAGCCTGCTGGCCCGCAAGATCCACGGGGAGGCCGAGCAGAAGCTGATACTGCTGCAGGAGCAGTGTCTGGGCGCCATGTCGGGCATGCTCAACACCCTGCTCGACATCAACCAGATCGACGCCGGCATTATTCAACCGACCAAGGTGGTGTTCACGATCGACACCCTGTTCGACCGCATCAAGGGCGAGTTCGCCTATCACGCCCAGGCCAAGGGCCTGGCCTTGCATATTGTACCCTGCGGGCTCCCCATCGTCAGCGATCCGGCCCTCCTCGAGCAGATGATCCGCAACCTGGTGGCCAACGCCATCAGGTACACCAGCCGCGGCGCGATTCTGCTCGGTTGTCGTCGGCGCGGCGGGCGTCTGAGCATCCAGGTGCTCGACACCGGCATCGGCATGGACGCCGGCGAACTGCACGCGATCTTCGAGGAATATCATCAGATCGACAATGTCGCCCGCGAGCGCAGCCGCGGTCTCGGCCTGGGACTCTCGATCGTCAAGCGCCTCGGCGATCTCCTCGGCCACGAGGTCGGCGTTCGATCCCGGCCGGGCAAGGGCTCGATGTTCACCATCGACGTTGATCGCGCTCCCGCCGCTCCTGGCGCCGCCGCGAGAAGAGCCGGTGTCCCTGCGACCGCTTCCCCTCCGGGCTCGGCCATGCGGTTGACCGAGATCTTGGTCGTCGAGGACGATCCGGAGGCCCGCCAGTTGCTCGAGCTTTTCCTCGT
>Ga0302326_10028178_pt1 | contig 11309 bp, 10 predicted proteins | sample Palsa_T0_3_FD_202264 | JGI IMG/M metagenome (GOLD analysis project Ga0302326, IMG submission 202264) | Peat permafrost microbial communities from Stordalen Mire near Abisko, Sweden - Palsa_T0_3 | ecosystem: Environmental > Terrestrial > Soil > Palsa > Peat permafrost | place: Sweden: Abisko...
TTGTCGGTGAAGAACTTGTTCGTCTCGCCGATGCGAGCCGGCTCGACGTCGAAGGGGCCGTCCTCCGGATAGCCGAGGATCGCCGCCGCGGTGCCCGACCGCGGGTGGGCCGCGAGCTTGAGCGGCGCGGTCGAGGCCAGGGACGGCACATACAGGATTGCGATGTCGTTGTCGGGATCGAACACAATCACTCTCACCGGAACCTGCGGGCCCGAGCCGCCGAGCTGGACCGTCGTGTCGGTCTCACCGGCGACGACATGGGCGTTCGTGACCACCAGATCGGGGGCACCGACCCACCCCGAGCCCTCGATCCCGAGACCGCACGCCTGCCCGAGCACGCGCACCACCTTCGGGAACGCGGCCCGCACGCCCGGCGCCGAATCGATCGCCTTCGTCGGGCGCGGCACGTTGGCGGTCGGGCCGGTGAGCGAGGGCAGCGGATCGAAGTGGGACAGCGCGTGCAGGATCGCGCCCGACGGCGGCAGCGTTTTGTCAAGATCACGCAGGATCTCCGAGTGCCCGATGTCCCGTCGCAACGCCGGCGAGGTCACCGCGTGGAGAGTGACGGCGCCGACGATCCAGACGATCCCCAGTCCGATACACGCGGTCAGCGCCGCCCCCAGCAGACCGTCGACGACCCTCAAGCCCGGAATTCGCAGCGCGAAGCGGACTCGCATGCCGAGCCCTTCGAGCAGGCTCGCGAGCACGCCGCCGAGCAGCAGCGCTCCGACCAGTCCCAGCAGCGGCGCGTAGATCGAGTGTGAACCGCCCGAGAGAACGAGCGGAGCGACCCGCGCGCCAATCACCGCGCCGAGGGCGAATCCGGCGAGCGAGAGGCCGCCGACGATGATCCCCTGCATGTAGCCCCACACCGCGAACAGGGCCGCGAAAGCGACTATGAACCAGTCGATCCCGTTCACCCCGCCACTGTATCCGTGCCGGTGGGCGGTCCGCGCAAACTCCCGACAGCCGCTTCCGGCGGCGGCAGCGTTTACGCTGCGCATTGGAAGTGCCTAGGGGACGCCCATCGCTCGCGGCGCGGAGACCGCTCCGGTCGCGATTGTCGGCGCGGCGCCGCAGGCGACTGATCACCCGCGCCGTGCCGCTGGTGGTGATCGCGGGGGTGGCCTTCACGGCCGGGATCGTGACCGCGACAGGGCCCGGGCGAGCGGAGCGCCGGCTGGTCACCCGGTACGTCAGAGCCTGGCACAGCGGGGAGTTCGCGACCATGTACGACCTGCTCGACACGCAGTCGCGCGACCAGCTCTCAGCTTCGGAGTTCCGCGCCGCGTACGCCGCCGCGGCGCAGACGGCGACGCTCGTCTCCTTGACCGTAGGCAAGGTCGGACAACCACACGGGAACGTGATCAACGTTGCCCTCCGGATCCGGACGCGGATCTTCGGAACGGTCCGGGGAACCCTCGCCGTCCCGTTCACCGGCAGCGGCTCCGGCGCGCACGTTCACTTCGATTCGCGGCTGCTGTTTCCCGGGCTGCGCGCGGGCGAGCAACTGACGCGACGGGTCTCGCTCCCGCCTCGCGCCTCCCTGTTAGCCCGAGACGGCACGCCCCTGGCGGAAGGGCCGGATCTGAACACGCCGATTCCCGAGGTAGCGCTTCAGGTCGTCGGCACGCTCGGTCCGATCCCGGCCACTGAGCGCGCGACGTTCGCGGCCGATGGATATCCCGCCGACGCTCGGATCGGCATGAACGGTCTCGAGCTGATTTTCCAACGGCGGCTCGCGGGCACTCCAGGCGGCACGCTGCTGGCCGGCGGCCGCGTGCTCGCGAGCTCGCAGCCAGTGCCCGGCAAGACGGTGAAGACGACGATCGACCCCGCGCTCGAGGACGCCGAGATCGTCGCGATGGCGAACCGCTACGCCGGCATGTTCGCGATGAACCCGCGCAACGGACAGGTGCTGGCGGTGTCCGGAATCGCATTCTCGAATCCTCAGCCTCCCGGCTCGACGATGAAGATCATCACTTCGACGGGCGCGCTCGCGGCGGGGATCGTCAAGCTCGGCACCACCTTCCCGATCGAGACCAGTACGACGCTCGACGGCTACACGCTGCAGAACGCGAGCAGCGAGGCGTGCGGCGGGACGCTGCTGAACGCTTTCGCGGTCTCGTGCAACTCGGTGTTCGCGCCACTCGGCGCCCGCCTCGGCGCAGCGCGGCTGGTCGCGATCGCGGAGAAGTTCGGCTTCAACGCCGCGCCCTCCTTCCCTGGCGAGGCCCCGAGCACGATCCCCTCCGCGGCCACGATCGGCGATTCCCTCGCCGTCGGCTCATCGGCGATCGGTCAGGGCATGGTCCTGGCGACGCCGCTCGAGATGGCGATCGCGGGGGCCACCATCGGAATGCGCGGGAAGCGGCCGATACCGACGTTCGAGGTCGGCCAGCGGCCCAGGTTCGTCAAGGTGACGACGCCGCACGTCGCCGCGGAGGTGCAGAAGATGATGATCGCGGTGGTTGAGTACGGGACCGGCACCGCGGCCCAGATCCCCGGGGTCACCGTGGCGGGCAAGACCGGCACCGCCGAGCTCACCGACACCGCCACTCCCTCCACCACTCCGGGCGCCCCACCCCCCAACAGCCCGCTCGACACCGACGCCTGGTTCGTCGGCTACGCCCCGGTCGGGAAGCCCACGATCGTAGTCGCGGCGCTGTTCCCGTCGCAGGGGGCCGGCGGCGCCACCGCAGCGCCGGCGGTTCAGCAGGTGCTGGTGGCGGCGCTGGGGAAGGGGTAGGGGCGGGGTTGGGGGTTGGGGCGCCGGCCGGGGGGTTGGGGCGCCGGCCGGGGGGTTAGGGCGCCGGCGGGGGGTTAGGGCGCCGGCGGGGGGTTGGGGCGGCGGCGGGGGGTTGGGGCGGCGGGGGGTTGGGGCGCCGGCGGGGGTTGGGGCGCCGGCGGGGGTTGGGGCGCCGCCCGTATGTCGGCGTCGGTTTGCGAGCCCGCTTACGTCCGGCTGCCCGGATTTGATCGTGGTCTGGTCGCTTCGCCTTCCGGTCGGGATGTTCGCGGGGCGCGTGGTCGAGTCCCCCCCCATAAGCGACGAAGTCAAGGTCGGTCGGCGCGTCAGCGATGAACGTAACGTTGTGCCCGCTATTCGGGCACAACGTTACGTGCAAGCGGAGGCGCGGGCCTCGATCGGGGAGAGGACGATGGGGGCGACCGCCGATGCAGCTGCTCGAGCCGACCGCCGGTGGCTGCCGCCTTGATCGCCAGGGGAAGCCGGCTCTGACACGTCGGGCCCCAAGGGGCGCGCCACCCGCGTTAGCCGTGATCTGTGCATCAGCCGGCGCCGGCACGGTCGAGATGCCCGCTTCGCATAGCGGAGTTTTGATGCGTCCAATCTCTCGCGGGCGCCGCGCGCCCGTGGCCACCCGCGGGCCGCCGCTCCGCCGCGCCCCCCGTCCGCCCGCCCCCAACGCTCGGGCGCGGGGGCGTCCGCCCCGCTACCGCAACACCGAGGCAAACACATCCTGATTGAGGGTCCCCTGCGTCCACGTCGCGACCGCCTCCCCGCTGGGCCCGAATCCCACATCGAGACTCCCCGCCAGCATGCCGGACAGCCTTCGCGCCGCTGCGAAGTGAGACGAGCCAGGCCGCAGCTCGGCCAGGACCGCTTGCGTGCCGGTGATCCAGCCGGTGAGCGCCTCCCGGTCGGGCGCCATGATCACCTGCGGGCTGTCGCCGTCGTCGATTGACCCGAGGCGTGACGAGGCGCCGAACCAGCGGCCGTCGCGCTTCCTGACCGCGCCGTGCACCGTACACAGTTCGGCCGCGCAATCATCCCAGGCCGCCACCTGGTCCCCGCTGCCGTCAGCCGCAAGGGCGAGGCCGGAGGCGACAGCTCTGGGCGCCGACAGGGCCCGCGGGTGTGCCGGTTTGCCCGGTCCGGGCAGATCGGCCGCCACCGCCTGCGAGTGATAGGCGCCGCTCCCGTCGTTCCAGCTCTCGGTCCATCCGATGGTCAGCCCAGCCGCCCCGGCCGCGGTCGACCCAGCCGCCCCGGCCGCGGTCGACCGAGCCGCCCGGGCCGCGGTCGACCCAGCCGCTAGGGGCGCGACCTGAAGGCCGTCGACCACGTGACCCGCCGCGACCCTCACCAGGGTGCGGGGTTTCGATGGCGCCGCGCCGGGCGCCCCGGTGGCGCCGATCACGCTCTGGCTCGACCCTTGTGTCCACACGACGGCGCTCCCGCCCCCGGGCGTCGCGGTCACCGCGAGTGCGTTCGGCGCCACCCCGAGGCGCGTCAGCCCCTTCGCCTTGGCGAATCTGCCGCTCCCCCGGGCCTCGGTGACCCACAGCCGCTGCGGCCCCGCGACCACCGCCAGCAGGCGCCCGTTCGCGAGCGCCACCAGTCGCCCGATCGCCCCGCCGCCGACGGAAGCGACGAGCGTCTGCGGGCGGCTGAACTTCCCGTGCGGACCGCGCCGGAGCACCTGGACGGTCGTGCAGCACGGCTGTCCGGCCGGGCTCTTCGCAGTCATCAGCTCGAGCGTGCTTCCCGAGTATGCGAGGGCGAGCACCTCCTGCACCTGGCCCACCACCCGCGCGGGGGCGAAGGAGCGGCCGGGCGAGGCGAGCGCAAGGAACGCGGCAGCGGTGCTCTGCACGTCGAAGTTCACCTCGTTGAACGAGACCGCCGTGGCCCCCGCCGTCGAGGCGGCGACCTGGGATCCGACGACCTCGATCGAGTTTGGCGCGGAGATCTCAACGGGGGGCGTCCAGCGGGCTCCGGCCGCCGCCGCACCGGCTCCGGCCGGCGCTGCCACCACTGCGCAGATGGCCGCGGCGGCGGCCATGGTCAGGAGTGCTCGCCGAGCTTTGATCAGAGCTGCGGGCCGTTCCACACCCGGCCATCCCGTCGATCGACCCATATGCCGGCGGCCAGACCGACGAGCAGTCCGAGCACGACGCCGCCGACGGCGATCACCGTGTGCAGCCGCCCGGACAGCGACAACCCCACGGCGGCAACCGGAGCGGCGACGGCGGTGAAGACGCCGACTCCCGTCGCCAGCGGGTTGAACCTCAGGTCGGGCCTGCCGGTGGGCTGCTCCGCCCGCCTCGGCCGATCATCGCTCACAAGTCGAGCGGAATCGTCGCCTCGACCTGATTCTGCGATCCCCGGATCTGCAGCGTCAGTGGGCGGTTCGCGTAGGCCGTGGTGTTGATCTTAAACAGCAGCTCTCCACCGCCGGTCGGGCCGAAGAACGCGGTGCTGTCCGGGATCGGCTCCGTTTGGTTGGGCCGCAGCAGCTCGGACGTCCAGGCGTACGGGTTGTCGTTCGGATCGATCGGATAGGGGTGGTACATGTTGCCCTGCGTGTCGACGATGTCGAAGTCGGTCGGGGGCGCCGTGTACTGCGCCGTCTTGGTCTGGTTCCAGGCCCACATGAACACCCCATACCACTCCTGATCGGGCCCGGGGGCCGTGGTGTTCGCGGGCAGGCCATGGAGGTACTGGGAGTCCAGGGTGCTGAAGCCGTTGAGCTCGCGCGAGATCTCCAGCTGGTAGGAGATCGGCCCGGCGAAGACGTACGTCGCGTCGTTGCCGGCGTCGGCGTGGTGGCGCGGGTGCGGCTTGTTCCCGCAGCCGCTGATACCGACGGCGAGGAGCAGGCTCGAGATCAGGATCGTGACGCGGCGCGCTCTCACGGGGCGGGAAGTCTATCCCGATGGCTGACGAGAGGGTGCGCTAGCCACGACCCGCCGCGAACGAGCCCGTGGCGGCCGGTTTCTGTCTGCTACAGGCCGCCGATCGACGGCCTCTGTCCACGGTCGCGGTCCTCCTCGAGGATCACGCGGAGCCGGCGCATCGCCTTCGCGGCCTGGCGGCGGGTCCAGGCCCGTCGTCCGAGCGTCTCGATCAACCGATCGCTCGGTTGCACCGGCTTGGTCTCGAACGTGTACTCGACTTTGGTGGACTCGTCGGGTCCAACGGTCAGCGTGTAAGTGCCAAGCAGGCGAACGCGGTTGAACTTTCCGCCGCGACCTTGCTCGACGATCCGGAACGGCGGCTCGAGCTCGGCCAAGGTCATGTCAGCCCACGAGAATCGGGCTCGGAGCGGCGCCTTGACGCGGAACCGGGCACCGGCTCCGGTGCCGTAGCTCTGCTCGCGCGTGAGATGCCAGTCGACGAGATAGTGATCGGTGAATTCGGCGTGGTTCGCGATGTCGGCGAGGTACTCGAACACTTCTTCGCGAGACTTGCCGATCACGGTGGACACGGAGACAGGAAGCATCGCCGCCGGGAGTCTAAGTGGAACGGGCCACTGAGTGGCCACTAAGGGTCTATATCGATCACCGGCGGGCCCGCCCGCCGGAGCGGGTGTTAACCCGGCTCGCCCTGCCTCGGGACTGACGCGACACTGCGCTGATCGGTGATCCGCACCGCGTGTCCGAACGCGGGACCGTGGACCAGACGCGAGGACACTGGATCCTCCGGCCGCAGCGCGCGGCACAGCTCGCACAGCATCCGCCCGGACTTATAGAGGTGCACGTGCTCACCGATCAGCGGGGTGCGGTGGCAGTGGTCACAGCGCTCGCGGCCCTCGGTCAGCCTGCCCACGCTCCGTCGCAGCAGTTGGAACTCGAGCCCCGGAATTTCCCGTACGGAGAGTCGCATCCCGTGACTTTCGTCGTTGCGATCACCGTTCCTCCCGCTGCATCGCAGGTTTGTCGGCCGCCCACCGCGGGTATGACTAGGCGCCGTGGATCACCAGCCCGATCTCGTGAGCCCACCTCGCGGATGTTTCCTCCGCAAGGGCCGGATTGACGCCCTCGATATATTCTTTTGCCCACCTGATGGGCGATGGGAAGGCGCCCCGGAGGTGAAACCGCCCCCCGCTGAGAACAGGAGGTTTCCATGAAGGCTTGGACTACCGGCGACCTGGCTGGAATGGGGACATTTCGCTGCACGGCCTGTGAGTACGCGATCACGCTCGATGGGACCGACGAACTGCCGGCCTGCCCCAGCTGCGGCGGGACTAAGTTCGTTCGCGCATCGCTGTTCGCGACGGTCGCCACCACGGCGGACCCCGTGGAGCTCGACGCCGAGGATTCGGGATGGCTCGTGGAGGTGCGCGAGAACCTCGATCAGCCCGGCGAGTACATCGCGTTCCGCGACAACGAGGAGAACGTCATCACATTCTCGCTGCGGCGTGAATGGACGCGGATCGGCCGGAGCCTGGCCGCCGACATCCGCTTCGACGACCCCACGGTGTCCCGCCGTCACGCGCTCATCGTCCGCCAGCCCGATGGGCTCCGCGTGCTCGATGACCGCAGCCTCAACGGCGTGTACGTCAACGGCGAGCGTGTCGAGTGGAGCCCGCTCTCAGACGGCGACGAGATCGTCGTCGGCCGCCATCACCTGCACTACCTTCTCGTGCAGGCGGTCTCCGGGATGCGCAACGAGGGGTCGGAGCGCACCGCCCCCACCGCGGGCTCCCGCTGACCGCGACAGTCTGATCCGGCAGGCTAACCGCGACAGTCTGATCCCGACAGTCTGATCCCGACAGGCTGAACCCGACCGGCTGAACCCGACACACGAGCCGCTCGCGTCCACCGGCGCGACCGGCTCCGGTCGCCCCCGGCGCTACCGGCCCCTCCGCCTCACGACGGGGCCGCCGCCGTCTCCTTGTCGGTCTCCGCTGCCGCCGTCTCCTTGTCCGTCTCCGCTGCCGCCGTCTCCTTGTCCGTCTCCGCTGCCGCCGTCTCCTTGTCGGTCTCCGCTTTCTCCTTGTCCGTCTCCGCCTCGGCGCGGGGCCCGTCGCCGCCGAGCGCGACCGCAGCCTTGGCGGTCACCAGGTGGTAGAGGATCAGCAGCTGCACGAGCGCCAGCGAGGCCGAGCGCTGGAGGTCGTTGCCGACCGTGAATTGCCCGAGCCGCTCGGAGCGTAGGTGCGAGGCGAAGTGGAGCCGCTCCCAGACCATTTCCTCGATCTCATGAGCCTGTTCTGGATCGATGTCGCCGGCGATGTTGACGACCACCTCGGAGTCGCGCTCGCTCATGGTGATGCCGCGCTCGCCGTCGCCGATCACCTGCGAGAGGTCCGGGTGGGGCAGGCTGTCGCGTAGTTGGAGCTCGGCGTCGAGCGACTGGATGTCGCGGTTCGCTCCTTCACGGAAGGAGATGACCACGTCCGCGTAGCGCTCCTGGGGGCGGATGAACTGCGCCGAGTCGGGCTCGCGCTTGTCGAGGTCCCGCAGCACCTGATCGGTGGTGTATCCCCGCCTCGACGTGTCGCGGCGGACCTTCCAGCGGCGGCGCAACTCCTCGGGCGGCGCGAGATACACCCTTACGTCGTAGCAGTCGCGCATGTCCTCGTCGTGGTATCCGAGCAGGCCCTCGACGATCGTGAACGGCTTTGGGTCGACGTAGACGGGCGGCCCGAAGCTGCCATCGTGATGGACGTAGACCGGTTTCAGGATCGGCTCGCCCTGGCGCAGCAGGCGCAGATGCTGCGCCATGATGTCCAGGTAATTGCAGTCCGGGTGCAGCGGCGTGATCTGGCGCTCGGCGCGCTGCTTGCGGTCGTAACGGTGGTAGTCGTCGGTCGCGACGGCGGTGACCTGGTCCTCGCCGAGGATGCGGACCAGCCCCCGCGTAAGGGTGGTCTTTCCCGCCGCCGAGTCGCCGACGACGCCAAGGATGATGGGGCGCAAGGTTCCTCCTTAGGTTTTCAGTTCGCCCCCAGCCGGGCGGCCTCGCCGTCTGGCTGTACAGGGTCTGGCTCTTGTTCCCGGAGATCGTCGAACACTGAGCTCTGGAGAATGTCGTCGGGCTCGATCGTGACCAGGTCCTTCCTCGTCAGCCGCCGGTGCGATTCGAACAACCGGTTCGCCTGTCGCATCCGCGCGCGTTCGACGGCGTTGCGGATGCTGCGCCCGTGGGCGAATCGCGGCCGCTCGAGCCGCCGCACGATGTAGTCGCGGAATGCTTCCTGCGCTTCCTCGCTCAGCTCATATCCCTGCTGTTCGACCATCATCACGGCGATCTGCATCAGCTCGTCGGCGTCATAGTCGGGGAAGTGGATGTGGTGGGCGACCCGCGATCCCATCCCCGGGTTGGCCTGGAAGAACTCCTCCATCCGGTCCTGGTACCCGGCCATCACCACGACGAAGTTCTCGCGCTCGGCTTCCATCTCCTGGAGCAGGACCTCGATCGCCTCCTGGCCGTAGTCGCGCTCATTCTCGATCCGGTGCAGGTAGTAGGCCTCGTCGATGAAGAGGATGCCTCCGAGCGCCCGCTTGATGATGTCCTTGGTCTTCGGCGCGGTGTGACCTACGTACTGGCCGACCAGGTCGTCGCGGGTGACCGAAACGAGGTGGCCTCGCTCGAGATAGCCGAGGCGGTGGAGGATGGCGGCCATCCGCAGCGCGACGGTCGTCTTGCCGGTGCCCGGACTCCCGGTGAAGCTCATATGCAATGTCGGCCGCTGCGAGGTCAGTCCCATCTCCTCGCGCAGGCGATCGATCACCAGCAGTGCGGCGATCTCGCGGATCCGCTGCTTGACCGGCTGCAGGGCGACGAGCTCGCGGTCGAGCTCCTCGAGCACCTCATACACGCGCGAGTCGCGGACCACGGTCTGAACGTCGGCCTCGCCGTCGGAGACCGCCTCCGCGAAGTCAATCGCCGCGACGGCAGATCCCGACTGTGCGTCCTTCTCCGGACGCACCACCTTGCCGCTGAACTCTTCCTCGGAGAACGAGGGCGAGCTGCGGTCGCGATACGCGCTCCCGGTGGTGACGGGTTCGACCGGCTTACCCGTGGTGTCGAGGCCCGGAGGGCTCATCGGCGATTCGCCGAAGTCGTGACCGGCCCACGGATAGGTATCAGGTTTGTGACGGGGTGCTCCCTCTGAGGAAGATCGATGTGGTAACCGTCCGGGCGGCTGGGACCGCTGTTGCCCGAAACGTAATCGAACCTAACCGTACGCCCTCGTCCTAAAGAGTACAAACGAAATGTTCCGAGGTTTTGATCACAACATCTCTATGGTACTCCGGGCACGCGAAGGCCCGTGGGGCCCGGCCATCTCAGGAAGCCGCCGAGACTGTCTCCCGCTCCTGCTCCATGTCCTCGGAGTACTCCCCGCGACGCGCCGCGGCCGTCAGGCGCGAGCGGTGCCGCAGTGCGGCCTGCGCCGCCGGCACGTTCGACTCCTCCCCGCGCCAGGTCTCGAGCGAGAGCCCGAGCAGGGCGCGCCCGTAGGAGAACGTGACCTGCCAGGGAAGGTTGCCGACCCGGTTCATCGCGTTCAAGTGGGCGCTCGCGAGCTCGTCGCTCTGCCCGCCGGAGAGGAAGGCGATCCCCGCTACGGCCGCCGGGACGGTCTCGCGCAGGGCCCGCAGCGTGTAATCGGCGACCTCGTCGACGCCGGCCTGCTGCGGGCAGTCGTAGCCGGACATGACCATGTTGGGCTTGAGCACCATGCCCTCGTAGGCCACGCGTTGCAGCCAAAGCTCATGGAAGACCTGGTGCAGGGTGGCCGTGGTGACGGCGAACGAGCGGTCGATGGTGTGGTCGCCGTTCATCAGCACCTCGGGCTCGACGATCGGGACCATCCCGGCCTCCTGGCACAGGGCGGCGTAACGGGCGAGAGCGTGCGCGTTGGTCCCGATGCAATAGTCGGTCGGAATCCCATCGCCGATGGTAATCACCGCGCGCCACTTGCAGAAGCGAGCGCCCATGTCCGAATACTCGGCGAGGCGCTCGCGCAGGCCGTCGAGGCCCTCGGTGATCTTCTCCTTCGGCGAGCCGGCGAGCGGCTTGGCGCCGGTGTCAACCTTGATGCCCGGAATGATGCCGCGCTCGGCCAGCAGCTTCGGCAGCGGAACCCCGTCGGCGCTCGTCTGGCGCATCGTCTCGTCGAACAGGATCACCCCACTGATCTGCTCCTCGATCCCATCGGTCGTGAACAGGAGCTCGCGCCAGCGGCGGCGATTCTCCGCCGTCGGCTCCACGTCGACGGACTCCAGACGATTCGACATCGTCCCCGCGCTCTCGTCGGCGGCAAGGACTCCCTTTCCGTCCGCTACCAACTCGCGGGCGGTCTGTTCGAGCGTTGCGACGTCGGGGCTCACGACAGCGTCACCATCCTTCGATCTCTCTGGCCATTTTCCGGCAACCGTACCGGCAGGGACCCCGAATAGCTAGCGGTTGTTACGAGACTCCGACAGAAGCCCGGCTAACTCGCTTGACCTCCCGGCACTCGCGCGCCACCATCCTCCCATGCGGATCTACGAGCTGCCGGTCAAGACCAACGTTGAAACGATCAGGCAATTCGGCGAGCTCGCCGAGCGCG
>Ga0302326_10028179_pt1 | contig 11309 bp, 14 predicted proteins | sample Palsa_T0_3_FD_202264 | JGI IMG/M metagenome (GOLD analysis project Ga0302326, IMG submission 202264) | Peat permafrost microbial communities from Stordalen Mire near Abisko, Sweden - Palsa_T0_3 | ecosystem: Environmental > Terrestrial > Soil > Palsa > Peat permafrost | place: Sweden: Abisko...
GATCTGCTGGCCGGGCCTTCACCCTCCGGCAAAGTCAATTTCGAACGAAAAAAGAATACTGCTTTCCGCCGGGTCGCCGCCAGTCCTCATTCTGAACATTGGCCGGTATAAAAGGACTTCTCGCTCATGTGGATTGCTTCCGGCTTGCCGGCCTTACGGACACAACTCGTAAACGCGGCCGTCACAGTGGATCTTCAACATAAATGTAGCGACCCGTAGAGTGTGGCTATCGTTCCAGGTGAAATTGGGCTGCCTGGATCAGGCTGAACCTTGAAGAAAGGACATCAATTTCAGAACAGGTCACCGACGGGCGGAAACGTCAGTATGAGGCTCAGGACCAGCAGTGCGAGAGCAATCGCGCTAATACGCGCTGCAGGAAGTGTCTTTTTCCGCCAACGCCTCTCCAGTATCGCCCAAGTGACCAGCCAAACAAGTATGGCCACCGTGGTTACGCCTGACAGAGGCCCCGTTGGCTTGTAGAAAACAAGGCTGCGCTGGATGAGGGCCGACTTGTCACCGAGGATGGCCAAGACTGCCAGAACAAAGCAGCCGGCGCCAGCCGAGAAAATGGCGGCTGCGCCGGAACCGTTTGTAAAGGACCGATTGTCGGATGGAGCGGCATTGTACGGCGTCGTCATTTTGCTTCTCCTCGACTCAATTGGATCGTGTTGCCGCCCTGAACCGGTGCGCGTTCGTCGATCTCTGCACCGAAGAAACCTGCGATCCCCGCAGCCACAAGGGAAGCAACGCTAAAGACGAGCACCGCCGCCCGAAGTTGGCGATGGTTCCTAAGATCGTGGCCATACCGGATGAAGACGAACGCGACCATAGTGATCGAGATGGGAGCGAACCAGGAAACGTGCTCCTTCCACTCCATCCCAAGCGAGTGCCAACCGATTGTGGCAGGGCTGGCCATCAGCAGGTGTTGCGGAAACATCGAGAGATCAACCGCTCCCGGCGGAGGCGCCGCGCGATACCAAGGATAAATTGCATAAGCCCCGCTGAGCACAGCGGCCCACGCGAGCACAACCATCGTGATCAGGTAAATGCGCATGAAGCGCTCCTGGCCGGGCGTGGATTCGGGTGCAGCGGACGAGGTGGTGAATTGATACAGCCCTATTAGCGCGCCGGAACAGGCCAGCAAGTAAAGCCCACCGAATCCCATACCATGAATCAGTGTCCAGAAGGCGCGTGCTGTGATTTCCATCTGCCGTCTCTTTTCCCGCGGATCAGCCGTGGATCCGGCCGCAAGCTGCAGTTCATTAAAATCCCATTCCGTTCATCGGCCGAAATCCCGGCGGGTTCATCGGGTCCGGCAACCGGAGGTCACCTGAATCCGGCTTCTTCTTGTCTTTTCCCCATGTCCAGTACATGCCGACGTATGCATACTGTTCGGTTTGGCCGGCTATGGAATGGCCGTAGCAAAATAAAAACTGCTCGCCTGGGTGGCGTTTGAAGTGATAGTAGCCGCCTACGTCGATCATCGTCGATGCTTCGGTCTGCGGCGTAGCGTAGCCCTCGCGCCCATGGGCAACCACCTCGGCTCCCAACTCCAGCCGCTCGCCGAAGGTGTATTTCAGCAGGAATCCGCCATACGGGAAGTTGCGGTACTGGGCTTGCGGGACGATCGTTTCGCCCGCGCCCCCATCCAGGAGCCAGTGTCCGAAATTCTTTTGCAGCCACACGGGAACCTTGTACCAAACCTTTCCCACGCCGAGTCCCTTGTCGTAGTTACCGGTCGGTATTTCGAACATCGTAAAGGTGCCGATCTGGGGAATGTACTTTGATTCTTTGATGAACGCGATTTTGGCGCCGAGTTCCATGTCGGTGTAGCCGAAGGCGGAGGGGCCAATGCCGGCGGGGGCGTAGATCGGATTGTTGGAGGGGTTGATAGCGCCCCAGGGCGCGATTATGTGTAGCTGCACTCTGGGAATGGCGCCCCAGTTGAACTCGAAGGCCGGACCGGTGGAATCGATCTCCGCCGGAGTACCATCCATAGCTCCAAATATGTAGAACTCGTAGTGGTGCAGGTCGACCGGAACCGGATCGTCGGTTTGGAACGGAGGCCCCTGCGCCCACGCGCTGGAAGCCGGAACCATGAAGAGCAGGAACTGTATGAGCGGAGAGCATTTACGCATACTCCCTGTACGCTTGTCGCGGTGCTTAAGACGGGCGCGTCCTGCCAAGGCATTCCAGATAAATGACATTAGGACCGTTCGCCCCCCGTGTCCGCGAAGTTTTTTGCACAATAGTGATCTATAGAAAGAAGCCCCGGTCCGACGACCAACACAAATAGTAGTCCCATCAGCATCGAATAGTCGGCACGCGCTTCATGGGCCATGCCCCACAGCTTGCCCGCAAATAGCATCGGCAGCTTGGTGGAAACGATAGCAACCGATATCACTGCTAGAAGCGGAATAGTCGCCAGCCCGCTCAGCAAGCCCAAAACTAGAAGTAATCCGCAAAGGATTTCGATAGCACCCACAAACGGCGCCATCACCTGCGGAGCAGGAATACCGATTTTGAGAAAGCGTCCTACCCCGAGGCTTGCTGGAAATAGGAACTTCTGACTCCCCTCTGATAGGAACGCCAAGCCAACCAAGAGCCGGATGAGAAACGTAGCTTTAGGCGCGGTGGAAACGAGCATCCGCTGATAAAATGGCATCGTCAAGCGGCCGGCGCCTTCGGGCTAATATACTATATCATGAATCATAATCGGATCTCGAAATCGAAATCAGAGCCAATAGAGGCGGATCGCGATTTGTATTCAGGCCTGATCCGCCTCCATGTCCTGCACCACGCCGTAGAGGGTCCGATCTTCGGTCTCGGAATGATCGAGGAGTTGGCGCGTCACGGATATCGCATCAGTCCCGGGAGTCTGTATCCTCTACTCCAACGGCTTGAAAAGAAAGGCTACCTGCGATCGACTGAGCAACGAAAAGGGAAATCCCTCCGGCGAGTGTACCGCGCGACTCCGTTAGGCCGGAAGGCTTTAATGGCATCGAAAAACAAAGTGCGAGAGCTCTTTCATGAACTCATGGAGGCGGAGTAGCACAACCGCTGATTGTGCGAGCTGCGTTACCTGGATGCGGGCAGTTGCGGCATCCACCAAAAGCTTGATCGCGTGTAGTCAGAAAGGGGTTACCCAAGCTCGATGAAGTTTTCCGAGTTGCTCCTGGATGACGCGGCAGCCGGAAGTTGCCTCGGTCAAGTTGACGTATCAACGCCCATGTCGTACAAGTGCCGAGGCGGGCCAAAAACAAATCGCCCGCTTAACGCATGAAGCTTCCCCAAACGGCGGTCTGCGATATGTGTGTGCTGGCAGGCACGCGCCTCATCTCGTGGGCGCGTCTTGTCTTAACGGATATGCGCGGACCAGGGTGCCGCCCGGCGATCACCGCAAAGTAGAATAGGACACTATGTGGCTCGGCATCGATATCGGAACCGGCAGCTCGCGCGCGCTGTTAGTGGACGCGGAAGGGCGCGTGCGCGCGGGCTATACAGCGGCGCATGAAGAGATGCGCATGGAGCGTCCGCTGTGGGCCGAGCAGCGGCCGGAGAATTGGTGGGATGCGGCGGTGACGGCGGTGCGCGGCGCGCTGGCTGCCGCAGGCATCGCGGGCAGTGACGTGAAGGCCATCGGGCTCTCCGGCCAGATGCACGGCCTCGTGATGCTGGACCGCGCCGGCAGCGTCATCCGTCCCGCGCTGATCTGGTGCGACCAGCGCTCGCAGGCGCAAGTGGACGCGGTACACGCCAAACTGGGCCGCGAGAACGTGCTGCGCTACATCGCCAATCCGGTGCTCACCGGCTTCACGCTGCCCAAGTTGCTCTGGGTTCGCGACCATGAGCCGGCGAATTTCGAGCGTGTCCGCCAAGTGCTGCTGCCGAAGGATTACGTCCGGTACCGGCTCACGGGGGAGTATGCGTCGGAGGTTTCGGACGCATCGGGCACGGCGTTGTTCGACGTGGTGAACCGGCGCTGGTCGTTTGAGATGGTGGATGGATTGGGCCTCGACCGCTCGATTCTTCCGGTGTGCCGCGAATCGAGCGACCCCACCGGAACCATAACCGCGGAGATTGCGGAGCTGACGGGCCTCGCCGCGGGCACGCCCGTGGTGGGTGGGGCGGGTGACCAGGCGGCGAGCGCCGTGGGCAACGGAATTGTGGAGCCGGGGATCGTGTCGTGCACCATTGGCACTTCGGGCGTGGTCTTCGCGCACATGGAAAAGGTAGCGTACGATCCGGGGGGCCGCGTGCATACGTTTTGCCACGCGGTGCGCGGCAAATGGCATGTGATGGGCGTGACGCAGGGCGCGGGGCTGAGCCTGCAGTGGTTCCGCAATCAGCTTGCGCCGGGCGCGGATTACGACGCTCTCACCGCGGAGGCGTCGCACGCGGAGGCGGGCGCGCAGGGGCTATTCTGGCTGCCGTACCTGATGGGCGAGCGCACCCCGCATCTCGACGCCCTGGCGCGCGGCGGATGGATTGGATTGACCGCCAGCACAACGCGCGCCGATCTGATCCGCGCGGTGATCGAGGGCGTCTCCTACAGCCAGCGCGATTGTCTCGATCTGGTGGAAGCGCTGGGCGTGGAAGTGAATTCCGTGCGCGCTTCCGGCGGCGGCGCGAAGAGCGCGTTCTGGCGTCAATTGCTGGCAAGCATTTTGAACAAGCGGGTGGTAACGCTGGAGACGCAGGAAGGGTCGGCATACGGGGCGGCGCTGCTGGCGATGGTAGGCAGCGGCGAGTTTGGCAGCGTACAGGAAGCCTGCCGCGCGGTGATTTGCGAGACGGATTCGGTGTCGCCCGATGGCGACGCCGCGTTTTATGCGAAGGCGCATCGCGTTTATGCGGGTCTTTATGGCGCGCTGAAGCCGGTCTATGCGGAGATCTCGGCGTTGTAGTGGAGCGTAGTAGATGGCAGTGGCCATGCGATAATCGTGCTTCCTACATGAAAGCTCGCGTTTTTGTTTCCCCGAAGACCACGGTTCTCGATCCGCAGGGTCAGGCAATCCGCTCCGCGCTCCATAGTCTCGGCTACGCGGCCATCGCGGATGTCCGTCAGGGAAAGCTCTTCGAGATTGCTATCGCCGATGGCGTGACGCGCGAGCAGGCGCTGCAAGACCTGGAAGCCATCGCGCACGAAGTGCTGGCGAACCCGGTGATCGAAGAGTACCGGGTGGAGTTGCTCGACTGAGCGTCCTGGTCGGCGGAGAAGAAGAATTAGCCTCAGATACACGCCAATAAATAAATATCACTCAGACTCACAACCCGCAAAACCGAAATGTGCAACACTATTTTCAAGTCGGCGATTTGCCCCGTCCCCACGGGCCCGGCTCCCCGGCGGCTCCCCAATAACGGTTACGCACCCACCGCTGCGTATGGCATAATAGAGCGTTTCGCATGGGATATCTTCGTGAACTCCTGGCGTCGCTGCACCGCCGCCCGCGCTGGAGTTGGGCCGCACTGGCCGTCTACGCGGCCGCGGTCACATTCCCGCACGAGAAGGTTCAATACGAAGTAAATGAAATCGCCATACGCATCAGCCTCCACCGCCTTTATCAGGCCGCGGCGGCCATTGTTCTGGCCCAGGGAGCGCTGCTTACTTTCATCGTCTTCAGGAGCCTCGCCGGGCAAGCCGGGCGCCGCAGGCTCGCCGCGTTCTGGTTACTCACGCTTGCCTTGATCTGGGGCGCGTGGGGCAGCTTGACGGCCAACAACGTCGAATTGGTGCATTATCCGCAATACGCTCCCGAAGGTATGGCGCTCCTCGCCCTGACGCTCTCGCCCGCGGAATCGTTAGCATGGGTCGCCGTGTTCGGCGGCCTCGACGAGTGCTTCCAGTATTGGGATCTGATGGGCGGCCACCCCGTTCCCTACGATTTCAACGATGTCTTTATGGACCTGCTTGGCGGCGCGGCCGGCGTGGTTCTCGCGATGGCAGTTTTGCGTTGCAGTCCGCGCGGCGCCATCCCGGCGCCCTGGAAGCAGATCCTCAAGCGGCCCGGCGTGGTTGTCGTCTTGACACTCACGGCGTTGGGAATTCTGCTCTGGTCTTCCGGGCTGATGCTGCTTTATAAGGACGCGGCGAATCCGCACTACTGGTTCGCACTCAGCCGGGTTAAACTTCCGGCATTCTGGTTTATCGTTCCCGCCAATGGACCGGCCAAATACCATACGCTGTCGCCCGTCGAAGGCCCGATCCTGATCCTGGCGACGATCGCGCTCTACGCGACGCTTGACCGGCGCTTACGGATCTCGCTGGAGCCGAAGCCCAACGGTCGCTCGTAATGCGCCGGCATCCGTGTCCCTAAGCGTGTCCGCCGGCGTTCAATACTGATCGGCGCTCGGCCTTGCGCTCAAGCGCATCGCGGTCCCATCCCGCCAGATTCGCCCCGGCTTCATAGGTGCTTTGGCAGAAGTCGAGGATCGCCTGGTCCGGCGACTCCGCGGCCCGCGCGTCGTCGTACTTGAGAATGAACTCTCCCATTTGGCTATCCCAGTAAGCGGCCTTTTCGATCCCCGCGGGCGCGGGCTTCGTATAGGAATAGAAGGCGGCGTGCGGGAACTTCCGGTCGCCCGGCCAAAAGCCGCAACTGATCACTTCGTGAGAGTAGGCCTCGCGCGTGATCGCATCCACATCCGCAGGCAGCGGGCAAGTGCGGCCAGAAAAACGGGTCACCGCCAGATCGAAGGAGCCCCAGAAGAATTGCACCGGACTGCACTTGCCGAGGAAACCCGCCCGGAATTCCTTGAAAACGCGGTCGGCGCCGGTCAGAACGCGCCGGAAGCTCTCCACGTGCTTCGCATCGTATGAGGCGTGGTGAAAATCCCGGTCGAATGGAGTGGCATCGTCGAACTCTACCGGCGTGCGATACAGGGTAACTTCGATTCCCAATGACCGCAGGCACGCCATGTATTCGCCGTAGAAATCCGCCACGGAACGCGGAAACAGCGAAATGAGGCGCTCGGCGCCCTCACTGGTCCGGATCAGGAGCTGGTGCGCGATCAGGTCGAATTCCACCTCGAAACTCCGGCGCCCAAATGGAATTGGCGGCGTGGTCAAGCCGCGCGGCGTCACGTAGAGCGTGACGTTCCACCAATGGTTTTCAAGCCGCGTGAGCGCCAGGCGCGTCTTGCCCACGATCTGGGCCCACATGTGGAGCGTATCGCACGTGCTTGCCCATTGCGGGAAGGAGAGCGGCGGCCAATCAGGCGAAGTCAAGTTCCACCTCATCCACGTAGCACCAGCCCCAATCTTCACCCGGCTCGATCGACTTCATGATCGGGTGTTTGGTTGAGTGGAAATGCTTCGTCGCATGCTTATTCTTCGACGAATCGCAGCAGCCGACATGACCGCAAATCATGCATAGCCGCAGGTGAACCCACGTATCGCCGGTTTTCAGGCACTCCTCACAACCGCGCGTATGCGGCTTCACGTCTCGAATCTGGTCCGTGTGGGTACATGCTTTCATGTTTTTCCCTCCAAGTCTTCATTCATTTTCGAACAAAACGAAACTGTGCGGGGGTTGCGCTCAGGCCGCAATCCGGTTCCGGCAACGGTGGAGGCGTAAGCCCCTCGGCATAGCACCTGAGGCAGACGCTTCACTTGAGGCGCGGAGATAAGCGCAGAGACCAAAGAACTTCATTCTCTTTAATACCTATATCATCAGAGCTTCGCCGAATCTGCCAAGTCTTTCAGCGCAGCGGCGGACGCTATAGTTCGGCCGCGAGTGACGCCACCCTGTGATGGTCCCCCGAATCATAATCCGGTCATGCAGAAGAACCGCGGAACGCCTGTCAACTTCTATCTCATACTATCTCCCACATTAGTAATATTTCCTATCTTAACGTTAAGAAAGCGGCTAGTTTCATATCATCTTGGCAATTCCTAGACGTCCCACTGTAGCTCGCGCCCGCCGCGATCAAATCAGCTGTTCCATAAGCGAAACCAGGTATTCCTGGTCGAACGCCCCGGAACGATACGTGCGCGGATCGAAAAAGCGCCACATGCGGCGGTGTTTTTCCAAAGTGAAAAAAATTAGCTGCTCTTCAATCAAATCCTTCTCCAGCAGCTCCTGGTTGAAGGCGCGAACTGAACCCGCCAAGGTATACGGGATGCGGAAGTCTTCCGTAGACACTAACTCGACAGTCGCCGCGTATTCGATTTGTAAGATCCGGCCTCGCACGCTGATCTGTGTCAGGCATGGTGAATCGTCCCGAAAGTGTGGGCCGCCGGATGCCGGATCGATCATAACATCCGCTCGCGGCAGAAGGCGGTTGAGCCTGGCCACGAACTCCGCACAGATGGCGTACATCTCAGCCGCGGCGCCGTCGCGCGTGGCTTTGATTTCGCGCGCCCGTTCAAGGACTAATTCGTCTTTTCCCGCCAGCGCCGCTATTCCTTCCGCTAACTTCTGGAGGCGTGCATCCGCGGCCTGCGCAGCAGTCGCCCTATCCTTCATGGCTTTAAGCATAGCCTGCCGGCGCAGCCGTCACTTCAAGAATTCGCCGCGGTCGATGAGATCGAGAAGATCCAGGTCCAGTTCCCTGAGAATCGCATCGGCGCTTTCCCAAGAGAACAATCGTTTTCCTTTCAGTGTGTTATGGATATGTGGTTGCGAAATTCCGGTTCTTCGGGCCAGTCCGCGCTCGGTAAGCTCCCCACTTTGGACACATTGGTTTAGGTAATCGATCAGCGCGTCGTGGAGGTCGTGAAAGGTCATCGAAGATCGCCGTACTATATTTCTACAGGAAATAGGGGTGCACTGAAAAGACCTGATTCCAGAGTAGGATCAAATAACTTCGCTATGAGATAAAATCCCACCTAGTGCATCGTAAAATGCTGACTTAGTTGATTTTGTTAGTTTATGATAATACTAGTACAATTAGTATGCAGTGATAACTTATTTCTTATATTCTTGACACAATTCGAATAAGAACTAGAGTGGGGCTAACAGTGATTGCGGGTCAGCCGAGGCTGCCCTGCGGATTAAGGACATTCCCATATCATGCTACTGAACCAATCTAACGCGATCGGCCTTGCCAAGATGTCGTGCTCGTTATGTCACGGCGTCGGTGTCCGTCTGATTCGCATAGACACGGAAGTTCCCTGCAACTGCATTTTCCGCGCGATCTTTCGTGCGTGCTTGAACCGCTTTCGGCAGTGCACCATTTCCGCCGAGCATATCGGTTCGGTCTCCCTGGAGTTTTGCCGGGGAAGCGAAGGCCGGCGAATCTATTCCCGCAAGCAGCAGGAATACGTCGCCGATTTCTGCCTGGTTAGCCGGCGCACTCTCGACGAAGTCGAGTACACGGTGTTCAAGTACCATTTTCTTCTGGGCGCCGACTGGAGCCTGTGCTGCCGCCAACTGAAAATTGACCGCGGTACGTTCTTCCATATGGTCTACCGGATCGAACAGAGGCTCGGACGGATCTTCTGCGAATTGGAGCCGTACGCGCTCTACCCGCTCAACGAGTATTTCGGCGGCGTTGTCAGCCGGAAGCCGGTGAGCATTTTCCGCAATCGGCACAGAAAGTCGTTCCTCTCGCCCATCGCGGCCTAGCAGGGCGAAGACGAAACATCCGGTGGCGGGGCCGTCCGGGGCCAGCCCTTACTTCGGCGTACAATTAAGATCTCGAATCCCGCCGAATGGATCCGCTCACCCACACTCTGACAGGCCTCTTTCTAAGCCGTGCGGGCCTGAACCGGTGGACCCCCCGCGCTTCTGCGATCCTCATGCTGGCCGCCAATGCGCCGGATATCGACATCGTTACCGCCGCCGGCGGGTCGCTGAATTACCTCCATTACCACCGCCACCTGACGCATTCGTTGGCCGCCATGCCGGTGATGGCGGTGCTGCCCGTTTTGTTGGTTCGCGGCGTTTCACGCAAGCCGGTTCACTGGCTGGGCGCGTTTTTCGCCGCCCTGATCGCCGTGGGCTCGCACCTGCTGCTTGACTGGACCAATAGCTATGGCATCCGCTTGCTGCTGCCGTTTTCCGGCCAATGGCTGCGGCTCGATTGGACCAACGTATTGGACGTGTGGATCTGGGCGGTGCTGCTGTTGGGCCTGGCCGGTCCCTTTCTGGCGCGGTTGGTGGGGTCTGAGATCGGCTCCGGCACACTGCGCCAGCGTTACCCCGGCCGCGGTTTCGCCGTCTTTGCGCTCGGTTTTCTGCTGCTCTATAACTGCGGCCGGGGCACGCTGCACGGGCGCGCGGTCGCGGAGCTTCAAACCAGAATCTACGGCGAATCGGCGCCCTTGCGCGTTGCGGCAATGCCCAACGCCGCGAACCCCTTGGATTGGCGCGGACTCGTGGAAACCCCCGAAACCTACGCCGTCGTGGCCTTAAACCTGGCGGAGCAGTTCGACCCCACGCGCGCCCAAATCTTCCACAAGCCCGATCCAAGCCCCGCCATGGATGCCGCCAGCCGCTCCGCAACCTTCCAACAATTCCTGGGCTTCTCCCAATTCCCGTTGTGGCGCGTCACCCCCGCCGACGAGCCCGAGAACAGCACGCTGGTGGAGGCCATGGATATGCGCTTCGGCTCTCCGCTCGCCCCAGGCTTCATGGCCGGCGCTTTGGTGGATTCGCGCCTTCGCGTCCTACGGACATGGTTCCAATTCGGCGCCATCCGGCCTCGGTGATTTTTCCCTCCGCTCTAAGAGCTTTCACCGATTCCTCTTCCGCCCGGTCTCGTCCAGAATGGAATCATGCAGTCCATCCACTCATCAGCCGTACTGGACCGTGACCAGCTTCGCGACATAACTATGGACGACGAAGAACTCATGCGTGAAATCCTCGCGGTCCTGGTGGATGACACCTCGACGCAGATCCCCAAGCTGGAATCCGCCGTCCTCAAGTCCGATTCCAACCTTTCTATGCAGCTGGCGCATTATTGCAAAGGCGCCTGCAGCAATGTGGGCGCGAACGCAGCGGCCCAGGTATTCCGCGACATCGAGCGGCAGGCGCGAGACTTGGAATTCCAGCGATGCACCACCTCGCTGCTGGCGCTGGCAACCGAAATGGAGCGTCTGCGGGCCGAAGTCACCACTTTCGCCGGGCCCAATTAGAGCCTACGGCTGGATAGCGGACAGCAGCGCCTTCACCGCATCGGCGCACAACACCGCGGCGTGTTTCGACTCCGCGGGCAACCCGCCAACCGCGGCATCCACGATCGCAGGCGTGAAGGCGGCCATCTCAACCCGGCTCTTGCCGGCCAGCCACTCGGTAAGGGCCGACCCGGCGGCGATGGAAGCGGTGCACCCGCGCACCTTATATCGCACCTCCACCGCCACGCCG
>Ga0302326_10028180_pt1 | contig 11309 bp, 6 predicted proteins | sample Palsa_T0_3_FD_202264 | JGI IMG/M metagenome (GOLD analysis project Ga0302326, IMG submission 202264) | Peat permafrost microbial communities from Stordalen Mire near Abisko, Sweden - Palsa_T0_3 | ecosystem: Environmental > Terrestrial > Soil > Palsa > Peat permafrost | place: Sweden: Abisko...
CATATCCATGCTCACCCGTCCGACGACCGGCACAGGGCGACCATTGAGCATGAGTACCGCTTCGCCGCCGAATCGGCGCGGGTAGCCATCGGCATATCCAACGGGGATCAGCCCGATGCGCGTGTCGCACGGGGCGATCCAGCTCTGGCCGTAACCGACGCCGGTGTGCTTCCGGATCGATCGCACGGAGATCAGGGGCGCCGTCCATTTCATCACCGGACGCAGCGGACGATTGAGCGAGGGGCGGGCCGTCGGGTCGATTCCGTAAAGGCCCAGGCCCGGCCGAACCATGTCCAGATGCGATTCGGGGGCGAAGAAAACGGCCGCGGTGTTGGCAGCGTGACGCAGGAACCGCCCGGGCATGGCAGCGGCAAAGTCGTCGGTGGCGACGCGAAAGCGATCGAGTTGCTCGGCGTTAAACGGATCGTCGGCCCGCTCGGCATTGGCGAAATGCGTTCCCAGTGCAGCCAGGCGCAGCGACGGGCGGGATTCGATCCGATGCAGCAGGTCATCAAGTCCCTCGATCCCGATACCGCAGCGGGTCATTCCGGTATCGACCATCACCTGCACTTCAGCTCGTTCCTCGCACGCCAGTGCCACCCGCGCGACATCATCCGCGGCGGCGGGAGTCGAGACCGTGAGCACCCACCCATTGCGAATGGCCGTCTCCAGCTTCGGCCGCTGCCGGCCGATGAAGACGTTTTCCACCGGCCGCAGGATGTAGACCCTTGCTTCCAGATCCTCCGGCAGCAGCGAGGCTTCATCGATGCTCGCAACCGCAACGGCATCGATGCATGGGCGCCCGGAATCTCCTGCCGTGAAGTTACAAAGCGTGTCGGCAACGATATTAGCGTCGTGGCCGTACGCGTCCGCCTTGATGATCGCGCAGATGCGGACGCGCTCTCCCAGCGAGCGGCGAATCACCTTTGCGTTGTGTATCAAAGCGGCGCGGGAGATAAGAACCCGCGGTTCCCCGAGGGAGTGTTTCGCATCCATGCGATCGGCTCCGTTCCGTGAGGATCGTTCCGGTGCAATCCGTTACCGCGCGCAGTATAGCGACGAGAATCCCGGATGCAAAAGCGCGGGGGGGAAGAGGGGAAGAATAGAGGAGCCGCGAAGCAGCGAAGACGCGAAGGAAGAAGCGAAGAGGAGCAAGGAGACTGAAGTAGGAAACAATGCCCGGCGACAAGTCGCTCGGCTCCGCGCTGGCGCGACGGACGACGCCCCCCTTGAGAACAAAGTACTGCGCAGCTTTGAGAGGTGCGCGCTCGGGTTCGAAGGGGGCGCGAGCGTCGCGCCAGCGCGGAGCCGAGCGACTTGTCGCCGGGCATTGTTTCTGACTCCTGACAATCTTGACTTCTGACTCGCCTCTTCCTTCGCGTTTGGCTTCGCGGCTCTTCTCCCGTTTTTAGAGCGAAAGCCGACGAATGGCCGATAATCTGTGGCAGGAAGTTCATGAGCGATGCGTTTGCGCCAAAATCGCGGGGGCGAGCCAGCCGGCGACCGGCGGAGGGGCCGGGCGATTTTGCGGCGGGATTCAACGACTTCAATCAGTTGGCACTTTGGACGGCCGCGACATTGGCCGGGATGGTCACTTCCATGCTGCTTGCGCGCACGCCTTTTTTTCGGAAGCTGCTGAATCGCCTCTATCCGGAGCGGCGTCCGCTGGCGCTGCAACAAGGCCCGTCAATGCGGGAATCGCTGCCGATGCTGGCCGACGCGATCGTCGGGAGTCCCAGGGCCACGATTCTGGCAGTTTTCGGCCCGCCGCGAGCCGCGGTGATAAGTGATCCCGCCCATTTCCCGGAACTGAACTTCTGGCACGCCGACACGTGGTACTACGCCCTGCCGAGGAACGGCCGAACGGCCATCGCCATCAGCTTCGACGAGGACATGGCGAAGTACGTAGACTTCTTCCCGTCCCCGCGCGACTCGAAGTAAAGCTGCTTCTGATGCGCACATGCAATTCCGGAGCCGCGGATGTACATCCGCGGCTTCTTCGTAACGCTTTTGTAATCCGAACGTTGCGTCACATCTGCGTCGGATGCTCGATCCCGAGCAGGTCCAGCCCGATGGCCAGCGCTTGGGCAGTAGCTGCGCACAGCGCCAGCCGACTGGAGCGCTTCGGCTCTTCACTCTTGAGCACCGGGCACTTCTCAAAGAAGCCGCTGAACAGGCCGGCCAATTCATAGAGGTAGGCGCAAAGATGGTGCGGCTTCAGCTCGTGGAACACCGTCTCGATGACATCGCCCAATCGCAAAATCTGTTTGGCTAGTGCCCGCTCGTAAGGGGATTCCAGCACAATCCGCCCGCGCAGAGCGGCGTCGAGGCTGGTATCCCCCTTCCGAAAGATGGAATGAACCCGCGCATGGGCATACTGCAGGTACGGCGCGGTGTTCCCGTCGAGGGAAAGCATGCTTTCCCACGAGAAGACATAATCGCTGACGCGATCCTTCGACAGATCGGCGTATTTGACCGCGCCAATACCGACGGCATGAGCGATCGCACGCCGCTGAGCTTCAGGGAGTTCCGGACTCTTCTCGGTGACGACGGCAAACGCCCGTTCCTCGGCTTCGTCGAGCAGATCTTTGAGCTTGACTGTGTCGCCGGAGCGGGTTTTGAACGGCCGGCCGTCGGAGCCGAGCATCGTGCCAAAGGGAGCAAAGTCGAGTTCGACGTTCGTTGCCCAGCCAACATGCCCGGCGGCGGCGAAAACCTGTGAGAAATGCAGAGCCTGCCGCGAATCGTGCGTGTAAATGATGCGGTTGGCGTGCAGCGTTTGCACGCGGTAGCGCAGCGCAGCCAGATCCGTTGTTCCATACAGATATCCACCGCCGCTTTTCTGAATGATCAGCGGGGTTTCCGAACCCTCATTGAAGATTACGATGGCCCCTTCGCTTTCGGTTGCGACGCCGGTTGCGAGCAGGTCTTTGACGACGCTCGGCAGCATCGCGTTGTAAAATGACTCGCCGCGTTCGTCCTCGGGACGCAGTTTCACGTCGAGCCGGCGGTAGATTTCGTCGCAGGCTTCCAGTGTGATGGTGCGCGATTTTTGCCAGGCGAGCAGCTCCTGCCGGTTGGCCGGATCGTCGGGATTTTGAATGAAAGTGGTCGTCAGACGCGGCAGTTCACCCAGCGGGCGCGGGCCGTGGCGCGGATGGATAATGATTGTCCGGGCGGCTTCGGGATGATCGGTCAGCGTCGAGACAAACACGTAGGCTCGCTCCAACTCGTCGAGCGCCAACGTGCCGGCGGTCAGATACGGAATGAAATACCGTTCGCCGTCGGGGTCTTCGTCGATGAGTCGCTGGTGCAGCGGAGCGATCTCGCGCACCAGTTCGGCGATTGATTCGTCGAACCTGGCTTTATCCTGATCGTGGGCGAGCGCGCGGGCGGCGGACTGTTGCCGCTCGATCAGGTTCGCGAGAAGCTCCGGCTGAGTCGCATGAAAAACCGCTTCGTACCACATCGCCAGGACGACGCGGCCAAACTGCGTTCCCCAGTCGCCGATGTGGTTTTGGCGGATGACTCGGTCGCCTTCAAATTCCAGTACCCGGCTGATGGCATCGCCAATGATCGTGCTGCGGAGGTGACCAACGTGCATCTGCTTGGCCACATTCGGGCCGGAATAGTCGACCACCACCGTCCGTGGTGATGGGATCACGTCGATTCCCAGCCGCGCGTCCGCCAACACTCCATTAAGTTGCCCAGCCAACCAAATCGGATCGAGCCGGACGTTGATAAATCCAGGCCCGGCAATGGAGATTTCCTGGGCCAGAGGACCGAGCTGAAGTGCTCCCTTGATCTGTTCGGCAACGGCGCGGGGATTGGTTTTCTTCCCGGTCTTTTCCGAGATTTGTCGGGCCAGTCCCATCGCGGCATTGGACTGATAGTCGCCGAACTTCTCATTTTGGGAGACGCCGACCAGTGGATCGGCATCGATGCCGAACGCGGTCGAGATCGCGGTGCGAAAAGCCTGCTGAAGCTGACGTTGAATCGAATTCATCGCAATGACTGGTTCATCCTGCAGGCGGTTTTTTGAACTTCGAACTGCTCGCTCCCTCTCCCGGTACCCCGGGAGAGGGCAGGGGTGAGGGTGATTTCGAGTACGAGCGACATCAGAATTCCAAATCACCCTCACCCCAACCCTCTCCCGGAGTACCGGGAGAGGGAGTGAGTGGCGAAACTTCTTCCGCCGCCCGCGCATGCTACTGCCGGGGCGATGCTACGCCAACGCCATCGTTGACGGACGGTAAGTAAGGAGACGGTTTCGCCCGGTTTCCCAATCGGGTTGTTTTCCACGGTTTGACGGCGCATTGTCTCCCGAACCAAGGCGCCGGCGAATCGTTTAATATGATACGCTGATTCTATTTCCTGAAAGCGGGCGGTCTCACGGTTCGGTTTGACCGCGATATACGTCGCGACTATCGTTTTCGCCGGGCGCCACTCGCTGCCGCGAGCTGCTGGACTCATTGCGTGTAAGGATGCGTGTTATGAATCGAAAGAGTGTAAGCCGCGTTTTCGTCGTTGGTTCTCTCTCCTTCGTGCTGGCAGCTTCGTGCGCGGCTCAGGCGGAATCTCCCGCGCCTCAGCAGGTGGCATCGGTCGAGCAGTTAAAGAGCGAGGCGTTTAAGGACATCCGCGACGGGCATTTTGACCGAAGCAACGAGTTATCGGCCATGTCGCATGATCCGCTCGTGGCGCAAATGGCTGCCTGGACCAGCGGATTCGAGACGCAGCGGCAGGAATTTGCCACCGAGCGGCATGAACAGTTTGAGAAGCGCGTCGGTGAGATGCGCCTCCTGCTCAAAAACGACAAGCCGGAAGACGCGCTGGATCGCGCCGCGGGCGCATTCCTGCTGACCGATGACAAGAAGGCGTTCCGCGAAGAGAAGGATGTTGACGATCTGGTCAAAACCGAAGAGGCGCGCGCCGACGATTTCGACAAGAACGAGCAGTGGATCCAATCGCAGCGCATCTACCAGAATCTGGGATTGGTCGAGCCGTCGGTGCCGGTGTGGAAGGACAAGCTGAAGCTCTCCATGCGACGCGAGCGGCTTCTGGCGCTCTACACGCCGACCGTCTTCCAGCAGATGCTCGACGCGGATTCCAAGCTCCGTGATGCGGCTGATGCGATCGTTCACCCCACAACCCAACCCACCACGAAGCCCGCCGATTCGGCCCTTGAAAACGACGCCTTCAAAGTTGACTGGCATGACACGCTGCACGGGATCAAGCCGGAAATGCTCTGGGATGCGCTGGTTTATGCCCGCAACAACTGGTATCGCGACGTAACCTATAAAACACTGGCGCTGGGCGGACTCAACGGACTTCGGGTAGTGGTCGAAACCAAGGGTTTGGACAAAGCGTTCCCGAATCTTGCCGATGAGAAGGCGCGCGATAGCTTCGTGGCGACGATTGACCAGTGCATTGGGGCGAGCAAACAGGCGACGGGTATCGAGGAGCAGAGCACGCTGCACGACACGCTGGCGAAGCTGCAGGATGCCAATAAGGCGACTGTCGGCCTGCCGGAGGAAGTGATTGTCAGCGAATTTGCCGACGGGGCGTTTGGCGAGCTCGATCCGTTCAGCAGCATGCTTTGGCCCAGCGACCTCGACGAGTTCAAGCGGGCCACGCAGGGGGAGTTCAGCGGCGTGGGGATTCAGATTCAAAGCGATCCGGACGGCTCATTGAGAGTCATCCAGCCGCTTCCCGACAGCCCCGCCATCAAGGCCGGGATCAAGCCCGCCGATATCATCACGCGGATCGACGGCAAGAGCGCCCGGGGAATCTCCACCACGCAAGCCGTCAAAACCATCACCGGACCCGTGGGCACTACCGTGGTCCTGACCGTGAAGAGCATCGATGGAACGGTGCACGACTACACGCTTACTCGCCAGGTGATTACCGTCGCCAGCATCAAGGGCTGGCTGCCGACTAAGGCAGGCGGCTGGGATTACTTCGTCGATCCCGAGCAGAAGATCGGGTACATGCGCCTGACCAACTTCGCCAGCAACACGCCCCAGGAACTCAATGACGCCATCACCCAGATGCAGGCCGGCGGCGCGCGGGGGATCATTCTCGATCTGCGCTTCGATCCGGGTGGTCTGCTCACCTCGGCGACGGAAATCGCCGACCGGTTTCTCCATGACGGCGTGATCGTCAGCACCCGGCCCGACCGCGATACGGGCAACCCGCCGACCGTCGCTGTCGCCAAGCCGGATGACAATGACGTCGATCTTCCCCTGGTGATCCTCGTCAATCAGTATTCAGCCAGCGCCAGCGAAATCGTCTCCGGCGCGCTCAAAGATCAAAAGCGCGCGATCCTGGTCGGCGAGCGGACTTTCGGAAAGGGGAGCGTGCAGATGCTCTTCCCATTGGCCGACAAGTCGGCCTATCTCAAGCTGACCACGAGCCACTATTATCTGCCCAGCGGTCGCTGCATTCACCGCGAGGAAAATTCGACGGAGTGGGGCGTCGATCCGGATGTGACCGTTGAGATGACGCCCGAGCAGATGCGTGCCGCGATCGACGCCCGGCAGGCGCTGGATGTGCCGCAGGACGATGCGGCTCCGACTGGTCCTGGGGATCGGGCCGACACTCAGGGAGAAAAGCTGACGCCAGCAAATGCTCCGACGACCGCGCCGTCGGATGCCGAGCAGAGATCACTCAAGCTGCCGGATCAGGCCGCCACTCCCACCACTGCGCCATCCAAGACATCCGTCGCGGCGGTGAAGAAGGACGTGCTCTCGGTCGATCCCCAACTCTCCGCGGCCCTGCTGATTCTGCGATTGAAGATCAACGGTGCGGCGTTGTAATCGCGTTCCCGATTCCGCATCGCCTTCCCTCCACCTTTAGCCGGCGGGCTCGCCCGCCGTGTCCAACGATGAGTTGCGCCGGGTTGTCTATCGAGCGAACAGAATCGACCTTCGGGGAGTTCTTCTTCCTTCTCAAACACCAAAGACCGCGAGCAAGCTCGGCGGCTACACCGCGAGCGCTTTTTCGGTAGTCCTGCGGTGATTTCAACGTGCGATTTGCAGCGTTGCCAGGGCGGTCGGCACGTTGTCGCTGAGTTCGAAGACCTTATCCAGCCCGGTGATGAGAAACGCGCCCCAGACTTGCGTGCTGATGTTGCACAGCAGCAGCCGCGAGCCCCTGGCGATCATCTGCTTCCGCAGTGTCAGCAGTTTGGCGATGTTCGACGAATTAATGAAGCGGACAGCGCCGAATTCGAGCACCGCGTCCAGGGTCGATTGGGAAATCGCCGTTTCCAGCGACTCCAGATCATCAGTAAATTGCGGATCGTCAGCCAAGTGAACGACCACCACCTCGTCCGACCATTTTTCCAGCGGCATCCGACGCCTCCCGAAGCGTGTACCCTAACCGAGTGAGCGGTCGTTTTGCAACGCCGGTGGCGAAAACCCGAATGACGAAATCAGAAACCAGAGTCAAAAATCAAACCCAGAATGACGAATGAACGAATGAACCCGCGCGGAAGCTCGAATGACGAAGCTCGAATCCTCGAATGAAGCTCGAATGACGAAGCTCGAATGACGAAGCTCGAATGTCGAAACGGGGACGGGGTCCCGAAATGAGATCCCGCCGATTTCTGCGATCACCGCTCGGTTTGCCCAGCGCGTAAAACTCCAACATTCATTGCCTTCCGAGTCTTCGTTTCCACATTCGAACTTCTTCATTCGAACTTGATTCGAGGATTCGAGCTTCGTCATTCGGGTTTATCTCGCTACTCCTTCACTTCCTGCCAACTCGAATCCGGGTTGTATTCCGTGATTTGCGCGGCGATCTCGCTGGTCTGCGGCCCCAGGTCCTTCTGGTAGACCTTCCCGTCCTGATTGACGATGAACGTCATCACGCCCGAGTTGCCCCATTCGTCTGGATAGGCAACCAGTGCAACGCCCTTGGTGAGATGGCCGTCGACGAGGTAGTCCATCTTGCCGCCCGGCGCATCGGGGCCTTGAGCGGTCAGGATGTGGTAGAAATAGCCGTGATACGGCTGACGATGCGACTTGAGGGGCGGCGTGGTGTACCCCTCCGCCTCGGCGCCGGCGACCAGGTCGCTCATCGGGCTCAGATCATCCGCGGAGGTCGGCTCCCAATAGAGTCCGTCATGCTGTCCGGGGGTGCTGCGGAATCGGCGGGCGTATTGCGTCATTTTCGAGTCGTCGCGTTCCTTCTGCGCGTACTCCTTCTCGGCTCGGACAAATGCCTGGCAGACATCGATCGTGCTCAGTTCGTTGCGTCCGATCCGCCGATTGAGAATTTCGTCCTTGCCGGCGGCGGTATCGAATGACCACAGCCCGTCGTTATTGACCACGGGAATGGGGAACGGCCAATTCTGGGCGCCGATATACAAAATCGCCTTATTGGCGTCGGGATGATCGACGCGGAGCTGCTCGGTCATGTGCTGCTCGAATGAGGCCATTCGATTGTCATCCTGAACCGGATCTCCCGAGAAGATCAATTGCTGGCCGTCCGGTCCGAAGATCCGCAGCATCGTTTCGCGGTCCCGTTCGCGGACCGCTTCTTTCAACGCGGCAGCCGCTTCTTCCGGCGAAGCGAAAGTTTCCTGCGTGGGCTGCGTCGCGCCGGGGGTCGGTCGGCTGTTCTCCGCCGCCTGTGCGGCCGGAGCGGTGGTCGCCGCGGGATTGGTGCAGGCGGGCTCGGTCGCGGAATGGGTGGCGCAACAGTGACAACCCATAGCGGCAATCAAAATCGGCGTGGCGATGCAGTGGACGCCCGAATGCAAGCTGAATCGAATCACGGTGGAACTCCTGGTCAGGACTGTTTTTTGAAGGTGATGAGCTTATCGGTGGCCGCCGCCGCCCCGGCTGCCACCGCCGCTGGAACCGCCACCGCCGCCACGGCTCTCGCTGCCGCGTTCGCTGGCGCGGGCGGCATCTTCGCCGCGGTTGTAATCCATTGCCGGCGGGGCCTCGCGCTCGGGAGGGGCTTGTCGCTCGGCCGGCGCCTCACGCTCAGCTGGTGCCTCGCGGAAGGGCGACGCCTGGCGCTCGACCGGAGCCTCACGAGGTGGCTCTGCGCGAGCCGGTGCGGCATCACGCTCGCGCTCGGCACGTCCGCGCTCGGCATCCTGGGCGGCGCGAACGCCACGGTCGATCTCGGGCATTGGTTCGGGCCTGGCTAAGGGAATATGACGATCCGGGCGAACGTCGGGAAGCGGCTGAAACGTGGGTCCTCTGCGGTGCGTGTCGTGGTTCCACTCCGTGGGATGCCCGTTCTCGTGACCTGACGGCACGAAATGGCCGGGGCGGAAATCCGCGTAGTGCCACCCGTGATCGCGCCAGTGCCACCAGGGGCGATTGACCCCCCAGTCGCCGACGTAAATCTGCCCGTCGTCCCAGTCGCAGTCAAAAGCGAGCCAGGGACCGACCGGACAACTGTAGCCAAACGTCACCAGCGGCGCGATGACCGTTCCGACCGGAACCTCCTGCTGAACGTAAACCGCGTCGGGATCGTACGTCGGAGCGTAAATCGTCGCCGGATCGGCCGGGATGATCTGGATCACGCCCGCGTCGCGCACGACCTGCTGCTGCGGCGTCGAATAGAGCGTGCCTGCCGCGATCGCCTGCGCCCGCAGGCGCTGCACCGAGGCAAAAACATCAGATTTCTGATTGAGAAACGCGGCCCCCAGATCGTTGGTCCACGTGGCATCGGAAGCCATCTGATTCAATACGGCAGGGAATCGGGTCAACCCCTTCACGCTCTGGTCCCACGGCTGCTGATCGACGGCGGCGGGATTGTTTCCCGCGGCAAGCCACTGCGACGCCTGCACCACTTCCAGCGGATACGTCGCGGCAACGAATATCTCCGAAAGCAGCGCGTCAGGATATAGTGCAACCCGCGCGGTCAGGCTGTCAAGCTGTTCGGGGGGTAGCGGCTGGTATTGGTAAGGCGCCGGCTGTTCCTGAGCCATGAGCGAGACGGGAAACGCCGCCGCAACGAGGAACATCAGCCCGAGAAACACCCGAGAGATACTGTCCTTCACCACCGGAACATATTGCATGACTGACTCCTGCCGCCGTTCGCATCATAGCAGGCAATCAGCCAGACAGTCACCGTTCAATCTCGTTTGCTGGGAAACCAGTTAGAAATATCGTGAAATCGCCAAGAAGCGGCTTCACATCCGTTTTCAGAACCTCTTGCCCCGTTGATACCTGCTTAGCCGCGACGCGCAGCGGAGCGAGTCACGTGGGGTTTCTCCGCGGTTTTATCGTGATTCGTAAGGACGCACCGTTCGACTCTCGTCCCGGGACGCCGCTAAATAAAAGGGATGTCAAAGGGGCTCTCAACTAAACCATTTCTCAGTTCTGCCAAGCCGCCAAAGATGCCTAATGTTGCGCGTCCTGTTGGGCGAGCCGATCCGTGATGGCTTTCTGCGCCGATGGGGACAGCGACGCGAACGCTTCCTCGAGGTGTGATGCCTCGGCCTTCATGGAACTCGCCTGGGCGTTGTATCCAATAGCCAGGAGCATGCCGAGCAGCGCCGGGCCGGTGTTGTCGGTGTAATAGGAATCCACGACATTGCCGTACCCATCGAGTTCGTCCACTTGTTCTCCGGGCTCCTGGGCCATCTCCTTGGAGACTTCTCCGACGAACTTTGACGCGACGTGCATGTTGGCGGACTGTCCCGACAGCGTCTGGGCTTGACGAAGCATCGCCGCCCCGAGTTCAACGGGCGACATCGCGTCCATCCGAATCAGGGCGGCCTGCAGTGCCCCCATTTTTTTGCGAATCGTCTGCCGCATCGGGCTGGTCGCGCGGTAGCGCGACAATTGGGTGCTGTAACTTCGGATCGAAGCGCTCAGCTGCACGGCCTGCGGCTTGCGCCAGTCATTGAGGATCTTCATGTCCGCGGCGGTGAAGATCGTATTCTCCCCCTCGGGAGTTCTGGTCTCCGTGTCGCCGCCTGCCCCCGAACCGCCGCGCCGCGCCAGTTCACTGCCGGCGAGGGATTGCACTTCGTCCGTGGGCGATTGGCTCAATCGGCGCAGCGTGCTGGCGTCGTAACTTCCCACGGTCTGTGTCAGCCGGACTGTGGCCGTTTTGCGAACCGAATCGATGCTGGATTGGGAAAGGGCCAGAAGCGAAACGATCGCCGGCTCGGTCTTGCGCCGGGAGGCGATCCTGCCAATCCAGGAGCAGGCCTCGGCTCGCAGGTAGAGCGGCTGATCGGGATTGTTGGCCGCGGTCTGCAGCGTATAGATTGCCGCGGTGGTGCCCAGATCCGCCAGCGCCTTGATCGCAGCGATCCGCACGGCTTCGTCTTT
>Ga0302326_10028181_pt1 | contig 11308 bp, 12 predicted proteins | sample Palsa_T0_3_FD_202264 | JGI IMG/M metagenome (GOLD analysis project Ga0302326, IMG submission 202264) | Peat permafrost microbial communities from Stordalen Mire near Abisko, Sweden - Palsa_T0_3 | ecosystem: Environmental > Terrestrial > Soil > Palsa > Peat permafrost | place: Sweden: Abisko...
TCTGGCCAAGCAGTTCATCACGGCGGTAGCCGAACTGCTTCTCCGCCTGCACGTTCAGCAGCACGATCTCGCCGCTTTGGTTGACCACCACCATCGCGTCGGGAGCCGCCTCCAAAAGCCCGCGGTACTTCGTCTCCGACTCCTTATTCTCGGTGAGATCTCGGCTGATGACTGAAAACCCGCGCAGATTTCCAGCGGGGTCGCGCGACGCTGTGAAGGTGGTACGGATCTGATAGCGCGTACCGTCTTTGCGGACGCGCGTGCCTTGTTCTTCATACTCGCCGCTTTCGGCCGCCTTCCGGAGTATCTCCTGAGGCCTTCCCAGGCTGACGTCGTCCGCCGAAAAGAAACGTGAAAAATTCTGACCGGCGACTTCCTCCCACGCGCAACCTGTCATTCGCTCCGCACCGGGATTCCAACTGCGAATCTCGCCCTGCGGTCCCAACATCAGGATGGCATATTCTTTGACCCCATCGACCAGCATCCGATATTTACGTTCGCCTTCCCGCAGCGCCTCTTCTGCTGTCTCACGGCGCGAGTTGTCGCGCTGGACGCTCCAGCCGGCGGCGACCGTAATCAACAAGCCAAGGAAAGTACCGAGGATGAGCGTAATCTTTAACCGGTTTGTGCTTCGCTCCGCGTCCGCGATACGCAGCACCAACAATCGTCGTTCCTCATCCTGCATCTGGCTGACAATCGCAGCATATTCGACCGTGGCGTGCAGGCCGGGTCCGGCGCGAATCGCCTCCGACGCGGCTTCGATGCCCTGGGTTCGGCGTAAATTAATGTCTTCGTCCGCGCGCTCTAATTTCGCAACAGCCACGTCTTCGAGGACCAAGATGTTGCGTTGCTGTACCGGATTGTCGGTCGTCAATTCGCGGACGGTGGTGGCGTGCTGTTCCAGGCTCAATCCGGCGGCATGGTATGGTTCGAGATAGGCCTCTTCGCCGGTCAAGATATACCCGCGGACGCTCGATGAGACTGCTTCCAGTGCGAATCGCAATTCCTGAAGGTTCTCCAGGACCTCGTAGGTGTGCCGCACCCAGCGGCCGTTTTCACCGGAAATGACAATACTCCGATAGGCGAAGCCAGCCACGATCAGCAGGATCGCGATGGCAGCACCGAACGCGAATTGCACCGTCCGCTTTGTCAAGAATCTAATCGTCGCGCCCATATGCCGCTTCTGTTCTTTTGTCGTTATTTTTCTGCAGATGGCTTACCGCTTTCCGGAGCAGTGTAATTTCCGACTCAAGCTGATCCATGCGCCGATCAAGGCTGATATCGGCCGAGACCGCTTTTGTGCTTGCATGTAACGCGATGCCGATCTCGTCGCTGTCCTGCCGCCGCACATTGGCGTGGAAACTCTGCCCCTTTGACGGGTTGAACAGATCCAAGATCTCAGTAAACTTCTGCGGCGCGGAAAATTGTAATCGGCCGTCGGAGTCGGGGATATCACGCACAATACAATCGGCAGCAATGGTGCTGTTTTCAAAATATACAAAGCTTCGAAAAAAGCATGTGTTGCGCCGGGGCGAAACTCGCCGTTCTATCATCGGGCGCCCACAAAGTTTCGGCCATCGATGTTGAATCGAAGATGTTGGCCGGACTCAGGCAAAAATCTCTCCGACAACATGCTGCCAATAGCATCGACAGAGTGACGGACCGTGACCGTCACGATCTGCTCGGCTACGGCAAAGGACATGGCTGTTCCATGCGATATTATCGCCCAACGCTGCTACGCCGTCTTGCGTAGATGTACTTATGACGACCGGGATTTTCGCTTATCTGGTTATTTGTACGATAACCGGCCTTCGCAAATATCAGCGCCTCAGGTGCGGCCTTGAGCGCAACAACGAGAAAGCGGACGGAGTTTCCATTTTTTCTTTAGGGGACATTGTGGGCTGACGGGGGCGGCAGATACCTGCGTATCAAGGCTGCGAGCGTCATCGGATCAAACGGCTTCGACAACACGCCTTGGACGCCGAGCGAGATGAATTGCTCGATCTCTGCGCTCTGTGTACGGGCGGTCAGGAATAGAACCGGAATATGGGCAGTCCCCGGATTCTTGCGCAGGTTTGCCAGCGTTGTTGGTCCGTCCATGAGCGGCATCATGACATCCAGCAGGATGAGAGAAGGCGACCATCGCGCGGCCATCACGAGCGCATCCGCACCCGATGCGCAGGCCCGCGTCCTGAATTGCGGGTCTAGACCGAGCGACACGTCTACGACCTCGCGAATGTCCGGCTCGTCGTCCACGAGCAGAATGCGAATGTCCGTCATACGATCTCTCTGGAGACGCGCGCCGACCGGGACGCCAAGCGATCACGCACTGTTGCCACGAGGCTATCGATTGAGATTGATGAGTTGGCCAGCGCAGCGTGGTCCTGCGCGTCATCTACCAAGTTCGCTTCCTCGGCGGAAAAAACGACCACGGGAATTATATTGCCCTTGCTGTCGCGCAGCTCGGGCAGCAGAGCGGGGCTAGCCCCCGGGGCGAGTGCCACGTCAAGCACTGCGAGGTCGAAGTCACTGGCCTTCAGCGCACGCCGCGCCTCCTTAATCGAATTGACCGTAACGACATCGGCAATTTCGCTGAGAGCGCGAGCGACGACATTGTCGTCGTCGACATGAAGGATGCGCGGACGTCTGTTCGGATCCTGCACGACGGCCTTGACTAGCGCCCGCGTGAGACGGTCCAAGTCGACCGGCTTGCTGAGCCAATCTAGGACATTGAGGTTGGATGACCTCAAGTCGTCGCGCCCGCGGCTGGGATCGACGGACACAACGATGATCGATGTGTCCCTATATTGCGGCAGCTCGCGCAGACGCACGATCAGACTTATGCCATCATCGCCATCCGGCAGGTGGATATCCACCAGAATTGCGTGATATTGAACCGCTGCCGCGCACGTGAACGCGTCGGCTGCAGAATAGGCAAAATCGGTGGCAAATCCGATTTGCTTCAATTGCGCGCGCAACGTAAGCGCAGTATCGAGATCGTCTTCACAAAGCAATAAGCGTGCTGCATCCGGTTTCGGACCTCGGTCGATTGCCAGATTGGCCACGTGAACCCAGCAGGGCAACTCGACGTGAAAGATCGTTCCGCCGCCGGGAGCATCAGCGAAGCCCACTTCGCCACTGAGCCGATCGACAATCTGCTTGACGATGCTGAGGCCTAGGCCTGTGCCGCCCTTCTGTCGCGCATTCGTGCTATCGGCCTGTGCGAATTTCTCGAAGATGAGCGGCTTGAAGTCGGCTGGAATGCCGGGACCGTGGTCACGCACTGTAAGGCGGACCATGTCGGTTCCTTTCTCGATCGCGACCACCACTTCATTATCCGGCGGCGAAAACTTGATCGCGTTCGAAAGCAGGTTGGTGACGACCTGGAGAAGCCGATCTGGATCGGCCCGCACGTCGGCAACGGCGGCACATGCTTCGTCAAGGCGAATTCGCACGCCGTAGCCTTCAGCGAATCCCCGATTGGCCTCGATCGCCTGCGCAACCAACGGCGGAAATTCGACGCGACTGAAATTAAATACGACCTGTCCCGCATCCATTTTCTCGATATCGAGAATGTCGTTGACGAGCCGTACCAAGCGCTGGCTGTTGGTGTGCGCAATCGAAAGCAAACGAGCCATCGCTCGAGGCAAGTTTCCGGCCGCATTTCCCATAAGAAGGCCGAGCGAGCCGGAAATCGAAGTCAACGGCGTGCGCAACTCGTGGCTCACCGTCGAGACGAATTCGTCCTTCAATCGCTCCAGGCGCTTGCGCTCGGTGGCATAGCGCAGGGCTCTAAGAATCCCGCGCGTCTCGATTTGGCCCTTGATCAGATAGTCTTGTGCGCCTTCTTGCAAGGCTTGCGCGGCCAACGACTCGTCGTCCAAGCCCGTAAGCACCACCAGGGGAACGCGAGGCGCGGCTACGTGGACCCGTCGGATCGCTTCCAGTCCTCGTGCATCGGGCAACCCAAGATCAAGCAGGATAATGTCGACCGAATGCACCGAAAGATGCCTCTCGGCCGCGCTCAAGCAGTCCACATGCGTCAATTCGATGCCGTGAGCGTCCTGTTCGTTGAACATCTCGCGGAGCAAACGGGCGTCTCCGAGATTATCTTCGATCAGGAGAATTGCTTTGATCGATCTCGTGCTCATCTACTTTCCGCATACGCCGAATCCGCATAATTCGAGCTTTGACTGTTACTAGAGCCCGAGTATTGCCCCGTGCCACCATTGGTGCCCAATACTTTCCGAACGAGATCAACTGCGTTCTTGGCGCCAAGCTTTTTCATAATATGCCAGCGATGACATTCGAGTGTTCGTGGGCTTATTCCAAGAATTCTCGCGGCTGCCTTGTTGGTCACGCCCGCCGCAATCTGCTCCAGCACCTCGATTTCCCGGCGGGTAAGGCGGCCGCGGCCCGGAAAGGGTCGCCATCGGATTTCGGACGTTTCGTACTTCCGTTGCCGGCGTTCCCAAGCGTCAATCGTTTCGACCACACGCTTAACGATCAAACTCGGATCCATCTGCTTTTCGATGAAGTCATACGCGCCATTCCTGATCGCCTCGACCGCGATCGGAATGTCGCCGTGGCCGGAGACGATTAAGATCGGAGCAGGGTAATTCGCAGCGTCAAGTTGCTTGAGGATGTCCAGTCCCGATGCGCCCGGCATGCACATGTCGATAAGAATACAAATCGGTTTGCGTACCCGAGCGGCAGCGAGGCAAGGCGCCCCCTCACTGAAAGTCATCACCTGATAGCCCGCTCGGCTAAACATGATGGACATCGACTCGCGCACAATCGCATCATCGTCGACTATGAAAATCTCGCCATTAAGCCCACCGTTCTGAAGCATATCCGTTGTTCCGCTGCGCTAAAGGACTTGTGCTTCTGGTCCGTGAGCGCCCAGTTCATTGCGAGTGATCTGGAGCGATCTGCGGAAGTCGCGGGCGCCTGCGCGCAATAATGGTCGAATACGAACACGCGGACCGCGGACGAGAGATTGCCCTGATAGCATTTGCGAATTGCAAGAATAAACGGGACAGAGCCATGCGGCGGGCCTGCGCGATGTCCTTAGTCCTTTCCGGAATTCCTTCTCAAGGTTAATGCTCGTCTTGTGTTTGCCCAGGACGACGGATCGCTTGATGATCGTGCGTTTCATTATTGCTTCCTTCTCTCAGGCGATGCGCGATCGGCTGACGATCGGCGGTAGCAGCAGCCGACGTCGTTGGAGCAGGCCAGTTGAGATCCAAACGTTGATGCGCGAGTGCGTTTATGGACTTTAGATCGCCTGGCTCGAATTCTTGCTTTATGTGCCGACTGAATCCTACCAGATGCTTCACGCAATACGTACTTGTACGCGAGTAGGTGCATACACCCGCGTAATATGAGGTAATGTCAGAGACATCGCCTCGTTAAGTCTAGAATGCGTTACGTAATGAGCGGCGGCGCCGGTCTGCGATTCGCAAATTCGAAAACGATTGCCAACGTCGCGATCCTGAGCGAGAATTCTGCGCTGCTTGGATAGTCCGGCGACGCCAAAACCGAGAGCAGCGATCGAAAATCGCGGTAAACGGGATGAAGGAGTCGAAAGCGGTGGCGCGATCCTGTACCCCGAGACGGAAGTCACTTAATCAGCCTGTCGATGACTTCCGAGCGGCCCCGGTTGCTCGGTTTCGCAGCGTCCGGCGCAAGGGAAAGAACAGCAAATGGTTCGCCCGAGACGGAGCTCGCGCGCAGCGAAGCGCTCCCATCAAGATAGCAATCAAATTTGTGATCGAACGATGGTTGTTGCGGCGACGAAATACCGGAACATAGCTGCCGAGGGGTATTTCGATCGTGACCGGGGGACCGGCACCCCCGCGGGCAAAACTGCTTGCAAGGGCTTTCCGCAATCGGGCCGCCTCGACGCGTACAATGGGATCACGTTGTGGGTCGAAACGTTCGCCACGCTTGAGAGCCTCAACGCCGATGGTGTAGCTCTTGATGTGCTCGGCCCTGCCGCAGAGCACGGCCTCCACCAAGAAGTGGAGAAAAGCGACGAGCTGAGGCGAACGGCGGAAGCCCGGACCGGCAACAATATGCTCCACCGCAGAACGAATCTCTTCCGCTGTAGGAGTATCGTCGCTGCCGTTCACGACCGTCATTAGATCCAGCCTTTGGACCTAGCGGAGGCATCGGACGCCGCCTCGAATCGATTGTCCATGTTAATCTGGCGCGTTTACGAGCAGTTGTCTGTTCAGAAACGCACACTAGCTCAACAAACAGCAATCCAATTTATTCGATATCATTGGATTCTTTGGGCGTATGGCGAACTCCGACGCCGAAGGCGGGACTGAAGCTCGGTGTGAGCGATTGGTTACTCCAATTGGGCGTCGCTATGGGCAAAAGGGGTTACCAATGTCCTGTATTCGAGATTGCCGGCGCAGACCTCGAAGCGGCGTGGCGTGGTCGATGTTTGGGTGCCGACTACTCGGCCGGCGGCGGTTACCAAGGTATCTGCGTCTTGCGAGCGCGGAATCGATGCGAGCGCCGGATTGCATTCCACCGCCGTTGCACGGTGCTACCATCGTTGTTTTGGATGCCTCGAGGCGACGCGCGCACGTCGCGTCGCGTCGCTGGCAATGGCGTATCTCAAATAACGAAATCGCAAATCGAAACGGCCTAAAATGGGGAGGGTAATCGCCTAGCTGAGAGCGCCAAAGGGTACTGTCCTAATTCCGAGGCGTCTGTCCTAATTTGATTTTCCGACTGTCCTAGTTTCATTTTTAGTAAATAAATTTTACAAATGCCCATCTCCTGGCGCGCATAGTCGTCCGGGCACAGGTGAGGTAGGCGTATTAGGAGCTATCTCATGTCTCAACTTCTCAGGCGGTTCTGGGATGATCAGTCGGGAGCGACGGCCATTGAATATGGTCTGATCGCCGCCGGCATCTCGGTTGTGATCATTGCCGCTGTCAACGGTATCGGCACTAAGCTGAATGCAACGTTCGGCAGCATTTCGACACAACTCAAGTAACGCGAAACATGCGTCGCCATGCGTAGGGAGGCTTAACGGCGGCCTCTTTCAATCCCGCACTGGGGCATAAGCGCGCATGGCGATAGCCCCAATTATCAACGTGCGATCAGTTGTCCTTATTCAAGGGCACTCGCCTCGGGTTGGTTACATTCGGATTTTCTTTCTCGTGCATGGTCGCAACTCCTTTGTCACTGACGGAGTGCGAACATGCCGACCAAAAGTAATGTCGGCTATTTACGTCGAGATCGGTGGCATACCTGACATCACGGTAACACCGTGCAATCGACCCGAACGACCCGTCGCGGCAATTCCGGAACCAATATTATCGCGCGGCGGTTTCGAATATTCACTCGATTGGCTGCCAATCTCCGGTCTGTTCCTGCAGACCGAATATCGTTACTCGCAGTTTGGCGCGGCCGACGTCCCGATTACCGGCGGTATCGGTGGAATCCCTCTCACCGGCGCGACACTCAACTCACAGAAGGCGCCCGAGATGATTTCGACGGAGCTCGTGTGGCGCTTCAAATGGTTCGGCCGCTGATGGAGTAGAGAAAGCGGAAGCGCGTTTCTCATAGCGGACCATGACCGTCCCGCCCGCTATGCCCTCTCTCGTCAATGACTTATCAGCCGCTACGTTGTGAGCGTTGCCTCAGGTTCTGCATTGACAAGCGGGTCCCCATGGCTGGCCACGTACGCCTTATCCATCTCCTCAGAGAGAGCATAATTTCGTGTCTCATTGCAGCAGTAACACACGAAGGTCGTTTTCCGCATGGTCGGCGATATTGGATGCCGTACGGCGGCAACGTAGATCATCTCGGTGCGGCACTTTGGGCAAGGCGCCGACAGGCGGTCTTCAAACATGGACATGTCCCTTTGGGCGCGCCATGCGGCTGCATGTTGGTCTCCGGCACCCTGATTTTCGGCCTTCATTTATGATCGGTCTGTTCGGAGCCCGGGCGCGCGTTCTGTTGCGGATGCTCACGGCAGAAAATGGGCTTCTCAACCAGGTGCAGTGCGCGCCGTCATGTCGACAATCAAGTGATCAACGGACATGTGGCAGACATCGCCGACCGACGTTCATGACCCGCAGCGGAAGTCATGCTGCACGACCCATAGCCGTGTGCAATGACGTTGGCCGCAAGGGCGCCCCTCGTCGTGTTCCCGGTCGACCGAAGAGCCAAATGGCTGCTGTGGGACGCTCGGCCCATGGGTTCGCCGCCTGGGCGCGTGAGTCCGATCGGCGTGCCAGACCGGCAGGATCATCTTAGATTGGCCGGCTGGATGTAATTTCGCACCGAAGCGGCGAGCGTCATCGGATCGATCGGTTTCGCGATCACTCCCGCAAACCCCAGCGACTTGAAGTGTTCGAGTTCGCTTGTCTGCGCACGAGCGGTCATGAAAACGACGGGAATGTCGGCTGTTCGTGGAATCTTCCGCAAACGTCTCAGCGTCGATGGCCCGTCCATGACCGGCATCATGACGTCGAGGAGGATCAGGTCGGGCCGCCATTCCGCGGCGACTGCAAGTCCATCTGCACCCGAACCGCAATCGCGCACGACGAATTCGGGGTCAAGACCGAGCGAGGCAGCGACGATATCGAGGATATGGGAGTCGTCGTCGATATGAAGCACGCGGAATGAATTCATCTGGCGTCTTTGTCGCTCGTGCAGAAAGAAGTTTACCCTCCCGCGCAACACTGCATCCGCCTCAACAGCAGGCAAGGGTCTGGAAACGCAATAACCTTTCACCTTCTGGCTGCTCCTGGACCGAACCAGCTCCAGCTGCTCCCTCGTCTCTACGCCTTCCACTATCACGTCGAGGCCGAGGTCCTGCGCTAAACCGATCGCCCCTTTTATGATTCTAGCGTTGCCCGATCCCGAGGCGAGATCGTGCACAAAAGTCTTCCCGATCTTGACGCGGTCGACCGGGAACCGGCTAAGATATTCGAGGGATGAGTATCCGTTTCCGAAATCGTCGAACGTAATCTGCAGGCCGGTTTTGCGGAGCTTTTGTAGAACGTCGTTGTGCTCCTTGGATGATTCCATGAAGACTCGTTCCGTGAGCTCAAGTTCAAGGAACTTATTGGGTAGAGCAGTCTCCGACAAAGTTGCTGTGATATCATGCTCCAGCTCGAGCGGTTTCTTGAACTGAGGTCCCGCTAAGTTCACCGCGATCAGCGGCGGCGCGATACCGGCATCGTGCCATTCCTTCATCTGCCGGCAGGCCTCGTGCAGTACCCAATGTTCGAGTGCAACGATTAATCCGCTCATTTCAGCCGCCGGCATGAATTCGCCAAGGGAGAGCGTGTCCCGCGCTGGATGACGCCAGCGAACCAGTGCTTTAACGCCGCTGATCTGGCGAGTATCAACGTCGATCAGGGGCTGGTAGACCAAAAAAAGCTGGCTCGAGGCGATGGCTTCGCGAAGCTCAGTACCCAGCATTACGAGGGCCCGAACTCTCGCCTCCATCGCATCGGCGAAGTACTGCAGCCCGACAGCAGATTGAATGGCGGAAACGAGCGAAACTGTGACACCGGGGGCGGTAGACCCTGGCTCGCCTGCGCTGGTACTATTCGCCATGTGGATAGTGGAAAAGCTCATTGTTTTGTGTCCAGAAATCGAAGGAGTTCGGTGTGACCAGCCCGACTCTGGCGCGAGATTCTTTAGCAAACCTAAAACCGCCCGTAGGTAAGACCACGTACGAGATTCTGCTGCGGAGGTCGACATTCTAAATCCGTTTTGCACGTTATCGCGGCTTCGTCGCGCGAGCAGAGGATCGCCTCCCCGATGGAGCATGACCTCCTGCACGAGCGCAACTTAGCGATCAAACGCCGGCAGTGGCGGGTAGCAGATCGGGTCTCGCAGACGTCGCTTCGCGAAATGATCGGGTCGTCGATGCTCTCAGCGCTGCTGTCGGAGCGCACTGCCGCCGACGAACTCTTGCGCGGCGAGATCGGCCGCAAGACCGCAGACTGGGGGATCTCGGTGAAGTCGGTTGAGATCCGCGATGTTGCAATTCCTGTCGCCTTGCAGATGCCATGTCGCGGCAAGCCCAGGCCGAGCGCGAGAAGCAGGCGCGGGTGATTCTCGGATCAGCGAGGCGGCGATCGCACGGCCGCCACGGCGTCTCCGCGATCCTCCTCGGCAGCGAGACAGTCAAGGTGCTTACACTATGTAAAAAACCGAATCCGCGGGGTCTCCCTGCGCGTAGACAATTTGATTTTCTTGATAATTCGATAAGGTCCATCGCGTGTTGTGTTGAGTGAGTAAGCCCATCACGTCAAACGAGGATGCCTTGGATTTTTTTGCAGCACCAAGTCCCATCTCTGGCGCCCACGGTTGAAGGACACGCAAATCCCGACCGCCCGACAATGTATCGGTGCGACGAAAGGGTACTCAAAAGGACCCGATGAGGTTGAGACGACTTGATCGCTTTGAGGCAGCGATTCAAGAGTTTCAACCCAAACTATGTATTTATATAGTCGGCGGGTCCAGACCTTTGTCCGCATTGCACACAGTTTGGAATATCGTCGCGGCCGGCCGCAAATGTCTACAATTGATGCTGTGGGCGGCTCCTCCACCGGCACGTGAGTGCCACGGATGTGGGTGCTGTTAAAGCTCCCACGATTCGGAGGAGCCAAACATGCAAGCGATCACGACACTCGGTCTCGATATCGCGAAGTCGGTCTTTCAGGTTCACGGCGTCGATGCGGCTGGCAATGTCATCATCCGCCGTCAGCTCAAGCGGCGCTACGTGCTGGCATTCTTTCAGAAGCTGCCACCGTGCCTGATCGGCATCGAAGCCTGCGCCTCGTCGCATCATTGGTCACGCGAGCTCCAGGCGCTTGGTCACACCGTCAGGCTGATGCCGCCGGCCTATGTGAAGCCCTATGTCAAGCGGCACAAGAACGATGCCACTGACGCCGAGGCGATCTGCGAAGCGGTCACCAGGCCAAACATGCGGTTCGTCGCGACCAAGACGCCGGAACAGCAGAGTTGCCTGACGCTGCACCGAACCCGGCACTTGTTCATCCGCCAGCAGACTTCGGTGATCAATGCGATCCGCGCTCACCTCGCGGAGTTTGGAATCGTCGCGCCGGTCGGCCGTCATGGTGTCGAGCAACTGCTCGGCGTCGTCTCGGATGCAAGTGACAAACGCTTGCCCGACGTGGCTCGTGCATGTGTTGCCGCGCTGGGTGCCCAACTGCAGAGATTGAAGGTTCAGATACTAGAGTTCGATCGCATGATCAGAGCTTGGCACCGATCGAGCGAGGCGAGCCGGCGGCTCGACGAC
>Ga0302326_10028182_pt1 | contig 11308 bp, 10 predicted proteins | sample Palsa_T0_3_FD_202264 | JGI IMG/M metagenome (GOLD analysis project Ga0302326, IMG submission 202264) | Peat permafrost microbial communities from Stordalen Mire near Abisko, Sweden - Palsa_T0_3 | ecosystem: Environmental > Terrestrial > Soil > Palsa > Peat permafrost | place: Sweden: Abisko...
AGCGTGGACGTCCGTGTAAGCGGTCCGGGATCGGGCCGCGAATCTGCCGTGCGCGCGCTCGCCTCGGCGGGAATCGAAGTACGTTCCATCAAGGACACGACGCCGATTCCGCACAACGGTTGCCGTCCGCCGAAGCGTCGTAGAGTGTAGGACCTAGATTTTCGTCCGGGACGAAGGGTGAAGCCAAACCTGTAAACCGGTCATCTAAACTAAGGAGAACAACTTGGCACGTTATACCGATGCAGTGTGTCGTCTATGTCGCCGGGAAGGCATCAAGCTTTTCCTCAAAGGCACGAAGTGCTTTAGCGACAAATGTCCTATCGAGAAACGCAACTTCGCTCCCGGACAACACGGGAAAGACAAGAAGACCAAAGTCGTGGGCTACGGTCTGCAGTTGCGTGAAAAACAGAAAGCCAAACGCATCTATTTCACCCAGGAAGGCCAGTTCCGGAATTATTTCGAGAACGCGGTCCGGTCGAAAGGGGTAACGGGCGCGAAGCTGCTCGAGTCACTCGAGCGGCGTTTGGACAACGTAGTCTACCGCCTGGGTTTCGGTATCTCCCGCCGCCAGGCGCGCCAGTTGGTGCGTCACGGCCACATTCAGGTGAATGGCAAGAAAGTAAATATTCCGTCGTACGAAGTCGCAGTAGGCGAAGAGATTGGGGTTCGCGAGAGCAGCCGCAAGGTCCCGATCCTAGAAACCGCCAAGGACTTCGCCAGCCACCAACCGGCACCGGTGTGGTTGGAAATCGATCGCGAGAACTATAAAGGCCGTGTGATCGCGCTGCCAAAACGCGAAGATATTCAGTTGCCGGTCAACGAGCAGCTGATTGTAGAGTTGTACAGTAAGTAGTGGTCGATTTTGTTAGGCCTACTATTCGTGCCAGATCAGCCTGCCGAGGCGCTTGATCCGAATCCGGGCCGATTCGGAGAGCCACCGCCGAGCCACATGGCCGAGAGGAGAACACAGAATGCTTTGGAGAGGTTTTCAAAAACCAAAACGACTGGCGAGCGACGTCAACTCGCTCACCGATAAATATGGGATGTTCTGGGCGCAGCCGTTCGAGCGCGGGTTCGGCACCACCATCGGCAACGCGCTGCGGCGCGTGATGCTCAGCTCGATCGAAGGCGCGGCCGTTACCGCGGTCAAGATCGAAGGCGTGCTCCACGAGTTCCAGTCGATTCCGGGCGTAGTTGAAGATGCGACCGACATCATCCTCAACATGAAGCAGATCCCGTTCAAGCTTGCCGGAGACGGTCCGAAGGCGATTTACCTGCGCGCCGATCAGCCGGGCGTGGTCACGAGCGGCATGATCGAAGCCGACGGCGATGTCGAAGTGCTCGACAAGGATATCTATATCGCGACGGTCAGCGAGGGCGGCAAGCTCGAAATGGAAATGCGGCTGAAGCGCGGCCGCGGTTACGTTTCCGCGGACAAAAACTTCGAAGACGACCTCGGGATCGGATTCATTCCCATCGATTCGGTGCACACGCCGGTGCGCAAGTGCAACTACACCGTAGAAGCAGCGCGTCTTGGGCAAATCACCGATTACGACAAGCTGACCATCGAGGTCTGGACCAACGGTTCGATCACCCCGGGCGATGCTCTGGGACTCTCGGCCAAGCTGGTGAAGGATCACATGAATATCTTCATCAACTTCGAGGAGGAAATCGAAACCGCGTCGACGAGCGAAGAGCGCCGGCCCGAGATCAAGAACGAGAACCTGAATCGCTCGGTCGAGGAACTCGAACTCTCGGTCCGCAGCTATAACTGCCTGAAGAATGCGAACATTCAGTCGATCGGCGAGCTGGTGCAGAAGACCGAAGCCGAGATGCTGAAGACGAAGAATTTCGGGCGCAAGTCGCTGAATGAAATCAAGGAGATCCTTTCCTCGATGGGCTTGAGCCTGGGCATGAAGATCGACGAGCACGGAAACGCTGTCCCAGGTCCGACTTCGAACCAGGTCTTGCCCGCTTCGGCATACGGCGACAACGATCTGTAAGAAAAAGACGATCGGTAACGAATTAAGCAGGTGGAGCGACGGGCGTCCCCGCCCGTCCCCCCACCAAACCAAGAGGGATCCATGCGTCACAAAGTTGCGGGCTACAAACTAGGACGGACCACATCGCACCGCCGCGCCATGCTGCGCAACATGGTCACGTCGATCATCATGGAAGAGCGCATTGAAACGACTGTGATCAAGGCGAAAGCGGTGCGTCCCCAGGTCGAGAAAATGATCACACTCGGCAAGAAGGGCGATCTGGCGGCGCGCCGCCAGGCGGCCTCCTATCTCATGACGGACGAAGCCGTCCGCAAGTTGTTCGACACCGTGGCTCCCCGCTTCGGCGACCGCAACGGCGGCTATCTGCGCATCGTTCGCACCGCTTGGCGGAAGGGCGATGGCGCCGAGAAGGCTTTCATCGAACTGCTGGGGAGCGAACAAGTGCTCGACGAAAAACGCCAGAAGCGAGCCGAAATCCGTGCCAAACGCGCCGAAGAAAACCGCAAGGCAATGGAACACGCCGACGCCGAAGCTCAGGCGCAGAAAGACATGGCGGCCAATGAGGCTGAGGGCAGGACGGAAGGCAACGAGAAAGACAGCAGCAAAGAATAGTTCGCCGCCGCCTCGATCTCACCGAAGGAACATCTTCAGAGACAGCACAAAAGGGGGTCCGATAAGCGGACGCCCTTTGGTGTATGTCCAGTTCAACTACATGGAACTACTGCGTCAACGGTCCGCTCACGCTCCCGATCAAGCCAGTCTTGTTATCGAGCACAACCAGGCGAACTTCCCTGGCGTCCGCCGGCGCATCAATGTCAAGGGGCACCATCAGGCCCTTTGTCATGACTTGCTGCAAGCTGGCTGCGTCGAAGGTGTGCTCAACCTTGAGGCTGCGCGCCCCTCCCAGATTTTTGCCACTCGAGTTGTAGACACCCGCATAGAAAGTCACATTCATCTTCGCGCCGCCGCTCGTATCCTCCGTGCTCAGGGTGTGCGCGTCCACCAGGAACATAACCCGCGCCTTGCCCGGATCGGTGGGTTTTACCTGCGCCATGAATGAAACCTGGGTTGCATCTCCGTTCATCTGCAGAGCGCCCGCCACCTCCTGATCGGGCTTCCAGTTCTTATCGACTGTCGGATCTACGGCGAAGTACCCCTTGCGATAGCGGATCTCCGTGTCTCCACGGTCGAGTTTGACTTTGATAGTACGGAACTTGCCATCCCACTTCTTGTCCGCTGGATAATATCCGAGCGAGTAGGAAGCATCTTGGTCCGCGACCGCCAGGGCAATGCCGTCCTTGATTTCATTCTGGTTGGTGTAGGCTTTGCCGCCGGTTTCTGCCGCTATGTCCTGGAGGGCAAACGTGTTGTTAACATCAATTCCGCTGGTCATGATGCCGCGCATATCGATTGGATAAATGGCTATGCCAGCGCTTGCCAAGTCTGCCTCGGTGCGCTTGATCGCATCGGCGAACCTTGCCACGCGATCCGCGTAGCTGCCGGAGGTGCCAGATTTGACGATGGAGTTCTGTCTGACGGAAGGAAGATCCGCCGTAAGCTCCGCGCTATTCATGTTTTGGTCCGCGGGAATCAGATCAAGCGGGAAAGCCGCCGTCAGCCAAACCACGGTCTTACGACCGGAGAATCCGGAAAGCATGCGCGAGAGATCCTGCAAAGCCTGCAGTGTGATCGCCGTGCGGCGATCAAGGTTGTAGCGCTCGACCATTTCCTGGAAGCCGGCCAGCTGGGCCTGTGCCACGGAGAGGGCCTGCGCGGAGGCGTTGCTCAGTCCACTGTCGGCAACCGACCTGGGAGCCGGGGCTCCGGATTGCAGAATCGGTGACTGTGGACGCAGGTTATCGATCGCCGTCATCAGGACCTTCGGATCGGTTGTGAAATTCTGCAGCACCCACAAGCGGTCCGACAGCGCCATGATCGCCATCGGCTTACCGGCTTTGCTCTGCTCCAGGGCATATTTCATCATCTGAGATCGGCCGTAGGACTGATCCAAGAACCCGGAGTTCGTCGCATCGAGCACCAGCACGGTCGGGACGCCAGCGGGCTTCAGAAACTCCGGGTGATTCGAGAGGATGCCGGGAGGCGGAGTTTGCGGACTGACTTGATTGGCGCCCGGCGGCGCGAAGGTCGCGATCTTCTGCTTCTTCCCGTTTTCCTCCACGGCGAAGTCGTCCGGTTTCAGGCCGGCAATGGGCTGGCCTTTTTTGTCCCTGACGACTACGTCAATTACGACCAACCGCGTACTGGTCCGGATCGTGATGCTGGGAATTTCATCCGATGCCTGCTGGGCGCTCAAGATGGTCGGGCCGCTAGCGAGGTTCAACGCCAGGGCTGAAGCGAGTGCGATCCGAAACGACAGGTTGCGCAACATAGAGCCTCCAGGCGTGTAGCGGAACTCGGAGAATTCTTCGGAATGTACCGTGTTTCAAGCTCTTTGGCAAACCTCCCTGCGGAATTCGCGGAATCCTCAGCGGAATCCTTGCACGCTTCTTGGACCCCGGAACATCTGCGCTTTCCGCCTGATTCGGGAAGCGCCATTTGCCTGATGTAGGGCTGCTCCCTACAATAGAATTCAAACCAAAACCTATGATCCATTTTCCCGTCCCCGAAGCCCTCACATTCGACGACGTATTACTCCTCCCGGCGCATTCCGGAGTCGTGCCCGCCAACACCAACACCCAGACCCAGCTCTCGCGCAACATTCGGCTGAATATCCCGATCATCAGCGCCGCCATGGACACCGTCACCGAGTCGCACATGGCGATCGCCCTGGCGCAGCAGGGAGGTCTCGGAATTGTTCATCGCAACCTGAGCATCGATCAGCAGGCCAATGAAGTCGATAAGGTGAAACGGTCGGAGAGCGGCATGATCGTCGACCCGGTCACCATGTCGCCGGATGCCAAGGTTTCCGACGCGCTCGAAGTCATGCAGAAGTACAAGATTTCGGGCGTGCCCATCACCCTTAGAGATGGAAAGCTGGTCGGCATTCTGACCAATCGCGATCTGCGCTTCGAGACTCGTTTCGATATTCCGATCGACAAGGTGATGACCAAAAACAACCTGATCACCGTCCCGGTGGGAACGACCCTCGAGCAGGCCGAAGAGATCCTGCACGAGCACCGTGTGGAAAAGCTTCTCGTCGTCGACGACCGGTACAACCTGAGGGGTTTGATCACGGTGAAGGACATCCAGAAGAAACTGAAGTATCCGGGCGCTGCCAAAGACGACAAGGGCCGGCTGCGTGTAGGCGCGGCAATCGGCGCGACCGGCGATTTCCTCGAGCGTGCCCAGGAACTGGCAAAGGCCAAAGTCGACGTGCTCGCAATCGACAGCGCGCACGGACATTCCTCGCTGGTGCTCGAAGCGGTCAAGAAGGTGAAAGCGAAGCTGCCTGAGGTGGAACTGATCGCCGGTAACGTTGCGACCTTTGATGGCGCCTGCGACCTGGTGCGCGCGGGAGTGGACGGAGTGAAAGTCGGCATCGGTCCGGGCTCGATCTGCACCACGCGCATCGTAACCGGCGTTGGGGTTCCGCAGATCACGGCGATCGCGGAGGCGACGCGCGCCACGCGCGACTCGGGTGTCCCCGTAATTGCCGACGGCGGCATCAAGTATTCCGGCGACATCAGCAAGGCTCTGGCAGCGGGCGCTTCGGCGGTGATGATCGGATCGATGTTTGCCGGAACCGATGAAAGCCCGGGTGAACTGATCCTCTATCAGGGCCGCACCTTCAAGGCCTACCGCGGCATGGGTTCGCTCGGAGCGATGGCGTCGGGATCGAGCGAGCGCTACTTCCAGAACTCCGACGGAGATGCATCGACCGCAATGCCAGGGATCGGAGAAGAATCGAACCGGCTGGGAAAATTGGTGCCGGAGGGAATTGAAGGACGCGTTCCCTATCGCGGTTCGGTGTCCATGATCGTGCACCAGATGGTAGGCGGACTGAAGTCGGGCATGGGATATTGCGGATGCCAGACCGTCGCCGAACTGCAGCAGAAGGCGCGCTTCGTGCGCATCAGCGCTGCGGGCCTGCGCGAAAGCCACGTGCACGACGTCATGATCACGCGCGAAGCCCCGAATTACGCGGTCGAATGAAGGAAGAGACAGATTTGACTACTGCCTCTCGGCCCAATCTACTGCGCGCCTGGTGGCCAGCCGCCGTCTGGATCTGTCTGATCGCCTTTGAGTCGACCGATTTCTTCTCGTCCCAGAATACCGGCGGCGTGCTGTATACCCTATTGACGCGCTTGTTCGGCCAAATCAATCTCTACGATTTCCTCGTCTTCCACCACTATTTGCGCAAGTCCGGGCACGTCGTCGGCTACGGCATGTTGAGCCTGCTGCTGCTGCGCGGCTGGCGCGCCACGCTCGGACCCGTCGACACCTTGCTGTTGCGTGCGGCGCTGTTGTCGTGGTTAGGAACCGCGATCGTTGCCGCGCTCGACGAGTGGCACCAAAGCTACATTCCCTCGCGGACAGGCACCATATGGGATGTGGCGCTCGATAGCGTGGCGGGCGTGGCATTTCTGGTAATTGCGTATCTCTGGCTTCGCCGGTCCGCCGTCGAGCAAATTGCCTGAGCGAACTCTGACCCCGTGTCAATCCTGAGCGTAGCGAAGGACTATGCAAGCCTGCGCCCTCTACCGGCGTTTGCGGAACATATCAAGCACGCGCCTCTCTAGCACGCATCTCGGGCGTCCCCCTGTGCCTTGACTCAATCAGTGGCTTCCTGATCAGAAGCCCAGAAGAGAAACGGTGACGACCCGTACGAAAAGCCAAGAGTCCAGTTCCCGAACCCCAATCGGCGTGTGCTATGATTTTCCGTCTTCCGTCTTAACGAGTCATGACATTTTTCCTATCGCCAGCGATGATGCCACCTGCCTCTGGACGGACTCCATCGCCGTGAACACGGTGGAGCTCGCCAGAGTCCACAAGAGTTACGACGAGTTTGTCGCCGTCGACGACCTTTCCTTTCGTATCAAGCCGGGCACAATCTACGGTTTACTCGGCCCGAATGGGGCCGGCAAGACCAGCACCCTGCGCATGATCATCGGCATCATCGTGCCCGACTCGGGGCAGGTTCTTGTCCTTGGAGAACCACTCGGCCGCGGCCACAGGAACCGCTTCGGTTATCTGCCCGAAGAGCGCGGACTCTACAAGAAAATGAAGGTGCTCGCTCACCTCGTGCTGCTCGCTCAACTCAAGGGCCTGACCAGCAGCGAGGCTACCAAGCGCGCCCGGCATTGGTGCGAGCGCCTGGAGTTGACTGCCTGGACCGACAAGAAAGTCGAGGAACTTTCGAAAGGCATGCAGCAGAAGGTGCAATTTATTGGTGCGATTCTTCACGATCCGGACCTGATCGTCATGGACGAGCCTTTCTCCGGCCTTGATCCGGCAAGCGCGTTGGCCTTGAAAGACGCTCTGCTTGAACTGGCCAAGAACGGCAAGACCATCCTGCTCTCGACCCACCGCATGGATCAGGCGGAACGCTTGTGCCAGTCGATCTGCCTCATCAATCACGGGAGCGCAGTCCTCGAAGGCGATCTCGATCAGATCAAGTCCCGCTACGGCCATTCGAGCGTCCAGATAAAATACGACGGCGATGCCAGTTTCCTGCACGAACCGAAGCTTGTTCAATCCTTCAACGACTACGGAACCTACGTAGAGGTGCGCCTGGCGCCCGGCGCCGACACACAGGAACTTCTGCGATTGGCCTTTTCTAAGGCGAAGCTGGACCGGTTCGAGGTGATGCAACCCTCGCTCGAAGAAATCTTCATCGAGGCCGTGAGCAAGCCCCATGCGTAATACTTGGCTGATTCTCAAACGCGAATACCTGGAGCGAGTGCGCACGCCTTCCTTTGTCGTCCTTACCTTGTTTGCGCCCGCCCTACTGACTGTGCTCCTGATGCTGCCCGCGAAGCTTGCCACCATGGGCGAGAAGGCGAACCATATCGTGATTGTGACTTCAACCCCGCAGTTCGGCGGGATCGTCCGGCAGGGATTGTTGTCATCGAGTCTGGTTACCGGCGAAAACGACGACCAAGCTGGTTCGGAACCGAACACCGCCAAACAGGCGCCCGGCAAGCAGTACATCATTGATGTGGATTCTAGTCCCACCGAGGCGGAGCGCGCGGTCTTGCGCGACAAAGTAGTCTCTCGGGCGATTGACGGCTATCTTTGGCTGAGCGACGATGCGATTGCCAACGGCAAGGTGGCTTGGGCCAGTCGCAACATGTCCGATTTCGGAGAAAGCTCGCGCCTAAGCGAAAAACTAAACCGCATCGTTCAGCGCGCCCGGCTTTCCCGGCAGGGTTTCACCGCCGATCAAGCGGACCTGTTGCTCAAGCCGATCAAGGTCGAGTCGATCCGCATTGAACAGGGCCGGGAGGCGAGAGACAGCAGTGGCAAGAAGTTTCTGGAGGTGGTCGTCATGGTCATGCTGATTTACATGACCGTGCTTCTTTACGGCATTTCCGTGATGCGTTCGGTGCTCGAAGAAAAGAATTCGCGCATTCTGGAAGTGCTGCTTTCGTCGGCGACGTCGACAGAACTTATGATCGGCAAAGTGTTTGGCGTGGGTGCGGTGGGCCTGACCCAGGTCCTGGTCTGGGTGGTGATGGCCGGCGCATTTGCTTTACCTTCCCTGGCGATGCAGGTGGACCTCGACCAGCTCAAAGTGTCCCCCGGAGTGCTGGCTGCATTCACCGCCTTCTTTTTTCTCGGGTACTTGTTGTACAGCACGGTTTACGCGGCGATTGGAGCGATCACCACCACCGAGCAGGAAGGCCAGCAACTCCAGTTCGTGATCGTGATTCCGCTGGTCCTCTCCGTGATTATGCTGAGTTCAGCCCTCAAAACGCCCGATGCTCCGGCCGTCGTCTGGTTGTCAATGGTTCCGTTCTTCGCGCCTGTATTGATGTATGCGCGAATCATCATACAAACACCCCCCGCCTGGCAGATCGCGCTGTCGCTGTTTTTGTTGATCTCAACCATCGCCGGAACTCTCATACTCTGCGCAAGGATTTACCGCATCGGCATCTTGATCTATGGGAAGCGCGCAACCCTTCCAGAAATTCTAAAGTGGCTAAGATACGCGAAGACGTAATCGCGATCCCGATTTCAATCGGACTTGAAATCTTGAATTCGAAGATTTCCAACTGGAAGATTCCCCGACGAAAAATAGAACGGAACCGGCGGCCCATAGATTTTCCGAGTCCCGGCCGCAAGCGCCCCGCCAAACCGAACTTCGCGGATCCTCACTCACGCCACAATGACGCAGAGCGCTCGCCGCACCGCCGGCGCCCGGAACACGCCGCGCATGCCGAACCGTCCAATAACCGGCGCCGCCAGCAGTTTCTGCGAACGCCCTTGGCAAAGAGGTCAAGAAACGCGAATTCCCAGAATCTGCCACCAGGAAAAAATAAGCGCCAGCACGGGCTTTACCGTGTTCCTTGAAAATGGCACTGCGCTGCGTGCAACTCGGGGTACCTGAAACCTGAGACCTGAGTTCTGAATCCTGGACCCTGGACCCTTAGACCTGAAACCTAAGACCTGACGCCTGTCCCATCCCGCCTGCTTCCAGTAGAATGGAGATATGGCTGACCGCACCTTTACCCTCGACGAAGCGCAAATGCTGCTGCCGATTTTGGAATCGCTGCTGAAACAGGCAATTCAGGGCAAGAAGCTGATTGAAGATGTGGACGCCGAGTTGCAAGCGACGGCGCACCGAGTTTTTCTGAACGGCGGCACGATGTTGAACGTGGTCCACCTGGCCCGCCGCAAGGCCGAGCGCGAGAAGGCGATTCGCCGCATCAAAGATGCTCTTGCCGAAATCGACGCCACCGGAGTGCAGGTGAAAGACCTCGACATCGGATTGCTCGATTTTCCCTGCAAGGTGGAGGGTGAAGTCCTGCTGTTGTGCTGGAAACTGGGCGAGTCGACGATTACCCATTGGCACAATACTACCGAGGGCTTCGGGGGAAGAAAGCCGATTGATCCGCGGATCGCGAACGCGGGGAAGAAGAAGAACAAGCAAGGATAGTCGAGCCATCGGCTGTCTGGTTTCAGCGATTGCGTCAGGAAAGATTGTCGCCGTGCGCGGAGCTGAGGACTTTTGTAAGGATTTGTAATCCTGAAGCGACGCCCGGGAACTAATTTAGTATTCGCAACCAATCAACCACTGCGCAAGATCATTCTGAACCTCCGTTCTATACCTTTGAGAGCGTCGACGCGAAGGTGCGTCCACAATCGTGCACTATCGGGGAACAGACGATAGTGAGCATTCTGCTAAAATTGGGGTATCCGAGGCGATCTTTTATGGTGACTGGTATGTGGACTGGGCGAAAACTGCCAATGACTTTAGCTTTTACTGCGCTGCTTTTAGTGGCTCTTGGCGCCGGTTGCCGCGGCTTCTTCCAACCTAACACCCTTGAGACGGTCACCATCCAGCCTCCGAGCCTTGATATTGGGATTGGCTCCACGCAGCAGTTCACGGCGTATGGAACGTATGAGGATGGCACCCGGTCGCAGATTACGAGCGGACTGGTGTGGACCTCGAGCGATTCAGTGGACGTACCGATTACCGCCGGGGGACTCCTAACCGGCGTCAATGTGACCAGCGCCTCGGTGACGATCACCGGATCCGCTCAGGGCCTTAGTGGCACCGCCACCGTCAGTGTGGTCGGGGACGTAACAAACATTACCGGCACCCAGAGTGCCAGCACTATCACCGCCAACGGAAGTTCCGTGACATTTACTTTCGCTGCGACCCCAGGTCCGCCAGCTTTCATTACCGCCGACAATGGTGGTATCTTGACGATTACGACGGCCGATAGCTTTTTCACTTGCTCTGTTGGGACCGATGCCGATAATAATCCGGCGGAGGTCTGCTCTTTAGCCTCGGGCGGCACCGCGACTTCATATCAGCTCCAAATGAGCTATCCGAGCAGTTCCGGTTCAACGGTGAACTCGAACTTGCTGACGGTGACCGTAGTTCAGTGATATGAACCGGGTGCTCCGCTCATCGCGTTTCCTGCCCGGGTGTCCCGTTCTAGCGTCGGGCTTTTTCGAACGTAAGGGTGGGACTCCGATGTTGCGTGAAGCCCCGCATTTCCTGCCGGTCGAGGAAACTCGTTTTCCCACCTAGCCCAACTTTCGCAGTTGCGGACGTTTTCCGGCTTTTTTGCTCTGATTTTTATTGTTAAGCCGTCTGTTTTCAACGTCGCTATCGGAAAAAACGGTAGAGTGGAGACCAAGTGTCTTCCCTTCGACGCTGGACTTCTGTCAAT
>Ga0302326_10028183_pt1 | contig 11308 bp, 10 predicted proteins | sample Palsa_T0_3_FD_202264 | JGI IMG/M metagenome (GOLD analysis project Ga0302326, IMG submission 202264) | Peat permafrost microbial communities from Stordalen Mire near Abisko, Sweden - Palsa_T0_3 | ecosystem: Environmental > Terrestrial > Soil > Palsa > Peat permafrost | place: Sweden: Abisko...
TGGACATCGAAAACGCTGAGAAAAATGCTGATCCGTTGGCGCACATTTCCGGAAGAAGTCCCGCCCGCGCTCCATTGAACCACCTCAGTAACCTTGCCATCGCCAGGAGAAACGACGGCCCCGGGAACGGTAGGAATCTGACGCTCAGGGTCACGGAAAAACCACAGAAAGAACGCCGCCAGCAGCAACACCGGCACCGCGTAAGGCCAAGCCGCCAGCCAGGCAATTACGCCCGCAGCGAACAAGCATCCCGCGCCATAAAAGTAGCCATCACGCACCATGAGAAATTCGATCAGGGCAATTATATGGCGTAAGTCGTTTGGCTGTTCGCTGTTTGTCGTTGGCTGTTCAGCCGCTCATTGCTGTTCTTCAAGCGAACAGCGAATCACAATTAGCGAAGGGCGAACTGTCCTTCACTGGGTGCCGGACAAAATTGCCGCAAAGCGGTCGATCCAGTGGCGCTGCTCCGCTGTTTCTGGAACGGGGTTTCCTCGGGCGGCACTAAGGGTCTTGACCGCAGCCTCTGGGCTCAGGCCTTTTGCAACCAGCAGGCATGCGGCGACCAGATTCGGTCCAATACGGCGGAGACTTCCGACTCTGAGTTTGGCACCTGCCGATCGGGAATTGGCAACGAGACGAACTTGATCCCTCGAGATTTCACGTCGCGAGTTTCCTGCCTGAGATCGAGATCCTGTTCCTCCTCGGTAGTCAACAAAGAAAGCACCGTGTCAATTCCAGCTCGCCGCCATGCCGCCATTTCGTCGTCCAGCCAATCACCGCCGCGAGGACGCGAGGCCAAGGCCAACTTTCCAGGCCCAATAGAGCTTCGTCCACATCGCTTAGCAACCCTTTCTTAAGATGACCTCACGCGGCAAAGCATCAACATCGACGCTGCGTTGGCGAACCCCAGCCAGCTTTGATCCAAATTCCAGTTAAACGCAATAAAAAAAGGCGCTTAGAAGCGCCGGTTAGAGAGACAGAACTCGACCGCAAAGGTCCGCGATTTTGATGTCGAGGCCCGATCACGCAGGCCCGTAAATCTAGGCAGAGTGCCGGTGATGTTCGAGACTCTGCATCTGGTCTTTCAGGCGCAGCTTCAGTTTCTTGAGCCTGACCTGTTCCAGTCTTTCTTCGTCTGTGAGGTATCGTTTCTCGGTGAGGGATTCCAGCCGTTGGGAGTATTGCGAATGCTCCTGAACCAGTCTTTGCAACTCCTCATGACGGGTCAGGACTTGCTCTCTTGGAGTCAGCATCCTTGCCAGACCTCCTGCTGTTTGTTACAGCATGATTAAAAAGTAGCACAGGCGGAAGATGGGTTCAATGGCGATTTCACATAGAGATTTCCACTGTTTGCACCATGCCCGGATATGCACAATTGAACCACAAATGGTGCAGAATGTGGGTCTTTCAGGCCCCGATCTTGCCATCCAACCGTAGCGAATACAGAATCGCATCCTCCGCGGGAGATTGGTAATAGTTACGGCGGCGGCCCTCCTCTTGAAACCCATGTCTCAGGTACAGCGTCCGAGCCGGCGAATTCGACTCGCGGACTTCGAGCCGAATTACTGACGCGGCCTCGCGCTGCGCACGCTGAATCAATCCGCGGATCAACTCGCTCGCGACGCCGCGACGGAGAAATTCGGCAGCCACCACCACATTCCCGATTTCCCATTCACCCACAACCGCCTTCGCGCAGGCGAATCCACAAAGTTTGCCTGTTTCTTCGGCCACCAAAACAACTCCGCTGTCGCTATCGACCAACTTGAGGTACTGCTCCGGAGTCCAATGGGCTGCGCGCAGCGCCTGCCGCTCAACGGCAAGAATCGCCGGCACATCGTTCAACGCCGCAATTCGGGTAGTCATCGGCCCCTAAGACGCTGCCCAGCCCCTAAAGAGTGTGAGTGAGAACCGGGTCGTCCCTTCGGGACTTGCCATTTCGACCACTTTTCCAGCGCTGAAGCCACCGGTTTGCCCGAAAACGAGTTCTCGCGCACACTCTAAAAAGGGGCGTCGATTACACGCATTTGCGGTATCGCTGAAGCGATACCCTGACAGGAAGCTGAAGGGGCCCTTCACGGCGCCGGCTTTGAGAAGATTTCAGCATCCGATTGTCGAATGTAATTGGCTTCCAGTTCTTCGGGACGAACCGTGTGGCCGCGCTGCAGGCGCTCCCAGCCGAGATGCGCAATCACCGCGCTATTCGGATACTCAATCAACTCAACCCTTAGCCCCAAAGCTTGAAAGGAAGCTCGAAACGTCTCAGCCAGTGCGGCGTCCGGCGTGATGACTGCCTTAAGCTTGCCCGCGTAAAGCCCGGCGTCAGCAAGGAACTCTTTCCCGCTCAGCAAGCGTTCGCTGTGCATGTCAGCGTGCCTGGGAACGTGCCTATCAACTTGCAGCGGAACGTTCCCATGAAGCTGAGCAGGATCCCGCGCGTCAATCTCGTAGTCACCGACATACAGATCACGCCGGCCCGCATCCAGAACTGCGAGGACGCGGCCGCGTTCTGACCCGCTGCACGCAATCGCTTCGAGCAATGAAATCGCCACAATAGGCTTATGCAGCGCTTCCGCCAAAGCTTTAATGGCTGCCAGCCCGACACGCAGTCCGGTAAACGATCCCGGGCCGCTAGCGACGGCAAATGCTCCCAGATCGCCCTTGCTATATCCGTGCTTTAGCAGCAGAGCGGCAATCTGCGGCACCAGTTGCGCCGAAAACGCACCGCCGGTCAGCGGCACAGCTTCGACAGTCTCAACGCCTTGGCCGGGCGCCACACGCGCCAGAGCCAGACTGCCGTTTTTCCCGGAAGTGTCAACGGCGAGCAGAAGCTGAGGCATTTGTATTGGTAATCTGCAATTGGCAATTTTGAAACGCGGCGTGCCCGATTGCGCCTTTCAAACTACAAATTACAAATCGCAAATTCAATGGCTCTCCACCAACTCGAGCAGCACGCCCCCCGTGCTCTGGGGGTGGACGAATACATACCGATGCCCGCCCGCGCCCGTCTTGATTTCCTCCGATACAAGGCGCACTCCGTCGCCCTTCAATTTTGCGACCGCCGCCACCAGATCCGGAACGCGCATACAAACATGATGCAGTCCCTCGCCGCGCTTGGTGATGAACTTGGCGATGACGGAGTCCTCCGATGTCGCTTCCAGCAGTTCCAGCCGGCTCTCGCCCACCGGAACCATCACCAGACGAACTTTTTCCTGCGCGACCGTTTCCTCGGGAGAAACGCTCAGCCCCAGCTTCTCGTAAATAGATTTCGCCGCCGCCAGCGACTTCACTGCAATGCCGAGATGATCAATGCTGAATTCCATATCAGCCGCTTTTGCCGAATTAACCTTGCCGGTGGACTGCGGGGCGTCCTCGCGCCCCGCCCTGGCGCGCGGCGCCGTCAAATCTATCTATGTTCCGCTCGGCCCACAATCTCCTCCACCAGAGAATACGGGTCGCGCTTGTGCTTGGCGATCTCGGCCGCATAATGCTCCAGACTGCCGGCATCGATGTGCGCACGCGCTTTGTCGAGCATCGCATCCCGCAGCATCTCGACCAGCCGCAACTGCCAGTTCTCCACGTTCTTCTTGAACGCCAAGTCGTCCGTCTTAAGATATGCCTCATAATCCGCAATCGCCGCCGCCAAGTCTTTAATTCCTAGGCCCTCGCTGGCGACTGTTTTCACGATCCGAGGCGTCCACTGGTCATGCCGCGTAGCCAGCGATTGCAAGGCTCGAATCTCGCGCTCCACGCGCTCAGCGCCCTCGCGATCGCTCTTGTTGATCACGAAAATGTCGGCGATTTCCATGATCCCGGCTTTGATCGTCTGCACATCGTCGCCCATGCCGGGCACCAGAATCACTATCGTGACATCCGCCAGCCGCACAATGTCGATTTCATCTTGCCCCACGCCTACCGTTTCAATCATGACCAGATTGCGCCCGGAAGCGTCGAGCACAGTGGCTGCATCTGCCGTGGCGCGCGCCAGCCCTCCAAGCCATCCTCGGGTAGCCATGCTGCGGATATAAATCCCCGGATCATCGTGGTGATCCTGCATCCGTATTCGATCGCCCAGAATCGCACCCCCCGTGTAAGGACTGGTGGGATCGACCGCGATGATGCCGACGGTCTGATTCTCTTTGTTCGTTCGATAGTGCTTGGCAAGCTGATCGACCAGCGTGCTCTTGCCGGAGCCGGGCGCACCGGTCAGCCCGATGATCCGAGCCTTACCCGTATGCGGAAAAAGCGCCTTGAGCAGCTCCGACCAACCGGCAGCGCGGTTCTCGACAGTAGATATGGCGCGCGCCAATGAGCGAGCATCGCCCGAGCGAAGCAGGTCGATCGATGTCTGGATGCCTTGGTTCAAACTGTCAGTGTAAAGCACTCCGGTACATCACGAAACCTTTCAATTTGTCATGTATTTTTGGACGATGAACAGCGACGTTGGAATGCGTAATGAGCGTCTGCTCATAACCAAGGGCGATAGCCCCCCGTTCATGCAGCCTCAGCGTCCAATCGCCGTCGGATGCTTGGGCTGGTAGAGCCCAACTTTCCCGCCCCCGGGAAGAGTAATCGCAGTCACACTGCCCCAGCGTTCCTCTTTCACCGAACCACATTTCACTTTCTTCCCCGCCAACGATTCCATCGTCGCCTTCAGGTCGTCGCACATGAAGTAAAGCTCATGCACATCGTTCTTCTCGGCAGGATGAAACGCAGCCTCTGCCGGCGGCAGCGCAAAAACCAGCCACCCGTGTCCGGCGTCGACCGCGGGAAACTTGAGAACGTCGCGAAGGAAAGCGCGGTCCTTTTCCGCATCCTGGCTATAAACGATGACATGCGCGCCGGTGATCATGGCAGATTCCTCAATCTAAGCTCGCGACAAGCACATTCAGTCTTCTCTGAAATGTTGTCGAGCTCCCATTTTGACGATTTTCCCGTAACTGAAACCAAAGATTTAGCGAGAATTACATCCTGAACCACTGATCCTAAATGATATAAAGATGAAAAGTGCACACGAATCGCCCGCTCGTCCGACCTAGTCCTTCAGCAACTGCCGCGCAATCACCAACCGCTGGACTTCGCTGGTCCCTTCGCCAATCGTGCACAGCTTGACGTCGCGATAAAACTTCTCCGCCGGATAGTCTTTAATGAACCCATACCCGCCGTGGATCTGCACGCCTTCATTGGCGCACTTCACCGCCACCTCGCTGGCGTAGAGCTTGGCCATGGATGATTCGAGCGTGGTCTTCATGCCGGCGTCTTTCATGGCCGCCGCGCGCAACGTCAGAAGCTTTGCCGCTTCGATTTCCGTCGCCATATCGGCCAGCTTCCACTGGATCGCCTGAAATTCCGAGATCGCTTTGCCAAATTGCTTGCGCTCTTTCGAATACTTCAGCGCCGCCCCGTATGCGCCCTCAGCCATGCCCAGAGATAATGCGGCGATCGAGATGCGCCCGCCATCGAGAATGCGCATGGCATCGATGAATCCATTGCCTTCCCCACCCAGCAAATTCTCGGGCGGCACGAAGCAATCTTCGAAGATCAGCTCGGCCGTGTCGCTGGCGCGCAGGCCAAGCTTATTTTCTTTCTTACCGGCGCGAAATCCCTTCGTATCCTTCTCCACGACGAAGGCCGAAAGCCCGTGCGTGTGCGCCGCGCGATCGGTCACCGCCAGCACCACCAGCACGTCCGCATAGTGGCCATTGGTGATGAAGGTCTTGGTGCCATTGAGCACCCATCCACCCTTTGTCCGCGATGCCGTCATGCGCGCACTGCCGGCGTCGGACCCGGCCGACGGTTCGGTCAATCCCCAGGCGCCGAGGTACTCACCGCTGGCCAGCCTGGGCACATACTTCTTTTTCTGCGCTTCATTTCCGGCAAGGAAAATGTGGTTTGAGCATAAGGACGTGTGCGCCGCGACGATGATGCCGATCGATCCGTCCACGCGTGAGAGTTCCGCGATCGCCGTGACATACTCCACGTAGCCCATGCCGGCGCCGCCGTATTCGGGCGGGAAGATCGTGCCCAGCAGTCCGAGCTTGCCCAGTTCCTTGATCGTGGCCAGGGGGAATTCGCTGGCTTCATCCCACTTCATGACGTTCGGAGCGATTTCGCGCTCAGCAAAATCGCGCACCGTCTTCTTTAGCTGCAGTTGCTCTTCGTTTAACTGAAAGTCCAAACATCCTCCAGTGGATATTCCCGTTTGCCTTGGAATCAGCCGTTCGGCTTAAGATTGGCCGTCTTGCCTAAGGACTGCAGATCCCTCGCTCCGCTCGGGATGACAAATCGTAGGCAGTGGGACAGACCCTAAGCGCGATGGCGGATCCTAAGCCGAACCGTGAAGCGTGGTCGGAATGCGCGGCGGATAACGCAAAACGATAACGCAAAACTTGGCACCCAAAGGCTCATTTAAGCACGGACGCCAGCAATAACGAAATCGCTGTACCGACCGGTTGGCTGGACGGTTGGCTGGCCGATGTTTGCGAAATCGCCAACCACCAAGGGCACGAAGGTGCACCAAGGAGATACCTCAGGCCCAAAAACCTCCTTGATACTTCGTGCCCTCTGTGTTTAGGGTCTCATCAGTTGCATCGTGAAGTTGCGCCACCACCGCAGTTTTCCAATGCTTTCCTCAGCGGCATTTCCGGGTTATACTCACGACAACTGGAGTGCTGGGTTCTCGAACTCCCCATCGACAACCTTAGGCGAATGCCGCCTTCGTTGCAGACACTTATTGCGGGAAAGAGGCGCGCTCCCTCGCTGGTTCTCCCCGGGCAATCTTGATGGATGAGCGCAAGCACAAGGGCGATGATTCCGATAGCCCGACCATCGCAGGCAACCGTTTGCCCGAGGAGGTCGTTGGCGCGCTCACGCCTCCGCCGCTTTCCAATGCTCCCTTATCTGACGCTCCCACGCTGCCGCATGGAACCCGCATCCCAGGCCTCTCGCAAGCGCTCCCCTACGCCCGCCAGACTTCTCCCGGAGTTTCGGCACTCAGCAATATCTCCGCCTTTCAGGGGCTGCAACCGGGCGTGCTTTTCGGCGAACGCTATGAGATCCTTGGCGTTCTCGGCCAGGGGGGGATGGGCGCGGTCTACAAGGCTCGCGACCGCGAACTCGATCGCCTGATCGCCCTCAAGGTCATCCGTCCTGAACTGGCCACCGATCCCGCGATTCTCGCCCGCTTCAAGCAGGAACTCATTCTCTCCCGCAACATTACCCACAAGAACGTGGTCCGCATTTTCGATCTGGGCGAGGCTGAGGGCATTCGCTTCATCAGCATGGAGTACGTCGACGGCGAGGATCTGCGCACGATTCTGCGCCGCGAAGGAAAGTTCTCGTCTAAGGATGCAATCTCGGTGGTGGAACAGGTCTGCCGCGCGCTCGATTGCGCCCATACCGAAGGGGTGATTCATCGCGATCTGAAGCCCCAGAACATCATGCGCGACAAAAACAGCCGCATCGTCGTCATGGACTTCGGGCTGGCGCGTTCACTCGGCGAATCCGGCATGACCCAGACCGGAGCCATCGTTGGCACCATGGAATATATGTCGCCCGAGCAGGCTCTGGGCAGCACGCTCGATCAACGCTCCGACATCTTCAGCGTTGGCCTTATCTTTTTCGAGCTGCTCACCGGGCGAGCTCCCTATCAGGCCGACACCGCCATCGCCAGCCTCATGAAGCGCACGCGCGAGGAAGCGCAATCGGCTTCCGATCTCGATCCCTCGATTCCCAAGTCCCTCAGCGCCATCGTTGGCCGCTGCCTTGAGCGCGAGCCCGTCAACCGCTACCACTCGGCTGTCGAACTCTTGCAGCAATTGACGACCTGGGAAGCCAACCCCAACATCAGCGTCGAGACGCTCTCGCAGATGATCCCCCATCCGATCATCCGCCGATCGCGCTTCAACCTCGACCTGCCGGGGAAAAGCTGGATGTGGATCTCCGGGGCCGTGCTCGTCATCGCGCTAGCCATTTTTGCGGGCCGCACGATCATGAATCGCCCGGCTCCGACCACCGAGGCCACGCGAGGCATTCCTGCGCTGAAACAGGGAAAGTATGTGGCGATTCTGCCCCTGAAACAGATCGGTGACCAGAAAACCCTGGGATACGTGGCGGATGGCATTCAGGAAGCTCTCGCTGCCAAGCTCTTTCAGCTCAAGGAAGTCCACCTGGCATCGTCCGACGCAGTTGAGGCTGCGGCCGCCAAGGATCTTCCGCTGACAAAGCTGGCGCGCGAACTGGGCGTCAACCTGATCTTGCAGGGCAGTGTGCAGGGAAACGAGAATCAGTTGCGCGTCACCCTGAGTCTCGACGACGCGGCCTCCGGCAAACGCGTCTGGAGCCAGGAATTCCCGGGCGCTCCAGGCGATCTTCTGACTCTTGAAGACCAGATTTACGGTACCTTGGCCAGTGCTTTATCCCTCAAAGTGACCGATGAAGAGCAGGCCCGCGTGGGCGCTCACCCGACGGAGAACGTCAAGGCCTATGACCTGTATCTGCAAGGGCGAAACGTCTTGCGCAACGGCCACAACCAGGACGCCTATAAACAAGCTGTCGGGTTATTCGAACAAGCGGTTGGAACCGACCCCAACTTTGCCCTGGCATACACCGGGGTGGCCGACTCCAGCCTGCGCATGTACCAGGAAAGCAAGGACGGCATGTGGGCTCAAAAAGCTACTCTATCGGCGCAGCAGGCGGAGCGGCTCTCGAACAATTTGCCGGAAGTCCATCTCTCGCTGGGCAGCGTCTACTCTGCCACCGGCAAGAACACGCAGGCAGTTGCCGAACTGAAACGGGCGCTCGAATTAGCTCCGAACTCTGACGAAGCCTATAGAAACCTGGGAGAGGCTTATAGCCGCACCGGTCAAAGCAATGAAGCGATTGCCGCCTACCAGAAATCGGTCGCCGCCAACCCATACTATTGGCCGAATCACACCGCCTTGGGCAATTATTATTTCAGGCTCGGGGACAATGCCAAGGCGCTGCCGGAGTTTCAAAAGGTGATCGAAATTGCCAACGACAATCCCATGGGTTACGAAGGCCTCGGTATCGTGTATATGCGGGAAGGGAAGTGGACTGACGCCATTCCACAATTCACCAAGGCCCTCAGCATCGCGCCCGACTCGCCGACGTACTCCAATCTGGGGACCGCGTATTTCTTCATGAAGGATTACGACAAAGCCACGAAGATGTACGAAAAAGCGGTCGAAATGACTCCTAACGACGAACAGCTCCAGGGCAATCTCGGGGATGCGTACCGCTGGTCGGGTCACTCCGATCAGGCCGCGGCCGCCTACGGCAAAGCCATCTCGCTCGCATTCCAGGAACTGCAGGTGAACCCGCGATCGTCCACCATCATGGGCGATCTTGGACTTCTCTATGCCAAGAAGGGGGACGCCGAGAACGCACTGCAGTATACAAACCAGGCGCGCGCCATCAGTCCTGATGACGTGTATCTGATTTACTCCGAAGCTATGGTAAAGACGATGATTGGCAAGCCGGAAGATGCTTTGAAATCACTACGGTTGGCACTCGAGAAGGGCTATCCTGCGCAGGAGGCCTGGAACGATCCCGAGCTTCAGAAGCTCCAGGCCCTGCCACAGTTCCTGCAACTGGTGAACCAGTTCACGAAAAAGAACCACTAAGAGTTCCAGCGGTTCTTCCCCATCTTGCGGCGGGAAACCATAGCTCCCAATCCAGTCAACATCAACGCAATCGTGCCTGGCTCCGGAACCGTGGCGCCATTCGCATATCCGCTAACCTTAAGATTACCCGGCCAGCAGCTGTTCCCAACGCAGGCAAAAGTAATCGCGAAGTTCGCGTGGTCTTTAATCCCCGCGTTTGGATTATTGCCGTTGCTTGTCGACAGCAGAATCTCTACCGCGCCGCTCTTAAGCGTCTCGGTTGAGCAGTATCTGAACTGCACCGAATGGCATTTGATGTCGACCGCCGGCACACCAGTTTCAACCAGCCTCAGCGAAGTCCAATTCTGTCCGCTGTTGTTCGTGAAAAATAGAGTGCCCGATCCGCTCGCGGGTGTCTTGAACGAAAAAGTCAAGCCCGTGATACTCGTGCACCCACCCACCGGGCAAGCTTCCGAGTTGCCGCCTGCGCCGTGAATAATAATTTGCGGATCGTTAATCCCGTCGGCGAACGCCAGCACCGACCCAACGACTAGCAATATTCCAAGCGCAAAAATCTGAGAGATTTTCATTGACCGTTTCCTGTTCACCAAGGATTTTGCAGCGGGGGAATTTCGCGAGGTTAACTCCTCCTGCAGCTCAGGTCAAGGGAAAACCCGCAGGGCCTTGAAAATGCCCGAAATATATGCAAAAAGTTGCGCACAAACCGCTTAAATCTTGTCGTTTGTGCGTGCGCCACGCTGTACGCTGCCGTTGCACAAGCCTGATTATTCGCAAAAAAGCCGGGACTCGAAAGCCCCGGCTGTCCAGTTGGTGTGTGCCCGGATAAAATCAAGAACCACGAAAGCCAAAATCGACTACAGCGCAATCTAGGATGCATCCGGTTCAGCGAAAGTTGGTCGCCGTTTACGCGCTGCGTCTCGGCCGCACCGTGAGATCCCGAACCTGCGCCAGAATGCTCGACATCTGCATCCCGTTGAGCTGCGACAGATAGGGCATTACGTCGGCGACAAACTGATCCTCCATCAACTCACGCACTTCTTCCTGCCGGTTGCGTTCTCCGCCGGAAAGTAAGTCTGGCACGCTGACTTCGAGCGCCCTCGCCAGGCGTTCAAGAGAAGACAACGTTGGCGTCGCCTTCTCGTTTTCGATTTTCGATACATAGGTCCGCGGCACCGACATACGCAGCGCCAGCTGCCGCTGGCTCAATCCATTGCGCAGCCGCAGTGACCGGATCGAGTGTGCCAGTTTCAGGTGCCCGCGTCCGTTAGAATGGATGTTTACGGGCAAAACTTCCGGAGCCGGTGTCATAGCAGCTATTTCCGCCGGGTCCTCATCCAATGACAGATGGCAACGGCGGCAAAGACTATTTGATGTGCGGAATTGCACCAAGAAGCAACGGTCGCATCGTACGACTTCCCGTGAGTCTACGGGAGCTAATGTAGTGGCCATTCAGGTTTTGCGAGTGCCAGAGCGGGGGCTACTCTCAAAACAACTTAGTGCGTAATCTGCCGGATTGCGCTTGGCAATGTCAAGACAAAAACAGGTTAAGAGAAATGCGTTAAGCGGCGAACCATAAACAAGCGACCATAAATCAGCGGAAAACGGGCGAAAAACCATGATTCAGCGCGACGCGGCTTGGTGTTTACTAACTGAGTTCACTCAATCGG
>Ga0302326_10028184_pt1 | contig 11307 bp, 10 predicted proteins | sample Palsa_T0_3_FD_202264 | JGI IMG/M metagenome (GOLD analysis project Ga0302326, IMG submission 202264) | Peat permafrost microbial communities from Stordalen Mire near Abisko, Sweden - Palsa_T0_3 | ecosystem: Environmental > Terrestrial > Soil > Palsa > Peat permafrost | place: Sweden: Abisko...
GATGTAGTGCGTCTCACACCAGCCCGCCACCTTCCTGGCCTCGGTGAGACCGCCGCAGATGCACAAGTCCACCCGGCAGTAGTCCATCAGATCGCGCTCGATCAGCTCCCGCCAGTCCCACTTGCTCGGGATCTGCTCGCCGGTGGCGATGGGCACGGAGATGTGCTGACGCAGGTAGGCGAACTCGGCGGGATTCTCCGCCCGCACCGGATCCTCGATAAAGAACGGGCGCATCGGAGCTAGTTCCCGGGCCAGCTGGATCGCGTAGGCAGGCGTCGTACGCTGGTGGAAATCGACGCAGATCTCCACCTCAGGACCGAGCGCCTCGCGCAGCGCGGAGAACGCCTCCACTGTCCAGCGCAGCGCCTGCGGCTGCTCGTACACGCCACCATGTTCGGTGTAACTGCCGTCGCCAGCGCCGAATCTGACGAACCGCCACCCCGCCGCCACCTGCTCGCGGGCGTAGCTGACCATCGCGTCAATGGCCGCCCGCCCGCCGCCGCCCTGGCCGTCGGGCGGCTGCACGTGGCAATAGCAACGCACGTAGTCGCGGGTCCGTCCGCCCAGCAGGTCGTATACGGGGACACCAAGCGCCTTGCCGCGCAGGTCCCACAGGGCGATATCGATCGCGGCCACCGCAGCGGCATGCACGTGCCCGCCGCGGAAGAACTGGCCCCGCCACAGCGTCTGCCAGATGTGCTCGATGCGGGAAGGATCCATCCCCCGCAGGATCGGCGCATACGTGTCGATCAGGCCCTTGAGCGCCAGCTCCTTCCCATTGATGCCGGCCTCCCCGAGCCCGGTCAACCCCTCGTCGGTGTAGACCTTGACGAATGCGTAGTTGCGATCCGGGCGCTCGCGGTCATGTACCAGGAACGCCTTGACATCGGTGATCCGCATCTGGCTCTTCCGCCTTTCCGCTTTCCTGGATAGGACCGAAGCAACCCAGGTAGTACGTCGTTACCCGGCGCAGTAGGTACCCATCTCCGCGGTCTTACCCGTCCGCTAGTCAATCCTCTGCGGAACGATCGGGCAACCGGCCGCGGACGGGACGGCGAGCTCGGCCGCTCCGCCTGCTGGACGGGTCATCGCAGGCACCGCCGCGGATCGCGGTCATGAGAGTAGTACGTATTTCCGTATACCTGTCGCAATAGCCTTGACCGGGGATTACCGCCGGGATTGACCTTGCCGCGCAGCCGGAGCGGAGCGCAGCCGCGACTTTGAAATGGACGGCTGGTCGCGCCGTCATCGAGGATGTTGTCTGTCGCGCCAACGACGAAGACGTGCTCCGGCTGGTGGAACGGGCCAGCAAGACCGGGATCGATTGCCCGTTCGGCTGGCCTGCTGCATTCGTCGGCTTCGTGTCCACTCATCACGCGAATCAGCCCGTCCCCGCGGGCGGGTCCGGTTCGCGCCGCAACCTCACCATGCGCCGGACAGACCTGTTCGTCCACGAGCAGCTAGGCCTGACGCCTTTGAGCGTCTCGGCTGACCGGATCGCGCATGTCGCCCTTCGGTGCGCGGTCCTGCTGACAAAGCTCGGGGCGGCGGGCCAGCCGGTGGACCGGTCCGGTTCCGGCCCTGTAGCTGAGGTTTACCCGGCCGCCTCGCAGCGCAGCTGGGGGCTGGATCACCGCGGCTACAAGCAGCGGGCCACGATCGAGGCCCTCGGCCGTCTCGTTGATCATCTCCTGGATGAAGCGCCGTGGCTGGAATGCGCGGCGCACGAGGAGACAATGCGCCGGTCACACGACGCCTTCGATGCCGTCATAGCCGGGATGACGGCCCGCGCCGCAGCCCTAGGCCAGACGTTCCCGCCCACCGGAGACGACCTAGCCGCAGCCACAGCCGAGGGCTGGATCGTCATTCCCAACAAGCCGATGAGTGCATTGCTGTAAGCAGCTCCTTCGCGCCCGCTCAGCGGCAGTAGGAAGATCGCCCGAAGCGCGGCGATGTGACTCCTGAGCGGTCAACGCCGGGAAGACTTACCTCATAGCCGCGCGCAGTCCCGCCGATAATGGTCAGCAACCTGGCCGCTACGGTGGCCTCCCCGGTACCGTGCCGGACCGGGTGGTCTGTATGCTTCTGCGAGCATCACCGTGGTGTTCCATGCCATGCATGCATCATTTGCCGAGGACTGCGCGTGGCGTGTGCAGGGCGGGGCGGACAGCCTGCTAGCTGAACGCGTCACGGTAGCTCACTGTGGAGGCCGCATGTCGAAACCACCGCTTCCCGAGGCCGCAGTGGCCATGTTGCACAAGCCCAATCCGGCGGTCATCACCACCCTGCGGCCCGACGGCCAGCCAGTAGCCACGGCCACCTGGTACCTGTGGGACGACGGCCGGGTGCTGGTGAACATGGATGAAGGCCGGAAGCGGCTCGAGCACATACGCAACGATCCCCGGGTTGCCCTCGACGTGCTCGACGAAGGCGGCTGGGGCACCCACGTCAGCATCATCGGCCACATCGACGAGATGCGTGAGGACACGGGCCTGGCGGACATCGACCGCATAGCCCAGCACTACATCGGCAGGCCATACCCGCAGCGCGACCGCCGCCGGATCAGCGCCTGGATCGCCGTGGACGGCTGGCACGGCTGGGGTGCGCTCAAGGACAATAGCCAGGCCGCGGGCTAAGCGGCCACATGATCGCCCTTGAACAGCCAGAACCAGGTGTTCTGCGCGTAGCGCGAGGATCATTACGTGCGATCGCAGAGCTGCCGTAAGGCGCACATGTTCGCGGCAACATGTGCATGGTGACGCCGTAATGTCACGGGTTCGGGCCGGATTCTGGCGGTGCTGACCGGAACAGCCCGCCGTACTTGCCGGTGAAGTCGGCGGCGACTTCGCGGGCTTCGGGATCGCCGATGTCGCGGGCGCGGCTGACTAGGTTCTTCAGCAGGGGCCCAGCTTGGATGTGGGCAAGGAGCTCAGCGAGTCGCCGCAGGTCGTCGGGGTCGTTGTCTGCAGCTAAGCGTCATCGATGCCGGCGGAATACCTGACACCGGCTATCGAGGACCGGGCGGTGGAAATCCTGGCCTTGCTGGCCGACCGTGGCCAGCACCGCGCTCCGTCCATCCCTGACCTGATCATCGCGGCCACCGCCGAGTTGGCGGGCCTCACGATCTTGCACCTGGATGAAGACTTCGAGGTAATCGCCGCAGTCACTGGCCAAGCCCCAGGACTCCTGACATAGTCGCTCACTGACGGAGCGTTACGAGGCTGCTGGCCTGGTTCTTTCTGATGTTTCCCGGCATGCCGCTACGTGTCGTCACGCCGAGAGCCGTGAAAATAGATGCAATGTCATTATGTAAAGCTGGCACATCTGCTAGTCAATGACCTGCGGAAACGCACAATCAAGGTCTGATTTCTGGCTCTCTCACGCCGGAACATCACATCGACTTTCACACCATGTCAGGAGTCCTGAGCCCTGGAGCGGCTGAACACATAGCCGCAGCTGGCCAGAACGCCAGGCCCCCATCAGTCCCGGCATCGGACAGCGTCAGATGAGTGCGTCAGCGCCTATGGTGGCAATGGTGCAGGGCGGCAGGAAGATAGTCGTGATGGAATCCGGTCATGTGGCGGTGCGGGCGCGGAAACGTGCCCTTGTCCGCCGCGGTTATGACGCGATTTCGCTGGCCTACCGCAGTGATGACGGCGATGCAGCCGCCTCCTCCGCGGAGGACGTCAGCCGCTACGCCGGCTGGGTGGCGGAACTGGCTGGCCTGCTGCGGCCCGGTGCCCGCGTTGTGGACCTCGGCTGCGGGGCCGGGATACCGGCAACCCGCGAGCTGGCCAGCCACGGGCTGCAGGTGCTCGGTGCTGACTTCTCCGCAGTCCAGCTTCACCGGGCGCAGCGCCTGGTCCCCGCCGTCCGCCTCGTGCAGGCCGACATGGCAGCGCTGCACTTGAGGCCGGGCAGCGCCGACGCCGTGACGGCGTTCTACTCCCTGATCCATGTTCCGCTCGCGGACCAGCAGGCATTGTTCCCGCGTATCCGCGACTGGCTTCGGCCCGGCGGCTATTTCCTGGCCATCGTCGGAGCCGGCCGGTGGACCGGCACCGCGCCATACCTCGGTGCCGACATGTTCTGGGACCACGCCGACACTGCCACCTACCTGCACTGGCTGCGGGCAGCACGGCTGGCCCCCATCTGGAACCGCTACATCCCGGAAGGAAACAGCGGTCATACTCTCGTCCTGGCCGAAGCATCGTGACGACGGGTCGACGGCATCCCACTAGCGGCAGAAGAGTACGACTCGGTTATCGGCACTAGTTATAGCAGTAAGAGCAAACTATACGAAATTTTTTGCTAGTAGACTTGAACGATAGAAAGCCTGATCCGCTGTTCGCTCAGTCGGCGGCCGAAGCAGGATCCTAAACAAGAGCGGCAAGAAGTTTTCTACTGATTTACAATGCGCAGGTATCACTGGCGGCAGTGACGGGAAGATCACCTAATGTCCATTCGTCCAACCGTCGCTTCGAGCAAGAAACCTGGGTGTGCAGCGACGGAGACAGGCAAGGCAGCTTAATTCAGCGCATCCTAATCAGCCCACGCCCAAGCCAACGATCGCGAATTTCGCTAGGCCTGGAGGTCGACAATACCCACACAACAGTGCAATACTTCCTGCAGAGCCCATGATGGGATCGCAAGTCCTTATATGGTTAAGGCCCGGGAACCCAGCCGGCTTCCAGCCATCCGGAGCAGCCTGTGTCGTCATACGACGACCGGGGCCGACAAGAAGCCCATGATCGGCAAGAGGCTAAAGAGGCGTGGGGAATACTTCGCGAGTTGGAAAAGTGGTGCGCGGATCCGACGAAACAAATAAATCCGCAGTTGGAACCCATTCGGGGTATGCTGGAAAGTAAGCTACGGATAGCTGAAACCCTACTGGGAGAAAATGATGATATGGGAAACTTGCTCAACCATTTGCGGCTTCAGTTCGGCAGGTCTGAAGAAATTAATATCGATCTCATTCAAAGTAATATTGTATTTATAGCGCTTGTGGCCCGTGCTCTTGAGGAGAGGTTTAATCTGCAGCCTGGCGGAGGTGGCGGAGATACTAAGTATTCAACAAGTGATTTTTTGCAAGTTGAATGGCCGAAAATAATCTAGAAATTCTGCTCAAAGAAGAAGGAGTTCCGTGCCTGATCGTCCATTTGAGCCGCATGCTCCGCAACGCGGGTGGCCGAGCTAAGCATGACGGCCCCGCTGCTGTTAGCCCTCTAATGATTCTCGATGGAGTTACCTTAATCCGCGAGAGCGCACGTACTATAGTTACCGAGAAAGTTAGTGTTCCGGGCTATCTCCTGCAAGTGGATTTTCAGGAGGGGGGGGCGGTGACTGATGGTTCTGACGGGACATGAACTAACAGCAGCCTCTAGCGCTGTTGCCTTCCTTGCTATAGTTAGCGGCTACTTTGGGATCAGGTCGGCCAACCGAAACGCCCTCAACATTGCAAGGGAAGAACGATCCACGCGACGCCGAGACGAGTTGAACGATCTTAGGCGCGTCACTTATGCGAAGTTTTTGGTTTCACTGGATGCACTGGCTCTAGCTTCCGTGGAGCAAGAGGCGCTACTTATATTACAGTTGCTGTTTCACTTTGAGTGCTCGCGGGATGCTTGTTCCGTGACGGCCTGGCATGCGGATGATGTAACGGTGCGTAGCAGGTTCTCGGCAAGCGCAGGTTACACGTGTGTAACTTGAGGCGGCCGTGGCTCGTTCCTGGATTTTGTGAGAAAACAAGAGCCGGCCACGACCGCGGTGGCCAGCATAGAAGATGCCGCCGAGTGCGGCGAGAGAGCAGACGCGCTGGTCGGCGGGCTGCTGGGACGGATCATGCGGCAGCGGCGCACCGTCGCGGCGGCGCTGGATTACATCCGGTCGCTGTCGCGGGGGACGCGAGCCAACTGCTGGGAGCTGGCGCAGAAGGCCGGGCATCAGGGGCCGCACCGGCTGCAGGCCCTGCTCAGCAGGCATCAATGGTCGTGGGAGCAGCTCCGGGATCTGCTGCCGGGCCTGGCGCAGGACGTCCTGCGCGATGACCCCGCTGACCTGATCGGGCCGGGCCTGGCATTCGACGAGACCGCTCACCTGCGGAAAGGGAAATTCACTGCGTGCGTCTCGCCGCAGCATGCCGGGGTGACGGGCAAGGTGGAGAACTGCGTGACCTGGGTGTTCGCCGCCCTGGTCACCGCGCTCGGGCAGGCGTGGGTGGACTTCGATGTGTACATGCCGGACTGCTGGGCGACGGACCCGCAGCGCAGGAAGAAAGCCGGGATCCCGGAGAAGCTGGCGTTCGCCACGAAGCCGGACCTGGCCATCGCGCAGGTGAAACGCCTGATGGCGGCGGGGCTCGGGGTCACCTGGGCGGCCGCCGATGAGGTGTACGGCCGGAGCCGCGAGTTCCGGGCCGCGCTCCGGGCGCTGTCGCTGTCCTACGTCGTCATCATCCCCTGCGACTACCGGGTCACCCTCGCGAAGGACACGGTCATCCGCGCTGACCAGGCCATCTCTAGCGCAGTGTTCGAGCGGCGGTCATGCGGAAACGGGACGAAAGGCCCCCGCTACGGCGACTGGGCGCTCATCGGAACCGCGGACCCGAGGGAGTTCCTGCTGATCCGCCGCTTCCCGGACCGGGACAAGAACCAGTACGCGTTCTACCTGTGCTGGGCACCGGACGGCCGCCCCGCGACCCTGACATATTTCATCACCATCGCAGGCCGGCGCTGGCCAGTAGAAATTACGTTCAAAACGGGAAAGGACGCCCTCGGCTGGGACCAGTGCCAGGCCAGGACCTGGGACGCGCTGTGCCGGCACACCGCGCTGACCGCCCTCGCCCAGCTGCGGACCGCCGCCATCCAGGCCGCGCTCGCCGGCGCTGACGTCCTCCCCGCAGCGCCGCCCGCCGCCCGCACCACCCCGGCCGCCGTCAGCGAGCCCGCCGTCACGGACGCTGACCTGCAGATCTACACCGGCACCGCGCCGCTGCCCGCCCGGGGATGCCAGCCCTGCCCGCCCGGCATCCCCCCGATCGCGCTGTCCGCCGCCGAGACCACCCGCATCGACCGCCTCGCCCGCAACTGGAAAGCCGGCCTCATCAGCCTCGCCCGCCTCGCCTTCCATCTCCGCTGGTCAGCATGGCGCAGACGACATCAGGCCCGCGCCCGCTGGCACCATTACGCCGCCCGCCTGGCAGCCACCGACACCTGACCTTCAGCGACCGGAAGGAGGTGACACCACGTAACCGCCACCCCTGAACCACGAGCCACGCTGAGCTACAGCGCGATCACAGAACGGAAAACAGCAACTGTAATACTTAGCGATCCCAAGCTTCGAGGTGAACGGATAGTTGCAATCAAAAGGCGAACAGATGCGCTAACTGCAGCCCGTAATCTCGCGGCGGAATTGGACTTGCTTGCTTCCGATTTCGTGATCACGCAGGCGAACGAATCCCTCAAAAGCGCTAGTATATGCGATAGGGAGAAAGAGTCAGCCTTCGCGGAAGAGATAAATAAGCTCCGCGGCGCGATGCGCTATGACCTAAAGGACTCTAAAGCAACAAACGTTATTGAACTGGGCCGGATTGAGCACGATAAAATAGCAGAACCAATACCAGGCTCCATTGGTCGACCCAACGACGCAGCTCAGTCTGTCACCGTTGAAACAGGCATTCATGACACATCGCGCAATATCACGCCGAATTAGGGCCGTGGACGCGCGGCGGCGGCTGCAAGCCTAAATGACGACTAGGGCAGCGCGAATACTCTATGCCGCGACGCCCGCTATTCGGCATGTGTGGGTGCGGTGGCCTTGCATCCGTTGGCGCGGCGGTGATAGCGAGCGCGGGGTTTCCGGACGGAGCATCGCGCGCTCGTCCGAGCTCATTTCGGCAAGGCTGGACCGGGTCGGCATCTCCATTTGTCACGACGCAGGGCCAGGTCCAGCCCGCGTCCGGTCACGCCGCCGGCACGGCCTGTGGGTAAACTGTCCGCCGCACTGGTGACGGCCAGGCGATGTTGCACATGCGGGAGGATCACGGTGAACCGGCAGGAGCCATCGAGCCCGCTTGGCGCCGACGTGGCGGTCACGCACATCCTGGTGGTCACCGATCCGGCACGGTCGCGGGATTTCTGGGTCGACGTGCTGGGCGCGGAACTGTACCGCGAGTACGGGGAAACCAGCGTGGTGCTGCGATTCGCGGGCACCTGGCTCTTGCTGGTCAGCAGGGGCGGCCCGACCGCCGACAAGCCCGCCGTGGTCTTCGAGCCGCCCGCCGACGCCGACCGGGTCAGTCACGCGATGACGCTGCGCGTGGCTGACTGCCAGGCAGCCTACGGGGCGCTGCGGTCCAACGGCGCCGTGTTCCTCACTCCGCCGCATGACTGGGGCAGCGAGATCCGCTGCTTCCTGCGAGACCCGGATGGCCACCTGGTAGAGATCAGCCAATCGAAAGTCGCCTGAGGGTCAGGTGAACGGGCCGGTGTTGGCACCCGACGCGGCCCGCGGTGGTTTACGCAGCGCGGCTAGTGTGAGCTCCTGCGCGCCGAGCGAGCGTCCGGGCACAGGCTGATGCCGGTCCCAGTTCGCCGAACGCTTGGCCAGCGACCTGGCGAGCCCAGCGCATCCGCGTGACCGCGGTCTCGGGATGATCGCCAAACTCCTGCGCTACCCGTTCGACGCAGCCACGCTGACCGAATGCCTCGACAACCGCGGCAACGGCCTGCCGGACTTCCTTGGCACTGGGATGGTCACCGCGCTGCAGTGCCGACACAAACAGGGCATCGGCCCGGGTGGCGCCAATACTGAGGTGGTGCATCGCTGGCCGCATCATGAGCCTCCTCGACTTCTGGGTCCCCCGACCACATCACCAGGGCCGGGCACTCTTGACCTCTATCTGGCAGAGCATCCCGGCAGGCTGGTGATACCGGCTAGCCGAAAGAACGCCAGAGGACCCAGAACTCATGACGCGAATCCGCGCTCTTTAACGGCTCGCCCTTTTGGCCGACGCCCAGAAGGTCGCCCGGCCAGCGGCAATTGAGGACGTCGCTGCGACTGGCTACGCCAGGTCGTCGCGTGCGGCGCGGGGGCGCCCTGGCCAGTAAGGCCACTCCTCGAACCAGCTGCAGCGGCCGTCACCGGCGAGCCGGATGACCCACAGGTCGCGGTACTCCTGGCCGGGCGGATCTCCATAGCGGACCTCGGCCCGGACCACCGCCGTCGGACCCTCGACGGCAAGGATGTCTGTAGCCAGGGTGAAGACCTCGTCAGGGCCTTCTCTTTCTTCCTCCCACATCCGCCTGATCTCGTCCAGGCCAGTACTGGGCTGTTCGTAGGGGGACTGCAGGTAGGCGGCGTCGCCGGTGAACAGGCCCGCGAGGCCCTCAGTGCCTGGCGCCCGCCAGGCGGCCTCGTATCCGGCCAGCCACCGGCTCACCATTGCGCGGTCGGTCACCTGCATCATGTTGCTCCACAATCGGCATGCCAGCCAACTCCGCCCACCGTTGGCGGCCCTCGCACTCCCGGCGGCAGAAGAGCATGCGCTACGCGTCCAGGTCAGGGTGATTTGCGCGCTTTCCACACTTCTTCGCAGGGCCATTTCCGGGCCCATTCCAAGCTGGCAACCGGATGCCTGGTAGTCGAGCCGGGCAGAGGCTGGACTTCGATGAGGTCGCAGATCTCGAACCCGCACCGGCGCAGCAGCCGGATCATGTCGCCGTGGCCGATATGGAACTCGACCGAGTCGCTGCCCGCCCACTGGAAACGGTGCATGCCGAAATACGGCCGCTGCAGCGTGCGGGTGGCTGGCTCATCGTCCTGGTCCGGCCAGGTCAGGACTATCTGAACGGAACTCGCCAGGAAGATCAGCTGCCCGCCGGGGCGCAGCACCCGGGCCGCTTCGGGGATCCAGGCGTACGGATCGCACCAGTTGCTGGCACCGTACTCGGAAATCACCAGGTCGAACGCGGCATCGGCCAGCAGTATCTGCTCCGCGCTGGCATGAATCAGCGGGAAGCGCAGCCCGAAGCGATCCTGCAAGGCGGCGGCGGTGGCCAGCTGCGCGGCGGAGTTGTCCAGCCCGACCGGCCGGGCGCCGCGACGGGCCAGCCACGCCGAGACGTAACCGGTGCCGCAGCCCAGCTCCAGGCTGTCCGTTCCGGCCAGGGCCGGCGGCAAGACCCCGAGCTGGGCCTCGGGAACGTTCCACACTCCCCAGCCTGGTTCTGCGGCCGTCCAGTTGCGCAGGCCCGGACCGGCGTAGTCAGCGGCCAGCCGGTCCCACGCCACCCGGTTGCGGAGCACATGATCAGCCGGCCCAGTCACACCCCCAGCCTCTTCGCCGCTGACCAGCCCGTCAAGGCTGGCCCAGATGACAAGGAAGATCACCTACATAACATGCAGATGCGGGTATTCTCCGCGCGTGCCCCCGGTGCATTATGCAAACTGGTCTAACCGGTCGCTGCGACGTGCTGCACAGCGATGAGGTATCCGGCGTGGTCTGATGTCTTTCCGGAATGGAAAAGGATGTTATAGCCGCCGGCACCTTGGAACCTCTGGTCGAACTCGACGGTGAAGTCAAGGCTCGACGGCAGGTTGGGGAACGAACCGGAAAGGGTCACTTTCCCGCTGTTCAGGTCGAAGGAAAACGTACCTGCGACCTGGTTTACTGACAGCGGGATCCCGAAGTCGATGAAGTAGGCGACAGGCGCGCCGGTGTCCCCCGGCGGCTGGCCGTTGAGGACACCACGGCCTCCCTGCGGGGTGAACGGGGTGCAATCGCCGATCGCCAGGAACGCGTCGCTCGGAGCGCCTTGCCGCGACGCCGAGAACGCGATATTTTCCCCGCCGTCCGAGTTCGGATTACGCCCCACCGGGTGAGCGTCTCCAGGGCCTCCTCGGTCCGGACGTGCACTTGATGCTCCTCCGTGACTGTCATGATTCCTCCTCAGGGACGTGCCAGGCACCAATGCGGCCGCTGCGCCTTCGCCTAAGCCGGCACTGCATCGTCAGCCGGCACTGGATCGTCCGATGCCTTTCCGGAGGGCCCGATACGGCGGGTGATACACGCTCGAGCAGAATCCCTGACAGGTCAGCGCAAGAACACGCAACGCCCTTATTTCGGCATGACCGGAGTGTGATTAACGTTCCCGGGAGCGTTATTCAAAACCCCATTAACCGCGGCGACTACTTGTGTATCGGCACATCTGAGTAAATCTCACGACACGCCGCAGAAGGTAATTAAAGAGCAACGGCTCTCCTGGAAGAATTGAGAGTTCCTACCAAAGAATTCTCAAGCCCTGGAGA
>Ga0302326_10028186_pt1 | contig 11307 bp, 9 predicted proteins | sample Palsa_T0_3_FD_202264 | JGI IMG/M metagenome (GOLD analysis project Ga0302326, IMG submission 202264) | Peat permafrost microbial communities from Stordalen Mire near Abisko, Sweden - Palsa_T0_3 | ecosystem: Environmental > Terrestrial > Soil > Palsa > Peat permafrost | place: Sweden: Abisko...
GCCGGCTGGGGCGACACCCGGCCAGACCCGATTTTCATCGTCGGTCTGCCGCGTTCCGGCTCAACCCTGCTCGAGCAGATTCTGGCATCGCACTCACAGGTTGAAGGCACCCATGAGCTGGCCGACATCCCGCGCATGGTATCGGAAATGCAGGGCCGCGATGAGGATACGATCGACTCTCGCTACCCGGCTGCTCTGGCGGATCTGACAGCTGAGGATTGTCGAATATTGGGCGAGCGCTACCTGGCCGACACCCGCGTCTATCGGACCGGCAAGCCCTATTTCATCGATAAAATGCCAAACAATTTCAAGCACATCGGCCTCATCCACCTGATCCTGCCGAACGCCAGGATCATCGACGCTCGGCGCGAGCCGATGGCGTGTTGCTTTAGCAATTTCAAGCAGTTATTTGCCAAGGGACAAGATTTTACCTGACTATATCGCACGCTATTATCGTACCTATCTTGAGTTGATGCGGCACTGGGACGCAGTGCTCCCGGGGCGTATATTGCGTGTACAACATGAGGACGTCGTCGACGATCTGGCCGGCAGCGTGCGTCGGATGCTGGATCACTGCGGTCTGGCGTTCGAACCGGCGTGCGTGGAATTCCACAAGACCGAACGCAGCGTGCGCACGCCCAGTTCGGAGCAGGTTCGGCGGCCGATTTTCCGCGACGGCCTTGATCAGTGGAAACAATTCGAGCCCTGGCTGGGCCCGCTCGAGACGGCGCTCGGCGACGCCTTGGTCCGCTACCGCGAGCCATGAGGAATGATGCCCAACGTGGTGGTCTTATCGCTCAAGTCTCGATGGGTGGGTGATGTGATCAACAGAGCGTGGCGCGCCGTGAGTGGTCTCGAGTGGCCTACGATCGCGCTCACCGTACTGATATACGGCGCCTGGACGGCCGTAACCTTTTTCCATGCCCTCATCCCCCTCCCCGTTCTGGTGATCGTCGGCGCCTGGCTGATCGCCTGGCATGGCTCGCTGCAGCATGAGATCATCCATGGCCACCCCACGCCGTGGAGCCGGCTCAACACGGCCATTGCGCTGCCCCCGCTCGCGCTCTGGCTGCCGTTCGAGATCTATCGCCGCTGCCACATCACCCATCATGTCTTGGAGCACCTGACCGATCCCGCGCGCGATCCCGAGTCCCGCTATCTGGCGACCGGCCCCGGGACGCGGGCGCCGCGATCGGTCGACCGGCTCCAGCAGAGCCTGCTCGGCCGGCTGGTCCTGGGACCGCTCGTCGACGCCGGGGAATTGCTGGCCCGCGAGGTCGTTCACCTCGTCCGGGGCGACCTGGACCGGCTGCGCATCTGGGCCATGCACGCGATCATGGCCGCCTTGATCGTGGCCTGGCTGCGCGTCGTCTGCCACTTCAGCCTCGGCCAATACCTGATTTGCTTCGTCTACCCGGGCGTGGCCCTCACTCTGCTGCGCTCCTTCGCCGAGCACCGGGCCCATCCCGATCCGGCGCGGCGCACGGCCATCGTCGAGCGCGCGCCGGTGCTGGGCCTGCTGTTCCTTCACAACAACCTGCACGTCGCTCATCACTTCCAGCCCGACCTGCCCTGGTATGCGCTACCCGCCCTCTACCGCCGCGAGCGCGAGCGCCTGCTCGCCGCCAACGGCGGCCTGGTCTACGCCGGCTACGCCGACGTCTTCCGCCGCTACCTGCTGCGCCCTCATGACGAACTGATGCATGCGGCGGCCCTGGCCGCGCGGCGGTGACGATCGCCGCTTTGCCGTTCTACGATCCGTCCGAGCGCAAAGCGGCCAGCGACCCTGAACAGCCGTGCGCAATCCGCGCGTCAGGCCGCGCCGGCCCCTGAGGCGAGCGATCGGCGGGACCATTCGGCACATCCATTTTGCCGTCCGGCATAGCCTCGAGGCTTGGGCCGGCGCCCGTCAACCTATCATATAGGCTCCGAATTAGACCAAGCGCCCGCCACACGTGCGTCCGGCGCCAGGGGGAGACGACCATGGGTGATTTTTCTTGAGTATGCGGCCAGAGGGTCACCTTCGCCGGGTGGCTTCTGGCCGGCGCGGCCGCCGCCGGTTTCGCCCAGGCGCAGACAGCGCCCGCATCAAGCACGACCGTCGTGCAGGAAGTGATCGTCACCGCCACCAAGCGGGCCGAGAACATCCAGGATGTGCCCGCGGCGATCACGGCGCTGAACGCTCAGACGCTGGCCAAGGCCGGCTTCGTCAAGCTGGAGGACTACGTCGCCCAGGTGCCGGGGCTTTCGCTGACCACGGTGGCCCCGGGATCGATGCAGATCGCCATTCGCGGCATCACCAGCGGCGAGAACGAAGCCTCTCCCACCACCTCGATCTACATCGACGAGGCGCCGTTCGGCTCGGTGAACGCCTACGCCGCCGGCAGCGACCTGACCCCGGACCTCGATCCGGCCGAACTCTCCCAGATCGAAGTGCTCAAGGGGCCGCAAGGCACCCTCTACGGCGCCTCGGCGGTAGGCGGCGTCGTCAAGTTCGACACCAAGCCGGTGGACCTCGAGCGGTACAGCGGCGAGGTCACCGCCGGCGGCGAGGTGAACGAGCAGGGGCCGGCCGGCTACACCTTCCGGGGACTCGTCAATGCGCCGATCGTCACGGACGTGCTCGGCGTCCGTATCAGCGCCTTCACGCGCGAGGATCCCGCCTACGTCAAGAACCTGTTGACAGGCAAGTATCAGAACGACTCCAAAGTGGCGGGCGGTCGTGTCGACGTTCTATGGAAGCCCACGTCCCACATTTCGGTCGACGTCTGGGCCCTTATTCATAACATCGACAATTCTGGGACGGCGGCCGTGGACTCGAACGTGCACACGTTCCAGCCGCTGTACGCTCCCTTGACCTTGCAGGCCTACACTCCTCAGACTTACAAGGTCCAATTCGAAGTCTACAACGCCACGGTGAAAGGTCAGTGGGGGAATCTAAGTGTCGTCTCTTCCACCACCTACCAAGAGATTCGCGGAATCGCTTACGCTGACGACACCCAGACCTCGGGGGGCATTCAGGACCTAGCGCTGTTAGGGGCCTTCGGCGTGATCGCCGACCCGGCGAACACCGCCTTTCAAGCCTCGCTGGCGAGCAAGGTCCGGCGATTCTCGCAGGAGTTCCGCGTCTCCGACAGCTTCTTCAACGGCCGTCTCGACGCCCAGGCCGGTGTGTTTTTCACCCACGAAAACGACCTCCTGACGATTCCGGGCTACTATCTGTTCGACAAGACGACGGGCGAGCCGCTGCAGCAACTGTTCCCGTGGAGCACCATGCCGCTCCTCAACGCCGAAATCGCCTCGCGCTACACCGAGTACTCAGGCTACGCCAACCTCGATTTCCACATCACCAACAAGTTCGACATCCTCGGCGGAGTCCGCGAGAGCGCCAACAGTCAGAATTTCGTTGAATATTACACCGGCACCTACATCGCGCTTGTGAATATCCTCGTAGGACAACCGGGAAACACTCTCGCGTATGGGAGTTCTTCGTCGGGCCACGACTTTGATTATCTGGTCTCGCCGCGGTACAAGATCGACGAGAACAACATGGTCTACCTTCGGTTCGCCGACGGCTATCGCCCTGGCGGCGCCAACGCCTTTCCGACGGACCTGGGCCTGCCGGCGACGTTCCAGCCGGACACGGTGACCAGCTACGAAGCCGGCTATAAGAGCCAGTGGTTCGATCGCACCTTGACCGCGGACTTCGCTCTGTTCTGGAACGAGTGGAACGACATCCAGATCCAGACCACAGCCGGCGCCGGTTTCCAGGGGTTCATCAACGGCGGATCGGCGCGGACCCGAGGGATCGAACTTTCCACCTCGTGGCAACCGGTCCCTCGTCTGACCTTCGGGCTGAACGGCGCCTATACGGAAGCCAATCTCACGTCCAACGCCCCCGCCGCCGGCGGGCTGGACGGAGATGAATTGCCGTTCGTGCCAAAGTGGACGGGAGCGCTCACCGCCGACTACAATTGGCCGGTGATGAACGGTTGGGGGACGGCCGACGTCGGCGGCTCGGTGAACTACATCGGCGATCGCCAGTCGGGATTCACCGACGCCTACGGCGGAACCCTGTCGAGCTTCACGACGCTCAATGTCAACGCCAGCGTCACCCACGGCAAGGTCACCGTCCAGGCGTTCATCCGCAACCTCGGCAATTCGCACGGTATCGTCTATGTGCCGGTTCTCGCGTCGGGGTCGGTCATAACCAACTACAACACCGACTCGGTCATTCCTCCACGCACCTTCGGCGGCCAGGTTACGGTCGCCTTCTAAGATAGCGGGAGCGGGGGCGTGGCCGGTCTGACCAGCGAGGTTACCGATCGGCTCCGGGCGATCGTCGGCGACCGCCTGAACCTCGGCGAGGCGACCCGCGCCGCCCACGGCCGCAGCGAGTCTCACTTCGAGACGGTGCTGCCGGACGCGGTGGTCTTTCCACACTCCACCGAGGAAGTCGTCGCCCTGGTGCGGGCCTGCGTCGCCGCCGACGTCCCGATGATACCTTTCGGGGCCGGCACGTCGATCGAGGGCAACACCACGCCCGTTCGCGGTGGCGTTACGGTCGATCTCTCGGAGATGGATCGCATCGTGGCGGTCAATGCCGAGGACTTCGACTGCACCGTCGAGGCCGGGGTGCGGCGTGAGCAGCTCAACGAGCATCTGCGGGACAGGGGACTATTCTTCCCGATCGATCCGGGGGCGAACGCTACCATTGGCGGCATGGCGGCCACCCGCGCGTCGGGGACCAACGCCGTCCGCTATGGCACCATGCGCGAAGCGGTGCTGTCCTTGCGCGTGGTCACGCCAGAGGGAAAGGACATCCGCACGGCCCACCGGGCGCGCAAGTCAGCGGCGGGGTACGACCTTACCCGGCTGATGATTGGCTCCGAGGGCACGCTCGGCATCATTACCGAGGTGACTCTGCGCTTGCATGGAATCCCGGAGACCATCTCCGCCGCCACCTGCAGCTTCCAGAGCCTCGCGGGCGGTGTCGACACGGTGGTCCAGGCCATCCAACTGGGCGTTCCGATGGCGCGCATCGAGATTCTGGATGACGTCCAGATGCGCGCGGTCAACCGCTGGTCGAATCTCGACTATCCGGAGCTCACAACGCTCTTTTTCGAGTTTCACGGGTCGGCCGCTTCAGTGGCCGAACAGATCGACACGGTCTCCGCCTTGGCGGCGGAAAACGGCGGAAGCGCCTTTGCCTGGTCCAATCGGCCCGAGGAGCGCACGCGGCTGTGGAAGGCGCGGCACGAAGCCTATTACGCCGCCCTGGGCATGCGTCCTGGCTGCGTCGGCTGGCCGACGGACGTGTGTGTGCCGATCGGCCGGCTGGCCGATTGCATTGGCGAGACCAAGCGTGATTTGGAAAGCGCCAGCATACCGGCGCCCATTCTGGGCCACGTAGGCGATGGCAACTTCCACGTGGTGTTCGTCATCGACCCGAACAATCCTCAAGAGCAAGAGGAAGCCGAGCGGCTCAACCGCCGCCTGATCGAGCGCGCCATCGCGATGGACGGCACCTGCACCGGTGAACACGGCATCGGTCTTGGCAAGCAGGATTGGCTGGTGGCCGAGTTGGGCGAGGCGGTGGACCTGATGCGGATGGTGAAACGGGCCATCGATCCGAAAAACCTGTTCAACCCGGGGAAGATCTTTTCGCTGTAGCCCTACGGGGCGGCGGCGCGCCGCCGCGCCTCGAGCGTTGCCTGGATCCTGGCGTATGCCGGCCGATCGAGGCGATAGCCGAGGAAGATCAGCGTCGACAACACATAGATGACGGCCACTCCAGGTCCGATCACCACGCCCAGTCGGGTGAGGACCGGCGCCGCGATGGCGAGGCTGGGCCCTGCCTTGGCCGCAAGATTGGTTGGAAAGCCGATCAGGTCGAGCCCGACGCCCGCCACCAGCGCGCCGAGCCCCGTGGCGGCCTTTCCCGCGAAGTTGAGGCCGGCGAAGTAGAGGCCTTCACGGCGCGTGCCGAACAGGCACTCGTGTTCGTCCGCGGCGTCGGCCATCATCGACTGGAAGCCGATTCCGGCGCAGGCGGTCACCGCGCCGACCACGAGCGTCAGGCAAAACAGCAGCACCCAGAGGGACTGGCCGCTTGGCAAGACACCAGCGATCTCCAGTACAGGCAGGATCGCGTAGTACAGCGTGAGGATGGCGAGGCTCACGATCACCACCCTGCGCTTCTCGAACCGGTTGCTGACGAAGACGCTGAACGGCACGCCGAGCAAGATCCCGACGGGTGCGGCCAAGCTCACCGCCTGGATCGCCGCCGGCGGCAGCTTCCAGAAGAACTTCATGGCGTGCAGGCCGAGGGTCGAGGCGGTTCCGACACCCGTGAACAACAGCAGCACGGTCAGGAACAGGATCACGAACGACCGATTGCCGAAAAGCTCGACCATGTCGCGCAGAAGTCGTCGGGCAAGCGATCCCGTCGCCGGCGCCACGCGATGCAGGCGCGGCAGCGCAGGCAAGGTGCCGAAGCTGGCGACGAGCACACTGGCAAGCGCGACGCCCGCGATCGACCAGCCGAATGGCGCATAGGCGGTGCGGTGAAACAGGCCCCTGGGTCCACCGAGGAAGACCTGAAGGCCCAGCGATAAGCACAGGATTGTCCCGACGACCGTGAACAGAGCCCGCATGGCGACGATATTGGTCCGTTCGGCGTAGTCGTCGGAAAGCTCGGCGCCCAGCGCGATGTAGGGAAGCACGACCACCGACTGGGAGACGCGCAAGGCGATCGAGATCGCCGTGGCATAGGCGAACAGCCACCCACCGGAGAGGCCGGACGGTATCGAGAACAGCAATCCAAGAGCGATGGCCAGAGGCGCCGCGCCTGCGAGCATGAACGGATGACGCCGCCCCCATCGCGTGTGGCTGTTGTCTGAGATCGAGCCGACCAAGGGGTCGGCGACCGCATCCACGGCCAAGGCCACGAACAGCGACACGCCGGTCAGGGTGTTGGAGAGACCGCAGACCGCGGTCAGATAGAAGAACAGGAACGAAGCGAGCGCTGCCTGCACCACAGCATCGGCCACCGCGCCGCTGCCATACAAACTCATGAAGCCCAGTCCGAGCGGCCGACGTCGCAGGTCGGCCGCCGCCGCCGAGGGAACGGCGAGACTATCGACCACGTGCACCGTGGGGTAGGCGACCCGCCAGTTTCATCCGGCCATCCTAGACCGCGACCGGCAGGGCCTGTAGCCGACCTACCCGTTCGGCACATCATTTGCGACGTCGCGCATACCGCCGACGCCATTTTGTGGCCCCTCGCCCATGCCTATCTGATAGCTATTGCCAGGACCTCTCGGATAGGTAGTCCATCCAGCAAATTCTGATACGCGCCGCGACTCAGGCCATGGCTTCGGCCAGCATCCGCTGTGTGAGGGCCTGATGCGCCGCCATGCCCTCCTGCATCATCCGCTGGATGAGGCCGACGAAGACGATCTCGTTCTCCGGATCGATCCAGAACCACACGCCGGACGCGCCATCCCATTGGTAGGTTCCCCGCCCGACCGGCGATCCAGCGAGCTTCGGATCGTGGAAGACCGAGCCGTTGAAGCCGTAACCGTAGCCCGGCCGGAAAGTGTGCGCGCCGGCGACGAAACGCCGCCCGAGCAGGGCTTCGGGGAGTTGGTTTGACGTCATCAGCGTGACCGCCTCGGGCGAAAGCACCCGCCGGCCGCCAAGCTCGCCGCCGTTCAACAGCATCTGACCAAACCGGGCGTAGTCCATCGCCGTCGAGTAGAGGCCGGCGCCGCCGGAGGGGATGCTTGGGATGGCCTTCCCGTCGCGGCGGAACAGGGAAAAGGTGACCTCGGTTAGCTCCGGCACGCCGTACTTGTGATAGACGGTGGCCAGCCTGCCGTGCTTGGCCTCGGGCACAAAGAAGTCGGTGTCGGCCATGCCGAGCGGTTCGAACAAGCGCCGCCGCATGAAATCTGGCAGGCTTTCGCCGGTAAGGCGTTCGACGATCGCGCCCTGCAAATCCATCGACAGCGAGTAGCGGAACCGGCTTCCTGGCTGGTACGAGAGCTTCGCCGACGCCACGCGACGGGAGAAGTCGGCGAGCGTCTCGGCCTGCCACACCCCGGCGCCGACATAGGCCCGGTCGACCTCGTCGGCTTGCCGCAGCCCGCCCAACTCCTCGATGACGAGGCCGTAGCCGAAGCCGGCCGTGTGGGTCATCAGTTCGCGCATGGTCGGCGGATGGTCCGGCAAGGTTCCGTCCGGCCCTTGTGCGCCCTCGAATTCCGCCAGGTGCTTTGCGATTGGGTCGTCAGGCGACCAGCGGCCCTCGTCCCACAGACTCATCATCGCCGCCGCCGTTACCGGTTTGGTCATGGAGTAGATTGCGAAGATGGTTTCGTTGGTCACCGGCTCACCGGTGGCGAGGTTCTTGACTCCCTGGGCTGAGCGATGGATCAGCCGGCCGCGGCGGGCGACGAGCAGAGCCGCGCCCGGGACTTCGCCCGTGGCGATCTCTTCGGCCATGAACCGGTCGATCGCCTCGAGACCGGCGCGGGAGACGCCCACGGATTCCGGGTCGGCGGCGGCAAGGCTCTCGCTCATTGTCCCTCGTCAGGTCCGATCGGCGCGGCGCTGACGCCAAGGCGGGAGTCGGCGAGGCCGACATAGAGCAACCACTCGCCCTTGAACGCCACAAGGCCCTCGGCGAAGCAGACATTGCCCACCTGGCCATCGGCCTCGACGGGGTCGATGGCCAGGAATGGGGCCAGGGGACGGGCGATGACCGCCGTCGGATCTGTCGCGTCGAGGACCAACACGCCGGGCTGGTAGGCGTTGGCAGGTGAGGCCCGCTCGCCGGTCCGGGGATCGTTGCCGCCGTTGTAGATGAGCATGATCCCTTCGCGGGTCAGGAGGGCGGGCGGACCTGGCTCGGCAAGCCGGGAGTCGAATCGGCCACGCCGTGGTCCAATGATCGGATGCAGCCCCATGCCGCTGGAGACCCGCTCCATTCCCCAAGCCGCGCCGCGGCCCTGAGCGGCCGGGGACCAGGTCAGGTACCGCTCCGGGGCCACCTCGATCTCCACCGGCGTCCAGCGGATGAGATCGTCAGAAACAGCCGCGTAGATCGTGCCCTCGCCCCAGTACATCCAGTAACGACCGCCGACGCGGCAGGCGAATAGCCGGCCGTCCTCGAGACCGGTAACGATCGCGCCGGATTTGCTGGGTCGGCGGACGTAAGCGCTGCCTGCGAACGCCGGACCGTGCTTTCGCCACTGCACGAGATCATCCGAACTCGCCACGAACAGGCACGGGACCTTGCCGTCGAAGGCGGTATAGGTGCAGATGTAGCCACCGTCTGGAGATTCGACCACACGGGGATCCTCGCATCCGCCCGGCCATTCCCAGGCCTGCCAGGCGTCGTCGTCAGGGAAGATTACCGGCGCCGGTTCGAGTTCGAAGGCGCGCCCATCCGCGCTTGTGGCAAGTCCGATGCGCGAGGTTCCGGCGTAGCGGCCGTCATGATCCTCCGCCCGGACCAAGAGGCACACCTTGCCGTCTCGCACCACCGCCCCGGGGTTGAACAGGTCCTTGGCGGCCCAGGCGATCCTCCGGCCGGCGACCGGGCAGGGGAAGTCGACCGGCCGCCGGCCCTCGAGGATTCGCCGCGGCTTCGAGAATGGGGCCAGCGGCCAAGCGCTCAAGGGTCGTCTCCGTCAGATCGCCGCGAAGGCCGCGGTCAGGACGCTCGCGAGGACGAAAATCTCGGGCCGGTAGATACCCAGCCGTCGCCGCGCATGGCAGCCTCTAGCAAGAGGTTGTCTTAACCCAGTAGAGCGAGGCTGTCGCGGGGCGGCGACGGCGCGTCAACCCGCGCAAACCGATACCAAGGCGCTATTACGCTGGGTAACGACAAACCGTCCCCGGCTCACCACATCACACCCGGACCCCGCGATCGCCGGGGTCGATGGTCGCGAGCAGCCATTGGGCAGCAGAAGGAATGCAGCGATGCCGGACAATGTGCTCGTGTTCTACGGCTCCTACCGCGCCACGCGGGTCGGCATCCGTCTGGCGACCTTCGTCACCACGGAACTTCGCGCCCGTGGCGCTGTCGCCGAGCTGATCGACGCCCAGGAGGTCGGCCTGCCGATGCTTGACCGGATGTACAAGGAATACCCTGCAGGTTCCGCGCCGCCGGCGATGGCCGACCTCGCCGTCAAGATCCGCGCGGCGGACGCCTTCGTGTTCGTGGTCGGCGAATACAATTGGGGTCCGCAGCCGGGCCTGAAGAACCTCACCGACCACTTCCTGGAAGAATGGTTCTGGCGACCTGCCGCGATCGTCAGTTATTCGCCGGGTCGCTTGGCCGGTGTCCGCGCCAGCTCGTCATGGCATCCCATCCTGTCGGAGATGGGCATGGTTGTCGTCTCGAGCACGGTCGCCGTAGGGCCGATCGCCCAGACCTTCGATGAACAGGGCGAACCGATCGGCGAACCGGGCCGCTTGACCAAGTCGGCCTTCGACCGCCTGGCCGATGACCTTGCCTGGTGGACCTCGGCCGCCCGGCAGCAACGCCAGCGGCAAGCCCCGCCCTACTAGCCGGCACCGCCATCCGCGCTCCACCTCAACGGTTGAGCGCCTTGGGACCGCTGACGAAGCGGTTGCCCCGCACGTAGAAACGCAGAAGGCGGCCTGCTTCGCGCGACAGGCCGATGCGCGTGCTGGTCCCGATTTCAGGCGCCTCGCGGCCATCGCGCGCGACCCACAAGGGTCCAACACGGCACAGGTCAACGCCGTCCAGGCGACGATCGATCTCCAACGCGGCGGCAAGACGCCCCGGTCCCCGGGCCAGATCGCGAAGGTTCTCGACCCGCCGATTTCGCTGCATCGTCGCGACGCCCTCGAGCGGCTCCAGCGACCTGATCAGCACTCCGGCGCCGACGCCCGCCGCTTCGCTCGACACGTTGAGCATGTAGGAGACGCCATAAGCGAGATAGATATAGGCGTGGCCGCGACAGCCGAAGAGGGTGTGATTGCGGGCCGTCTGGCCGCGATACGCGTGACCGGCGGCGTCGCCGACCGGATAGGCTTCCGTCTCGACGACGCGCCCGCTGAGGACGCCTTCGGGCGTGACCCGCACCACGAGCTTGCCGATCAGGTGTCGGGCGAGCTCGACCGTGTCGAGGGGCAGCTCCGATCGCGCGATCAGCTCATAGCCTTGGTCCGCGGCCGCCGGCACGCTTCAGTCCATCCGCTCGACCCATTGGGCGCGGGATAGACCCGGCTCGAACGGTTCGCCGAAGTATTGCGTCTCGCGGACCACCT
>Ga0302326_10028187_pt1 | contig 11307 bp, 5 predicted proteins | sample Palsa_T0_3_FD_202264 | JGI IMG/M metagenome (GOLD analysis project Ga0302326, IMG submission 202264) | Peat permafrost microbial communities from Stordalen Mire near Abisko, Sweden - Palsa_T0_3 | ecosystem: Environmental > Terrestrial > Soil > Palsa > Peat permafrost | place: Sweden: Abisko...
GCCGAGCAGGTTCAGGCCCCGCTGCACGTGCGCGATCGCCGCCTCGACGTCTTCGTTGAGCAGTGCCAGGTAGGTCAGCTGGATCTCGAGGTCGATGAGCCGGGGAGGCGAGCCAAGCGCCGTGAGCCGCCGCTCGGCCTCGGCACCGGCCTCGGCGGCCTCCGCTGGCCGCCCGCTCACGGTAAGCGCCAGGTTCCTGAGCAGGTAACCATGCGCGATGCTCCAGTCGTCACCAAGTCCGGTGCCGATCCGCAGGCATTCGTCGGAGTCGGCGATCGCGAGCTCGCCATTGCCCTGCATGGCGGCGAAGTAGCCCCGCCCAAGCTGCGCCCTGACCTGGGTAAGCGACCCGGCCGGTGCCCGCTCGACCGCCTTACCCAGCCAGTAGCTGCCCTCTTCAGGCAGGCCGCGGGCGCGCCAGTAGGCGAACATCTCGGTGGCAAGCTTGACGCCGTCCGCCACTGTCTTGCATCGGTCGGCTGTCTCGCAGCGGTCAGCGCCGAGCGCACTCTCGAGCACGGCCCTGATGCTCGCATAGTCGCGACCCAGCTCGCGCAGCCGGTCAAGCTGGTCATCGTCAGGGAAATGATCGAAAAAGCGGCGCGCCATGGCCAGGTACCGCGCCATGAGCCGGTCGCGGGCGGCGTCTCGCCCATCCGTCGCGGCGAGCCGCTCGGTGCCGAACTCGCGGATGATGTCGAGCATCTGGTACCGCGTCGGCTGACCGGCGGCACCGCCTTCGGCGGTTGGCGCGGTCCGCACGAGCACCGACTTATCCACCAGGCGGATCATCGTCGGCATGACCTGGTCGCGGTCGAGCGCGCTGTCGGCGCATACCTCCTCGGCCGCGCTGATGCTCACGGGTCCCGCGAAGACAGAAAGGCGTGCCCACAGCGCCTGCTCGACGGGTGTGCACAGGTCGTAGCTCCAGGCGATGGCGTCCCTGAGCGTCTTGTGACGGCCGCCGCGCTGCCCGCTTGTCAGCAGCACCCGGCGCTCGTCAAGGCGGTCGGCGAGCTCGGCAAGAGGGAGCGCGCGCAGCCGCACCGCGACGAGCTCGATGGCGAGCGGTATGCCGTCTAGCCGCTTGCATAGCCGTATCACATGCCGCATGTCGCTTGCCGTGACGGTGAACCCGGGAACGACGGCGGCGGCCCGCTGCATGAACAGGTCGACCGCGGTGCCGCCAGGCGCGTCCTGGCCTTCGGTCGTGTCCAGGCTAGGGATCGGCAGCGGCGGAATGGGGCAGGAGTTCTCGCCGATCACGTCGAGCGGCTCGCGGCTGGTCGCGAGCAGGGTGACGCCGGGGGCCTCCGCGATGGTCGCCTCGGCGAATACCGCGCAGGCGTCGATGAGATGCTCGCAGGTATCGAGGATCAGCAGCAGGCGGCGGTCGCGCAGGTGGGCGAGCACGGCGTCCCGCTGCTGGCCGGCCGGCCGCTCGGGGAGGCCGAGGGCGTCCGCGACCAGGTCGGGAAGGCGCTCGGGTTCGCGCAGCGCGGCCAGCTCGACCAGGCACACCCCGTCGACGAACTGGGCACCGTACCGCCCCCCCGCGCCCGCGCCGGTGCCGACGGCGAGCGCGGCGGCGCGCAGCGCGACCCGCGTCTTGCCGACTCCGCCTGGTCCGGTAACCGTGATAAGCCGGGCACGCTCAAGGAGGCCGACGAGCCTCGCGAGCTCCGCCTCGCGGCCGACGAACCCTGTCACCTCGACAGGTAGCCGCCCGGGCTGCCGGGTTATCTGGGCGACGAACATGCGATCCTCACGTAGTCGGGATGCGGTTTATCCTGCTCCGCAATTCCGCTCGGCGCGCGCTTAATACGGCTTTTACTTGAGCGCGACCTGTGCCAGTTGCTCGGGGTGCGCGTGTGTTGCGCGGTCGCTCAGCCGACGGGTGAGCTGCACCCGCGAGGAGACGCTGAGCTTGGCGAAGATGTGGTTGACGTGCGCGTCCACGGTCCGCTGCGAGATGACAAGGCGCGCGGCGATCTCCCGGTTGGACAGTCCGCTGGCGACAAGCGCGGCGACCTGCCGCTCGCGGCCGGTGAGCCCGTCGACGCGGGACAGGTCAGAGCTGGATGTGCGCACCGATGCGCCCGCGGCGTTATCCCGCGCTGTCCTGGGCCCGGGCACGCCTGGCAGCCCGTCGGCGCCGCCGACGGCGAGCGCGGCGATCTGCGCGAGCGGCCTTGCTGCGCCGCGGGCGTGCAGCTCCGCGTACTGCCCGGCGCCAAGCGCGTCGGCCGCGGCGCCGGCGGACCGGCGGTGGTGTTCCTCCATGGCGGCGTTGCCGCCAAGCCTGCCGCCCGCCCGCTCCCAGAGCGACTGCGCCGCGCCGAGCATCCAGGCGGCGCGCTCGCTCCGTCCCTCGTCCGCCGCCAGCCAGCCGAGCACCTCAAGCGCGTAGGCCTCGCCAAGCAGGTAGTCGAGATCGCGCATGGCGCGCAAGGCCTCGCCGGCCGCGTGCGCGCAGTCCGCCTGGCGGCCAGGCTGCTGGTAAAGCACGAGCGCGGAGATGATGTGCACGCCGCCGCGCAGCCATCGCTCGCCAGGCGCGAGGCCCGCCACCACGTGCTTGCACAGGTCCACTGCCGCCGTGAGGTCACCGGCGAGCTGATAGGTCAGGGCGAGCTGTACGTCCAGGCAGCGCAGCGCGACGTCCGCGCCGAGCGCGGTGAGGTGCCGCCGCGCCCGAGTGGCCGTCTCGAGCGCCTGCGCGTAGTCACCGGAGAGCCCGAGCGCGAGCTGTAGCGCCAGGTAGCCGCGGGCCCTGGTCCTGTCGTCACCGACCCGCGCCGCTATGGCGACGGCCTCCTGCGCCTGGGCCACGGCCTGCTGCCTGCCGAGCATGGCGCCGAGCATGGCGCTATTCGCCAGCGCGCTTGCCCGCTCCCGCGACGGCTCGCCGAGCCGGGCGAGCGCCTTGTCCTGCCAGTGGATGCCCTCGCTTAGCTGCCCCGACATGAGCCAGTAGGGGAAGAGCGCCGAGGCGAGCCGCGTCGCGTCGCACCCGGGGCCGGTGCCGGAGAATCCGTACCCGAGCGCCGCCCTGAGGTTGGCGTGCTCGGCGCGCAGCCTGGCCAGCCTGACCGGCTGGTCGTCGGCGACCAGGTGGTGTCCGAAGTCCTGCGCCAGGTTCAGGTACCAGCCGGCGTGCCGCTGGCGGCAGCCCGCTTCCTGGTCGCCCCGCGTGAGCCGCTCCGCCGCGTACTCGCGCGCCGCGCCGGGCAGCAGGTACCGCGCGCTGTCGGTTCCTCCGGCAGCGTCCACGGCGGTGTCGCCGTTGACGGGCAAACCGTTGGCGGGCAGTACGACCGACTTGTCGACGAGCCCGGCGAGCACGCCGCCGACCTGGTCGTCGGGCACCTGCGCGCAGGCCGCCACGTGCCGTGCCACGGCGAGGTCGAAGGACCCGGCGAAGACGGACAGCCGGTCCCACACGGCCCGCTCGTCATCCGTGCACAGATCGTAGGACCACTCGATCGCGGCCCGCAGCGTCTGGTGCCGTGGCACGGTGCCGCGCCGTCCGCCTGTCAACAGCGAGAGCCTCGCCTCAAGGTGCCTGGCGAGCTCGGCGAGCGGCAGTGCCCGCACCCGCACCGCGGCGAGCTCGATGGCGAGGGGGATGCCGTCGAGCCGTCGGCAGAGCCTGGCCACGTCGGGCAGGTTGGCGGCGGTGACGGTGAACCCGGGGAGCGCGGCCGCCGCGCGCGTCGCGAACAGCTCGACCGCGTCGCCCGGCCCGCGATCGCCGCCGCCCGCCGGCACGGGAAGCGGCCCGAGCCGCAGCACCTGCTCGTCGGCGAGGTGCAGCGGCTGCCTGCTCGTCGTCAAGATGGTGACCTCGGCGGCATCCCGCAGTACCCGCGCCGCGAACCGCGCGCAGCAGGCGGTCAGGTGCTCGCAGGTGTCGAGGATCAGCAGCAGTCGCTTGCCGCGCAGGTGGTCGAGCACCGAGCGGTCATCGCTGCCGCCAAGCCCGAGACTGTGGGCGACGGCGGCGTAAAACAGCTCCTCGCCGGTGCTATCCGACAGCTCGACGAGGTATATGCCATCTGGATAATCATCGACATCATCGGCCGCGCCGGTCGCGGCCCGCAGCGCGAGCCTGGTCTTGCCGACGCCGCCCGGCCCGGCGACGGTGACGAGCCGCGCGCCCGGCAGCATCGCGGCGAGCGTAGCGAGTTCGTCGGCCCGACCAACGAATGCGGAAACGTCTGCGGGAAGCTGCCACCGTCGCCGCCCCGCTTCGGTGCCGCCAGCCACAGCCGCCGAATTCATGGTCACCTCACGTTGCTAGCAGTTTCGCTTCCGCATTATCTCTCAGCCACGGCACCATGGCCCACTCATCGCCGCAGATTTTCTTCCTGAAGGCCTGCGGCACCCACTCCTTCGCCTGCAATCCATTGCTTTTTCAAAAGAAGATAAAAGAAGTGATCCAGAACGGACCGGGCCGACTCTCATCCGATATCCGATTCGATCGGCCGCCCGCGGGACGGCCATCGAGTTCTTTGCATGAGTCCCGCACGGACAAATGCCGTGAATCATGCGAATTATCGGTCGACATCAAGTCCATGCAAAAGCAAACGGACGTGGCTGGTGGGGCGGAAGCTGGTGGGTGGAACAGTGGCGGCAAGAATCGAGCCCGGCCCGCTGCCTGCGAAAGGCGGCGGGCCGGGCTCGATCGGCTCGCGTGAAGGGTTTTCCCTTCCGGTGGGATTACCCCTCCTTGGGAGACGTCATGAGGTCGTCCGAGGTCTGCATGCCTGCTTTCCATACGGAGCGGGCGATGATCTTGCGGAGGTCGGCGCGGCTGGCGTACTTGGTGGCGATTTCCTTGACCTCGCCGAGGAGCCCCTCCGACAGGGTGGTGGGCTCGAGGCCGAGGGCGAGGAACTGGTCGTTGCGAACGACGAGCTCGTTCTGCTCGGCTTCGACGCGGGGGTTGGGCAGGTAGGCGATGTCCGCGCCGGTGATCCCTGAGATCAGCTTGGCCAGGTCAAGGACCCGGTGGGTCTCGGTGATCTGGTTGAGTACCTTCGGCTTGTCGCCGGCGACGGGGGGATTCTGCAGGGCGATCTCGATACATCGGACGGTGTCCTTGATGTGGATGAACGCCCGGGTCTGCCCGCCGGTGCCGTGCACGGTCAGCGGGTGGCCGATCGCGGCCTGCATCAGGAACCGGTTCAGTACCGTGCCGTAGTCGCCGTCGTAGTCGAACCGGTTGATCAGCCGCTCGTCTTGCGCCGTCTGATCGGTCTGGGTGCCCCAGACGATGCCCTGGTGCAGGTCGGTGATCCGCAGCCCGTCGTTCTTGGCGTAGAACGCGAACAGCAGCTGGTCCAGGGTCTTGGTCATGTGGTAGACCGACCCCGGGTTGGCCGGGTGCAGGATCTCCCGCTCCAGGTCACCGTCTGGCGTCGGCACCTTGACGGTCAGGTACCCCTCGGGGATAGGCGCGGACCCGGACCAGCCGTATCCGTACACGCCCATCGTGCCCAGGTGCGCGATCGCCGCGCCGACGCCGGTGTCCACGAGGGCGGCGAGCAGGTTGTGCGTGGCGCGCACGTTGTTGTCGACCGTGTAGCGCTTGGTCTTCTGCGACCGCATCGAGTACGGCGCGGCCCGCTGCTCGGCGAAGTGCACGATCGCGTCCGGCCGCAGCTCCGCCAGGATCGCGGCAAGCCGGTCGTACTCTGCCGCCAGGTCGATGTTCACGAACCCGATCTCGCGCCCGGAGACCTCGCGCCACGCTCGGAGCCGCTCTCCCATCGCCGTGATCGGGGTCAGCGACTCGACCTCGAGATCTATGTCGATCTTCCGACGGGACAGATTGTCCAGGATGGTAACCTCATGACCACGGTCCGACAGGTACAACGATGTCGGCCAGCCACAGAAACCATCACCTCCGAGTACGAGGACGCGCATTCGGTCTCCTATTGCATGAGCAGGGAATCTTGCGCCGTGACTTTACCTCTCAGAAAGAGTCTGCGCCACGTAGCCGGTGGTCGTCACGGCTACGGACTCCCACGACGCCCGCTTCTGCCAGGGCAGCTTAGTGGGAAGCGGGGCGGCGCGGGGGCTGTGGGCGGTTCGGTCCGAGTCGGTGACAATAATCACTATCTGTTTTATCCAGTAATGCCCCGGTTGAATCCTCCCCGGGCCGTCCGATATTATCCGGCTTTTTTGTGATCTAGACCTCGGTGCGGATGGCGGGGGTCAGCAGCTCGCCGACCGCCTCGACGAGCCGGGTCATCTCATGGGAGACCTGGCGCGTGTCGCACTCCGGCGCGGTGAGCACCGCCAGGCACGAGCCACCGCTGATCGCCTTCACGAACATCAGGCCGCGGTCCATCTCGACCATCGCCTGCTTCGGAGCGCCGGCCTGCATGATCTGCGCCGCGCCGGTGATGAGGCTGGTCAGCCCGGAGGTGATGGCGGAAAGCTGGTCGACTGCTTGCTCGGGTATGCCCTCGGAAAGAGCGAGCGGCACTCCATCGGCGGACACCACGATCGCGTGCGCGACGTCAGCCACGCGCATGGTGAACTCGGTGACCAGCCAGTTAAGGTCCTGGCGGTAGGGAGGTCGGTTCAACGACTGGATTCCTCTCCTGCGCGTGGCGTCTCTTCCTCGGCGTCACGGCCGCCGAGCTGGAACCCGCGCATGCGGTTGCGCGCGTGTTCGGGTGAGCGCCGTGGCAGCGCTGTCGGTTGCCGTGATGGTGCCTGCTGTGCGTCGTGGCGTGGGCGTGGAGTCGGTGGTGGGGCGGAAAATGCCTCGGTTGGCGAGCCGTCCGGCCCGGCGCGGCACGGCATGGAACCGGGGAAGAGGTTGGACCGTGGTACGCGCGTCGGCAGCCCCGATGCCGTGAGGCTACCCTGCGCTGGTGCGCTGGCCGACTCGGCGGGCTGCCAGTCGCCGCCGACCCAGCTGCTCGCGGACGCGCCGCCGCTGACGGCCCATGCGGTCGACTCCTGCGGTGCGGTGGCCTGGACGCCGCCGAAGCTCTGCGAGCTTGCGGCCTGCATTCCGGCGGCCTGCCTTCCCGCTGACTGCATCCCAGCTGACTGCATCCCAGCTGCCTGCATTCCCGCTTCTTGCATGCCCGTGGCGTGCGCCGAGGCGCCTTGAGCGAAGTCGCCTTGAGCGAAGTCCCCTTTAGCCGTGGCACCGGACGGCCGCTTGGCGCGGAACCAGTTGGCGGCGGTTCCCGTACTCTCCCGCCGCGGGCTGCCGTTGCCCGCGTAGTCGTCTTCCGCCGTACGCAGGCTCTGCCGGTCGCTTGCGTGCCGTCCGCCGACCCGCAGGTGGGCCACCGTGGACTCGCCCGCGAGCTGCCTGGACCGGCGGTCACCGTACTTGGTGTTCTCCCGCCCGATGAGGTTTCCTGGCAGCCAGATCAGGACGGACAGCCCTTGCGATGAAACGGTGCGCAGCCGGACCCGGATGCCGTGGCGCGAGGCCAGCCGCGACACGGCGAACAGCCCCATGTGCCTGGACACAGACACGTCGATGACCGGCAGGTTCTCCAGCCGCCAGTTCATCTCTTCCATCCGGGTGGCTGAGACGCCGATCCCGCCGTCCCTGACATCGAGCAGCACGCCGCCGCTGTTCAGCTCCTGGCCCGACACGTGCACCGAGGTATCCCGCGGCGAGAACATGGTGGCGTTCTCGATGATCTCGGCGAGCAGGTGCACGATGTCGCTTGCCGCCTGCCCCGAGACCACGATGCCTGGCTGGACGTTGAGGACCACCCTGCCGTACTGCTCGATCTCCGACATGGCCGCGCGCGCCACGTCGTTGAGCGGCACTGCTTCGCTCCACTTGCGCACCGGCTCTTCCCCGGCGAGCACGAGGAGGTTCTCTGAGTTGCGGCGCATGCGGGTGACCAGGTGGTCCATCGAGAACAGGTCGGACAGCCGATCCGGGTCGCCCTCGGCCTGCTCCAGGTGGTCGATCATGCGGGACAGCCGCTCGATCAGCGGCACGCTCCGGCGGGAGAGGCTGATGAACATCGCGTTGAGGTTGCCGCGCAGCATCGCCTCGTTGCCCGCCAGGCGGATGGCCTCGCGGTGCACCTGATCGAACGCGCGAGCGACGTTGCCGATCTCGTCGGTGGACTGGACGCTGATCGGCTCGACGTCCAGGCTCACGTTCGGGTCCGTGGCCTCGCTGAGCTCGGCGACCCGAGCAGGCAGTCGCACCGAGGCGATCTCGAGCGCGTCCGACTGGAGCCTGCGCAGCGGGTCCACCATGGACCGCGCGACGATGATCGTCAAGACAAGCACGAGGAGCAGGACCCCGATGGTCACCGCGGCGGTCAGCTCCTCCGAGTTGCGCGCGCCCGCCTCGAGTGACTGGCTGCGAGCGATGATCGACGCGGTCAGCTGCTTTTCTACCGTCCGCATTCCGTCGATCGTGTCACTCATGGTGGAGAACCACGTGCCAGGTGTCCCGGTGAAGGGGGCGAGGCCCGGGCGCCCGTTGTTGAGCGCCTCGTCATACGCCGCGAGGGGAGGGAGCTGTTTTCCGTTGGGCCCGGGAGTGTCGACCGCGGAAATGAGGCTGTCCATCAGCTCGGTCGAGTTGGTACCGTTCGTCGCGCTGAGAAAGGCGTTCTCCTCGGTCACCGTGGCCGACGACTGGAAGGCATCGAGGTCGGCGCTCTCGAGCCCCTGCGCGGTGGTCAGCGCCTCCGCGTCGCCGCCGACCAGCACGTCGCCGGCCAAGGAGCCTTGCAGCAGCGCGGCGTAGAAGATCGCGCGTTCCTGTGAGGTCTCGTCCTTCGCGCTGGAAAGCGCGCCGAGCGTGCGCACCTCATCGGCGAGAATGGCGTCGCCGCTGCTGCTCGTGATCTCGTCGTTCAGGGCGAACAGGTCGGCGATGGCCTCAGCGTAGGCGGTGATCACCGACGGCGCGGTCTGGGACACCACATTGACGCGTATGGCGTAGATCAGGTCGATCATGGAGACCACCTGCGCGGCCTTGGTCTGGGTGCTGGCCGGGAACGGGCTGCCGATCTTGGCCGCCATGGTCTGCACCTGTTCGGCCGCGGCGTTCGTCGCCGTCTGGGCGCTTAGCATCTCGGCCTGCAGCGACCGGGCGATCTTGCGCAGCCTCTCGCCGGCAGCCGGGCAGACCCCTTCGGGGCTTGCGGCGCAGAGCGCGGCGGTGAGGTCGCGCTCATTCTCCATCGCCTGCGCAAGCGCGGCGTCCTGTTGCCCGAGCTGGGCGAGCTGCGTGGTCCGCGCGAAGCCGGCCGCGGTGCTCGCGGCCGAGGTGACACGCAACCCGCCGAAAACCACGCCCATGACAAGCGCGATGACGATGACCATGCTGAGCCGGCGTGACACGGACCAGTTGCGCAGGGCGGCCGGCGGCCGTTGGATCTTGGGCAATCCGATGCGGTATCGTTTAGCCGGGACAGCCGCGTGCCGCGCTGGTTGCGTCGGCTGCGTGTCAACGGACACGTCAGGGCTGTTCATTGTTCTGCCCTCGCTAGGTCATGCCTTTTGGAAACACACACGTAACAACATATGGTGGACGAGGCCGGTCAGGCCAGGCTCTCGCGTCCGCAAACGTAATATTGTAACTGCAAACGTAATATAGTAACTGCACACTGTAGCTCGTGGCAGATTCAGATGCTGGTAAATCAGCACCTGCGGCTTATTGACCGAATTGTCGCTTGTGTCGGGCCCGGGCGGGCCCACCCGAGCCGCCGCGACCGAGAGTCGATGCGGTCGCCGAGAGCCGATGCGGCGACCGGGACGCTCAGGTCGTTACGGACTTGATGCCCTCGAGGGCGGCCTGGATATTCGGCACGGAGTTCGCGTAGGAGAGGCGGAGGAACCCCTCGCCCCACGGGCCGAACGCGGTGCCTGCCAGCGCCGCCACGCCGGCCTCCCGCAGCAGCCGGTCGGCAAGTTCGCTCGCGGTCAGGCCGGTGCCGGTGATGTTGGCAAAGGCGTAGAACGCGCCTTGCGGCTCGACGCAGCTGATCCCGCCGATCGCGTTGAGCCCGGCGACGATGACATCGCGCCGTCGGCGGAACTCCTTGACCATGTCCGTCACGCCGTCCTGCGGTCCCTCGAGGGCCGCGATCGCCGCGTACTGGCTGAACGCGGAGGTGCAGGAGACCGAGTTGATCGCCAGCCGGGTGATCGGCTCGACAAGCGCCGCGGGGAAGACGCCAAAGCCGAGCCGCCAGCCGGTCATCGCGTACGTCTTAGACCAGCCGTCGAGCAGGATCGTGCGGTCGGCCATGCCGTCGAACTCCAGGACGCTGGCGTGCGCACCGCCGTATCTGATCGCCCAGTAGACCTCGTCCGATAGCACGACAAGGTCGCGGCGCCGCGCGAGTTCGGCGATGGCGGCGCAGTCCTCGCGGGTCAGCGCGGAGCCGCAGGGGTTGTGCGGCGAGTTGATGATCAGCAGCCGCGATCGCGGCGTGATCAGCCGCGCCAGCTCATCGACGTCGATACGGAAATCGTTGGCTTCGCGCAGCGGCACGGGTACCGGCGTGGCGCCGGCGAACGCGGTGATCGACTCGTACATCGGGAATCCGGGGTCGGGATAGAGCACCTCATCTCCGGGCCCGGCGAGCGCCATGATCGTGAAGAACATGATCGGCTTCGCGCCCGGCGTCACCACGACCCGGTCGGGTGAGACCCGCATCCGGCCGGTCCGCTCGAGGAACGCGGCGACGGCCTCGCGCAGCGCGGGGATACCCGGCGCGGGCACGTAGTGCGTCTGACCAGCGAGGAGCGCCTCGATCGCCGCCTTGCTTATGTGATCCGCCGTTGGGAAGTCGGGCTCGCCGATCTCCAGGTGAATGATCCGCTGCCCGGCCGCCTCGAGTGCCTTAGCCCGCGCGAGTACCTCAAACGCCGACTCAGTCCCCAGCCGCCCCATGCGCTCCGCAAGCCGAAACCCCGTCATAGCCCGATCATAGGTTCACCGACCTCACGCGCTAAGCCCCCGCCGCCCGCGCGAGGCGGTGGCGTGGAAGCGAGGTGCCGGCGTGGAAGACTGGGCGCATGGACGCGGGGCAGCCACTTGAGCGCGCTTACCGGGAGGAGGCGACGCGGATCAGGGCCGCGCTGGCGGCGCGGACCGGCGACGTCGGTCTCGCCGAGGACGCGGTGCAGGACGCCTTCGTCGAGGCCATCGAGCACTGGACCCGCGATGGAGTGCCGCGGAACCCGGGCGGCTGGCTGGCCACCACCGCCCGCCGCAAGGCCCTTGACCGACTCCGTCGCGACAGGGTCGGCGCGGAGAAGCTCGCGCTCCTCGCGGTCACGGAC
>Ga0302326_10028188_pt1 | contig 11306 bp, 7 predicted proteins | sample Palsa_T0_3_FD_202264 | JGI IMG/M metagenome (GOLD analysis project Ga0302326, IMG submission 202264) | Peat permafrost microbial communities from Stordalen Mire near Abisko, Sweden - Palsa_T0_3 | ecosystem: Environmental > Terrestrial > Soil > Palsa > Peat permafrost | place: Sweden: Abisko...
GCGAGATGCCGGTGGCCCACACGTCGGCTGCGGCCAACTCCACCTCGCTCATCCCGGGTAGGGACGGGATATGCGACGACGAGCCCACCCCGGGTAAGCGTTCCGGCCGTTGGGTGGCGGCCGCGCCGGCCGCCCACAGCGCCTCGCGCCGCGACATCCTGAAGCAGCGCAGCGCGCCTGCAGTGGCCAGCGCTTCGGTCTGCGGCACCGACAGCTGGACCCGAGTCGTCATATCCAGCAGAGAACTGAAGGGGCCGTTTACTTTTCGTTCCTCGATCAGCTTTTCGCCAAGGTCATCTCCGATATGACGGACGCCGCCCAGTCCCAGCCGCACTTCGGTTCCGGAGTTCTCCAGAGTGGCATGCACCAGGCTGGCGGCCACACACGGACCGTGCACCGTCACCCCATGTCTGCGGGCGTCGGCCACCAGCGACTGCGGCGAGTAGAAGCCCATCGGCTGCGCACGCAGCAGTGCCGCGCAGAACGCTGCGGGGTGATGCAGCTTGAACCACGACGAGTAGAAGACCAGTGACGCGAAGCTCAGCGAATGGCTCTCCGGGAAGCCGAAATTAGCGAACGCCTCCAGCTTTTCGTAGACCCGGTCGATCACCTCGTCGTCGGCGCCATGCAATCGCCGCATACCGTCGAAGAACCGGCCGCGCAGCCGTTGCATGCGTTCGGTCGACCGCTTGGAGCCCATAGCACGCCGCAACTGATCGGCCTCAGCGCCGGAAAAGCCAGCGCAGTCCACCGCGAGCTGCATCAGCTGCTCCTGAAACAGCGGAACTCCCAACGTCTTCCGCAGTGCCGACTCCATCGACGGATGGTCGTAGACGACTGGGTCGAGGCCGTTGCGCCGCCGGATGTACGGGTGCACCGAGCCACCCTGGATCGGCCCAGGGCGGATCAACGCGACCTCGACCACCAGGTCGTAGAACACCCTCGGCCGCAACCGTGGCAGGGTGGCCATCTGCGCGCGCGATTCCACCTGGAACACCCCGACGGAATCGGCGCGGGACAGCATTTCGTACACCGCCGATTCGGACAGGTCCAACGTGGCCAGGTCGACCTCGATGCCTTTGTGCTCGGCCACCAGGTCGATGGCATAGTGCAGCGCCGAAAGCATACCCAGCCCGAGCAGGTCGAATTTCACCAAACCGATTGCTGCGCAATCGTCTTTGTCCCACTGCAACACGCTGCGGTTCTCCATACGCGCCCACTCGACCGGGCAGACATCGGCGATCGGCCGATCGCAGATCACCATGCCGCCGGAATGGATGCCCATGTGCCGAGGCAGGTTCTGAATCTGCTCGGCCAACTCGATCACCTGCTCGGGAATGTCTTCGATATCTGACGGGCGTCCACTCCAGTGGCTGATCTGTTTGCTCCACGCGTCCTGCTGCCCCTGCGAGAAACCCAGGGCTCGAGCCATGTCGCGCACCGCGATCCGGGAGCGGTAGGTGATCACGTTGGCGACCTGAGCCGCATAGTCGCGGCCGTATTTGTTGTAGACGTACTGGATGGCCTTTTCGCGCTGATCCGACTCGATGTCGATGTCGATATCGGGTGGGCCGTCGCGGACCGGCGACAGGAACCGCTCGAACAACAGCTCGTTGGCCACCGGATCGACCGCGGTGACGCCAAGGGCATAACAGACCGCCGAGTTGGCCGCCGATCCCCTGCCCTGACACAGGATATTGTTCTCCCGACAGAACCGGGTGATGTCGTAGACCACCAAGAAGTAACCCGGAAACTGTAGTTGGGCAATGATTTCCAGCTCACGCTCGATCTGGGCATACGCTTGGCGCGCATGGGCTCGCGGGCCGTAGCGACGGTGAGCCCCCGCCATCGCCAGCTCGCGCAACCAGCTGTCTTCGGTATGCCCGGGCGGAACGTCGAACGGCGGCAGCTTCGGGGCGATGAGCGCCAGACCGAATGCGCACTGCTCGCCGAGTTCGGCCGCGGCGGTCACCGCATCGGGATACTGCGCGAATAGCCGTGCCATCTCCTCACCGGAGCGAAGATGCGAACCGCCTAGCGGGGCCAGCCAGCCGGCGGCCTCGTCCAGCGACTTCCTGGCCCGTATCGCGCCCATGGCCATCGCCAGCCGACGCCGCGACGGTCCGGCGAAATGCGCGCCGGTGGTCGCAACGCTGCCGAGGCCGAACCGCTTTGCCAGTATGGCTAATTCGGCGTTGACGTCGTCGTCGGCCGGGCAGCCGTGATGGGTCAGCTCGACGCTGACCCGGTTAGAGCCGAACCGGTCCACCAGATCGGCCAACGCCGCCGAGGCCGCCTCCGGTCCACCGGTGGCCAGCGCGGAACGGACGTGGCCTTTGCGGCAACCGGTCAAGATGTGCCAGTGCCCGCCCGCCGCGTCGGTGAGCGCATCGAAATCGAAACTCAGCTTGCCTTTCTCACCGCCGGCCAGATGCGCCGCGGCCAACTGCCGCGACAATCGGCGATAGCCTTCCGGTCCGCGCGCCAACACCAGCAGATGCGGGCCCGCCGGATCGGGATCGTCGGTCCGGGCGCCGGATCCCAACGACAACTCGGCGCCGAACACCGTACGCATGTCCAATTCCACCGCCGCCTCGGCGAACCGCACCGCCCCGTAGAGGCCGTTGTGATCGGTCAGCGCGATGGCCCGCAGGCCGAGCCGGACCGCCTCCTCGACCAACTCCTCGGGAGCGCTGGCTCCATCGAGAAAGCTGTACGCCGAATGCGCATGCAACTCGGCATACGCGACCGACGAACGCATCGGCCGGCCGTCGTCCGGCGGCTGGTATGCCACCCGCTTGCGCGACCAGGGCGCCTCATCGGCCGGGGTCCACACGGTTGGCGTGCCGGAACGGCGCGGTTTACCGGAGAGCACCCGCTCCATCTCCGACCAGCCCGGCGGCCCGTTGCTCCAACCCACCGGCTCAGTGTATCGAATATACGTTCGAATGACTCGAGGTGCTTCGCCACCGCCAGCATTTATTTATTGAAGACTTTTACGTCGGGCCGGGCGGCTGGGCTGACCGGCAGCGGCGACGATCCGTTCTGGGGTGCGGAAGACGTTCAAAACGGGTTTCGCTTCTTCTGTTCGACGCTGACCGGGTGTCGTGCGACGAGGCGTAGCCCATCAAGATGATTTAGCCGGCGGCGGCCCAGTCGACGGCGAATAGCTTAGCGGGGTTAGCTTGGTCCACAGCGCAAGTCAGCTGCAGGCCCAGGGCGAGTTTGGGCACCACTGCCGGCGGTACAGGCTGGCTGTTACGAGCGGTCATCGGGGCCAAGTTGGGGATGTGCAGCTCCACGGTCAATACATAGAACGGGGAATCACGGAGTTCGGGGATGCTGAAAGAACTGTCGGTGCTATGCCCGCTGGCGCTAAACGACATCAGAACACCCGGTACCCGCTGACCCGACGCGAGTAATTCCACTACCCCTGGGATGTGACCACCACCCGCGCCGGCGGCCACCATCGGGCCCGCGCCGGGGCTGCTCGGTATCAGCGCGTCGATGACGCCCTCGGTGGGAGCGTCCCTGCCGACCACGAACGCGTGCTCTGCCCCCGGCAGCCCCCTCGCCGCGGCCATCTCCGCCGCCTTGATGAGTGCACGATTCATGGCACGGTTTTTGACGGGCTCGATCGGCAGACACAGCCTCAGCGACTGGCAATCGGCGGGCACCGGACTAAAGGGCCGCCGATCGACACTGGCACGAAAGCCGCTACGGACCCAGGACTTGAGCACCTGGCCGGCGAACAGCTGCGCGTTTTTGCGCTTGTCCTCGATCACGTAGATCGAGCTCGCTGTCACCGCGAGGATGAAGCTGTCGGGGAGGCCCCCGGAGGCTAGCCAGTCCTCCGCCTTGGTGATGCGGTTCTCGTTGGCCTGTGTATCCGTTACGCCTCGGCCAAACCAACGCGACCGATGATTGAACTTCGCCTCAAAAGGGATCTTCGACTGGCAAAGCGTCGCGGCCACCACAGCTTCGGAGAGCACTGCGGCAGCGGCAGTCGCGGCCTGTTGGTTGATCCCCACCAATTCATCACCGCACAACGGCTTCATGTCTGCTCCTCACACGTGGTTCACGCTTAGCCGAGCTGCGCTTCTCGGGCCGTCCTGGCCGGTCAGCAAATGGTCGCACGGGGACACCGCCGAGGCCAGGAATCGCGTGTGCCCGCAGTACGAGCAGGCGGGCCCGGCCCTCAGAGTGTTCTTCGCGTAATCGCTACCAGCACCTGCTGAGACTTTTTGGGGATGGCGGGACAGGCAGCTGGCCGACGGAACGGTCGTCTGAGATACCCCCTTTAGGCAAGGCCTGTTCGCGGATGTCTGCGGTCGGCATTCATGGAGCACATAAATTTCGCAAGCGGTCGGCGTTGAGTATTTATTAAGCGGTCGGCGTTAAATTCTGCCCCTACGATGACGAAAGGTAGCCGCCATGGACATCACCCATAATCTGAAGAAGATGACTACCGGGGCGCTGGTGTCGGGCGCCGTCGCGGTGGCCATTTTGGGGCTGTCCACAGCCACCGCCCAGGCAGACCCCCAGTCCTCAGGCCCATTTCAGTGGTGCCCAGGGCAACCGTTGCCAGAGCACCCTGGTGGTTCGTACCCACCTACCCATGTTTCGTGGCCGGCTACGCATGTGGTGTGGGACGACAGTGTCTGCCACACGTATTGGAAGTTAACCGTCGCGCGAGGCAATGTTCGGATGAATGATGGCGCGGTGAGCGATTTCTGGGACGGACCTGATCCCCCGCCATACTTCGAACCGGTGTGCGTTCCCTTTGTACCCCCGGTGAACTGTCGGCCACCAAACGGCTGATCCGGTCTGTGTGAGGCGGTCTAGCGGTCCACGTTTTCGACAGAAGCTGACCAAATCGCGCGTAAGATCCCTATATGAGAAGGACTTTCGTCGTTACATTCGCGGTCGGGTTGATCGTCGCACTGTTCGGTCTGATCTGGGCGCTCCAGGGATTCGGAGTGCTTGGTGGTAGCCAGATGAGCAACACCACAACATGGTCCATCACTGGTCCGATCACGGCGCTGATCGGGATCGTGGTTGCGGTTGTTAGTTGGCGAAAACTCTCGTCGAAATAGTGCTTGACGTCTCCGCCTCACGCAAGCAAGAAGAATTCGCACGTTTGCCTGTGATGCGGTTGATCTGGATCACCTCGACACCGCGGGGTCACAACCTCGAGCATGGTCGCTGGTTCTCCACTCCGACCACCAACCCATAACACTGTCCGCAGCCGTGGTGCCGATATACGTCATTCGACTGAAATGCTCTGCGCCGGAACACTCTTGGCTCGGCGTGAGAAAATACTCAGAGATTCTCAGACAGAGAACTTTCTTCTACGCCTACCGAATCGCATGAACGACGTTGCTACACAACCGACGCCAGTTGTTTACACGATTTAATATTGCTGCCACCTCTGACCACTAGTCACCGCCAATACTCGAACACAACCCAAGCGACGAAACGGCGGTGATGCTCGTGGAGCAACTCAATACGCTCGATGCGGGTTTCCTCATGGCCGAGGATTCGGACCGAAACGTTAGTCTGGCGATCGGCGGAATCGCGATCATCGACGGCCCTGCGCCCGACTATGAGAAATTCAAAAGCGTTCTAGCACAGCGTATTCAGGCAATACCGCGTTGCACGCAGATGCTGCGCACTCAGCCCTTCGACGTCGGGGCGCCGCACTGGGTCGACGATCCGCGATTCGATCTCAACCGCCACGTGCGCAGGATCGCGGTGCCGCGGCCGGGCGATGACACCGAACTGTTTGGAGTTGTCGCCGACGTGCTGGAGCGCCGTCTGGACCGGGATCGCCCGCTGTGGGAATGCTGGGTCATCGAAGGCCTGAAGGGCAATCGGTGGGCGATGCTGATGAAGATCCACCACTGCGTGGCCGACGGAATATCGGCCATCCGCATCCTCAGCCGACTGTGCGACGACATCGAGGGCGACCCGTTCGCCCGGCCCGTCGCGAAGCGGACCACCCGACGCCCACACCTGAAGCCGGTGCCCGATCACACGCCGCGCAACAACCCGCTGAGCAACCTCTGGCGAACCGCGACCGGCATCACCGATGCGGCCGCCCGGACGGTTAGCGGCACGGTCGACATCGCCACCAGTCTGCTGCGGCCGACACCCGGTTCGTCCCTGGTCGGTCCGGTCACCGCGATGCGCCGTTACCGCGCCGTGCGAGTCCCACTCGCCGACGTCGAGCAGGTCTGCCGGAAGTTCAACGTGACCATCAACGACGTCGCGCTGGCGGCGATCACCGAGGGTTTTCGCTCCGTGTTGCTCTACCGCGGCGAGGAACCGCGGCCGGACTCGCTGCGCACACTGGTGCCGGTGTCGGTGCGTTCAGCAGACGCGCTCGACAAGCCCGGCAACCGCCTTTCGATCATGCTGCCTTACCTGCCCGTCGAGGAGAGCGATCCGATCCAGCAGCTGCTCACCGTGCACAGCCGGCTGACCCGGACCAAGCAGGGCGGCCAGCGACAGGCGGGCAACATGGCGGTATCGGCGACCAGTTATGTCCCGTTCATGTTGTCCTCGTGGGCGATTCGATTACTCACCCGGCTGCCGCAGCGCGGCATCGTGACACTGGCCACCAACGTTCCGGGTCCACACCGCCGGCTGGAGATGATGGGCCACAAGGTCGCCCGTCTGCTGCCGATTCCACCGATCGCGCTGCAGTTGCGTACCGGTGTCGCGATCCTGAGCTACGCCGACGACCTGGTGTTCGGTATCACCGCGGACTACGACGCCGGATCCGACATCAACGAACTGGCCGACGGCATCAAGATCGCCGTCGCGCGCCTCGACATGCTCACCCAGGATTCGCTTCTGCTGTTCGACAGGAAATCGGTCTGACGGTCACCGACTAACCTGACTACCGGCACCGCGACGACGGGCCGGGAAGGCAGGGCGGGCAATGTCGGTCATCATCGACCCGCGCCGCCTGGACGCCGTGCTGTTCGACCTCGGCGATCGGCCCGATGCCGCGGTCGAGGCGCGATTGCGCGACGCCGGCGTGCGCGTCGACAGATCTGACGCCCCCGCTTTGGTCGAGTCGGCCAACCGGCTGGCGGTGCGGCCTGGCCGGTGCGCTGTCGTCGCATCTACCGAAGCTGGGGTGGCGGCCGCGCGGGCCGGCGGATTCGCATTGGTGGTCGCGATCGACTCGACCGGAGCACTGGACGGCCGCGGCGCCGACACCGTGGTCAAGGATGTACGCGAGATCGGTGTCCGCACCGGAGATCGCCGGATGTCCGAGCTGCCCGATGGTCTGCAGGCGCTGGACCTGACAACGGAACGACAGCCCGCGGTGTTCTACGACTTCGACGGCACGCTGTCCGAGATCGTCGAGGATCCTGACTCAGCCCGACTGGTTGACGGCGCTGCCGATGCGCTGACATCGCTGAGCGCTGCATGCCCGGTCGCGATTCTGAGCGGACGTGACCTGGCCGACGTGCGCGAGCGGATCGGCCTGCCCGGACTCTGGTACGCGGGCAGCCACGGCTTCGAGCTGACCGGACCCGACGGCACACACCACCAGAACCCCGACGCGGCGGCAAGCATCCCGGTGCTGGCCGGGGCGGCCGCTGACTTGGCCGACCAGCTGGGGCACATTCCCGGTGTGATGGTGGAGCACAAGCGATTCGGTGTCGCCGTGCACTACCGTAACGCCGCCCGTGACCGTGTCGGCGAGGTGGCCGCGGCGGTGCGAACCGCCGGGCAGCGAACTGCGCTTCGCGTCACGACGGGCCGTGAAGTCATCGAACTACGTCCAAATATCGACTGGGACAAGGGGAAAACGTTGCGCTGGGTGCTCGATCACATCCGCGACAACGATGGAGCCGCCCCGCTGCTGCCGATCTACCTCGGCGACGACATCACCGACGAGGACGCCTTTGATGCGGTCGACGACGACGGCATCGCGATCCTGGTGCGTCACAGCGACGACGGGGATCGCGCCACCGCCGCGCGCTACGCGCTGGACGATCCCGACCGGGTGCGGGAATTCACCGAGCGGCTCGCCCGCCGGCTCGCGCACTGATCACAGGATCGCCTGCGACTGAATGGTTTTGGCGGCCAGCTTGCCGTCATCGTCGCGGATCTCCGTTTCGACCACGATGACCCGCTTGCCGATGTGCAGCGGGTGGCTGTGCGCCTTGACGGTGCCGGAGCGGGTGGCGGCGAGGAAATTGGTCTTGGATTCGATGGTCGCCGTCCCGCCCGCGCCCTCGGGGAGATTCAAGAATGCACACACCGCCCCCGACGTGTCCGCCAAGGCCATGACGATCCCGCCGTGCAGCACGTCGTTGCCGGTGCACAGGTTCGGCGCCCAATCCAGGCTCAGCACAACCCCGTTCGGGCCGGCGGTGTCGGCGGTGATGCCTAGCGTCACGCACAGCGGCACCAGCGAATGGATCATTTCGGTTGCGGCAGTGTCGATCACGCGTTCAGCCTCTCATAGCCTGCAGCACCTCGGCGGTGTCCGCGTCGGCGGGATAGAACGACTCGATCGCCACTTCGGCGACCGTTACATCCAGCGGCGCGCCGACGACGGCGGTCATGCTGAAGAACGCCAGCTCTTTTCCGTCGTGCCGCAGGCGCAACGGAACGGCGACGTCGGTGAGCTCGGGCCGCTCGGCCTCGCCGCCCGGATAGGACGACAACTCGGCAAGCAGTTCGGCCAGTCGCGGGTCGCGGGTGGCCTGGACTTGGCGGTGCAGCCGTTCGAGGATATGTGCCCGCCACTCAGGCAGATTGGCGATGCGGGATGCCATGCCGTCTGGATGCAGCGAGACGCGCAACGCATTCACCGGCGGCGTGAGCAGTGCGAGGTCACATCCGTCGATGAGCACCGCGACGGCGGCGTTGCCGTCGAGCATTTCCCACCATCGGTTCACCACCAGCGCCGGATACGGCTCGTGGCCGATGAGGATCTGACGCAGCGCCACCCGCAGCCGCGCCATTTCCGGTTCGTCGAGCGAGTGTTCGGGGTAGGCGGGCGCGTAACCGCCGGCCAGCAGCAGCGCGTTGCGCTCACGCAGCGGCACGTCGAGTTGCTCGCTGAGCCGCAGGATCATTCCCGAAGTCGGCTGCGAGCGCCCGGTCTCCACGAAGTTCAGGTGCCGAGCCGAGATGTCGGCCTGAATCGATAAGTCGAGCTGGCTGATTCGGCGCCGCTCGCGCCATTCGCGCAGCAGTTGGCCGACCGCGGGTGTTGCCCGAGAACTCCGGGCCAGAGTCGTCATCGCCCCGATGCTAGCCGCGCTGAATCACCGCCACGATTACCTGCCGGGTAATGGAAAGCGCGTCAGGCGGCAGCGCGTGGGCGGCATTCGACGGCGCAAATGTCAGCTGTCTTTCTTGTCGCCGTCCTTGTTGTGTTCGGCGTCGCCCTTGTCCTTGTCTTCACCGGTTGCCAGTTCCAGCGTTGCCCAATGACTCGGCGAGACGAAGACGGTCCACTCGCCGTCATCGCGCCCCATTTTCACGACCCCGTTGTCGACTTCCCATTTGGTGCTGTCGTCGTAGTCCGTCGATTGCCCGTCGCTGTAGGTGAGTTTGAATGCCATGTCGCAGGCTGCCACGTTGGCGCCCCGGCTAAACCTCGGAGTACTCGACCGCGCCGTCTTCGAGCACCAGCCGCGCGTCAGGGGCACCGGGGCCGGAGGCCCCCGAAGCCTCGGTGCGGAAAACCGCTTTGCCGGGTTCGGTGCGCCAGATCAGCGTTGTCAGCGTCTCGCCGGGAAAGACCGGCTTAGTGAACCGCGCGTCGATCGCCGTGATGGCGTTGGCATTGCCGTTGCCGAGTTCGGCGATCAGTGCGCGACCGGAGAACCCGTAGGTGCACAGCCCGTGCATGATCGGCTTCGGGAAGCCGGCCAGTTCCTTGGCGAACCAGGGGTCGCTGTGCAGCGGATTCCGGTCACCGGAAAGCCGGTAGATCAGCGGCTGATCTTCGCGGGTGGGCAGAGCCACCCGGGCGTCGGGCTCGCGGTCGGGGACCTCCGGTGCCACCGGCCGCTCGCCCTGCTCTCCCCCGAAGCCGCCCTCGCCGCGGATCACCAGCGTGGTCAGCGTCTCGGCGATCAGTGTCCCGGTGTCCGGATCGCTGCCTCGGCCGCGCAGCATGATGATCGCGTTCTTGCCCTCGCCCTTGTCCTGAATATCGGCCACCTCGGTGACCACCGACAGCTTGCCCGCGGCCGGCAGCGGCGCGTGCAGCCGGATTCCCTGCGAGCCGTGCAAGAGCATGGCCCAGTTGAACGATCCGACCTTGCCGGCCGCGCCGAACGCCGGGCAGCAGATCACCGCGTAGGTCGGCAGCACCTGCTGGACGATGTCATGGCTGTTTTCGGTGGTGAACGACAAATCATCGAGCCCGGCGCCGACGCCGAGCGCGTAAAGCAGCGTGTCGCGGTCGGTCCACTCGAACAGCATGGGTTCGGTGGTGGCACCGACGGCTTTCGGGTCGATCGCCATGCGGGTCTCCTCTTCGGTCAGGTTCGGATGGATCGGATCAACTGGGGCGGCTCGGCCATTCCACGCCATTCCACCACTCGCCGATACGGTGGGCGAAGTGCCCCCGCATCCGCGATTTTCTCCACCCAACCCTGGCAAACGCATCACGCCGAGGCCCTCGGCAGGGCAGGCTATTGACATGCGCAATCGCACTCGCACCGTCATCTGGAAGGCGGCTGCCGCTCTCGCCGCCGTCATCACCGTCGGCGCCTGCTCGGGGTCTCCGCAGGTACGCAGCATCACGTTGACCTTCATCCGGCACGCCGAGTCGCAAAGCAACGCCCAGCAAGTCATCAACACCGACATCCCGGGACCGAGTCTGAGCGAGCAAGGTCAAGGCCAGGCTGAAGAGCTTGCGCACCAACTCTCCCGCAACAACTTCGATGCCATCTACGCCTCGGACATGGTCCGCACCCAGCAAACCGCAGCGCCGCTGGCCCACGCGCTCGGCAAGAGCGTCGAGATTCTGCCGGGTCTGCGCGAAATCGACGCGGGCCGCTACAACAACACGACTACGAAGAGGGCCGACCTGACCTACCTGCTCGCCCCGGCGGACTGGCTCAAGGGCGACGTGAAGGACGCCGTCCCCGGGTCAATCAGCGGCGAACAATTCAACGACCGGTTCACCGCTGCCGTCCAGAAGATCTACGACAGCGGCAGCAACAAGCCGGTGGCCTTCTCGCACGCCGAGTCGATCATGTACTGGACGTTGATGAACGTGAAGAACCCGAAGGACAGCCTGGCGAGCAGCCATCCGC
>Ga0302326_10028193_pt1 | contig 11305 bp, 11 predicted proteins | sample Palsa_T0_3_FD_202264 | JGI IMG/M metagenome (GOLD analysis project Ga0302326, IMG submission 202264) | Peat permafrost microbial communities from Stordalen Mire near Abisko, Sweden - Palsa_T0_3 | ecosystem: Environmental > Terrestrial > Soil > Palsa > Peat permafrost | place: Sweden: Abisko...
GCTGCCCAGATATTCGGGCCAGCTCTCCCAGCTGAACTTGGATTCCCAGGAAGCGGCCACGCCCTCGAAGGTCGAGTAGTGAAAGCGGACGATGCTTGAGGACGAGCTGGTAGAGCCCGAACCGACATCGCCCAGCCGGTCGATAGCCACAACCCGCAGTCCGGTCTGTGCGAGCTCGTAGGCGACAGCGGCACCGATGACCCCGGTTCCGATCACGACTGCGTCGGCTGTGTCTGTCACTCAATAGTCCTCTCGGACCAGGTCGACGGTCCCGGTGATCATTCTGCGAGCACGGTGGGTCGCCATGCCGGGATGGACGGGAGCGCCTCCGTTGGTGCCCGCGCGGATTGTATGGCGCACCGAGCTGAGACAGCAACTGCCCCGCGAACGGAAGGCACGCCGCCGTGCCGGTGAAGCAGCCGAACGCGGTGACCTGGACAGCCGTGGGAGGTGCCCGGCTAGTTCTTCCGGCGCCTTGACATGCAGCCGCCCGGCTGCCTAAATTAAGAGGCAGCCAAATGGCTGCCTTCGGAGATGGCGAGATGGATGACGTGTTCAAAGCGCTGGCTGACCCCAGCCGCCGCATGCTGCTGGACAGCCTAAACGCCCACAACGGCCAGACGCTGCGCCAGCTGTGCGCCGGGCTGGACATGGCCCGGCAGTCGGTCAGCAAGCACCTGACAGTGCTCGAGGCAGCCGGCCTGGTGACCACCGTGCGCCGGGGCCGGGAGAAGCTGCACTACCTGAACGCCGCCCCCATCGGCGACATCGCCGAGCGCTGGATCAGCCGCTATGACCAGCCCAGGGTCGAGGCCCTAGCCGACCTGAAGAAAGCACTGGAGGAGACCGAAGTGGAAGCACCCTCGTTCGTCTACACCACCTACATCCGCACCACGCCCGAACGGCTGTGGCAGGGCCTGACCGACCCCGCCTTCACCCGGCGGTACTGGCAGACCGAGCTGCACACGGACTGGGCCAAGGGATCGCCAGTGACCTGGAACAACCACGGCGTCTTGATCAGCGACCCCGGGTCCGTCGTGCTCGAATCCGACCCGTACCGCCGCCTGTCCTACACCTGGCACACCATGACCCCCGAGCTGGCCGAGAAGTTCGGCTGGGATCAGGAGTTCGCGGCCAAGCTGGCCGGCGAACCTCGCTCCAAGGTCACCTTCGACATCGAGCCCGTCACGCAGGGCGTGAAGCTGACCGTGATTCACGACGGCTTCGAGCCGGGCAGCACCATCGTCCAGATGGTCAGCGTCGGCTGGCCGGATGTCATCTCCAGCCTCAAGACCCTGCTGGAAACCGGCGAACCCCTGCCGGCCTAGTGCCACGGAGCCCTCGGTCGCGGCACGATGGCCTTACTCACGCCGCGGCGCGAACGCGGCCGGCTGGAACGCCTGCCTGGACCGCCTCGAACACGGCCACGAGCACGAGCCGTGAGAACGTCGGCGTCCCACTGCGCGAGGACATCAGCGCTTTGCCCCCGGTGTAATGCAAAACGAAACGATCTTGAATCGCAGAGATCGTGATCGTGATCATTTCGGTCAGGTTGCTTCTGGGGAAGGCTTTGACCCTTGTGCTCGCCACACAGCTTCTGTATCTTGTGGTTTTGTGGGGGTTTGTTCCTGTACAGGGGAGTTGTTTAATGCGCAGATCATCTTCTCGTCTGTTGGGAATACTGTGCGTAATTGCAACAACAGGTGCCATCGTCTTCGCCGTCGCCGCGCCTGCGTCCGCCGCGACGGCGCATAAGCCGCATGCCAAGCTGACTGCCGATCAGATTGCCGAGAGGGCCAACGCCGACCTGCAGTCGGCGTCGTCGTACCGCATCTACTCGTCGTCCACGGTCGACGGCCTTACTCTTTCGGTCTCGGCGACGGCCACCGAGCAGGGATGCCTGGTCACGATCAATACGGGCGACGGCATTTCGCAGAAGATCCTGGATATTGGCACGTCGGAATGGGTTCAGCCAAGCAACGCTTTCTGGGCAGCGCTAGGCTATACCGGTAACGTACTCGCTTACCTGGAAGGCAAGTGGGTCACCGCCGCCGCGTTCCTCAAGCTGTTCGGACTATCAAACCCCCCGAGCAATGGCGGCACGTGCAGCACGAGCTCGCCTACCGGGATCCCGGTGACCGGCTGGACCATGGTCCGGACCGTCAAGCTCTCCGGTCGCTTGGCGTGGCGGATCACAAACAGGAACAAGGGGGTGAGCGCCTATGTCTCAGATACCCCCAAGCCCGAGTTCCTCAGGATTACCCTGCTTGGAATCACCGAGTACTTCTCCGACTACAACGCGCCGATAATGCTCTCGCCCCCGCTGAACACTTACGTGCTCACCACGGTTCCGCCGCCTCCCGGCGGGAGCCTCTCAGTCCACGCGGACATCCGGTCGCGCGCTGGTATCACAGCTCGCTCGGGACTTCTGGCTCGCGCGAGCTTGCTCGACCGCGGGGTCGGACCGGGCTCCTTGCTCTTCTGACCCCTGAGCCGGAAGCGCCGCTGGTGCCGTCGATGAGGGGTGGGTCGACCAGGGCCGTGAGCCGTTCGAAGGTGATGCCGAAGACGTCGCGGACGACGACACCGTGCGGTTCGATGAGGAAGACCGCCAGGTCGGTGTAGACGCGGCTGACGCAAGCCAGCCCGGTCAGCGGGTAGGTGCACTTGCGCACGAGCTTGGCGGTGCCGTCCCGGGACAGCAGGCTCATCATCACGAAGGTCTGCCTGGCGCCGGTGGCCAGGTCCATCGCGCCGCCGACGGCGGGGATGTCGTCGTGCCGACCGGTGTGCCAGTTCGCCAGGTCGCCGGCCGCCGAGACCTGGTAGGCGCCGAGCACGCAGATGTCCAGGTGGCCGCCGCGCATCATCGCGAAGGAGTCGGCGTGGTGGAAGTACGACGCCCCGGGCAGCTCGGTGACCGGGACCTTGCCGGCGTTGACCAGGTCGGGGTCGATCGCGTTGCCGTGGGCCTGCGGGCCCATGCCGAGCATGCCGTTCTCGGTGTGCAGCATCACGCCGCGCTCGGGCGGCAGGTGGTCGGCGACCTTGGTGGGCAGCCCGATGCCGAGGTTGACGAACGAGCCCGGCGGGATGTCGGCGGCGACGATGCGCGCCAGGGTGTCGTGGTCGAGGCCGGTTAGCGTGCTCACAGCGATGCTCCGCAGACACCGGGGCCGCGCTCGATGCGGACGACCCGGTCGACGTACAGGCAGGGTGTGATCACCTGCTCGGGGTCGAGCGCGCCGGCTGGCACGATCCGGTCGACCTGCACCACCGTGGTCTGCGCGGCCGCGGCCATGATCGGTCCGAAGTTACGCGCGGTCTTGCGGTAGACGAGGTTGCCCAGTGCGTCGGCCTGGTGGGCCGCGACGAGCGCGACATCCCCATGGATCGGGTACTCCAGGAGAAATCCCTTGCCGTCGATCACGCGGGTTTCCTTGCCCGCGCCCAGCGGGGTGCCGAAGCCGGTCAGGGTGAAGAAGGCCCCGATTCCGGCCCCGGCCGCGCGGATGCGCTCGGCGAGGTTGCCCTGCGGTATCAGCTCGAGCTCGATCGTGTCGGCTCGGTAGGCTTCGTTGAAGTGCCAGGAGTCGGACTGCCGCGGGAACGAGCAGATCATCTTGCGGACCCGGCCCTCGCGGATCAGCGCGGCCAGTCCGCGGTCGCCGTTGCCGGCGTTGTTGCTCACCACCGTCAGGCCGGTGGCGCCGCTGTCGAGCAGCGCCTCAATGAGCTGCACCGGCTGTTTGTTGACCGGCGGAGCCGAACCCTCCGACCAGGACGACGGCACCGTCGGGGGTGTCCGCGACGGCCTCCGCCGCGGTCTGCATGATCGTGACCCTGCGCATGGCGGACGCTCACCTTGTTGCGTTCTCGAGGACGACAGCGAGGCCCTGGCCGACGCCGATGCAGATGGCGGCGACGCCCCACCGTTCGTCGGAGGCCACCAGGCTGCGGGCGAGCGTGCCGAGGATGCGCGTGCCGGACGCGCCGAGCGGGTGGCCGATCGCGATCGCGCCGCCGTGGGCGTTGACGATCGCCGGGTCGATGGCCCAGGCTCTGATGCAGGCCAGCGCCTGAGCGGCAAACGCCTCGTTCAACTCGACCGCGCCCACTTCAGACCAGCTGATGCCCGCCCGCTTGAGGGCCAGGTTCGCGGCCTCGACCGGCGCGAACCCGAAGTACTGCGGGTCGGTCGCGGCCGCACCCCGGCCGGCGACCCGCGCCAGCGGTGACAGGCCGAGAATCCTTTCGGCGGCCGCGCTGCCGAGTAGCACGGCCGATGCGCCGTCGTTGAGCGGTGAGGCGTTGCCCGCGGTCACCGTGCCGGCCGCCTGCGCGGGGCGGAACGCCGGCTTGAGCCCGGCCAGCTTCTCCATGGTGGTGTCGGCGCGAACCGACTCGTCCCGCGCGAAATCCGCACCCAGGACAGCGACCACCTGATCGTCGTAGAAGCCCGCGCCCCAGGCGGCTGCTGCCTTCTGGTGCGAGCCCAGCGCGAACGCGTCTTGGTCCTCCCGCGTCACGCCTTCGCGCTCGCGCAGCTGCTCGGTGGCCTCGCCGAGGGAGACGGTCCAGTCGGTCGGCATCGCCGGGTTGACCAGCCGCCAGCCCAGCGTCGTGGCCACCAGCGTCGCATCCCCGGCGGGGTAGGTTTTCTCGGGCTTGGCTAGCACCCACGGGGCACGGCTCATCGACTCCACACCCCCGGCGACCGCTACGTCGGCCTCGCCCAGAGCGATCTGCCGGGAGGCGATAATCGCGGCGTCCAGGCTCGAGCCGCACAGCCGGTTCACCGTCGTCGCCGGGACCGAGGTCGGCAGGCCGGCCAGCAGCCCGGCCATCCGGGCGACGTTGCGGTTTTCCTCCCCAGCCCCGTTCGCGTTGCCGAGCACGACCTCGTCGATGCGGCTGGGGTCCAGTCCGGGCGCGCGGCCGGCGAGCGTGCGGATGACGAGCGCGGCCAGGTCGTCCGGCCGGACCCGCGCGAGCGCTCCGGCGTACCGCCCGAACGGTGTGCGAACCGCGTCGTACACGAAAACATCTGAGGTAGTCATCTCTCCTCTTCGATCGGCAGGTCATCCGAGGTGTCCGCGGTCAGCAGCCGTTGGCGCGCCCTTGCCGGGGGGACCGGCTAACGTCGGCGCCCTCAAGCGCCGCGGTCAGAACCTCCCGGACGCCGTCGGCGGTCACAGGTCGCGGGTTGGGGTAAGGGCTCTCGGTTGCCAGGCGAACGCAGGGTGCGATGTCGTCGTGGGTGAGCCCGAGCTGAGCCAGCGACGTGGGGCCGCCCAGTTCGCGGACCAGGCGCTGGATGGCGGCCGCTACATCGTTGCCCTGGACCGCCTCGCTGAGCTGGGATATCGCCGACGTCGCCGCTGGAGCGTTGAAAGCCACCACGTAGGGCAGCACCACGGTGTGGGTGGGGGCGTGCGGCAGGCCGAATGATCCGCCCAGCACGTGGCAGAGCTTGTGGTGCAGGCCCATGCCGACCGCACCAAGACAGGTTCCGGCAAGCCAGGCACCGTACATCAGCTCCGAGCGGCCCTCGCGGTCGCGGGGGTCCTGGTGAACAGCAGGCAGGCCCGCGACCAAGGCGCGGACGCCTTCAAGAGCCATGAGGTTCACCACGGGGCTGAACTGGGGTGCATACAGCGCCTCGACTGCATGCGCCATGGCGTTGACCGCGCTGGTGAGAGTCACGTCTTCCGGCAGGTCCAGGGTCAGCTCGATGTCATAGATCACTGTTTCCGGCAGGATCTGCGGACCGGAGCGAGTCACCTTGGCTCCGTTCGCGGTTTCGCCCAGGACCGGGGTCACTTCCGAGCCCGCGTACGTGGTCGGCAATACCACCTGGTCCACGTCGGTGCGCGCCGCCAGGGCTTTGCCAAGACCCGTCGTCGATCCGCCGCCGACGCTGACCACAACATCGGCGCCGGCTTGCCGCAGCGCCTGGAGCGCCCTTTCGGTAACCTCGACGGGCGTGTGCATGGCTGCGCCGGGGAATGTACCGGCGTGCAGGTCACCCAGCAGCTGCGCGACCCGGTCCGCCAGGTCACGCTGGCCAGGCGTACAGACGATCAGGGCCCTCTTCGCGCCTAGCCGGCTGACCTCCTCGGCCACGTTCGACATGGTTCCGTCGCCGAACAGCACGCGGCTCGGATGCGCGTTGTGAATAAAGCTTCGCACGTCACGCTCCAGGAGCGGGCGCGGTCAGAGTCTCGCGCAGCCGGTGGACGGCAGCCTGCCGGACGCGGCCCGGCGGCACCGCCGGATGACTGCCCACCTGTTCGGTGAGCGCGGCGAGCGTGGCACGGATGCCGAGCTCGTCAACGGTCGCCGTGACGCCGAGAGCGGCGGCGAACTCTTCCAGCGCCGTCTCGGCCGGCACGCCCGGCCGCAGGTCGCTTATCGCGGCACGTGCCTGCCCGGCCTGGGCGCCGTGCGCGCACAGCACCTTCGGCAGCAGCAGCGAGTGCAGGATTCCGTAGCTGACAGCATGGCGCGCCGCGGTGAGGTCGCAGAGCAGGTGCAGCAGCCCCGGCCCGGCTGCCTGGTAGGCGCGGCCGGCCAGGCTTGCCCCGGCGAGCGCGTCTTGTCGGCAGCTGAGGTCCGCCGCCCCGGCCGCGACCCTGACCAGGCTGTCCCACAGCAGCAGCAGGCCCTCGCGGGCCCAGTCCCGCGCATCGTCCGGGGCGTCGGGGTAGCACAAAGCCTCCACGCAGTGCGCCACGGCCGTGACACCGCTGGCGGCGACGCGCCGGGGCATCGCCGCCAGCAAGTCGGGGTCGTAGATGACGGCCGTGGCAAGCGCCCGCGGCGAGGTGCCGATCTCGGCTCCCCGGTCGGTGGTCACCACGTAGCGGGAGGTCATCTCCGCTCCTGAATAGGTGGTAGGTACGGCAATCAGCGGCAGCCGCAGCGCCAGTGCCACGATCTTCGCCAGGCCGATCACCGACCCACCGCCTATCGCCAGGATCCCGTCGGCGTGGGTCTCCTGCGCCGACCCGACCGCCAGGCTGGCCTGGTGGGCAGGGACGTGCGCGGGCACATCCGACCAGCGGCCGAGGTAGCGCCGGCCGAGCAGGGCGGGCAGCTGCGCGGCAACGCCGTCCGCTGACTGTCCCGCGACGGCCATGACCCGGCTGATTCCTGCCTTCGCGCAGGTCTCGCCCAGCTGGCTCAGCGACCCGGCACCCCAGACCGTGTCTGGAGTGCCGCCTTTAGGCTTGGCCGCCGCTGTCTTTTCGTCGGCTATCGTCACCGTGCACCCCTGCCTGAACGCGCTCTGTTATCCGGCGATCAGTGCCGGGGTCCCTCGCCGCCCTCACCGTCGGGGGTGTAGTGCAGCAGGTGCTGGTCGTAGGTGTCCTTGCCGATCGCGGCGAGCGCCGCGGGTACGGGGTCGGGGTCCTGCAGGAACGGCTGGGCGACGTCGCACGGGTGCTGCCAGGTCGCGAATTCCAGGGCGATCTTGTTCACCGGGTCCTCGAAGTAGATCGAGTGGCAGAAGCCGTGGTCTAGCTCGCTCCTGATCTTCACGTCGTTGAGTTCCAGTACCTTCTTCGCGTTCTGCAGCTCTCCCTCAGAGGGCACGGTGATCGCCAGGTGGTTGCCCGCGCCGAGCAGGGAGTTGTCCGCTTGGACCTCGGTGTCCTTGAACTCGAAGAAGGCGATGGTGTCGGTCTCGCTGATCCGGAAGAAGTAGTGCCGGCTCCCGCCGAGGTTCCCTGGAACCGCCCCGGGGAACGGGTCCGTGTCGGGCAACTGCAGCGTCACCACGACGGGGAAGCCGAGGATCCCGTTGTAGAACTTGACGGTCTCTTCCATGTTGTTGGTGACGAATGCCATGTGGTGGCACCCCGTGGTGCGGACTCCCATGAGCGTCTCCCTTGCGTCGCGTGGCAGGCATCCCCACCACGAATGATGTGCCGTGACGCTCACCCTAGATCTGACTTGTTTCCTTGTCAACAAGTCACAGTGAAGTTATTTACGGATCAACAAACTGTGGGTTCAGCTCATCCGCCGCACCTGGTCCAGGGCGCACCGCGGCCGCGCCGCACCCACATGTGGCTCAGGGCAGCAGGAGCGGCAGGTCAGTCCGGGATATCGCGCAGCCGCCTGCTGACCTGCCGCAGCGCGTCCAGGTCGCCTGGCTCAAGCCGGGAGATGAAGAGTCGGCGCACGCCATCGAAGTGCGTGTCCATGGCCGCGGTGAGAACCGATTCGCCTGTGGCGGTCAGCTCAGCTTCCACCGCCTGGAGACCAGGCGTGGAGATGCGCCGGACCAGGCCCTTGGACTCCAGGCGGGCGATCAGCCTGGTCGCTCCGCCTCGGGTGACCAGGAGGCTGCTGGCGAGGTCCTTCATTCGGCACCGTCCCTCTGGCTGAAGCCAGAGCTGGTACAGCGCGTCGAACTCGCTGATGGACATGTCCTGCTTGTCCCGGAGTTCCGCGTCAAGCACGGAGAGCACCCGGGCCTCGAGCTCCAGCAGCCCCCGCCAGGCAAGGAGCTCGTCCTCGGTAAGGTGCGGAACGCGGCGTTCCGGACTCCCCGAGCCGTCCGGGTCGCCCGCTCCCTTCGCATTTCCCACAGGGCAACGGTAGCGTGCTCCCTGCGGCAGCCGAGCCGCATTCCGTGGCGCTGAAGGCGGGGACGAGCCTCAGGAACGCCTCGTCTAGGACAAGGACTCGTCGAGGTCGCCGAGGCTGCGGATGAGTTCGGTGTTGGCGGTGTAGTCGACGGGGCAGGCGATCACCGAGACGATGTCGTCGGCCAGCGCGGTCTTGAGCGTGGGCAGCAGCTCGTCGGCGGACTTGATGCGGTAGCCCTTGGCGCCGAAGCTCTCCGCGTAGGCGACGAAGTCCGGGTTGCTGAACCGCGTATCGACGTTGTGCCCGATTTCCAGGTCCATCTTCCAGCTGATCAGGCCGTAGGCGTCATCGACCCAGATGAGGATGACGATCGGCAGCCCTAGCCGCAGCGCGGTCTCGATCTCCTGGGAGTTCATGAGGAACGCGCCGTCACCGGTCGCCACCAGCACCTTCGCGTCCGGCCGGGCGATCTTGGCGCCGATGGCGCCGGGTACCGTCCACCCCATCGTGGACAGGCCGTTGGAGATCAGGCAGGTGTTGGGCGCGTAGGTCGGGTACAGGCGGGCCATCCACATCTTCAGTGCCCCGGTATCCACCAGGGCGATGTCCTCGCGGCCGAGCGCGGCCCGGGTGTCGGCCACAATGCGCGCCGGGGCCAACGGAAACCGGTCGTCTTCGCGGCCGCGGGCGAGCTCGTCGGCCAGGAGTTCCCGGATCCGTTCCCCGCCGTCGGCCTGGAGCTTGTGCCCGACAGCTACGGCGAGGGCGTCGAGGCTGCGGCTGATATCGGAGTTGAGGCCGACGGCGACGTCGTAGTGGGCATCGACCTCGGCGGGGAACCGGTGGATGTGGATGATCTTGGTGGCACCGCTCGGGTTGATGCGGACCGGGTTGAACTCTTGCAGCTCATAGCCGACTGCGACGATCACATCGGCTCGGTCAAAGCCGAAGTTGACGTAGTCGTGGCGCATGAATCCGACCGTGCCGAGGGCCAGCGGGTGATCGTCGGGGAACACGCCCTTCCCGTTGAAGGTGGTCGCCACGGGGACGTTCAGGGCCTCGGCGAAGCCGATCAACGCCTGGCTAGCGCCGGCCCGGGCGGCACCGTGGCCCGCCAGCACGATCGGGTTGCGGGCTTCACGCAGGATCGCCGCCGCCCGCTCAACCTGCTTGGGCGACGGCTCGTCCGCGCGGGGCACGTTCACCCGCAGCGCAGTGAGCGATTCCGGCACGTCCGCTTCCTCGACGTCCTCGGGGACGGCCAGGTAGACAGCGCCGGGCCGTTCGGTCTGTGCGAGCTTGAACGCCTTGCGGATCATCTCCGGCGCCGCGCCGGGGGTGGCCATCAGCGCCGACCACTTGGTCACCGGGGCGAACATCGCCACGAGGTCGACGCCCTGGTGCGATTCCTTGAAGCTGCGCTGCATCCCAACCTGGGCCGACAGCGCGATCAGCGGGGTGGAGTTGGTCGTGGCGTCGGCCGTACCCAGCAGCAGGTTGATCGCCCCGGGCCCGAGAGTGGCCGAGCAGACCCCGGCTTGTCCAGTCAGTCGGCCGTAGGCCTCGGCCATGAAGGAGGCACCCTGCTCGTGCCTGGTGAGCACGTAACGGATCGACGACTCCGACAGCGCCTCGATCAGCCGGATGTTCTCCTCGCCAGGGATGCCGAAGACGTGCGTGACACCCTCGTTCTCCAGGCACTCAACGATCAGGTCTGCGGTAGAACGCGACTTTTCAGCCATGAGGACAAGGGTAGTGGGCGTGCGTTTTCCCAGGATGACGCAAGACGCGCTCCACGCGTGCGTCGCGCTCAGCCCGATGACCGGCGTCCGCACCAAGGAGGCCCGCGCTCCGATGACCCCGCCTGTGCCATGGCTGCCACATGCGGGGAGTGGCGTCGGCGGGGCTGCGCGTCTTGCGGATGAGCCCGCTAGCGGCGAGCTCATCGACCAGGCGTGTGGTCCGGCTTCCCGACAGGTAAACGCGGTTCGCGAGCTACGACCTATGGACCGTCAAGCCGGTCAGCTATCCGATCCCGGACAACACGGTCGCCCAGTTGAGCGTGACCTTAGGACTGCGAGATCGCCTACCTCAGCAACAGGTCCCGACCCGGGGAGGCGGATGGGGTCTTGGGCTGGGAAGCTTGCTTCCGTAGCGTTGTCTCATCGGACCCTTACCGCAGTGACACCGGGAGCAGATATGACACAGACCCCGCCTTATCAGGTGACCGACCCGGCGACCGGTGAGGTGGCCGAGACTTTCCCCTTCGCTACCGATGCTGAGGTGACGGAGGCGCTCGCCGCCGCGACCGAGGCGTTCGCGGCGTGGCGGCTGCGCCCGGTCGCCGAGCGCGCCGCGGTCGTGAAGCGGATCGCCGAGCTGTTCACCGAGCGCTCCGCCGACCTGGCCGCGCTAATCACCAAGGAGATGGGCAAGCGGCCCGCGCAGGCCGTCGGCGAGGCTGAGTTCTGTACCGACATCTTCAACTACTACGCCGACAACGGCCCCGGGCTCATCGCCGACAAGCCACTGCCCGGCCATGACACCGCGCGTGTGGAGTACCGGCCCGTCGGCCCGGTGCTCGGCGTGATGCCGTGGAACTACCCGTATTACCAGGTGGCCAGGTTCGCCGCGCCCAACCTGATCGTCGGCAACACCGTCATACTCAAGCACGCGGAAAACTGCCCTACCTCGGCCCTGGCGATCG
>Ga0302326_10028195_pt1 | contig 11305 bp, 11 predicted proteins | sample Palsa_T0_3_FD_202264 | JGI IMG/M metagenome (GOLD analysis project Ga0302326, IMG submission 202264) | Peat permafrost microbial communities from Stordalen Mire near Abisko, Sweden - Palsa_T0_3 | ecosystem: Environmental > Terrestrial > Soil > Palsa > Peat permafrost | place: Sweden: Abisko...
GGCGCTGATCGGCGTCAATGATGATCAGGCTCTCCTTAACACCGACCTGCTTATCGAAACGCTCAGGGCGCGGTCTGGGCCGCTGCCAAGCCTCAAGGGCGGTTCGGTCGACCCATGGTACTTACGGGAACGGCAGACCTACGGTCGCATGCTTCCTTTGATCGAAGGGGCCGCTGCTCAGATTCGGCATCGGGATTATGCTCAGGCCAAGAAGGCTCTCTCAGATGCGATTGCGATTGCAAATCAAACACAGTTTTGACGTCCGTCTTCCGCCCCACTTACAAAGACAAAGCAGTCGGCGAGACTCGGGAATCGGCGATCTGGTGGTACGAGTTCACGTTCATCGGTAACCGGATCCGCGAGTCGGCGAAGACCGCGCGCAAGACGATAGCGATCAACAAGGAAAAGAAGCGGCGGCTGGCCCTCGAAAGCTCTAGCCACGGCGTTCCGTCCGTCGATGCGCCGAAAGGCCTGAAGTCGGTAGCGGACCTCATCACGTCTTACCTTCATGCTTACGAGCTCGATCACCGGATCGGGAGCAGTCCATCCTCTTTGCGAAGGCCCTGCTGGCCCACTTCAAGCGCTTGCTGGGCAAGGCGCTACTGCCCGATTTGACGGAAGACGCAATTCGCGACTACATCCGGACTCGCCTCGCTGAAGGTGCAAGCGGGCGGACCGTCAACATGGAAGTGGGCGAGTTCAGCCGCGCACTACCTGTTTCCGTTCGGGAAGTCGGCGCCGACTGAACCAACGCGGTCAACGACGACACTGAAGACCGTCTGGGCAAGTATTAGGACGGAAGCGAAGGTGAGGTGCCGCCTACACGACCTAAGACAAACCGGTCCCACTGGCCTGCGGAACAGCGCGTGCGTTTCATTCAGGGATTCTTCAGGAACTGTTGATAGCATCGGTAAGATGTTGATCCTCGTCGTAGAGGACGAACCGCGCATGAGTGCGCTCATCGAACAGACGCTCCAGGAAGAAGGCCATCAGGTTGTGGTGGCACACGATGGGCGTGAAGGCTTCGAGGTTGCGCGGACGGTGGCGTTCGACGTCATCGTACTGGACGTGATGCTGCCTTCGATGGACGGCGTGGCGATTACGCGAAGGCTTCGGCAGGAGCGGAATCAGACGCCGGTGTTGATGCTGACGGGACGCGACGCGCCTGCCGACATCGTTAACGGCCTCGATGCGGGAGCGGACGATTACCTGACCAAACCTTTCGCGATCAACGTGTTTCTGGCCCGGATCCGGTCGGTGAGCCGGCGTGGCGTGATTCCGCGCGGCCCTTTGCTGGCGCTGGCGGATTTGGTTGCGGACCCTTCGAGCCGCGAAGTGACGCGGGGAGGAAAGGCGGTCAATCTGACACCTCGCGAATATACCCTGCTCGAACTGCTGATGCGCAATGTGGGACGGGCGGTGACACGCAATGCAATTCTCGAAACAGTGTGGGGATTCAGCAGCGACGTTACGCCGAACAGCGTGGAAGTTTTCATGCGTCTGCTGCGTCTGAAGATCGACACGCATGAGCCGAAGTTGATCCATACGATTCGCGGAGTGGGATACATCATGAAGGACGCATCGTGAGTATCCGAACTCGTTTGACGCTGTGGTATGGGGCTGTGCTCACCGGAGTTCTGGCGCTCTTCGGCGGGTTGATTTTCTTTTCGCTTCAGAACCGGCTGCTGAGCGAGACGGACCGGGAACTGGAAGGGACGGCAGAACGGTTCCAGAATTACTTTTTGCAGGAAAACGCGGAGGAATCCGGGCGCCATTTGATTAGTGAGCTCCGTGAGTTTTGCCAGGCGCTTTCCCCGGCCACGTTGGTGGAACTGCGGGGGCGAAATGGATTTGTTTTTCGGCATCCGGATGATGTGCGCCGGATCAACGGCCCCGCGAAAACCGTACATCATCGATTCGGATCGGAAGGTGACACGTTCGAACTGGATTTGACGACTTCGACCGCGGAGACGATGCACACATTGCGGCTCCTGCGAATCCTTCTGTTTAGCCTTACGCCGCTGGTGATTTTGGCGGCTTCGCTGGGGGGAGCGTGGCTGAGCCGGCGCGCGTTGAAGCCAGTGAACGATATTACGGAGGCCGCGCGGATCATCGGGATCGAGAATCTGTCTCAACGGCTGAGTGTTCCACCGACTGGAGATGAACTCGCGAAGCTGACTGAGGTCCTGAACATGATGTTCGCGCGTCTGGAGGGGGCGGTGAAGACGCTCTCGCAGTTCGTGGGCGATGCCTCGCACGAACTGCGGACGCCAATTGCGGTGATACGGACGACGGCCGAACTTTCGCTTCGACGCACGCGTTCGCCGGAATCTTACCGGGCTTCGCTTGAACAGATCACAGCGGAGGCGGAGAGGATGACGCAGTTAGTGGAAGACCTGTTAACACTGGCGCGAAGCGATGCCCATACTGCGGAGGTGCCGATGGCTCCGCTGGAAATTTCGGAGTTGCTGGAGGAAGTGTGCAGGGAGATGTCGGGCCTGGCGGAAGTGCGGGAGATCGAAATTCAAACCGAGTTCGCGCCGCAGATCATCAGGGGCAATCGTACGTCGCTGCATCGTTTGTTCCTGGTGCTGCTGGACAATGCGGTTAAGTATTCGAACCGGGGCGGGCGAGTTTTGGTGCGGGTGATTGCCGGGGCCATGCATGTTCGGGTTTCGGTGGAGGATTTCGGCTCCGGTATCGATGAACAGAGCCTTCCGCATATCTTCAAGCGGTTTTACCGGGTGGATGCGGCGCGTACGGGGGCGGGACATGGGCTGGGACTTTCGCTGGCGGAAAGTATTGCCAAGGCACATGGTGCGACGATTGAAGTCGAGAGCAGCCCGGGCCGGGGGTCGCGATTCGAAGTCGCGCTGCCGCTGGGCGGAAGAGCGCTGGGAGCCCCTTCAGGAAATCTTCAGCTTTTCTATGTACCATCTGGTTTCACAGATTCGAGCGATAAGGAGCACATCATATGAAAGCCGCACTACTTGGATTATTGGCTGTTAGCGCATTCGCCGCGCCCCCGGCATACAAGGTTCTGACGAAGATCAAGATCGGAGGCACGGGCGGCTGGGATTATGTTTATGTCGATAGCGCGAATCATCGGCTTTATGTATCGCACGCGACGCAGACGGAGGTGGTGGACACCGCTACAGACAAACTGGTGGGTACGATTCCGGGCACCAATGGCGTGCACGGGATTGCCATTGCAAACGATTTGGGGAAGGGCTTCACGAGCGACGGGCGCGACAACGACGTTACTGTGTTCGATCTCAAGACGCTCAATGTTCTCAGCAAAATCAAGACGGGCCAGAACCCCGATGCGATTATCTACGAACCGGTAACGCATCGCGTCTTCACGATGAACGGCCGTAGTAAAGATTCGACGGCGATCGACGCGAAAACGGACGAGGTGATCACCGCTTCAATTCCCGTCGGGGGCAAGCCGGAGTTCGCGCAGGTGGACGGCAAGGGCCATGTGTTCGCCAACATTGAAGACACGAACGAAATAGTGACCATCGATGCGAAGAATGCGCTGGTCACCAAGCGTTATTCGCTGGCGCCTTGCGATGGGCCAAGCGGCCTGGCGATCGACCCGAAGAAGGGCGTCCTGTTCTCGGTATGCGGGAACAAGATGATGATCGTGAGCGATCCGGCGACCGGGAAAGTGATCGCGACACCAGCGACGGGGGCTGGAACCGATGGTGTGGCGTTCGACGACGGGTACGCGTTCAGCGCGAATGGCGGAGATTCGAGTATCACGATGGTTGCCGAGACGTCGGCTGGCAAATATGAGCCGGTTGCGACGATTCCCACGATGCGCGGTGCGCGAACGATCGGGTCCGATCAGAAGGCTCATAAGCTGTATCTGCCTGTTGCGGAGGTTGGCCCGGCGGTGGAGGGGAAAGACGGGAAAAAAGGCCGGCCGCAGCCGATACCCGATAGCTTCCAGATTGTTGTGGTTGGCCGCTAGACGGGTTGCCGGGTGTTATGCTGAATGACGCCCATATCCAGGGTGAAATTCTATTCGCGAATGCAAGGAGATCAATCATGGATTTTTTGAAGGAAGCAGAAGAACTCGCAGGAGCTGTTGCGGCAGTGGAAGGCGTCAGAAAGTTGGAGCCGAATGCGGGCTTTATCACCGAAGCTGCCGCTGCTATTACTGGATTTGAAGGGGCGGGCGCCATCGCCAACCACTTTGAGAAGAAAGACGAACCCAGCAGCGATCAGTAGCGAAAGCTGCCGTGAAACAGTTCCTTCCGTTAGCCCTAATCGTTACAGCCCTCCCGTGGGTGGGCGCTGCTCAAGATCCTAAACCGTTCCTCGGCCGTTGGGACATGACCGTCACTCCGGCTACGGGAGTTCCCTATCCACAATGGATGGAGCTCACTGAGAGCGGTGGCAAGGTGGAAGGGCGCGTTCAGCCGCGGGGCGGCGCGTGGCGGCCGATTTTAGGTGCGCAGTTTGAAGCTGGGAAGCTGGTAGTGGCCGTATCCGCGGGCGGGCGTGGTCCGGCGGTCAATTGGGAACTTACTTCCGTCTCCGCGGACAAGATCTCAGGGGTTGAAAAGCGCGGTGACGCGGCTGGACCGGCGCTCGTAGGTTTGCGCGCACCCAAACTCGACCGCCCGATGCCAAAACAGTGGACCAAACCGGAGGCGCTGTTTAACGGGAAAGACCTTACCGGTTGGGAGCCGATCGGCAATGTCAGCAACAACAAGTGGATTGCCCGCGACGGCGAACTGGTGAACGATAACCCCGAAGTGCCTGGACAACGCAATCCCGGTGCGGCCAACATTAAGACCACGGCCAAGTTCCAGGATTTCAAGCTGCATATCGAGGTGAACTGCCCGGAAGGCGGGAACAGCGGCATCTATTTGCGAGGCCGTTATGAAGTGCAAGCCGGTACCGAGGGAGGCACACAGCCCACGCACGAAATGGGCGCAATCTATAGCCATTTCGCTCCGCCCGCCGGTGCGGAAAACGGCCTTGGCAAGTGGACGAGTTTCGACATTACGTTTGTGGGGCGCCACGTGACGGTGCTGCGCGACGGCAAGATGTACCACGACAACGTGGAGATTCCCGGACCCACCGGCGGCGCGCTGGATAGCAACGAAGCCGAGCCTGGCCCTTTCTTCCTCCAGGGCGATCATCATGGCGTGATCCGCTACCGGAACATCACGATTTCGGTCCCGAAGAATTAACTAGCAGGGTAACCACTCCCTGACGGTCGCGGCTCAGTAAGTTAGCAGGACGGGAAAAAACTTAAAGTTCGCCACCCATGATCCGATAAGACTTTACCGAGCCATTCGGGTGCTTGTATGCAAGAAACCGACATAGATATCGAAGGATTGGATACGTCGCTTGCGGATGCGAAGTCTCGATTCGCCAAGCCCGATCTGTCGATTACGCCTCCTCTCGCTCCGGTTGTCTCCGACCATGCTCGTGAACTGCAGCAGCTGAGAGCTCAGCTGAACGACGCCGAACGGCTTGCGGCGCGAGCTCAAAAAGCCGCATCCGATTACCGTGAGCAATTGACGGAAGCCCAAGCCGATATCGCCAACATGAAGAGCCGTTGGTATGCGGCCGAAAAGGCTCGCAATGCGGTATCCTCGCAGCGGGAGGTCGATACCTCCGGCCTGAGCACCCAAGTGGTCCGATTGCAGAAAGAACTTGAGCGCTCCCAGCAACTTGCCAGTTCAGACATGGAACGGGCCGCGGCCCGCATCCGCGTGTTGGAAGAGCGGCTTGAGCGGGCGCTCCGAAGCGCCGCTATCGCCGAAAGTTCGCAAAACAATTACCGCAAGCGATCGAACGCTTCTCTCACTATCGGCATCTCCGTCGCAGCCATCCTCGCCGGAGTCCTCATCTTCGAGAAGCTGCCTTCTTCGCTAGCCGGGGGAAATGCTCAGGCGGCCAGCGGCGCCTCCGAACCAGCTTCCGCGGCCAGCCCGCGAAGTACTTCACGATCACGCCCGCCGCGCACCGTTCCGCTGGATGCGCTATCGCAAAAACCGTACGTCCCCAAGCCTGCGGTCAAGAATCTTCCCGACGCACTCGGAAACCTCGACAAAGCGTTGCGGGGGCTCCCGGGGCTCGATCCCGAGGCCGTCATCAAGCATGTCCGTCAGCGGCAATCCACTCCAGACAGACCCATCTGTCAGTTCGATTGGGTTGACGGCGGGCCATCCATGGTCTTCAGCCAGTCACCTAAAGGCCAGAGTATGGAGAATTGGGCGCTCGCTATTTCGCGTTGCGCCGATGCGGTAGAACAGTCGCACTAGGTTAGTCCAACAAGAACTTGCCGCAGTTTTCCCAGATCTGGGGCAGGACGTCCGTCAGTTCGTGGTCCGAATCCATTTCGATCAATTTCGCGTTTCGATGCGTGGCCACAAAATGGCGCGAGGCTTCAACGGGAACCACAGCGTCGTTGACTCCGTGGAAGATCAGGGCGGCTTGCGCGAACTCGGGCTCGGATTCCCAGTCCTGCGAATCCTCATACATCGCAACACCCAGATCCCGAATGCGCCCTTCTCCATAGTGGAACACCGGCAGTTTTCCCGTGCTCAGCCATCGCTCCATTCCGGCTTCACCAACGACGGCCGGCCATCGCGCCGCAAAACCAAAGGCCGGCGCGAGAAGGACCAGGCGCGATACGCGCTTCGGATTACGGGCCGCAAATGCCGCGGCCAGATATCCACCCATGCTCGAACCCAACAGCGCTACTTCGGCCTCACCAACGGCTTCTTCCACGACCGACATCTGAGCCGTGATCGTCAGGTTCTCGAAATCCCCGCGCGCGAGATCCGGGACCGCTATTTCTGCCCCAGCTTCCGCCAATCGCTCGCTAAAATAACGCGCCTTTCGCGACCCTGGTCCGGAGGCGAATCCATGGAGATAAACCACCTTCATTTCGTCTGATCCCCAATTCGCCGGAATTGCCCGTATTGAAAAGAATTCTCGGTGACTAATTCCCCCTTAAGATACTCTCGATGTTGAACGCTCAACGGGGCCACGCACCCGAGCCCGCTATCGATGTAATTCACTTCGAGCGTGTCTTTGGTTTCCACGCCTTTGTTCGTAACGGTGGATGTCATGGTGACCCTGAGCGGCATACCGTCAGACTCCCGCAGTAACAACTCTCCCTGGAGCGCCTGCTTTTCCGCATTGTTGCCGCGGAAGATCATGACGCCACCCGCGCCACCGGTCTGCTTGTAGTTCAGAACGAGAGCGCGATCCACACCCACGACCTGGTCACCGGCCCTCTCGAATTGAAAGTCCTTTTGGTGACGCGCTGAAAACAGGAGAATCACCTGGCCAAAATCGGTCACTGCGCCCCTTAAGCCATGCTTTTCGAAGTCCTCGAGCAATCGTCTCTTCAGTTTGTCGTCCTCGGAATGGAGCCCTAAGGTCATCGCTTCGCGAGCTTTCTCGCGGGAGGTTACCTGCTTGCCATCCACGCTGATCACTTTGCGGATCTCGTGAATTACGGTAGGCGCTTCGGGCAAACCTCCAAATGCGTAAACGGAAACCACTTCGTGCGTTTCATAGTCCCCCGCTGTGCCCTGCTTTCGGGTCCGTTGGGTGAGCGTTTCGTCTGCCAGCATGGTGGGAGCGATTCTGCGGAAGGTCTCGGACTGTCCCGCCAATCGGTTCAGCAACTGAGGCAGGCCCAATTTCCGCGCCGGGCCCTGCGCAAACGCGAGGCACGCTAAGGTCAAACCAAATACGCAGCGCGCCGGCATCATTGTTACTAGTCTATTGTCTCGGCGAGGCAAGGAATTGGTAAGTTAAAATCACAGTCGCCCCATGCCAACTTCGCGCGTAGGCCGGATCGCTGCGTTCATCTGTTTCGCGCTCCTGGCCGCCATCTGCATCACCACCAATGCTTTTCTCGCATATCAGGTCAACTATCCCCTTCGAACTCTCAGGGTACGAATCATTCTCGATCCCGCGAATCCGCCGATCCCCGGCTTGCTTCCCGAGGTTCTTAAGGCGCAGATCGAATCTTTGTCCGGATTCTTCGATCAAGCCGCGGGAATCCACCTCGTAGTCACGGGCGTCACGGATGTAAAGCTCCCCGCGCAAAAACTCGACCCCAACGCATTACGGCGCTATCTCGACGTTCGCACACCGCGTGACAATGCCGACATCCTCGTGGCTTTTTGGTCTCCTTTCGACAACGATCCACGGCTGGGCAGCGCGCTTCCCCTTTCGGCGATCGCTGTCGTGCGCATCGATCCGGGTAATCCGCCAAGCAACCGGCTCATACTGGCCCACCAACTTCTCACGCTCTTTGGCGTTGCCGCCTCATCCGATGCCCAGTGCGTGATGCACGCGCCGCCCTCGAAGCTTGCTCTCGATTCCGCCTCGGCGGCCGAACTCAATGAAACCCGCCTTTTCGATTTTTCGCATGGAATCGGCGGCATGAACAGGCGGATGCAAAACCGTGTGCTGAGTTCCATCGAGCGACAACTACGCGCGCAGCCTCCTTCCGATAAGACCAGGACAGCACATATCGTTTTGGCCGAACTCTACCAGCGCGAGTCGCAGTTTCCCGCCGCGGTCCAACAGTTCCGGGCGGCAGTCCGCTCCGATCCGAACAGTCTCACCGCCCATCTGGGGTTGTCCATGGCGCTGGCCCAGGCCGGAGAATTTCCCGAGGCGATCGATGAGGCTCACAAATGCATTACACTTGCGCCAAATCAGGCGGACCCCCGCTACCGGCTGGGATTCGTACTGGTCCGGTCCGGCAGTCCTGAAGCTGCGATTGCGGAATTCCGCCAGGCCATCGCGCTGCAGCCGAACTCGATTCGCAATCGCACGGGGCTCGCTGTGGCCTATGCCGCCTCCATTGGTGAATTCGACGCGGCCGAACATGAGTTTCAAGAGGCTCTCAAAATTGAACCGCAAAACCCGGGCCTTCTCGCCGATATCGATTACGTCAATCGCCTGCGCGTCCGCTTGAACAAGCAACTGGAAGTCGCGGAAAGCGATGTCCGCTCGCAACCTGACAGCGGCGCCGCTCACGATAGCGTGGCGCTGCTGCTGCTTCGCCTCGGCAAGGTTGACAAGGCTTTGGCTGAAGCGCAGGAAGCGATCAAACTCGGCCCGAACGCATGGCATCCGCACTACACCCTCGCGCTCACGCTTTACGCCAACCACGATTACAGTGGATCTGCCACGGCGCTGGCCGACGCGGAAAGACTTGGATCCGGAGAGCGGCCGTTTCTGGAGGATGCTCTACGCAACGCTGCCGCGCGCCCACCGAATCCGCAGCCGACCAAGTAGAATAGCGTGCGTGAGCCTTCGCCTTCCGACCCTTCTGCTTCTGACCGCCGCCGCGCTTGCCGCGCAACAAACTCCGCTAACCGCCCGCCAGGTGATCGAACGCATTCAATCTCACGTGGGGGTTCCGTGGAGAACCCAGACGGTCGACACGTTTAAGGCGGGCGACCCCGATACGCCCGTCACCGGCATTGCCACCACTATGATGGCCACTTACGACGTGCTGGTTCGGGCCGCTGCCGAGGGAAAGAACCTGATCATTACTCATGAGCCTACGTTCTATTCCCATCTCGATGGGACCGACGCGTTTGAAAAAGAGAAAGATCCCGTTTGGGCGGAGAAGGATCGATTCATTCGTGAACATCATCTGGTAGTGTGGCGCTTCCACGATCATTGGCACATGCGCAGGCCCGATGGGATTATGACGGGCGTGGTCCGCAGTTTGCAGTGGCAGAAATTTCAAAGCTCCTCTGAGCCGGGGTTCTTCGTAGTTCCCGAGACGACGCTTGGCGGGCTTGCCGCGTTAATGAAACAGAGGCTTGGAATCCAGACAGTGCGGGTGGTCGGCAACCCGGAGATGAAGGTAACCAAGGTGGCGCTTCTGCCCGGAGCGGGCGGCCCTCAATCGCACCATCGCGTGCTCGTCAAGGACAATGTGCAGGTCCTGGCCATTGGCGAAGTACCCGAGTGGGAAACAATCGAGTACGTTGCCGACGCGGCTGCCCAGGGCAAACAGAAGGCGCTGATTCTGTTAGGCCACATCGCGAGCGAACAGCCAGGTATGGAAGACTGCGCCGTTTGGCTTAAGACGTTCATACCCGAGGTTCCGATCAGCTTCGTCCCGACGCGGGAGCTTTACTGGCCCGTTCCCTGAGAAGTTAAGCTAGTAAATACGACTACTCAAACCGCAACCGCGCCACCGCCGCTCACGGAATCGCGAGCAGCAAAACTTCTTCGCGAGGCTTTCCAATCTGGGAGGCCGCTTACTTACCTGCTGACTTCCGAGGAACAGCGCGCGGGCAACATTCTGCTTGAAGTTGGCTCTGCGCTCGAATTGCCAGTCTGGACCTGGAGTCTCACTCAAGGCCTTCGGCGGGGCAACGAAGCGCCCGAGACCACCGCCCAATCGCCGCGTGCAGTTCTCGAATTCATTGCGGCGCTCGCGCAGCCTGGTATTTTCCATCTTAAGGATTTCCATGAACCGCTTCGCGATTCGGCGGAAATCCGGCGCGCGCTTCGCGATCTCTATGACGCTTGCCGCGACCAGCGAAAGTATGTCGTCATTACTTCGCCAGTTCGCTCCATTCCCGAAGAAATTGAACGCAGCGTCGTGTTCATCGAACTTCGGCCGCCGGATCAGGTCGAGATCATCGCTTTCCTGCGGCAGGAACTAGGCGCGGGAGACTCGAGCGACGAAATACTGAACGAAATCGCTCCTGCGTTGCAAGGGCTGACGCTCGATGAATCGCGCTATGCTCTTCGTCGTGCCCTTGCCGAGACTGGCACACTGAGCGTCGGTTCATTACCTGCCCTGCTTGAAGAAAAGCGGCTGCTGATCAATCGCACCGGCGTTGTTGAATTCATCTCGGAAGGCGGGGACCTCGGCGAGATCGGGGGCCTTGAGATTCTCAAGAAATGGCTGCTGGACCGCCGCAAGCTCTTCCAGATTCGTGATTCATTGAGCCAGGAGATCGTGCCCAAGGGAATCCTATTGATGGGTATCCCTGGCTGCGGCAAAAGTCTCTCGGTTAAGGCGATCGCGGCGGCGTTTCGTCTGCCGCTGTACCGCGTCGATATGGTTGAGATCTTCTCGGGCCGTCACGGAAAGCCGGAGGGAGCGTTCGTCCAGGCCTGCAAAATGATGGAGGATATGTCGCCCGCGGTGCTCTGGTTCGACGAAATCGAAATGGGCCTCAACTCCAGCGAAGCGCATGGCGAACAGGGACGGCTATTTGGATTTTTCCTTACCTGGATGCAGGAGAAAACTCCGGGCCTGTTCGTAGCGGCCACGGCG
>Ga0302326_10028197_pt1 | contig 11304 bp, 7 predicted proteins | sample Palsa_T0_3_FD_202264 | JGI IMG/M metagenome (GOLD analysis project Ga0302326, IMG submission 202264) | Peat permafrost microbial communities from Stordalen Mire near Abisko, Sweden - Palsa_T0_3 | ecosystem: Environmental > Terrestrial > Soil > Palsa > Peat permafrost | place: Sweden: Abisko...
TGTCAAGGTTATAATACTCTATTTATTCCTACACAGATGCACAGGTGTGAGTTCTGCAAAATTCTGCTTTCTTATGCAAATGTCGACAAAATTATACAGAACTTTGCATAGATTTGCAGAAGGGATAACTGGTCCAATGGAGGCGACGATGGCAGGATGGCCGAGGCAGTAGGTCATTCTCGCTAGAGCATTCTGAAACGCTTCAGAGCATTTCGAAGCATTTTGTAACAAGCCGTTGCCACTCGTTGCGTTTTGTTGCGGAATTTGCTGGGCCGCATACTCGGCCGACGATCTGAAACGAAGTGCGGTCCCACCGGCCGTCGATCGCTTTCATGACCCGGGCGGCGGGGCGAGACAAAAGCCGCCGCCACCGATCAGCATGGCTGCCCATTGTGTGCATGCCGGGCCAACTTCACGACACACGAGGCAGTCCAGGCTCCCAGACCGCGAAGCGGCGCGCGGCCGGCGCGGCCTTGACGGCCGCAGGGCTGTCGTGGCCAGAATTCGGGGCGGCGCTCCCGCTGGGCTTCATTCGCTTGTATTGCCGTTTGTGTCGCGACCTGGGCTTGGCTTGGCATCTTTAGTGCGTGGGGTGTGACAAGAAAAATCCTTGGCCTTCTGTTGGCCTATCGTTGGTGCTTATGGAACGTGTTGGTATTTCTTTGGTCTCATTGGGTCTCGTTGGTACGTGGCGGCCGTTGGCGCAAACGGCCGTCAAACCGATCATCGTGGGCTAACAAGTTTTACGACGGGGTAGGCAACCCCCGCACTGAACTTGCTGACAATCGTTCAGCGTCAAAGTCGCGCTATTATCATCTGACGGCGCTGGAGCCTTGCACAGAGGTTTTTTTAAATCCTCTGTGGTGGAACGCCTCCGAGCCGGGATGGCGCTGATTTGGGCTCTGAACGGTTCTGGGACGCTTTCACCCCCCCTGGCGTCTTGTCCCACGCAGTAGGACGACCGCGGCAACATCCGCTTGAATGGACAGAAGAACAGAATTCTCACGGGCGAGACGGCTGTCGGCCGTCGGTTAGTTTGCGCTGGGAGGGATAGTAAAAGCGCAATTACTTCCCATAAGAATTCCCGATGCATGATTGCCTCCTTCCCTGGGAGCTCGAACTCGACCGGGATGTAAACGGTTTGGTTTCGCCCGTTTCCAAAGAGTCGGACGCGACGTCGCTCCGGGAGCGGCTGGACCCCTTCTGCCAGTCTCATACTCTGAGATTACAAGCTTGGTTTCTTGTGGCATCACGGAAGGCGCGTGGATAGCGTTCGGGCCCTCCGTAGCCCCTGAAAAACTCACCTCACGCTGGACTCACTTAAGGCCAGATGATACGAATTTTCTTAAGATGAAGCATTGCTTCATATATGAAGCATGATAAGAGGAACGCTTTTATGCCGACCATCCTGGAACCCGCTCGCGAAATCCCCGTGCTGATGGATGCGGACATCGTTGTGGTCGGCGGGGGAACCACGGGTCCAATCGCGGCCGCCGCCGCCGCGCGGCGAAACAAGAAAGTGGTCCTGATCGAGCGCTTCGGATCGCTGGGCGGCAACCTTACCCTCGGTCTCAACACCAAGCCTTCGGGCGCGCTGGTCGGCGGCCTGCCGCTTGAACTCTGGAAAATGGCGCGCGAGACTGGAGCTGCCGGCGCTGACTATTTCGCCGGGACCAAGACCGGCAAGGTCAAGATCGCCTCGCCCTGCGACCCCGAAATCATGAAGATGCTGCTGACGCGGCTCTGTACCGACGCTGGCGTCCAGATCCTGTTCGAAACCGTGGTCTCGCGTCCGATCCTGGAGGGCAGCAAGGTGACCGGCGTGGTCGTGGAGAATAAGGCCGGCCGCAGTTTCATCAGGGCCAAGGTCGTGATCGACTGTTCGGCCGACGGTGACATCGCGGCCGGCGCGGGCGCGCCGTTCGTCATGGGCTCGGGCGAGGACGACGACGAAGTCAAGATGCAGCCGGTCGGCATGTATTTCACCATGTCCGACGTCGATGCCGTGGAACTGGCGCGCTGGGCACGTCAAACCGATGACGTGCCCGCCCAGGCCATTCCGGATAATGACGAAGATCTCGACTACGGATTGTGGCTGACGGGCTTCAATAAAACTATCCGCGCCTATCGGGAAGAGACCAATATCGACCTGCCGCGCGAGAACATCACCCTCAAGACTGCCAACGGGTTGATGTATGTCAACGCCACCAGGGTGCTGGGCGTCAACGTCTTCTCACCGATCGAATTCAGCGCCGCGATCGTCGAGTGTTATCGCCAGATCGAGGAATACGCCCAGTTCCTGATCAAGAAGGTGCCCGGATTCGCCAAGGCCAAGATCGCCCAGATCGCGCCGGTGCTGGGGGTTCGCGAAACGCGGCACATCCGCGGCGAGTATACGCTAACCGCCAAGGATGTCAGCGGCGAGACCACGTTTCCGGACAGCATCGCGGCCGATGTTTCCGCCTTCGACGTGCATGACGTCAAAGGCGCCGATGTTGATTTCCGCGGGCTGCAGCCCTACGAATTGCCTTATCGCTGCATGGTACCGCTGGGCGTTGAGCAACTGCTCGTCGCCGGACGATGCATTTCGGCCGATCACGCCGCCCATGGCCGCAGCCGCAATGTTCCGGCCTGCATGGCGACCGGACAGGCGGCAGGAATCGCCGCCGCGATCGCGCTGGACGGCAACACCACGGTACGTGGCGTTTCGATTGAGCGGCTGCAGGCGGCGCTGCGGGAGATCGGAATGCCTCTCTATGCGGATGAGCTGCGTTGATTGCCGCCGAACGCGCTTCGTTAGCCGCGCCACCCCAGTCGCGCCGACACTTCGGCTGCGGTGCCGAGAACCTGATCGCGTACCGTCTCAACGTCCTTCAGAACGGCCTCCGAGTCCGAAATGTTGATGGCGGCCACGATGGCGCCACCGACGTCGCGCACCGGCGCCGACAGGCTGACGATGCCGCTGACGAATCCGGAACGGTTCGAGGCATATCCGAGCTTGCGTTCACGCTCGATGCGCGACCACAGCGCGTCGATCGTCGTCGGGGTCTGGGGCGAGAATACCTCCAGGGAAATTCCGCGGTAGAGGTGTTTGATCTCGACCTTCGTCATGTCGAACAGCAGAGCGCGGCCGGACGCGACGGCATGGCACGGGTAGCGCGTGCCGACCGGAATATCGCCGCGCATGCGATGGTGGGACGACGCGGTAAACACGTAGACGATTTCGGTTCCGTCGCGCACGCACATATGGGTGGAAAAGCCGGTGCGGTCGCGCAAGGCCGTGAGCGCGTCGCGCCCAGACGTGACGACTTCGGTGGTGTGCAGATAATCGAACCCGAGCAGAAGTGTCTTGGGCCCGAGGCAGAAGGCGGGCGAATTGGGCACGCGCTGCAGGTAGCCATCCCGCTCGAGCGTGTAGGCGAGCCGAAAGGCGGTGGCCCGCGGCAGCCCCAGCGCCGCCGTCATTTCCGGTATGGTGACGACCCGTCGGTCGCGGCGGAACATATTCAGGATCGCAAGCCCGCGCCGCAGCGCGACGACGACATAGCGACCCTGCTCTTCTTCATCCCCCGTCAACTGTCGCACCTCCCGCTTCACCCGCTGCAACGACATACACCCGGGCGGTCCGCATCCGGCGCCCGGCGCTACCTCCCGCATCGAGGAGGGGTCTGACCATGCCGGCACCGCTGCCTTCCGCGAGCCTTGCTGCGGGCGTCAAAGCGCGTTTCGTCGAAGGCGTCAACGGCATCGACATGCACATCCTGGAAGCTGGGACGCCGGGACGGAACCGCTCTACCATACTTTTGCTGCACGGGTTTCCCGAGATCGCCTATTCATGGCGTAAGGTCATGCCCGTTCTCGCGGAGGCCGGCTATCACGTGGTGGCGCCCGATCAGCGCGGCTACGGCCGCACCGCCAAAAAACCTATCCCATTTGAGGATGACCTGTCCCCGTTCCGCATCCTCAATCTCGTGCGCGATGCGGTGGCCCTGCTCAGCCTCCTGGGCATCACCTCCGTCGCCGCCGTCGTGGGCCACGATTTCGGCGCTTCCATTGCTGCCGCCTGCGCACTGGTCCGCCCCGACCTGTTCCGCTCGCTGGTCATCATGAGTGCGCCGTTCCCCGGACCGCCCGCCTGGCCTCTCCCGCGGCCGCCAGAAAACGATCCCATTCACGCCGCCCTCGCCGCGCTGAAGCCTCCGCGCAAGCATTACCACGCCTATTTCGCGACGCGCGAAGCCAATACCGACATGTGGCATTGCAAGCAGGGCGTGCACGATTTCCTGCGCGCCTATTTTCATTTCAAGAGCGGCGACTGGCCGGGCAACAATCCGTCTGAGCTGTCGGCATGGACGGCCGAACAGCTCGCACGCATGCCGCATTATTACATCATGCCGCTCGCGCTCGGGATGGCGGAAACCGTGGCGCCGGAAGCCCCATCGCCCGAGATCATCACGTCGTCACACTGGTTGACCGAAGCGGAGCTGCGCATTTACAGCGAGGACTACCAGCGCATCGGCTTTCAGGGCGGCCTGCAATGGTATCGCGGGCGCATGAACGGGAACCTGGCCAAGGATCTGAGCCTGTTCTCCGGACGCACCATCAACTGCCCCGCGCTGTTCATCGCTGGCGAGCGCGACTGGGGGGCGTACCAGATCGTCGGCGGCCTGCAACGCATGAGGGATACCGTTTTCACCCAGATGGCGCCGCCGTGCTTTGTCGAAGGCGCCGGCCATTGGGTGCAGCAGGAACGCGCGGACATCATCTGTGCGAGGTTGCTCGATTTCTTCAAAGCGGCCGAGACGCCATCGCGCCGCGGGAGCCAATAGAAGACGTTCACAATAATAAGCGTAAGGAGGAGTCGATGCCCGAGCTTCAAACACAGGGAACATTCGTCCTGATGGGCATGGTGTTGGCCTATCTGGCGGTCACGACATGGTTGACCTTCCGGTACCGCGCCAGATCGACCTCCGATTTCATGTTCGCCGCGCGCTCCGTCCCCGCGCTGGTGATCGGCGTGCTGATGATGTCCGAATTCATCGCACCGAAATCGACCATCGGCGTCGCGCAGGTCGCCTTCGATTCCGGCATGGCCGCGTCATGGGCGGTCTTGAGTGTCGCCCTCGGCTTCCCGTTGTTTGGATGGCTTCTGGCGAAGAAACTCTACAATACCGGCGAATACACCATCTCCGCGGCGATCGCCAAGGAGTATGGCCGCTCGACGCAGCTGACGGTCTCGGTGATCATGATCTATGCGCTGCTGCTGGTGAATGTGGCCTTTTATGTCAGCGGCGCCGCGGCGCTTTCATCCGCCTTCCATGTGTCGCTCACCGTCTCGGCGGTGATCATCGCCGCGGTCAGCTCGTTTTATTGCGTGATCGGTGGACAGAAAAGCGCTGCCTACGTTTCCCTGCTCCACACCACTCTCAAATGCGTCGGTATCGCGATCGTGCTTTGCGTGGCCCTCTCGATGACCGGCGGCGTCGCGCCGATGATGGAGAAAATGCCGGACTTTTACTTCACCTGGGAAGGCAAGATCGGCGTGACCACCATCATCGCCTGGACCATCGCCAGCATCGGGTCGATCTTCTCGACGCAGTACATCATCCAGGCGGTATCTTCGCTGAAGGGCCCGCAGGACATTACCCGCGCGTGCTGGACGGCGGCGCTGCTCTGCCTGCCGGTGAGCTTTGCGCTCGGCCTGATCGGCGTGGCCGCAAAATTCCTATTTCCCAGTATCAATAGCCTCTACGCGCTGCCGGTCTTCATGAACCACATGTCGCCGCTGCTGGCGGGCATCGTGCTGACGTCGTTCGTGGCCTCGATCCTGGTCGGCGTCAGCAGCGTGGCGCTGGCGATTTCGGCGCTGGTGGTGCGCGATTTTTATGTGCCGATGCGCCAGCCGAGCCAGGAGGCGCAGCTCCGGATGTCCCGGCTGCTGTCGGTGCCGATCGGCTTTCTGCCGCTGCTGTTCGTGTTCTTTGCCCCGCAGGTGCTGCATCTCTCCTTCTTTACCCGGGCGCTGCGGCTCTCGATTTCCGTGGTGGCAATCTTCGCCTTCTATCTTCCGCGATTTGGCACCAACCGGGGGGCCACGATCGGGTTGATCGCGGCAACCGTCACCACGACGGCATGGTATGTGATGGGCGATCCTTTCGGCATCGACGACATCTATATCGCGCTCGCGACGCCGGCGGTTGTGATGCTGCTGGACTGGCTGATCACGGGCGCGCCGAAGGCCGCGCCCGGCTCGGCGATGGAAATCAAGGCCCAGTAGCGCCTGGTCGGCGTTCATTTTGCTGATGCACACCTGCTGCGATCAGGTCAAAGTCGAGATTGCCGATCCCGTTCGGCCGAATGGCGTCGACGACCAATTCCATGGGCGCAGATGACATGTCGGCCTCAGGCGATGAAAATATATCAGCGCAATGGGTTGCCGGCAGACCTTTTGAAACGCTGAGAATTCTGAGTCGTGGTGCACTCAATTCCAACATGAGAATGGTTTGATGCCAACGCCCCCACGCACGTTAGAAGACATTGTAGAGGCGCTGCGGCCGAAACCAGGCACAACGCGAAAATGCACCGTGCTACTCGGTGCTGGCTGTTCGATCAGCGCGGGGATTCCGTCGGCAGGTGCCGTGGTAGAGCATATTAGGACCGCATATCCTGCCGCCTACGCGCGTGCGACCCCGAAAGACTATCCTGGCTGCATGGCCGCTCTCGACCGGGGGGTCCGGCGCGACCTTATTGGCGGATACATCGACAATGCGAAAATCAATTGGGCCCACCTCGCGCTCGCTCAACTTATTGATCACGACTTTGTCGATCGGGTACTTACCACCAATTTTGATCCTCTCGTTTCCAGGGCCTGCTCACTTATAAATTCGTTCCCGGCGGTTTATGACTTCGCCGCATCGCATCTTTTCAATCCCGACCAGGTGAGTGAAAAGTCGATATTCCATCTCCATGGCCAGCGTGATGGCTTTGTGCTTCTCAACACGCGTGAAGAGGTGAACAAACATCGGCGCTATGTGAAACCTGTTTTCGAGGATGCGCACAAAGGCCGGATTTGGATTGTGGTCGGTTATAGTGGCGAGAACGATCCGGTTTTTGATCTTCTGGCCAATGTCAGGACGTTCGAGTATGGGCTCTATTGGGTAGGCTATGTAAAGACGCCGCCGGCCCATGTCTCGAAACGGCTCCTCACCCCCGGACGCGGCACGCACTTCTTGGGTGATTGGGATGCCGATGATTTCTTCGTCACGCTGGCTCAAAAGCTCGGATGCTTTCCCCCGCGTTTCGTAACGCAGCCATTTTCGCATTTGAAATCTATGTTTCAGATGCTGAAGGACTACAAAGCTCCGAGAAACAATCTGGACGACGAGCCTGGGCTCCGCGAAAGCCGGTTTGACGTCGCCGCCGTCATACGGCCCCAGCTCGAAGCGCTGATCGCCGGCCAAGAACAGGCCCTATCTGCCGAATACTATTTCCTCGCAGGCGAGCATGAGCGCGTTGCCGCGTTGTTCAAAGGCCGGCAGCTGAAGAAGCTGACCGAACGGGAACGGGACACTTACGGCTGGTCCCAAATGATTCTGGGCGATCGCGCGCACTCAGCGGCGAAAATCGACGATGATCGTGACGTTTATCGGAAAGCCGCTGAGCATTTCGCCATCGCGGCGAAAATTCGGGTCACAGAAGCTGATGCCCTCTACAACTGGGGCAATGTCCTGTTCGACCTGTCTATGGCAGTCCGGGATGGCGCACCGGAAGTGATGACTAGGGCGGCGGAAGCGCTGCTCAACCGCGCCGTCGTGAAATATCGGGCTGCACTGGCAATAGATCCTCAATTTTCAGACGCCCACAACAATTTAGCAAATGCGTTGGCGGATCTGGCGCGCGCAGAATATCCCCGCGGCGACAATGGGATGCTGAGAGAAGCATTTGGTCATTACGAAGCGGCGCTCCGACACACCCGGACGCCCGACGTCGTTCACAATAATTTTGCCAAGGCATTACATGATTTGGCGCGGATCACGGACGACCTCGTGCTGTTTAAGAAGTCGATGGTGCATTTCCAGGCTGCGGGAGCGGCCAATCCAAACTATTACAGCGTCTATCTGAGCTGGGGCCACGCGCTTGCCGATCTCGCCCGTAGAACCGGCGCCGCCAAGAGCTATAAGGCGGCATTTGAGAAATACCGCCGGGCGGCAGAGATTGAGCCGACGGATACAGCAGCGCATCACAGCTGGTATTATACGATGCTGGAATTCGCCAAGAAATTGAAGGGAAAGGAAAAGGCGGCTTATCTGAAGCAGGCCGCGGCCGTGTCCGCGGAACAAAAGCGCCGGCGCCGCAATCTGGAGCGCCGCATTCTGCGGTCCGAGGGAGCAAAGTAGGGGGTGGCAGATACCGAAAGGCTTGCGGCTGAGCTTCAGCCCCCGCGGCGTAGACGATAATTGTTTAGCTCGGTCGCGGATTAGTGAAGCGTATAACGAACTCTTATAGTTCGGCGAATTGCTTTCGGCTGCCGGCGGGCGATCATCGGGACGAAATGCCTGGATTTCGGGAGGTTGGCTTGATAGAAGGACGACAATAAGCAACTCACGGTGAACGTCATCACATATTCTAGCGCCAAAGCACGAATGCGCGGCCCAGCCTCCGGGGAGGGATTGGGTTGACCTGACGCGTCCTGAGAATGCGTGTAGCGATCGGACCAGGCCCTCGTTTCGGGGCCTTTTTTATTGCCGATTTCCAAGCACACGAATTCTAGGAGCACGACCATGACCGACATCAAGAAGACGTTGATCACCAGCGCACTTCCCTACATCAACGGCATCAAACACCTCGGCAACTTGGCCGGTTCGCTCTTGCCGGCCGATATCCATGCCCGGTACCGCCGCCAGATCGGCGATGACGTGCTGTTCATCTGCGCCACCGACGAACACGGCACGCCGGCGGAGCTTGCGGCCGCCAAAGCTGGTCTGCTTGTCGCTGACTACTGTGCGGAACAGCACGGAATCCAGGCCGACATCTACCGCCGACTAGGCCTTTCGTTCGACTATTTCGGGCGCTCGTCATCGGCGCAAAACCGGGCACTGACCCAGCGCTTCTTCAAGCGCCTGGACAACCGCGGCTTAATTGAGGAGCGTACTCCGAACCAAGTCTATTCGCTGAACGACGAGCGCTTCCTTCCGGATCGCTACATCGTCGGCACCTGTCCGCACTGCGGATCCGATCGCGCGCGCGGTGACCAGTGCGAGAATTGCTCCCGACTGCTGGAGCCGACCGAACTGATCCGACCGCGGTCTGCGGTTTCTGGCGGCACAGACCTTGAAGTGCGCCCAACCAGGCATCTTTTCCTGCGTCAACAGGCATTGGTCGACGATCTGCAGACGTGGTTGGCTTCGCGCAAAGGTTGGCCACATTTGGTGACATCGATCGCGCGCAAGTGGCTCGATGAGGGTATTCAGGATCGCTGCATCACGCGTGACCTCGCTTGGGGTGTCCCGGTGCCGAAGGAGGGCTTTGAGGGCAAGGTCTTCTACGTCTGGTTCGATGCTCCGATCGAATACATCGCGGCGACGCAGGAATGGGCCGACGCCGATCCTAAGAACCGTGACTGGAAGAAGTGGTGGTGGCGGGCGGACGATGTTGAGTACCTGCAGTTCCTTGGCAAGGACAACGTGCCGTTTCATACGGTTTCGTTTCCATGTACGCTGTTGGGATCCGGGGAGCCTTGGAAGACCGTCGATGTGATCAAGGGCGTTTCATGGCTCACATATGAGGGCCAGAAATTCTCCACCAGCCAGCACCGGGGTGTATTTCTCGATGAGGCGCTCGAATTGCTGCCGGCGGACTACTGGCGCTGGTGGCTGGCCGCGAATGCGCCCGAAGGCAACGATGCCGCGTTCTCCTTCGAGCGGTTTGCCGCCGGCGTGAACAACGATCTCGCCGACACTTTCGGCAATCTCGTCAACCGGGTGCTGAAGTTCGTGACCGCGAGGTATGGCGGTATTGTGCCGGCGGCGGGCGAAACGGGCAAACTGGAGCATTCTCTCGCCGCCGAACTAACGCAACACCTCGCAAATCTGAAGTCGCACCAGGACGAACGGTCGCTTCGCAAGGCAGCGGACGAGGTCCGCGCCATCTGGCGCACCGCCAACGCCTATCTGGTATCGGGTGCGCCATGGTCGCACGTCGTCAAGGAACCCGACCGTGCTGCCGTCGTCATCCGCACCAGCGTGAACCTGTTGGCGTTGGCGGCGACGGTCGCATGGCCGTTCGTACCGGCTACCGCTGAGCGTGTGCTGGAGGTATTGGGTAATGCCAAGCCGTCATGGCCCTCGTCGGCAGTCGAGGCATTGACCTCGATCGAAGGAGGACGAAAGGTCGATGTGCCCCCGATTTTGTTCGAGAAGCTTTCGGCGGAATGGGTCGAGACCAACCGGGCGCGGTTTGCTGGAGACGAAGGCTACGAAGCTTGATGTCAAACACGGCGGATAACCAGCATCAAACGTCTCGACGACGCTGAATAGCTGATGCTCGAGACTTACACTTAAGAACATCTTCGTGCAGTCTAATGTCGCAAGCAACTAAGTGAGATGTGTAAGTCGGAAGTCTATCGAGAGCCTCGAGCATCTGCTTAAGTTTTGCCGCGTTTGCATATCTTTCTTCCGTCGTATTTCTTCCGCCATGCCCCAGGATGTCGGCCCTTATTTCGGAAGCTACGCCGGCATCTTTTAAATTGTCGCCCCCAGTTTTGCGGATGGAATGAAATACCTTCTTTTGGTCCCGATAGTCGGGAATCGCTGTCCCCCAATGCTCTATGAAGCCGTCATAAAAGACATCGCCGAGCGCGGTTCGATCACTGCCCGCACGTAGATCCGGAAACAACAGCTTGTAGCCCAGCGCCTTGATCGCTGAACGATATCTCAGAAAGCCAAGCCGACAGGGCTCCGCTACCAATGGAATACGCCGCGTCGATTGCGGATTCTTGATGCGGCGGTGTTCGTTATTCCTGATAAAAATGTGAGGAATGCCATCTTCCTCAAGCACGTCATCAACGTCGAGACCGCAAATTTCTTCGCGGCGCCCGAGCGTCTTCTGCGCCAAAATCGGAACGAAATACAGCGCGTCATGGATCACGACCGATCCCGCGGTCATGCGGTTTTCTTGACTGTCGCAGCCGGTCCACGGCGGCAGCCTGAAGAATGCGGTGTAGTCTTCCGGATCCAAAAAGTTACGCGCGTCGCGAGGCCGCCCGGACGAGTTGGCCCGCAGTTCGGTGACGCCGGAATAGTCAAG
>Ga0302326_10028198_pt1 | contig 11304 bp, 7 predicted proteins | sample Palsa_T0_3_FD_202264 | JGI IMG/M metagenome (GOLD analysis project Ga0302326, IMG submission 202264) | Peat permafrost microbial communities from Stordalen Mire near Abisko, Sweden - Palsa_T0_3 | ecosystem: Environmental > Terrestrial > Soil > Palsa > Peat permafrost | place: Sweden: Abisko...
TCAGCCACGTGCCCGCGCATGTAGTAGGAGCAGACGATCACCGCGTCCGCGCGCTGGGCCATCCAGCGCTCGACGGCGTGGATGTGCGCCTGGGGCTCGTCCTGCACCCAGCCCTGATGGCGCCCGTGCTCGGTCGCGTGAATCGTCGTCGCATAACCCACACCCAGCCGCTCGGCCAGCGCGGCAGAGGCGTTCGCGACGAGCCAGTCGTGGCCGTGGACGAGGTCGTAGTCGTGCCGTTCGGCGAGCGCTGCCCCCGCCGCGAGCATGTCCTCGTTCATGTGCTCGACCCACGCGACGAAGCGATCGAGGTCGCGCGGCCAGCTCGGCTCGCGCACACGGTGGACGTTCACGCCGCCCCGCTGTTCGACGCCACCCGCTGCCTGATCGGCCGCCCCGCGGGTGAGCACGTCCACCGCGACTCCCTGCCGCACGAGCGCCTCGGCGAGCTTGCACACGTGCCGTGCCAGGCCGCCCTCGATCACGGGCGGGTACTCCCAAGAGAGGAGCAGCACGCGATTCTCGCTCATCCCAGCACCCTATCTCCCCCGGCCGCACGCCGTAGGAGCGTGGCATCCGCCGTCCGAGGCCGCGCCATTCCCCGCACCGCATCTCACACGGCGATCAGCCCCAGCTCGTCGAGGCGTCGTGCCGAGCTCGACGCCCACGCCTGCTGCTCGGAGATCCCGATCACGCCGTCTCGCTCCAGCCGCCTCAACGCGTCCTCGAGTGCCTGCTGGCCGCTCTCCGACTCGTCGGCATCCAGCTCGGAGCTCAACTCGCTCGCCAACTGCGCTCGGGACCACATCCGCTCATGGTCGTCGCGCAGCAGCTGCAGGACGATCGCCCGTTCCAGTCCCGCGTCGTAAGCGGCCTGCTGTCCTTTTGATTCTGTATCCATGGGAGCCAATCCCTTCGTGCCGAGCTCCGTCGTCTGAAGTCGCGCCGGACAACCCGTTTCTAGTCGATCTGGACGATACAGACAGCTTGGAACGGTTCGGCGAGGCGGACCGCCGCGACCCCCTCGAGCGATCCGTCCGTCCCATCCCGCAGGATGCCGGCTCTCGAGAACGTGTTTTGACGCTTGCCGACCCGACATCCCTACGCGCATGGCAGCGTCTCGCGCTCGAGCGGCTCGCCGACTGGCGGGACGGCCCGTTCCTGATTTCGGCGGCCCCCGGCGCCGGCAAGACGCGCCCCGCGCTCGAGCTGGCCAAGCGCCTGCTCGCCCAGCGAGCCGCCGGTCGCGTCGCCGTCCTCTGCCCCACGACCCCCCTCACACGCCAATGGGCGAGCGCCGCGGCGGCGCTCGGCCTGCAGCTACAGCCCGACGCGCCGGGACCACGCCCGCCGCGCGACTTCCATGGTGTAGCCGTGACCTACGCACGTGTGGCCGGCGACCCGCGCGGCTGGGCCGGGCAGGTGGCGCGCGACACGCTGGTGATCCTCGACGAGGCCCACCACCTCGGCGAGGACCTCGCCTGGGGCACCGGCTTCCAGCAGGCGTTTGCGGCCGCGCCGCGGCGGCTGTTGCTGTCCGGGACCCCGTTTCGCTCGGACGCCACGCCGATCCCAGGCGTGCGCTACGACGCCGAGCGCCTGGCGATCCCCGATGTCTCCTACACCTACGCCGAGGCGGTGGCCGACGGGATCTGCCGTCCGGTGACGTTCGTGACGTTCGACGGCACGCTCTCCTGGCGCAGCGGCGATGAGGAGATCGAGTCCTCCTTCGAGACGGTGCTCACCGCACGCGAGGCGAGCCGCCGCTACCGCACCGCGATCTCGACCGAGCTGCCCGACGGCCTGCCGCGGATCCTGCGCGAGGCCGACGCGAAGCTGCGCGCGCTGCGCGCCGCGGGCCATCGCGACGCGGGCGCGCTCGCCGTGGCCGCGGACGCGACCCACGCGCGGCGGATCGCGAAGCTGCTCACCGAAGCGACCGGCCGGGCGCCGGTGGTCGTGCTGCACACCGAGACGCGCGCCTCGCAGAAGCTCGCCGCCTTCCGCGACTCGCGCGAGCCCTGGATCGTCGCCGTGAACATGGTCTCCGAGGGCGTCGACATCCCCCGCCTGCGCGTCGGCGTGTACGCGACGGCGGCGAAAACGCCGCTGATCTTCCGCCAGATCGTCGGGCGCTTCGTGCGCACGATCCCCGGCCGGCCACCGGAGCCGAGCTGGCTGTACCTGCCCGCCGAGCCGCTGCTCTGCGCGCACGCGAGCGAGATCGAGCACGAGCTGCGCCGCGCGCTGCGCGACCCCGAGCTCGATGAGGGCCTCGAGGAGCCGCCCGAGCGCCGTGCGAGCGAGCCCTCGCCGCAGGCCGAGTTCGTGCCACTGAGCGCCGAGTTCGCGCCGCAGATGACGCTGTTCGGGCCGGCGCCGACGGCCGCGGCGGTGGCGACTGCGAGCGGCTCCACGCGTTTGCCGGCGCCCGAGCCCGCGCCGCCGGCCGCGTTCGAGCGCCGCGCCGGCCTGCGCGCGGAGCGCAGCCGGCTGGTCGCCGACCTGCACCGCCGCGACGGGCGCAGCCACCGCGAGATCAACGCCTGGCTGAACCGCGCGGTGGGGGTCGACCGCGTCGAGAGCGCCACGATCCCCCAGCTCGAGCGCTCGATCGCGGCGCTCGTGAAGGAGCTGACGCGGCGCCGCTCGCCGGCCGGGCGCTGATCAAGCCGCGTGGCGCGGCGGCGCCGCTCGCCGGCCGGGCGCACAGCGGCGATACTCACCCGCCGGGCGCAGGTCGGCGCGGCCGATCGCCGAGCGCCGGCAGCCATTGGGCGGGCCTTCTGTAGGCCGCCCGATGGCTGCTATCTGTAGTTGCTTCTAGGACCTCACTTCTTCTTGTGAGCCTTGTGCCCCTTCCCCCCGGGGGCGCGCTTGAGCGTGATGCGCTGCACGGACACGCGCGGCAGGCCGCCCTTGTAGAGGGCGCTCGGCAGGATCATGTCGACCCGCACGTAGACGCTCACGCTGTTGTGCTTGCCGGCGAGCTTGTTCAGGGCGGCGCGGTTGAGCTTCAACGCCAGCTTCAGCTTGCCGGCGGGGGCGTTGTCCTTGACCACGTAGCCGAGCGGCTTGATCGCCTCCGTCTTCTCTCGCTTGACGGTCCTGTGCCGGCTCGCGATCAAGACCGAGCCGATGTTGTTGGCGATTTTCTGCATCAGCTCCGTCTTCTGCTGGATGATCTTGGTGAGATCTTCCTCCGCCTTCTGGGTGTCTTGCTGGAGCTTCTGGGCTTCGGCCTGTGCGGCCGGAGTGGAGGCGGTGCTCTTGACGTCGACCGTCTGCTGGTTGAGGGTTTCCAGGCTCGTGCCCAGCGCTTTCACGTCTGCCGCGTTCTGCGCGCCCGTGTTGTCGACCTTGGTCAGGTCGGTCTCGACGAGCTTCAGATCCGCGGCCGACGTCGCATCGAGTCCGGTCAGGGCGGGCAGCGTCAGCGGCAGCGGCGCGGGATCCGGGTTGGCGCCCTGCGCGACGCCTTCGACGGTGGTGCCGTTCGTGGGGATGTTCAGACCCAGTTCGATTTCGTTGGGGTATTCGCCGGGCTTGCCGGGACGCGTTTCCGCGGTGCCTTCTTCGGAGCCCGCGCCGAGGAACTGGGTGTGGCCGGCGCTGCCGGTGTGCCGCGCGTCGCCGCCGTAGGTCGCGGTGATTTCGGGCAGGCCGCTGTTGGCGGTCTCGTAGACGAGCGTGCAGGCGGCGATCGAAGGCGAGGTCGACTCCGGCGCCAGCGAGCAGGTGGCCCCGCTGGTGAAGCCGCCGCTGGTGGTCGTGAACGTGACGGAGCCGGTCGGCGTGATCGGCGTTCCCGAACCGGCGTCCCCCACCGATGCGAGACACGTGTTCTCGGAGGTCGCGAATTCGTAGTTGCACGTCACCATCGTCGCCGAGGGGCGCTTGGCTTTTTCGGCTTCTTCTTTTGCTTTTCTGGCAGTTTCTTCTTCTTTGGCTTTTTTAGCCGCTTCTTCTTCTTTGGCTTTTTTGCCCGGTTCTACCGCCGGCCCTGTCAGTTCAGACCAGAATTCACCGCCGTTGAAGGTCCCGTTGTCGGTGCCGACGTGTCCGCTGCTCAGCACGGACAGGCTGTAAACGTCCTGCGCCGCATAGCCACCCTCGGTCAGTTCTTGCTGGACTTCCGCGCCGCTCTCAGTGCCGGTAAGCGTGAACTGGGTGCCTTCGATTTCGGCGGTGCCCGAGAAGGCGCCCGTGCTCATGTTCATCGTCGTGATGTCCCACGTGCCGTTCTGTCCGTCGAGCGTTGACCCGCTGCGATACCCGGTCGTCCACGTGCCAATCATGTTGTAGGTCGGCACCGCCGCGAAGACCGCGGGAACGAGCACGAGGCTCGCGAGCAATCCGGCCGTCACACCGAGCAATCCCTTGACGCCACAGCGTCCAACAACCGACCGTCGTGCCTTCGTCGGCTGCCCGGTACCCCGCTGACCTCCATGCATGAACCCACCCATCTTCACGACCTCCATTGTTTTTCTTCTTCTCATTTGCTCGCGACGACCACGTCGATCAGCCGCGCTTGCGCGCGCGACCGCCGCTCTTGCCGAGCTTTATCTGGACCGTCTGGCTCCTGATCACGATCCCGCGGCAGCTCACCTGCAGTAGCGCGGGCAGGCGCTTATGGGAATTCAGCAGCTTGCGCCCGGCGCCGTTGAGCTTGACCGTGATCGCGCGCTTCTGGCCGGGGCTGAGCGTGACTTCGATACCGCCGAGCGTGACCACTTTCGGCTTGGCTTTTGTTTTCGCCTTGGCCTTACTGCTGGCCGCGACCGCCGTGCCGGTCGTCACGGCGGACAGGCTCGCGGCGACGGGGCAGCTCGCCGTGCCCGCCGGGCAGCTCACGGTCGTCGTCACAGCACTGGAGGATGCGGTCGCCGTGCTCGTGCTCGGCGAGACGCCCGCGCCGGCGCCGGGCAGGCCGGTGCTCGCCGCGAAGGTCGTGCTGCCCTGGTAGGCGGCGGTGACGGGCGCCGGGGTGCCGGTCGGGATGCCGCCGAACGGCGGGATGTAGTTCACCGCGCAGCTCGCGACGTTCGGCGAGCCCGGCGTCGCGACGAGGCTGCACGCGGGCAGCGATTCGAACGCGCCTTTCGGCGCCGTGAACTTGACCGTCCCCGTCGGCACTTGCGGCGCGCCGCTCGTGGCGGCGTCGCCGACCTGGGCGGTGCAGATGAAGTTCGAGAAGGCGACCCGCAGGTTGCAGAGCACCTGGGTGGCGGACGGGAGCAGTCCCGCCGCCGGGGTCGGGGTCGGCGTAGGAGTCGGGGTCGTGGTCGTGCTTTCGCGCGTCGCGGTCAGCGTGCCGCTCGTGCCGGCGTTGTCCATGTAGTCGCCGCTCCACGTCAGCGTCTGGCCTTCTTCGGAGATCGTCTCCGTGCCTTTCGCTTCGTAGCCTTTTTCGCCCTTCCCGTTGAGTTCGAGCGTGTTGCCGGTGAGGGTGCCGGAGATCGTGCCTTCGCCGGCCGGTGTCGTATTGAGGACCAGCGTGCCGGTCACGACGTTCGAGCCTTCGGCCTGCGTGAGCGTGAACGTCCCGGACTTTGGTTCTCCCGCGCACCCACCGGACGTGCAGTGGTAGACCGCCTGCCAGGTCCCCGTCACGTTGAGCGTCGCCGCCGAGGCAGCTCCGGGGGCGACAGATGTCAGCAACCCCACCGCCAGCACGACGGCGAGCGCACACGTGCCTCTGATCCCAAGCCGGCTCTTTCCGATCCGAACACCCATATGAATCTGCCTCCTCATCGCTTACCTGCAGCCCGTTTCTCGAACTGCCTCTTCATCTCTTGAACTGCAGCCTCAACCCTCATTCCTCGAACCTGGAGTCTCATGCATCATTTCTTGAACTGCAGCCGCAACGTCACGTGAGCGTGCTCGTGTTTGCGCTTGATCTGCGCCAGCAGCTTCTTGCCGGCCCTGTTGAGAGGGATGTGCAGCTTCACCGGACCGGCGTGCTTGACCTTGATGTTCGCCTTCGCGATCGTGGTCTGCTTGCCCTTGCCCTTCTTTGCCTTCCCCTGGGCCTTACTGATCGCTGCACGATACGAAGACGCGCTTGCACCACCCAGCGCGAGCGTTATGCCGGCGGTGCAGCTCGCGGCGTCCGGCGAGACGCTCGCCGCAATGCCGCCGGCGCCGCTGTCGATCTGGGTCTCGACGGTGCCGGGACCGGGTGCCGTGTAGGAAACGGTCACGTCGCCAGTCGTCGCGTCGACGTCGGCCGTCGTGCCGTCATCAGCCGTGCAGGATTCGTCGTTGATCCGCTTCTCTTCGAATTCTTCGGCCTCGATCCCCATCTCCTTCAATTTGAAGGCGCCTTCGCCGGGGCTGAAGTTCGAGTCACCCGAGTAGGCCGCTTTGATCGGCAGTTCCGTCTCGATGATCGACACGCCGGGCGGCGGGGCATACTCGACCACGCAGAACGAGGTGTTGCCCGAGGAGCTGTGCGCGAGCGTGCATGTGTCGCCTCCAAGGAAGCTGCCGAGCGTCGTCGAGAACTTGACCGTCCCCGTCGGGATCTCGACTGGGCTGGCGCCCGTGGCGTCGCCGACCTGGGCGGTGCAGGTGGACGGTTTCGAGCCGTCGACGTTGATCGTGCACGTGACTTCGACGGCTGATTTACGCTTGCCGGCGGCTTCTTTTTCCTTCCTTTCTTTCGCTTCTTTTGCTTCAGTGGCTTCTTTCGCTTCCTTCGCTTTGGTTGCCGCTTCTTCGGCTTCCAGGGCGGGGGTCTCGGGGGTGTAGGTGATCGTGACTTCGAACGAGCCTTCGTTGTCGCCGTAGTAGCCCGCGCAGTCGTTGTAGACGACGTACAGCTCACCCGGTCCCGTCACGGTCTTGCCGGCGCCGATGAAGAAGGGGGCGCCTTCGGCGCCGATCTTCCCCGCGACCGACCCGTAGGGGACTTCCGGGCCGGCCGGCCCCGGTTCGAGCGCGCCGAGTTCGCGGTTGGCGCAGGTGGTCCCCGCGCCGGCCGGTCCACCGGGGCAATCCGAGGAGCCTCCCGTGTGGCAGGTGCCGTCGCCCGTGACCGTGATGCTCGCCGACGTCCCGTTCGCGAGCTTCGCGCCGGTGTCGATAAATTCTTCGCTCGTCGCGCTGAGCGTGACCGTCGTGGTCGTGGTCGCCGCCGCGGCGCTCGCCGGGCCGATTCCCAGAGCCGCTGCGGCGCACACGACCATCGTCGCCGTCAGCGCACGCAAGGTCGGCCCTCCGCCAAGACCAGTCCCAATCCCAATCCGCCTCATCCGTGCCCTCGATCTCTTTGTTTGTTTCGCCGCGAGCGCCATCGGTCTCACGAGCTCCATCCTTGTTTGATCCGCCCCGATCGGGGCCGGAAACGCTACCCGTGTTTGCCGGTGTTTTGAAAAAAGTGAGCCCAGCGCGAGCCCCGGAACATGAGCAGAAGCAAGCATCGCGCGAAAAACCCCCGCAAAACTACCATATCCGTCCAGGCCGGAAACGGTCGGTAAATCTACGTACTGGAGACGTAGAACCGGCGCCCCGCAACCGCCGACCGGCTAGCGTGAGAATGATCGCCAAGTCCCTCGACAAGCGCGCGCTGGCGATCGTCGGCGAGGTGATCGGGCTGCTCGATCTCGAGGAGCTCTGCGGCGGCATGCTGCGGGCGCTGCGCGAGGCGGTGCCGGCGGAGTGGTGCGCGCTGAACGAACTCCCGGCCGATCTCCCGCACACGATCTCCCTGGCCGAGCCGGAGGTGCCCCGAGAGCTGCACGTGGTCTTCGCCAGGTACGCCCTGCAGAACCCCCTTGTCGAGTACTACCTGCGGACCAAAGACGGCCGCGCGATGCGCTTCTCGGATCTCCTCACCCGCCGCGAGCTACACCGGCTCGAGCTCTACCGCGAGGTCTACGTGCCGCTCGGGGTCGAGTACCAGATCGCCTTCACCCTCCCCTCCGCCTCACGTCAGGTACTCGGGATCGCCCTCAGCCGCGGCCGGCGCGACTTCACCGCGACCGAGCGCGATCTGCTCAACCTCGTCCGCCCCTACCTGATCCAGGCCTACCGCAACGCGCTCGCCCACACCGCCCTCGCGCGCGGCGCCGGGCGGCAGATCGTGCTCGACGACCTCACCGCGCTGGGGCTGACGACGCGCCAGGCCGAGGTGCTGCGGCTGGTCGCGATGGGACGCTCGGACCAAGATGCCGCCGCTGCGCTCGGGATCGGCGCACGCACCGCCCAGAAGCACCTCGAGCACTGCTACCGCACGCTCGAGGTCAACGACCGCTCGCAGGCCGCCCGCCTAGCGTGGGAGGCGACGGGCGAGGGCGCTGCGGGAGCATTCGCGACGGAGATCGGCGTGCTCAACTCCGAGGAGTCCAGGCGCTTGGATCGTGAAGAGGAACTGAATCTCGAAGAGCGCCGTCACCACTGACGTGACTGCGTCATCGGCACCCACTGTGCTCGAAGCTTCCCCCGGATCTCGGCTACGCCTCGACCGGGTCCGATCCGGCCACCCCGGGCCGGTCCGGCTCGGCGGCGGTGTCCGTCTCCCCCTCCTGCACCCCCGCGCGCAGCCCGATCAAGCCGGCGATCGCCGCCGCGGCCATGATCCCCGCCATCACGTACAGCACCGACTGGGTCGCGTGGGCGAAGTCGAGGCGGATGAAGTGAGGAATCGAGGCGGTGCTGCCGCTCGCGCCGCCGCGGGACTGGGCGATCGAGGACGCTTCGCGGTGGGCACGGGCGGCGGGCTCGCCGAGCGCGATCAGCGACTTGGTGACGTGCGAGCGCAGCTGCGAGACGAGGATCGAGCCGAGGATCGCGAGACCGAGGCTGGCGGCATAGTTGCGGACCGTCTGTGTGATGCCCGACGCCTCGCCGTAGGAGAGCCGCGAGGCGCGGTTGACCGCGTCGGTCGAGGCCGGGCCCAGCATCATCCCCATGCCCGCGCCGGCGATGATGATGTACCACTCCTGGGTGTTGAAGTCGAGGCCGATGACCTTGCCGGCCCACAGGTAGAAGCCGACGGCTGAGATCGCGCAGCCGAGCACGACGGGGCGCTTGGCGCCAATCCGGTCGAGCATCCGCCCGCCGACCTGCGCGGCGATCACGAAGCCGATGAAGAAGTACAGGATGTAGACGCCGGCGTTCGAGGGGGTCTTGCCGAGCGCGATCTGGGCGTACTCCGAGGCGAAGAAGAACACCGGGATGAACACGAGCATCGCGATCCCGAGCACGATGTTCTCGACCAGGAACGGTCTGATCTTGAAGATCCGCACTTCGATCAGCGGCGACTCGGTGCGCAGCTGCACGGAGTAGAACACCACCAGCAGCGCCGCGCCGACGACGATGCAGGCCCATGTGGCGGGGTCGCTCCAGCCCCAGATCGAGGACTGCTGGAAGCCGAACACGCTCAGCGCCACGCCGCCGGCGATCAGCACGAGGCCTTTGTAGTCCATCCGCGCAGGGCGGTGCAGCGTCGACGGTTTCGAGATCACGATCAGGATCAGCGCGATCGCGGCGACGGGGAGGTTGACCCAGAAGATCGCCCGCCATGTCCACTGCGTCAGGTAGCCGCCGAGGATCGGGCCGACCGCGGTGAGGCCACCGGCGATGCCGAAGAAGATCGCGAGCGCCTTGCCCCTTTCGCGCAGCTCAAACGTCTGCACGACGATCGCGAGCGCGGCCGGGAACATGATCGCGCCGCCCGCGCCCTGGATCACGCGGAAGGTCACGATCCAGGCCTCGGCGACGCCGCCCTTCGGGGTCAGCCCGCACATCGCCGACGCGCCCGCGAACAGGATCACGCCGAGCGTCACCATCTTGCGGTGCCCGGCCGTGTCGGCGAGGCGGCCGCCGAACGCGAACAGCGCGGCGAGCGACAGCAGGTAGGCGTTGATCGCCCACTGCGTGCCGGTGCTCGTGAGGTGGAGCTGCTTCTGGATTTCGGGCGCGGCGATCGAGACGATCGTCTGGTCGATGAACGTCATCGCGACCGCGAAGATCATCGCGGCGAGGATCAGGTTCCTGGGTTGCCTGCCCGTATCCCCCATCGTGTGGACAGCCTAATGGACAGGTCAGATCGGCTCGTCGAGCATCGCGGCGAAGCGAAGTCCAGCGCTGGGAGCGGGATCAGGACAGTGGCCAACTATCTCGCCTTCGGCGGCTGGGTCCGATCGATGCGGGCGCCCCGTCGAGCGAGATCGTCGACAGGCCTCGTGACCCGCTCGAGCAGGCGCACCGTCAGCGGAGCCGGTACGGGGCGCCAGAACCGGGCCGCCTCGCTCGGAGAGACGTAGCTCGGGGCTCCTTCGCGCACCAGATCCACGAGTGCGGGCTCGCCGAGATCCTCGGCGGACCATTCGTAGAGCAGCTGCAGGCGGGGCAGGATCACGCCGTAGTCGAGCAGGCGCCCGAGGTTGTTCTCCTCGCTCATATAGGTACGCAGATCGTCGATCACCGGGTAGCGCGCCGGCAGAATCCGGGACAGCGACAGGAACGCGCCGGCCATGCCCAGGCGCGGGTCTCCCAGCAGCCCGCCGAGCGGCGCGACGCGCCCGAGCGACAGTCGCGGGGCCGCGACGAGGGCGTGCGCGTAGAGCACCCGCAGGAGGACCACGTTCATAAAGAAGCGCTCCACCGCCCCCTCCCGTTCGGCGAGCTCGCGATGGTCGAGATAGGCCGCGACGATGCTCGCGTTGTGCGCCCGGTACCACCCGCGCGCGCTTGGATCGGCGAGGAACCCGGTCCACAGCTCGACCGTCGCCGAGGACGGCGCCCCGCCCAGCCCAGCCCTGCGCGCGACCATCTCGCAACCGTCGCGCAGCAGGCGCTCGTTGACGGCCCGCCACCAACGACTACCGGGCACCTCGGCGTCGAGTGGCTCCAGAACTCCGCGGCCGACCTGCCAGCGCATGAACGACAGCGCCGCGCGGCGGAACCGTGCGTGCCGGTGGGACCCAGCGACCGGCCCGTCGTAGATGCGAGCGCACAGCGCAAACCGCGCGTGGGGATCGTCGCGAACCTCCTCGACGAGGGCTGCCGCGCGGGCTGCTGCGATTGGAGCGGAGGACATGCCGCCAAGTATCTTCCAGCAGATCTGCCCACCAAACCGGCGAGGAGCAACATGAGGGGAAAACAGGTTGAGATCAGGACCGAGGACGGCCTCGCCGACGGATACCTGGCGCGGCCCACGGACGACGATGGGCGCCGGGGAGGGGTGCTGCTGCTCGTCGATGCGTTCGGGCTGCGCCCTCAGATCGAGCGGATGGCCGACCGGATCGCGGAGCGCGGCTTCGTCGTGCTCGCCCCCAACGTCTTCTACCGGCGCGG
>Ga0302326_10028199_pt1 | contig 11304 bp, 10 predicted proteins | sample Palsa_T0_3_FD_202264 | JGI IMG/M metagenome (GOLD analysis project Ga0302326, IMG submission 202264) | Peat permafrost microbial communities from Stordalen Mire near Abisko, Sweden - Palsa_T0_3 | ecosystem: Environmental > Terrestrial > Soil > Palsa > Peat permafrost | place: Sweden: Abisko...
TTCAATCCTGGTCGAGGAGTCCTGATATGTCTTACCTAGTTACTGGCGCCGCTGGTTTTATCGGTTTCCACACCTGTATACAACTGCTCGACAGAGGAGAGTCTGTCGTCGGCATCGACAATCTAAACGACTACTATGATCCATCCCTTAAAGAGGCGCGCCTCGAGCTTCTGTCAAACACGCCCGGGTTTACCTTCCATCGTCTTGATATTGCTGACCGAAGCGGAATCTCGGCTCTGGGAGCTGGCCACAGGGATATCACGCATATCATCCACCTCGCGGCCCAAGCGGGGGTTCGCTATTCCCTGATTAATCCCCATGCATATGCACATTCGAATATCGACGGCCACCTTGTCATGCTGGAACTCGCCCGAAGCATGAAGCGCTGTGAGCATTTCGTCTACGCGAGTTCATCCTCGGTGTATGGAGCCAACAAGAAGCTGCCATTCTCTATTGAGGATCGCGTCGATAACCCGGTTTCGCTCTACGCGGCCACGAAGAAGGCCTGCGAGCTGATGGCACATTCCTACAGCCACTTGTATTCGATTCGGACTACGGGGCTACGCTTCTTCACGGTCTACGGCCCGTGGGGAAGGCCGGACATGTCAGCCTTTCTCTTTGTCAAAGCTATCCTGGAAGGCAAACCGATCCGGGTATTCAACAACGGAGACATGAGACGGGACTTCACCTACGTCGACGACATCGTCAGGGGTGTCATCGCGGTGACCGACATGCCATCCAGCTCGGCCGGTGTCCCGCCATACCGTCTGTACAACATCGGGAATCACCGGTCTGAACCGATCATGCGATTTATATCGGTCATTGAAAATAGTCTCGGCCGAAGAGCAGAGATTATCTTCGAGCCGATGCAGGCGGGAGACGTCAAAGAGACCTTCGCGGATATCGGTCCGATCCGTAATGATGTGGGTTACGAGCCAACCACGAACATCGACGAGGGCGTACCACGGTTCGTTGAGTGGTACCGTAAATTCTACCGAGTGGGCGATCGCGATAGAGTCTTAACGCCCGGGTCTGGCGGAATGGCAGTGTCAATTGCTGGCGGGTAGGTGCACAAAAGTCACATGATAGAGGTGCCGAGTTTGTCGAAGGCGCCATTACCAACTCCACACGTCAAGCTTTTGCTGCTCGTCTCCTATCAATACGACAATGAGGTGAAAGGCCATCGCGACTCATCCTAACCGAGATACAAAACTTCCCGCTATACAGGTGCTGCGGGGTGTAGCGGCGAGCCTTGTCGTGTTTCATCACTACTCACTGGTGCTCAAAGACTACAGTCATGCGAGTTCGTGGATCATTAATTCTGGCTTGGGCAAGGTCGGCGCGTGCGGCGTCGATATCTTCTTCGCAATATCCGGTTTCATCATGGTTTATACAACGCAGAGGAAGGCCGGTGTAAGCGACGCCTTTGTTTTTGTTAAGAAGCGCGCGTTGCGAATTTATCCTCTATATTGGGTCTGGTCGACGGCACTTCTGGCCCTTTGGGTGGGCGGCATCGCGCTAACCTCCCATCACTATCCTACCGGTTTCCTTGTCGATTCCTTCTTGCTCATTCCATCCTTTAACGGCCACAGCTATCATCCATTTCTTGACCAGGGATGGACGCTCTCCTTTGAGATGTTGTTCTATGGGGTATTTGCATCGGCCATTCTGCTTAGGCCTAAGAACAGTAGACTGGCTTTTCTCGTAGCAGCCTTCGCAATGCTGTCTTGCCTCAGCATTCTTCTTCCCTCGAATAGTGGGATTAGATATTTGGTCTCGGACCACATTATCATCGAGTTTCTCTATGGCGTGCTGGCAGCCGAGGTCCTTCTTCGGTTGCCGGCCGTTCGTGCCGCCTCGTGGATGCGCTCGCTTCCGTTCGCTCTGATGATTATCGGCGTCGTCGCTCTTCTAGAGACCGTCAAGCTGAACGTATCAGATTCGATGCGGTTTGTGATGTACGGCCTGCCCGCGCTGTTGATTGTTTTTGGGGCCGCTATGCGTGGGTCGGTGCCGTGCCATCCGCTCCTGGTCTACTTTGGGGATGCATCGTACTCGATCTACCTCACTCACGGGTTCTTCTCTATGGCGTACGGCATGGCACTCAAGCATTTCTCCCTTCTCACGCGACTGCCCGCTGATACAACGATAATCGCTGCCGGGATCATTACAATCTGCCTCTCATCCCTCAGCCATTTGGCGATAGAGCGTCCCTTGACACGGTTGGCTTCCGACAGGAAGAGCCCACCGACACCAGAGAATCAACCAACCGGCAGCATGAGTGGTCTTTCGTCGCTTTGCGAGGTGTCCCGGACCTCTATTGTCAGCCGCTAGGAGCGAGTATGGTACAAGAGCCGAGCTTTCAGAAGAACAATTTGGACTGTCTGCGCGTGTTACTGGCGTTAACCGTCGTGTTCTTCCACATCGGCGTGCTTGCGCAAACAGCCGCATATCACCCGCTCGCCATATACGCGCGGGGCGCCATTGCTGTGAAAGCGTTCTTTGTGATTAGCGGCATGCTGATATATCGCAGCTACGCGACATCGTCGTCCCTGACTTCGTATTGTAAAAAGCGCGCCAGGCGGATTTATCCGGCCTACGCTGTCGTAGTAGGGCTTGTTCCTTTTATACTATTACCATTGAGCACGCTGCCAGCGTCTCTCTACTTCAGGAGTGGATTCTGGAAATATCTCTGCGCAAATCTAGTCTTTCTGAATCACGCGGCGCCCTCACTGCCAGGAGTATTCACGGTGAATCCCACTCCGGGTGTAAATGGCGCCCTCTGGACGCTTAAGGTCGAGGTGCTCTTCTATCTAATTGTTCCGGGGATCAGTTATCTTTGCGGTCGCTTGGGTACAAAACCAGTGTTAGGAGCGATCGCCGTATTCTCGCTAGCCTGGAAGTACTGGTTTGTATACCTAGGACACCTGCACGGTTCGCCGGGAATGTACGCCGATATCGAAAAGCAATTGCCGGGTCAGCTGATATATTTCGTTGCCGGTATCCTGCTGTATCTTTACTTCGAGTGGTTAGCGCGTCATTATCTCGCCATCTTGTGCGTTTCGCTGTGCCTGCTTGTCGTCGATTCTTTCTTCTGCAGGGGCATGCTCGACGTCCTATGGATCTCCGGGATGGTCTTCCTCTTCGGGTTCTGGAGATACCTAGGCAATTTCTCCAAGTACGGCGATCTATCCTACGGCATTTATATAGTTCACTACCCGATAGTGCAGGCGTTGATTTCCCTGGGTTTGGCAAAGCAAAGTCCTGCAGTCTTTGTCCTGCTTGTCTTGACCTCCGTCGGCATCGCCGCGTTCCTTCTGTGGCACGTGGTCGAGAAAAGGTTTCTGACTAGGAGTTCCCACTACCGGGAGGAATCAACCAACTTGGGCCGGGGAGCAGTCGCCTACGTTCTAGGTGAACCGGGTTAAGAAGTGAGTGCGGCGGGATTGTGCTATCTCGTCTGGAGCGGCCTCATTCTGGGAGGCCGCTCCAGCCAGGATGTTGCCCCTGCGAATGGCTACGCGTCCGGTTGGGCAACCCTATCTAACAACTGGCGGGGCGCTCTGTCTTCCTCGCGGGTCATCCCTAGCCAATTCCTCACCTGCGCGGTTGCGTTGTGCCGCCCGACCTTGTAGCCAATATATTTCAGGCCGGTCCGAATGACCGCTTCCGGTATAAGGGCCGGCGCCTGCTTGGCCAGGAGCCGAATCTCTGAAGCAACGAAGCCGAAGCCGGTGCTCGAGGTTCCTCCGAAATGCCTCAAAAGCCAGGATTCCCTCCGATGTAGTTCCCCGATAGCGACGTAGCGCTTCATCTCCTCTATGCAGCCATGACGGTGGGAGTGGAACACCTCCGCTTCTGCGACGTAAGCGACCCTCCAACCGAGATTCAGGAGGTGGGCTGCTACGACGGTGTCTTCACCGAAGTTGACTTCTCGGGGAAAGCCTCCTACCGCTTCCAGGGCAGTTCGCCGGTAGGCTCCAAAAGAATTGGAGAAAAATATCGACTTCAATCCGAGTAAAGGCACGCTATCAATCGAGCGCAGGCTCGAGACTGGAGGATAATTAAAGAGTCTGGCATGGGCCTCGATTGGATTAGCCTCTTCGCGGGGCAGCTGCCGCCCAAAAGCCGCGCCGACCTGCGGATTCTCGAAGACTTGCAGCAACAGCGCTAACGCATGTGGATCAGCCAAGATCGCGTCTTGCGTGAGATACACGAGTACGTCGGCTTCAGCAGCCAATTCAGCGGCATACTGCCGTGTCGCGCCGTGGCGAAACTCTTTCCGTGGGATCTGAACCACACGGAATCCACTGCGCCTGGCCAACTCAACGGAGTTGTCATCAGAGGTCGAGTCGATCACGATAACCTCGGTGGGCTTAACGGTCTGCGATTCTAAGGCCCTGGTAAACGCGTTCCAGGTTTCGGACGCGTTTAGCGTGGGAATACACACGATAAAGTTCACAGCGATCGAGACTCCTTTGAGGAATGCTATGAAATAAAGCTAGGCCGGGTTGGCGAGACCGCGGCCACCGAAGACACCGCGATACATGCGGACTGTTCCAGCGGCAGTCTTTTGCCACGTGAACAGCGATGCCTGCCGGATGGAAGCTTCTCGAAGCTGCTGTCGAAGAGCGACATCGGTCAGGAGCTGTTCGAGGGCGTGGGAGATTTCTTCAGTACTTGTAGGTTCCACCATCAGGGCGGCGCCACCAGCTACCTCGGGAAGAGAAGATGTATTGCTCGTAATGGTTGGGACACCGCAGGCAAGAGCCTCCAGCACGGGCAGACCGAATCCCTCGTAGAACGAAGGATAGATAAATAGCTCCGCGGCACAAAGCACGAAGCGCTTGTCATCCTCCGCGACGAAACCTGGAAAGAGCACTCGCGACTCCAGGTTTAGCGTCTTGATCCGTGCGAAGATCTCTTCATACATCCACCCCTTCATCCCTGCCAGGACGAGTACAACATCAGGCTGACATTCAGCCACGCGGGAAAAAGCCTCGACCAGGCGCGCCAGATTTTTCCTTGGTTCAATCATGCCGATGTATAGGACAAACCGCGGAGGCAAGCTATATTTGGCTCGGACCTGTTGGATCTTGTCCGCGTTTCCGCTGCAAGGGCCTAATGCTTCGGTCTTGCCATGATAGACGACCGCGGTGAAGCCCTTGGGCCGCCCGAATCTCTGCAAGAAATCGTTCAGAGCGGATTGCGACACGAATATCAGACCGTCGGCGGCCCGAGATGCCGCCCGAATAAAAAAACGGTGATAAAACCTCTTAACAGCAAGATGCACTTCCGGCATGGAATACGAGGTCATGTCGTGAATCGTGACGACTTTCTTTGACCTAAGGCTGAAGAGCGGAAACGAGTAGTGCAAAGAATGGATCAGGTCAATGCGATGTTTCCAGAGCAGGAAGGGCAGAACGGTCTGCTCATAAATCATTCGGATCGGCCGAGCCCTGAGGAACCGGGACGGAACCCACAACATGGTAACGTTTGGCCGGTCCCTGTAGTCGAAATCCGGGTCGTCATCTTGCGCTAAAACAATAAAGTTCAGTTCCTTGTGAGCCAGAAGGGATTCGAGCAGGTTCTTCGCATATACGCCGACCCCCGCCTTCCTTTTGGTGATGCTGATGGCGTCGAACAGTATTCTCATCTTGTTATCAGCCCCGAGTACACCAACTGTTAAGCGCTGTATGGCCGTCGGCCATAGTACACACATCGGAACACACGAGGGTGCTCGCGCAAGGTTCGAAGAACCGCTGAACGCTCGGACTATAAAAGCGTTGCGGGTGACCTCTCGAAGTAAAACATGGCCCCGCGGTGACCACTATGGTCCGAGAACTCAACGTGCACATTCGAACAATGCGAATCCATCAGAATTTCGAAGATTCGGTTTAAGGAGTAGCTGTTCATCTGCATCATCGGGCTGGAGAATGCTCGGCCCTTGGCCAAGTTCAGGAGGCCATGTAAGGGACCCACACGCTGCCGCCACGCCCGGAGCCCACGTCGGAATGCCGATCTGCGATCGGAAAAGGTGAGGTGAATGGCGCCTATGCCACCTTCGGCGAGCAGTGTGATCAGCTTTCGCAGAATGGCTTCTCCGCGATCTACTGGGATGTGCTGGAAAACGATGAAGGAATGAACCAAGTCAAAGCTCTGGGACTTGAGAGAGTCGAGTTGGTCGACATGCAGCAGTTGAGTAGAGGGGACTGAAAATTTCCTACAGTTCTCTTTTGCTTCGGCAAGCATGCCCGGGGAGACGTCAACGCCGACCACAGTCTCTGAGCGACGGGCGAGCGGAACTAGGAGCCTGCCGACTCCGCAGCCGTAATCGAGGGCACGAGTTGGCTGGAAGCCCGGCCTCATGCGGGTTCGAATGACATTGCAGACATGTTCGACGTGGCTCTCGCCACTAGCGAAGAAATCCTGAAGCGAATTATCGGTCAGATTTTCAGCCAGATACTTTGCATGGGAGATGACGCCGAAATATGGGTTGCTGTCTCCCCACTCCCGCCAATCTAGATCTGTATTATTTGCAGCAAGCATGAGTAACCTCCTTAGTTCAACGGTCTCCAGTGGTAACACTAATTCTCGGAATAACACGACGCTAACTGTCTTTAGATTGTTCTTCAATCACACGAAAGTAATAGATGAACCTTGGTGGGTCGCCCCCGTCCACTACGGATTAATAGAATTGTAGATGCTGGTATGAGATATGCCAGTAATATGAGCTTCTTTTCTCGGGAATACATACCGGAGGACGCACTTAGCAGGCTTAGACTACATGTGACGGTATATAGTCAGCTCTTGATCGTCGGAGATTGTGCATGAGGTGATTAGTAATTCACTTTGCATACTATCTAATTACTTTCACTGTGATATATGCCTCTCAGATCTTTTGTTTCACAGATCTCTTCAGGTTGTGGTCTTGTTCGTATCGTCACTACGTACTCGTGATTTAGAAATGCCGGTGGCTACTCCTGCTCTGAATTGCCGCGAGGCTAAAGCTTCCGATATGTCTATGGCAGCGCGGATACGGCGACGACTAACCGAATGGTAGCTAATGCAGCGAAACGTTATCCCGCCCTACCGCAGGACAGGTGGCCGAGGTTCTGCCCAGCATAACGTTCTCCCCCATTTCGCAGTGGGTCCGACCGCGCGCCTCAGCCAGGCGTTTTGCCATTTGCAAAGCACCAAGTGCTGAGGCTTGTTCGCCGGGCGCCGGGTGGAAATGCCGTATGCCACACACCACCGGACTGCACTACCTGCTAGCTCGTCCGGCCCTGTTTTTTCTGCAGCGTACTCCTACCTGCAGGGCTGCTGGCGACAGACCAAGACCGGTAATAACAGGTTCGGAGACATCTCCAGCTGAACTGCCCAAGCGGAGATCTGCGCCGGCCCAACCCGGCACCAGCTGATTCCGGCATCCACCCACAACGCCCAGCTCCGTGACGATATATCATCAGATTTGACTCTTCTTGTCCACCCGCCTTGACCGGGCCCGGGAGCGACGATACTCTCGTTCTACTGCAGTTACAGATAGCACTGAGTCTGTCGCTGATCTTTATTTGGGCCCCTTGCCAATGCTTCGGTTCGCTTTTGAAGACGCCGGTTCTGCCTCAAAAAAGATGCACCTTGCTGTGCGCGGGCTGTCCCCGGCACACCGCCCATCTAGCATCTCGACAGTCACACACTTCGACATTCCATTGCACCATGTTGTTTACCCCGCCCCGCTAGGGCCGAGAGGAATCGAGCATTTCCTTCGACCGGGCTACGTGCCCCGGGAGGATTTGTTACTGCGGCACGGGGAACATCCAGAGATAAACGATCCACGAACGCGATAACCCCCCATGCGCTTGTAGCATCGGAATATATGCAACTCTGGTGTTTTTACGAAACAAGCGGGACATGACGGTGTCCACTGCCCCGGGGGAGATGGTCAGTTTTATTCAGGTCTTGCACCGCGGTTCGCTGCAGTGCAAGGCACGCGGTGGGATACATTGTGGAAAGGGCCGCTTCGACCGGGCTTTTTCCCTCTCGCAGACGAGGAAAGCAGCCGGTGGCTGGCGCACTCTGGAACGATTAGAGGCTACGCACATGATGGAACCGATGTCTGACGAAAGTTCCTCCGAACCGCCCGCGGCACTGCGCTCGGCGGCGTTATTGCCTCTCGAGCTCAGCAAGGCAGTGCTCGCTGTCCCCGATATACGCCAGATCCCGTCCACGATCGCGGGCATCCTGCAACAGGTGATACCCCACGACTACGCAGCGATTGCGCTCCGTGATGAAGGCAGACCCGACCAATTTCGGGTCCGAAAACTGACCCCGGGGTTGGAGTCGGGAAGCATTCACGACGGCGTCGTTCCGTTCGAGCATACTCCCGCGGGCTGGGTTTTTACCCACCACGAACCACTGCAGATGAGCAAACTCGACCCCGAGGAGTTTAGCCGATCCACCCGCCAGGGTCACACGGGCATCAGATCCGGTTGCTGGATCCCCCTGAGGCTCCGGGATCATGTCATCGGCACGCTCTTTATAGGATGCAGACGAGACATTTCCTTCGAGCCACGAGTGATCGATGCCCTCTTGGAGCTATCCGGCCAAATCGCCGGCGCCATCGAGATCGACGAAAGCTTCCGCCGCCTTCTGCATGTCAGCGACAAGCTGAAGGAGGAAAAGCGCTATCTCGAAGAAGAACTCCGCAACGAAAAGAGATTTGAAAAAGTCATCGGCCGCAGCGAAAGCCTCAGAAGTGCATTGGAGCAAGTAGAGTCGGTCGCGCCTACCGACCAAATTGTGTTGATCTCGGGCGAAACCGGAAACGGTAAAGAACTGATCGCCCGGTTGACCCATCAGTTGAGCCGCCGCAGCGACCGGATATTCGTCAAATTGAATTGCTCTGCGATCAACTCCAGCCACCTGGAGAGGAAGTTCTTTGGCTTCGAGAAGGGGAGCTTTGAAGGGGCGATTTCTCGCCGGCTCGGACGCCTCGAACTGGCGCACATGGGCACCCTGTTCCTGAAAGAGATTGGAGATCTGCCGCTCGGCTTCCAAGAAAGGCTTTTTCGTGCGTTACAGGAGAAGCAAGTCGCCCGGATCGGCGGAGACCGGCCCGTCCCGGTGGATGTCCGTCTGATTGCCGCCACTAGCCGGGACCTCGCCAAGATGGTCAAAGCAGGGGAGTTCCACAGCGATCTGTATCATTACCTGAACGCCTGCCACGTCACCCTATTGCCGTTGCGGTCCAGGCCCGAAGATATCCCCCTGCTCGCCAATCATTTTCTCAAGATGTACGCCAAGCAGATGAATAAGTGGATTGATTCCATCCCGCGAGACACGATGACGGTTCTCTCCGGTTGGAAGTGGCCGGGCAATGCTCGAGAGCTCAAGAACTTTATCGAACGATCCGTCATCCTGACGGAAGGGTCCACCCTGCGCGCCCCCCTCGTCGAACTGGAAGCTACGCAAGAACCCAACTTTCATGCAGCCGAGCGGCGGCATATTCTCCGCGTCCTGCGCGAGACGAATGGAGTTATCGGAGGCCCGGGAGGCGCGGCAGAAAAGTTGGGCTTAAAACGGACGACGCTGAACTCCAAGCTTAAGAAGCTGGGCATAGAGAAGCGAGCTTATCGCTAGTCTGTGTCTGTACGGCTCAGTACATGTTCGGGATACTTTTGACTTATAACCCGGCGGAGGCACCTACCGGGTCTTTACCGACTGCTGGGTGAGGCCCAGGTCAGTTAGTGGAAAAAAGAGGGCGGCGACTCGCGATCTGTGAGCGTCGCCCTCCGGCGGAACGGTTCGCTTCGATGTGTAGACTGTAAAAGGTTGGTCACGCGAAGACCAGCGACTAACCTCCCTTGTCCCACACAGAAGTTCCGCATTGTGGTTACCAGCCAATACAAAGTCCCGCGGCTAGAGCCCGCTTCGACGTGCCCGGTTTCTGACACCGGAGGGATACGGCTTGTCGCGATGAGATCTCCGGCATATCCATTAAGCCAACTTATGCCTCGTGGCGACATATCGTCTCTCATGACTAGTGAGGCAGCGTTTGCGCTTTACGACAGATGACACTTTGGTAATCTACCGCAACCCGGGACAAAGGGCTAAAGTACCGCGCGCCCGCGGACGGGTTGCTCCCTTTGAGCCGTAAGTTTCCCGTTTCATCCTTGAATGGTAAGCACCGGGCAGGGGCTGCCACTGATAACCTCAAACGTTAGACCTGTAGTGGAATCATTGCGGCGCAGCGCTCTGCGGGTTCCTAACACGATAAGGCTGGCTTTTACACGCTGGGCGACCGACAGAATTCCGTCGGCTGCATACTTGTAATCAAGAACACACTCCGGATCGGCCCACTCCGGTGGAACCTCGGGAACTAAGGCCTGCAGAGCGCCGATGAATCTATTGTTTAAGTCTTCCTCAGCGAGGTCACATTCGCCGTCGGAGTCCGGAAGCACCTGGCATACATAAACTTGAGCGCCGAGGTTCTGCACAAACGACAAGGCAGATACGCATGCCTTTGCCGCCTCAGGAGAATAATCCGTGGCGCAAACGATGCTCTGGAAACGTAGGGGCTGTTCCGGCCTTGGCACGCTGGGCCCAATAGTAAGAACCGGAATGCCAGCTTCATGAAGGAACTCTTGCGCGGTCGATCCAAGCACCATCCGAGAAAGGTCTTCAGGACCGCGGGTGCCGATCACGAGTAGATCGGAATCCGGTTCGTTCTCATGGGGCTTCGTCGCCGGAAGAGTCTTCTCCCGGTCACCAGTGAAATCCTGGAGGCACTTTTCTTCGAACACGCGGTAGATTTTGACTGGCAGGTGCGCATCGGGGACTCCCGAGGTCGCGCCAAGATCGACAACATGCAGTAAAAGCAATTCCGACTGATAGCGATAGGCAAGAGCTTGCATATAGAGCTTCATGATGTCGGTGTCGAGTGGGAGGACTGAGGCAAGGGGAATTGTTTCCACTCGCACTGCCACCTGATTGACAAAATCGTTCATACTCCCCCTTGTCCCGCACTCGCCGCCTGCAGCTTGAGTGGCATTCGCCACAATAATCCGAGGCCGTAAAGAAGCATTCCTGTCAATGAGCAGAGTTGAAGGCGATCGACCTTTATGGGACGTTGATCGTTTTATAAGAAGCTTTGACCGTTACCATTAGTTGCCAGGAGTCTATCACGATTCCAATCTAGGCGCGAGCGAGAGATAACAGATGGTACGGCCATCTTAAGCCTGTCTAACAAATTGCTTAGTGACGCCCTCAGTATCTGATCGCTTGATCCGTGTGCCCGTAAAACTA
>Ga0302326_10028201_pt1 | contig 11304 bp, 12 predicted proteins | sample Palsa_T0_3_FD_202264 | JGI IMG/M metagenome (GOLD analysis project Ga0302326, IMG submission 202264) | Peat permafrost microbial communities from Stordalen Mire near Abisko, Sweden - Palsa_T0_3 | ecosystem: Environmental > Terrestrial > Soil > Palsa > Peat permafrost | place: Sweden: Abisko...
CTTTGGCAGTGGTGCGGACGCTTCGGGCACTCGCTGCGACGGGAGCGTTGCTGGAAGCTCGCGGCATTCTTATGGGGCGCCCCTACGGCGACGAAACAAAATTTGAAGAATACGACGCGGCACTCTTACAAGTGATCGGCGAGTTGAGGCTGGACTCGCTTCCATTAGTGACTCAAATGGATTTTGGGCATACCGATCCGAAATTCGTTGTCCCTTACGGAATTGAGGTAGAAATTGACTGTGACAGACAGCAGATACGGCTTCTTGAGTCCGCAACGACCTGATTGCGTAATCCGGAGCAAGGTCAGGATTAACGCAGCCTGCACTGATCATGAAGCTATCCGGCCCGCTTGCCGCTCGCTCGCCGGGGCTTCGGCTTGCTTTTATCTTCGAGATTGAGCGCCACCGCGGCGCGGATGAGATCCTTCAAGGCCGCCTCATTCACCTTGTCGCCTTCGTGGATGTCGATAGCGCGCCTGACATTCCCGTCGAGGCTGGAGTTGAAGAGACCGGAGGCATCCTTCAACTCAGCTCCCTTGGCAAATGTCATCTTGACGTGGTTCTTGTACGTCTCTCCCGTGCAGACGATGCCGCCGTGGGAAAAGACGGGAGTCCCCATCCACTTACACTCTTCAACGATCTCAGGGTCTGCCTCGTGAATGATTTCGCGCACTTTCGCGAGCGTCTTCCCGCGCCAGTCCCCAAGTTCCTTAATCCTCTTGTCGACGAATGCAGAGGCAGATTCAACAGGGACGGGCTTTTTCCTTTTCATATACAGCTCCAACTCTCGCACTTATTTTAGCCGCGGTCAGCTCATGTGGCCGGCCGCCGGTTCAGCCGGTGCGTCGCGGACCGGGCGCACCTACAAGTATTAGCTTTGAGCCGCCTTAGGCAGCCATTTGGGCGTTTCAATACCGAACTGCTCGGCATACTCCGCGTTCAGCTGCTGCCAACCGTCGAACTTCATCGCCTCGCCACCCACGATGCGGCCGATGGGAGTTCCGCTCAGAAGCCGATCCAGGACATCGAAACAAACGTGCCACCCGGCGGCGCCCCACGAGATGAAGCGGCGATCGATTTTGTGCGACAGCGTCAGGCGCGTGCCGCCACCAGAGGCTTCGAGTTCCCAGCGGGTATCGCTGTACTCGAGCAATTTGGGAGCGTCGGCTCGCGTCACTGTTGTTTCGAACGGCGTGGGCGTTCCCACCCAGGTGAGATTCACCGTGGTTCCAGCCGTACCCAGATTCCCGTCCACGACAAAGGGGGCCCACTCGCGCAGATGCGCCGGTTCGGTAAGAGCCTGCCAGACTTTTTCCGGCGGATGGCGCAGTTCTCTGACGAGAATGAGCGTCCACTTTTCTCCGTCTTTTCGTACCTGAGCGCCGCTAGCGGGACCCGGCGAGTACTGCTCGCGATCGATCATCTTCTTCTCCTTAGCCCTACCAGCGTGCCAGCTGCGTGAGCTGAATGAGGTTGCCGCAGGTATCGTTCACCACCGCAATGGTCGCGTAGTGGACGTCAGTGGGCGGCATCGTGAACTCGGCGCCGCGGCCCTTGATCCGCTCGTAGTCGCGCTTGACGTCGTCGGTGAAGAACATGGCCGCGCGCTGGCTCTCTTGAAACATCGCCTGCTGATACGCCTTGGCCGCCGGGTTGTCGTTCAGCGCCAGCTGCAGCTCAGTGCCGTCCGGTTCCTCGGGCGAGGCCACGGTCAGCCAGCGAAATGGGCCCTGACTGAAATCGGCCTTCTTGGTAAAGCCCAGCACCTCCGTATAGAAGCGCAGGGCCTTGTCCTGGTCGTCCACATGTAACGTGGTCAGTTTGATTTTCATTTTGATTCTCCTTTGTCACGTTCGCGGTTTGGGCCGCGTCGTCTTTTCCTTGTCTTCCTTTCGGTTGCAGTTGGCTTATCCATGTGTTCCATGCGATCGAGGTGGCGTTCCAGTGCATCGACGTGAGCGGACCAGAACCGGCGGAACGGAGCCAGCCAGGCATCCAACTCCTGAAGTGGTTCAGGTTTCAGCCGGTAGAGCCGGCGCTGTGCGTCCACCGTGGATTCCACGAAACCGGCGTCTCGCAACACTCGCAGGTGCTTTGAAACGGCCGGCTGCGTCATGCGAAGCTGCCGCTCGATCTCTCCAACCGACTGTTGCGATGAGACCAGCAGGCTCAAGATCGCGCGGCGGTTCGGCTCGGCAATGATTTCGAACACAGACTCCACACTCTTGATATACTCCCACACGTATATGCTTGTCAAGGTATATACTGGCCCGGAGTTTTACGAGCGTCGAGTAGCATCACGAGGGCTGGAAAGGGTGCCGGGCGAATCGTGACCTCGGGTCAATGCATCTATGCAACATTGGGAAAAGATCCAGGCACCCGGTGACGAGCGATGCCGAAACCCGTAATTCTCACCGTTGACGACGACCCCGAAGTTTTGCGCGCGGTGGAACGCGATCTACGCCGCAAATATGCGGCTGACTACCGGATTCTGCGCAGCGAGTCGCCGAGCGCCGCGCTTGGCCTGCTCAAGAAGCTTCGCCAGCGCGATGAGCCGGTGGCCTTGCTGCTGGCCGACCATCGAATGCCCGGAATGACCGGGGTCGAATTCCTGATCGACGCCATGCGCATCTACCCCGATGCGCGGCGCGTGCTGCTTACCGCCTATGCCGATACCAACGCCGCGATTTCAGCCATCAACGACGCGCGGCTCCATTTCTATCTTCTGAAGCCGTGGGACCCGGCCGAGCAGCAGCTTTACCCGGTGCTGGACGATCAATTGGACGCCTGGATGGCTCAATACCGCCCGAAATTCGAGGGAATTCGAGTGCTGGGCAGCCGGTGGTCGGCCAAGTCATACGATGTGCGCGAATTCCTCGCCCGCAATCAGGTGCCCTATAAGTGGCTCGACGTCGAATCTGACGAGGCCGAGGTAAAACAAACTCTGCTCGCGCTCACCCCGGAGGAAATCGAGCAACTGCCCCTGGTTCTTTTCCAGGATGGCGCGAAGATATCGCAGCCAAACAGCGGACAACTGGCGGAACAGCTCGGACTTCGCACCAAGGCCGGCACGGCGTTCTATGACCTGGCGATCGTGGGTGGCGGACCGGCCGGCCTGGCAGCTGCCGTTTACGGAGCATCCGAAGGGCTGAAGACCTTGCTGGTGGAGCGCGAGGCGCACGGCGGGCAGGCCGGCCTCAGCTCGCTGATCGAGAACTATCTCGGATTCCACCAGGGAGTGAGCGGCGCGGAACTGACGCGCCGTGCCGTGGTGCAGGCCAAGCGCTTTGAAGCCGAGCTGCTTGCGCCGCAGGAAGTGCTGTCGCTGCGCGTTGACGGCCAGTACCGTATCCTCACTCTCGGCGATGGCAGCGAAGTTTCGTGCCACGCCTTAGTGGTTGCCACTGGATTGCAGTGGCGCAAATTGGATATTCCGGGAGCCGACCGGCTGCAGGGAGCAGGTGTCTACTACGGCGCCGGCATTGTCGAGGCTCGGGCATGTCAAGGCAGCGTGGTCTATGTGGTTGGCGGGGCCAATTCGGCTGGACAAGCAGCCGTGCATTTTTCCACGTATGCGCGGGAAGTAGTCATGCTGGTTCGCGGGCCGGGCCTGGCGGCCACGATGTCGAAGTACCTGATCGACCGGATTGAGAACACGCCGAACATTCGGGTCGAGACCGGTGTCAGCGTGGTGGAAGTCAAAGGGGACCAGCATCTGGAGGAAATCGCGATCTTGTGTCACGCCACCGGGAGCATCGACGTAGTTACGGCAAGCGCCCTGTTCATTTTCATCGGCGCCGCGCCGCGAACCGAATGGCTCGACGGCATGGTTCAGCGTGACGAGCGCGGGTTTCTGCTGACAGGCCCCGACCTGGTTCGCGATGGGAAGATGCCGCGCGGATGGGCGCTCGATCGCGAGCCGGTACTGCTTGAGACCAGCGTCCCCGGTGTGTATGCCGTCGGCGACGTGAGGTATTCCAGCGTGAAGCGTGTCGCCTCCGCAGTCGGCGAAGGTTCCGTGGCCATCCAATTTGTGCATCAGCATCTGGGCAAAATTTAATGAAAGACTTGAGCAAGGAGCCGAGGGCTTGTTAAGTTCCTATTTTCAGAAATTCAGTCCCGCGCCAGAAGGCAGCTTGCCGGCGTCCGAAACTCGGGACAACCGCTCCCTTCGGTCACGGCTCAGCCACGCAAAGCAACGCCTTCTCCGCACGTGGCTGAGCCGTGACCGAAGGGAGCGGTGCCGGCCAAGCGGAGTGGCGATTTCTTGACAAGCTGTGAGCACTGTAACTATGCCGCAACAACTTAGCACGACGACGGGCCAATCACTGGCCGAAGCGCTGGCGGCCATTCCTGTTTTTGAGGGAATAGATCGCGCGCGGATCGAATGGTTCGCCCAGCACGCCGAAGATATGAGGATGCCGGACGGGTCGCTGCTGATAAGCGCCGGCGAGCCGGCCGAGTGGCTGGTGGTGATCCTTGAAGGAGAACTGCATGGACGCCGGAACGACGATGGGCAATCGCCCTCCCTCTTCATCGGCCGCACGGGTCAGGTGACTGGGCTGTTGCCGTATTCGCGCATGACCATTTTTCCTTCTACCGTGCATGCGGTGGGCAGCACGCGCCTCGCGCGCCTGCACAAGAACCTGTTTCCGGAGATGATGGAGCGCATTCCGGAATTGACGCCGCGCCTGCTCGGGGTCCTGTTCGATCGCGTGCGTGAAGCCACGAAAGTCGAGGTCGAGCGCGAGAAGCTGAGCGCCCTTGGCAAGCTCTCCGCCGGCCTCGCGCACGAGCTCAACAACCCGGCGGCTGCCGTAAGGCAGGGGGTGGGCAGTCTCCGCGCGGCATTGGCGCATCTCGAGGAAGCCAGCATCGAACTTCGCAAACAGCAACTGACGGATGCCCAGTTCAACTCGCTGGTTAAATTCGAGAAGGCGATGATGGCCGGGTTGGCGCAAATGGAACCAGCGGATGAGCTGGAGCGCAGTGACCGCGAAGCCGAGTTGGAGGCCTGGTTGACGAAACAGGGTGTCTCGCGTCCTTGGGAGCTGGCGCCGGAGCTGGCTGAGGCCGGCGCATCCCGCTGCCTGGTGGATGGCGCCGCGCTTTGCGGCTCCGGTCCAGCCCTGGCCTGGTGTCTGCGCCATGCGGCCGCCCGGCTCGAAGTGGAACGCACCCTCAACGACGCAGAACGGGCTTCCACCCGGATTTCAGAACTGGTCAAAACGATCAAAGAATACACCTACATGGATCAGGGAGGTGAACAGGAGGTCGACATTCACTCGGGTCTCGAGAACACGCTCGCCATTCTCCATTTCCGATGGAAACATGGGGTCTCCGTGCAGCGCGACTACGATCGGACCATGCCAAAGATTTGTGCCTACCCCAGCGAACTGAATCAGGTTTGGAGCAACCTGATCGAAAACGCCCTCGACGCGATGGAAGAGAAGGGTCAACTGACCGTGCGAACGGCGCGCGAGCCGCTCGCTGCGCTGGTGGAAATCATCGACAACGGCCCGGGCATTCCGGCAGAGATCCAACGCCGTATCTTCGAACCCTTCTTCACGACCAAGGCAATCGGCAAAGGCACCGGGTTGGGCCTGGACGTGGCGTATCGGATCGTGCAAAAGCACCGCGGAGATATTCGCTTCGAATCGCAGCCTGGGCGAACCTCGTTCCAGGTTCGGCTTCCATTTCCCGCCAACCGGCAAGAGGCAACCAAAGCATGAATCGCTGTACGCATCTCGATCAGATACAAAACGTTTCGCCGCACACAAAGGGCTGCGAAGAGTGCCTGAAAATGGGTGACCACTGGTTGCATCTGAGGCTGTGCATGATCTGTGGGCACGTAGGCTGTTGTGATTCGTCCAAGAACCGGCATGCCACCAAGCACTTCCACTCCACACGGCACCCCATCATGCGATCTCTTGAGCCCGGCGAGGACTGGGGCTGGTGCTATGTCGACGATCTGGATCTAACTGCCAGGCAGCTGAACCGCGCTTGAGCAACCAAGCGCCCGCTTAATCCGTGGGGCGGACCCCCTGGTCCGCAGCCGGCTCGCGTTCAAAATTCACGCGTTCCCGCTCCACCACCAACGGCCGCTTGAGCACCTGGGTGTGAATGGCCGCGATGTACTCGCTGAGAACGCCGATGAAAGCCAGTTGCACCGAAGCGAAGAAGAAGAGGCCGATCACCACCGGAGCAATGCCCACCGAGAATCGGTTCCAGAAGAGAAGCTTGTAGACGAAATAGCCGACGGCGAATAGCACGCTCAGCGCCGAACAAGCGAAGCCGAAGAACGTAAAGAGCCGGAGCGGCACTCTGGAAATATTCGTCACGCCCAGCATTGCCAGGTCATACAACGTGTAGAAGTTGTTCTTGGTCACACCGCGCTTGCGTACGCCTTGCGCGTAGAACACCTTGATGTGCGGCAGGCCGATTTCGGCGATCATGCCGCGAAAGTAGGGATATTGATCGCCGAACGATCGCACAATATCCATGACTGAGCGATCGAACAATCCGAATCCGGTGAAATTCTCATACGACTCGATATGCGCCAGCCGGTTCAATAGCCGGTAGTAGCGTGTGCGGAGCCAGAATACGACGCCGTTCTCCGCGCTGCTGTTCCGGATTCCCAACACCACGGGCACGCCTTTCTCCCATTCCTCGAGGAAGCGCCCGATCAGCTCGGGTGGATCCTGCAAGTCGGAAAACAGGAGCACCGTGGCGTCCCCTCCGGCTTCCAGCATGGCGTGCATGGGCGAGCGCAAGTGGCCGAAGTTCCTTGCGTTCACGATGACGCGTACGTGGGACTCAACCGCCGCCATTCGTTTCAGCACCGCCACCGTGCCATCCGTCGAGGCGTTGTCGATGAAAATGTGTTCGTAGTCGTACCGCGAAAAAGCGCTGAACGTCTCGCGCACCCGCTGCGCGACTTCCTCCACGTTCAGTTCCTCGTTATAGCAAGGGGTAACTACGCTGATGAGGCGCTTCATTCGGCTTACGCTCCCTCCGGCTCGATGGGGCTTGCCAGCGGCTCCATCTCCGTCATCGGGCGGCCAAAAGCAATCTTCGGGTAAGCATTGGCGTATGTGTCGATTTTCACATCCAGCAGAGCTGGGCGGTCTTGAGTCGCATCGAGCCACTCCACCGCCGCCGTCACGTCCGCGGGCTCCGTCAACCTGCGCGCGTCAATCCCATAGGCTTCGGCGACGCGAGCGAAGTCGGGAGCGCTGTAACCCCGTAGCGTGGATTGATAATTGCCCTCGAAATAGCTCTGTTGAAACTGCCGCACCATGCCATGGCATCCGTTGTTGATGATTACCATCTTCAGCGGTAAACCGTGATGCACCACGGTTTCGAGCTCCTGAATGTTGCATTGAAATCCCCCATCCCCTGCAATCAGAACTATCGCCTTCGAGGAATCCACCATGGCGGCGCCGATCGCCGCCGGAAGCCCGAAACCCATCGAACCCATTCCACCCGAAGTAAGGAATCGCTGCGTCTCGCCCAACTCCAACGATTGGCCGGCCCACATTTGATGCTGCCCCACATCCGCTACATAGACTCCCGCGCTCGTGAAGCGTTGCGAGAGTTGGTGCATGAACTCGTTCGGATTGATTCCAGCGACCCCCTTAAGCTCGCCCGTGTCCGGCCACCGGACGCGGAGTGCCTGGATTTCCTCGAGCCACGAATCCGCCGGAACCCATGGTCCCGATCCTTTCGCCGCCCCAATCGCCGATTCGAGAAACGGATGCAGGTCGCACAAGGCAGTGCGGCACCCGCCGATGCGGTTGTTCATCTCGCCCGCCTCGCAGTCGATGTGGAAAATGGTCCTGCCGCTGGCAAACGCGCGAGTGTCGGCGCCGGTTTGGCGAATGTCCAGCCGGCTGCCGAGAACAATCAAGAGATCGCTTTGTCCGACCGCGAGATTCGCCCAGCGGTTACCGTACGATCCGATCATTCCCACATGCAGGCGGTCGGCGTACGGAATGGCGTCCACGGCCATCAGCGAGTTCACTACCGGCGCTCGCACCAACCGGGCAAACCTGCGAAACAAGTCCGTAGCCCGGGCGGCGCGAATCCCGCCGCCTGCCAAAATCAATGGCCGTCGAGCGCGGCGCAGCGCGCCAATGAGGTCCGCCAGAAAGGCGGGCTCCACCGTTGGTTGTGTGGCGCCGCGGCGAGCCGGCTCAGGCATCGGAAACTCAGCTTCGATCCGCTGAATGTCCATCGGAACATCCAACAGCACCGGTCCGGGCCTGCCGGAAACAGCCAGCTCAAACGCGGCTTCGAGCATGCGCGGCAGATCTTCCGGCGATCGTACTTGCCATGCCGCCTTCGTCACCGGGCGCGCCATGGGCACAATCTCGGTTTCCTGAAAACCCAGTTGGCGAATGGCGCGATCGCCCTTTTGCTCATTGCGATTCACTTGCCCGGTGATAAACACGGCGGGCGACGAATCGAAGTAACAACTCGCGATGCCGGTTAGAAGATTCGTCGCGCCGGGACCACTCGTGGCCATGGCTACACCGGGAGTGCCCGTCAGCCGCCCCATCGCGTCCGCGGCAAAAGCGGCAGCCTGTTCATGATGGACGCTCAAAATACGAATCTTGCCGCGGCGCGAAATGGAATCGAGCAAATGAGCGATCATTCCCCCGCTCAGCTCCAACACCGTCCTCACGCCCTGGCATTCGAGAAAAGTCGCAATGTAGTCGGAGCCTTTCATGCGGATAGCGTCCGCGGGTTCCGCGGCAACAGCAGCCTCCCTCCGCGCGCCGTCCTCACCCGTGGACATTCAGGCCCCCACCCCGCACGGCCTTGTGCAGGCAATCGAGCATGTAACTCAAGTGGGATTCCGCCAGCCCCGGGTACACCCCAATCCAGAACACCTGCTCCATCACGAAGTCGGAGTTCTTCAAATCGCCGATTTGCCGGTGCGCGATACCCTGGTAGGCTGGCTGGCGAAGTAGGTTCCCGCCAAACAGTAGCCGCGTCCCAATGCGATTCGATTCCAGCCGGCGGACGATTTGTTCACGAGTCACAGCCCCGCCGGGGCGCACCGCTAACGGAAAACCGAACCAGCTCGGCTCGGAGCCTGGCGTTGCTTCCGGCAGAATAAAAATGTCCTCGAGGTCCTTCAGGCCGTCGTATAGAACACGGAAATTGCGTCGGCGCGCGGCGATGAAATCGTCCAGCTTCGCGAGCTGCGCCACGCCAACGGCCGCCTGCAGATCAGTCAATTTGAGGTTGTAGCCGATATGCGAATAGATGTATTTGTGGTCGTAACAGTGCGGTAAGTCGCCCAACTGCCAGTCAAAGCGTTTGCCGCAAGTGTTGTCCTTGCCGGTGTCGCACCAGCAGTCGCGGCCCCAGTCGCGAAACGATTTTGCCAGCGTCTCCAGCAATGGCGTCGACGTCAGCACGCAGCCGCCTTCGCCCATCGTGATGTGGTGAGCGGGATAAAAGCTGACCGTCGCCAGATGACCGAAAGTACCCGCCTTCTTTCCGCAATACGTGGCGCCCAGGGCATCGCAGGTATCTTCGATCAACCACAGATCATGCTTCTCGGCAAACTTACTAACAGCCGCCGCCTGAAAAGGATTGCCCAGGGTGTGAGCCAGCATAATCGCGCGCGTTCTTTCTGATCGCGCCTCCTCGAGCTGGGCAACATCTATGTTGTAAGTCGGAATCGAGACGTCTGTAAACACCGGCACCAGCCCGTTCTGAATGATCGGGTTAACCGTGGTGGGGAAGCTGGTTGCCACCGTGATCACTTCATCGCCAGGGCGAAGCCTGCGATCGCCGAGCCGAGGTGACGTGAGACACGAAAGCGCGACCAGGTTCGCGGACGAGCCGGAATTGACCAGCGCGGCGCAGGTCCATGTAGCGCGCGAAGCTCTTCTCGAATTGCTGGGCAAAGGGTCCCGCGGTCAGCCAGAAATCGAGCGCGGCATCGGTGAGCGACACCATTTCCTCGGCATCGAAGACCCGGCCCGAAATCGGGACCTGTGTCTCACCCCGCACGAATTCCTGGGGCGCGAATGCGGCCGCATGGTATTGCCGCACCAGATCGAGGATCTGTTGCCGCAGGCGCTGGGCTTCCGGCTGCTGGGGCGTCTGGGCCATGGAACTCCTAGGTCGCTCTCACCGGCGCCGCTTCTGGCGAGAAAAACTCCCGATACCACGAAATGGTCGCCGCCAACCCTTCATCCAAGCTGAACAGAGGCTCCCACTCGAGCATTCTTCTCGCCTTGCTCGCATCCAGATATTGATGCCGGATTTCGTGCGAAACCCGGTCCAGCACAATCGGCTCCGTGGTAGCGCCCATCAGGCGCGTGAGGCGCGCAACCAGATCGAGCACGGTGATCTGAACCTCATTCGAAAAGTTGAAGGCATGGCCGCGCAGATCGGAAGAGCCCGCCAGCCTCTCAGCCAGCCGCATGTAGGCCGCAGCCCCGTCTTCCACGTAAAAGTAGTCCCGGACGAACTGGCCGTCGGAACGAATCACCGGGCGCTGCCCGCGATACAAGGAGCGAATGGTTCCTGGAACCACGCGATCCCAATTCAGATCCCCTCCTCCGTAAAAATTTCCGCAACGTGTCACTGCTACGGGCAGGTTGTAAGTGTGCGCATAAGACTGCGCGATCAGATCGGCGCACGACTTACTCACGTCATAAGGGTTGCGTCCACGCAAAGGTGCGTCTTCGCGGTAGGAAGCGAATCGTGATCGCCGTATGCTTTGTCGGAGGACGCAACCACAATCTGTTTCACCGCTGGACTGCGCCGGCAAGCCTCAAGCACCGACCATGTCCCCCGGATGTTCGATTCGAAAGTGGAAATCGGATTCCGATTGGCGATGCTCACAATGGCCTGGGCAGCCAGGTGCATCACCGTATCGATCTCATATTCGCCGGCTACGCGCTCGATACAGGCTTGATCGGTGACATCCCCTCGAGCCGTGACCACACGACCGATCAATCCGCTGCGCGCCAGTTCCGATTGCGGAACCCAGTCCCGCACCAGGCACACCACCGCCGCGCCGGCCGTCACCAGCCGTTTTACCAGCCAACTTCCCAGCAGGCCCGTTGCTCCCGTTACCAAAACCGGGCGATCGCGCCAAAATGATTCGTTCAGCTCCACGTTACTTGCGGGTTATTTCCATAACTTCCACGGCGCCTCACCGGAAGCCCACATTTCGTTCAAGGCCTGAAATTCGCGGTAAGTGTCCATCGGATAAAAGAAACCATCGTGCCGGTAGGCCATCAACTGCCCTTCGCTCGAAAGGCGTTCTAGTGGTTC
>Ga0302326_10028203_pt1 | contig 11303 bp, 12 predicted proteins | sample Palsa_T0_3_FD_202264 | JGI IMG/M metagenome (GOLD analysis project Ga0302326, IMG submission 202264) | Peat permafrost microbial communities from Stordalen Mire near Abisko, Sweden - Palsa_T0_3 | ecosystem: Environmental > Terrestrial > Soil > Palsa > Peat permafrost | place: Sweden: Abisko...
CGCTCCTCCTCGGAGAGCTCGATCACCTGGGTGCTGGACCTGGGCACAACACATAATTCTGCGCGCCGACCATCATCCCTCCCAATAAACCGCAAAACTTGCGGACACGTCCACTAGCCCGACCCAGGCGGTTTCCAGCAACCTCCAGCGGCTATCGGCGCGGGCTCGCGAAGACCTGCTATATGGCCAAAGTCCGCTGCAAACGCGCGGGTTTCGACTCAACAACGGAGGGGGAGAGATTCGAACTCTCGGTACGCCAATCAGGCGCACAACGGTTTTCGAGACCGCCGCATTCAACCGCTCTGCCACCCCTCCGGGGACGGACCCCCCAAGGCTAGTAGATCGAGGCGTCTGCGGGTGTCGGGGTCGCGGCGTCAGTCGCGCACCCCGCGGGTCAAGAAATTCTCCTCCCACATCGACGGCGTGAACGCCACGCCCGGTCGCCCGCCCACGACGAGAACGAGCGTGCCGGCCTCGAGCGCGACCGCTTCGCGCACCAGTGCCGGGTCCCGCACCGCGACGACGCCGCCGTGCGGGACATCGACGGAGCTGCCGTCGACGGTGAAGCGCGCCGCACCGCGGACCACCACGTAGATCTCCTCGGAGCCACCGGGGTCGTCGTCCTCGGCGAGCTCGTCATGGCGCTCGATGACAAGGTCGCCGGCCTGCTCGGCGACGTACGCGTTCGTCCCGAAAGCGGTGATCCCAAGCTCACGCCGCAGCGGTTTCCAGTTCGGGAGCGGCTCGTCCGGGAAGCGGACCGTGTCGATCTCGTCGAGGTGCGTTACGCGGTAGCCCGACTGCATCGGGCGACTGTACACCGCCCCCCGCAGCCTCGCGCACCAGCGTGAACGGACGAGCGAGTCGCGGTTGTAGATGCAGCGCGCCTGCCCTCGCAGCGCACCGTCCGCGCGCCTGGTTCGGACGACAAGCGGTCGCGCGAGCTGCCCACCGGCGCCACACCGGAATGGCGGTTCGCTAGCGTGACTTCCCCTTGAACACGCCTTCGACGTCGTTGCCAAACGCCTGCCATTCGGCTGGTTCGAGTTCGCGGTTGTCCCAGAAGAAGGAGTCGGGCGTGTAGTGGACATACGTGTTGTCGGTAAAGGTGATCGTCGACGCGGCTTCAAAGATCGCTTCGTCGCCGTCGTCCTGCGCCATGCCGGTAGCGCCTTCGCCCATAGCCTCGATGTTGTGTTCGACGGCGATGTTGTGCAGCACCCGTGGCAGACCGTTGCGTTCACTTGCGCCTCGTTCCTGCTGGACGAGCGTGATCGCGTTCGCGTTGTTCGCGACGGTGTTCTCGCTGACCACGACGTTGTGGGAGGCCGCGAGCAGGATCCCTGCTCCCCAGAGCCAGACGTGGAACCCGAAGCCGTTGCCGCGGATGGTGTTGTGGGAAATCGTGCCCTGTTCGCTGATCTCGTACATGATGCCTGCGAGTTCGTTGTCGGTGACGGTGTTGTCTTCGTAGGTGACGCCGGTGCTGTCGACGTCGCTCCACAGGCCAGGACCCTCGTTGTCGCGCACGGTGTTGCCGCGGACGAGAAGATCGGATGCATCACCCCACTTCGCGCCCCCGGCTTCCCATTCGGCGCTGAACCCCGCCCAGTTGTTCTCAGCGATCAGATTCCCAACGACCACTGTGTCGTTGCCGCTTCCGCCGATGCCCTCTTGGCCGTTGTCCACAGCTTGGTCGTGTTCGATCGTCGCTTCGCCCTCGCTCGTGATCCCCGCTCCATGGTTCAGTTCCGCGCGGTCGCCCACGATCGTCCACCCCGGCGCCCTGGCGTCGATCGCGCCGTGTTGAGCCGGGGTCGCGAACATCTTGACGGTGAGCCCCCGAACGGTCACGCCCGCCGCAGCTTGCGCCCCCGGTTCAGCGGTGATCGCGGCGGGAGCAAGCGCGATTTCCAGGTTGTGGCCAGCCGGGTTGCCGTAGACATAGACTTCGTGTTTCGGCGCGTCGACCCAGAACGTGTCTTCTTCCAGGGCGCCCTGGCTCGTGACACGGCGTAGCGGCTGCCCGTCGCGAAAGACCGCGTTCGGAAACTGGCAGGCATTGCCTGTTCCTGACTTGCATTCGCCGCTTCGCGGCCCGAGTTCCCCGGTGAAGCTGGCCGCCCACACCTTCCCACCGACGGCGCTGAAGCCGGTCAGCGGCTGTGCGCCGTTGAGCGTCGCGTGTCCGAGACCCGCGATCGTCTGACCCGCCTTGGGAAGCAGCGGCCCGGTGATCCGGTATTCGCCAGATGCCAGGCAGATGGTCGCGTTGACCGGGGCGCGTTCCACCGCGGCCGCGACATCTTCAGTGGGCTTCACGCGCACATCGCAAGAGCTCCTTGCCGAGGCGGTGCCCGGCAGTACGACCAGCGCCAACAAAGCAGCAAGGCGCATCGACTGGGCGGCAACCCCGGATACTTTGCCCATGGGCGGACGATAGCTCCGAGTCGGAACGAGCGCGCGCCTGTCATGGGGAGGCCGGAACGGACTACTACGATCGCCCTCGGGCCGGTGGCGGTCATTGGTCTGATCCGTTCGCTGCCATCGCCAAAGCGAGAGGTGGATTGTCAGCCGTGCCCTCCGCGGGGTTCGGCGTGTAGCTCGGCGAATACCTGGCGGAGCTGCTCGACGGCTCGCAACCCGCCGGCGACGCCGCCGTAGGAGACGAAGCCCACGGGCTTTCTCTGCCACTGCTTGCGCGGGAGGTCGATCGCCTGCTTCAGCGAGGCCGGGTAGCCTGCTGAGGAGAGCGGGATCTCCCAGCAGGAGGCCTGCGACAGAATCGGCTTGGACCGAGGCGACATGGTGCGGCTGATCGATGACCTCGAAGCGCGCGGCCACGTCAAACGCACCCGCGACCCGAAAGACCGGCGCCGCTACCAGCTCAGACTGACCGGGCGTGGCCAAAAGGCTCGCAAGCGATGTGATCAGATCCTCGCCGCCACGACAGACGAAGTCTTCTCCGAGCTCTCATCCGAGGAGCGTCGGTCCCTGCGCCGGCTCGTACTGCGTGCCCTGGGTCACTCCGCAGCGATCGCCGATCAGCTCGATATGCGAGACGCAGACTCCTAGCCGAGCCGCTTTCAGGGGTTGGCCGACACCCTGTGATGATCTCTCAGAGTTGAGACGGAGCCTGAGGCTCTCTGGGCAAGAGGCGATGGCCGTCGACGACCGCGGTGGCCAGGTCGATGAGCTTGCGGTTGTCCAGGCGGGACTGCTCGCGCAGCATCTCGAAGGCGCTCGCCTCGTCGATGCCGTGGCGCTCCATGAGAATCCCCTTGGCTCGCTCGGTCAGCGCGCGGCGCCCGAATGCGCCCTGGAGGTCCTGGTACTCGGCGAAGCGTCGAAGCACGATGTCGATGGCGCTCTGCCAGTCCTCGACGTCCGCATCGCTGATGTGCGCGAATACGCCTCGCTTGGATGCCTCGTTGATGAACTCGGGGTCGCGCGCGTGGAGCAGGACGATCACCGGGCAGGCCGCTTCCCGCACGATCTTGCCGATCAGCGCGAGGGCGTGCTGTGGGCTGTCGCCCAGTCCTACGAGCGCGACGTCGGGGCGCTCTCTGGCGGTCGCTGGGCCCACGTCTTCGACGTCGATCTCGCGTGCGATCACCTCGTGGCCGAGCCCTACGACGATCGGAGCGACGAGCGCCAAGCGGTCCTTGCGCTCGTTGGCAATCAGGACACGCAGATTTTTGGTCTCGCGGTAGCTCATCACGATCAGCCGGCCAGATCTCGAAGGGCTGGTGAGTGGTAGGATAGATGCTCGCTCGCCCCAGCTCTCGGTGGGCACCGCCTTTCCGGCTCCGACACTCGGCCGGCGTTCTCGCATCGACCCTGAACGGTCGTGCGCCGTAACGCATGCGTCAGGAGCCGGGACACAGACATGATTGCCTACGTGATCGGCGCCGTCCTACTTGTCGCACTCATCGGGCTGGCGCTGTCGGTTCGGATTCTCAAGCAGTACGAGCGGGCGGTGATGTTCCACCTTGGCAAGGTCCGCGACGGCGCACGGGGGCCGGGCCTGATCGTCTTCGCGCCGCTGATCAACCAGGTCCACCGCGTATCGCTGCGGATCGTCACGATGCCGATCCAGTCACAGGGCATCATCACCCGCGACAACGTCAGCGTCGACGTCTCCGCAGTCGCGTACTACCGGGTCGCCGACCCGGTCCGCTCGGTGGTGGCGATCGAGGATGTCGAAGTCGCCACCAACCAGATAGCGCAGACGACGCTGCGCGCGGTCGTGGGACGGCACACGCTCGACGAGACCCTCTCCGAGACCGACAAGATCAACCAGAACATCCGCGAGATCCTCGACGTCCAGACCGAGGAGTGGGGAATCAAGGTCACCACCGTCGAGCTGAAGGACATCCAGCTCCCCGACTCGATGAAGCGCGCGATGGCGCGCCAAGCCGAAGCCGAGCGCGAGAAGCGCGCCAAGATCATCGCCGCCGAGGGAGAGGCACTGGCCGCCGGTGAGCTCGCACGCGCCTCCGACGTGATGATGGAACACCCGCTGGCCCTGCAGCTGCGCAACCTGCAGACGCTCGTGGAAATCGCGGTTGACAAGAACTCTACCGTCGTCTTCCCGGCGCCGCTGATGAGCACCATCCAGGAGCTCGGCGCGTTCCTCAAACGCGAGACCATGGCCGCGGGAGACCTGCCTGCAGCGCACGTACTAGCGTCGCCGATCAACGGCTCGGCGCCCACCAAGCCGGAGGGCTCATGAGCGCCAGCGCATATGGGCGACCACTTCAGAGTGGTCAGACTATCCATGTCAAGCTGAGCGTCCATGAGGCGAGGGCGCTGATCGCTGCTGCCGAGTTCATGATGAGCGTCTTCGGCCCCGACGTTCGCTTGGAGCTGGACGTCGGTCCCGGTGAGACCGCCTTGGAGCTCGCCGCGCTCAGGGTCGAGTCCGCGGTCGAGCGTCAGGAGGTGCTGGTCTAGCTCGGGCTGCTTATGCCTTGCGCGACGCCGTGGGACTTGGTCGTCGTTCTGTTTGATTAGCCGTCGCTATGGGAGTCGCTTGGCGAGCCGCAAGGTGGGCCAGACGCGCTCGAGGAGGTCCTCATGTTTCGTAATTGTGTGCTCGTCGCGTTGGCGTTTGCTTTCGTCTTCGCGCTTCCCGTCTCTCCGGGCCAGGCTGTCTCGCCGGCCGCACCCAACGTCAGCACCGGAGGCGTCTCAAACGTGAGCTACTCCTCCGCGATCCTCAATGGCTCAGTCGACCCTCATGGACAGGAAACCAACTATGTCTTCCAGTACGGAGCCACCCGCAGCTACGGTTCCCAGACGCCGTTGGCACCTGCGGGAAACGGGCCGAAAACAACCAAGGTGAGCCAGTCCGTGAGCGGACTGCAGCCACTCACCACCTACCACTACCGGATCGTAGGGAGCAGTCCAGCGGGAACGACGAAGGGAAACGACCGCACCTTCACCACGCCGGCGATCCCCCTCTCGCTAGCCATCACCGGTGTCCCCAACCCGCTCGTCTTCGGAAACGCCCTCGCGGTCGAGGGCGTCCTATCCGGGACAGGGGCCGGCAGCCACGAGATCGTCTTGCAGGCCAATCCGTACCCCTACCTGGGCGGCTTCAAGATCGTCGGCAACCCGGAGGTTACGAATCCCGCCGGGGACTTCTCATTCCCGTTGCTCAGCCTGCTCGAAAACACACAGCTTCGTGTTGTGACGGTCGGCAAACCAGAAGTGTCCAGCCCCGTGGTGCTCGAGAACGTGGCCGTTCGAGTCTCCTTCCACGCGCGCTCAGTCGGCCGCCCTGGTTTCGTACGCCTGTACGGCACGGTGGCCCCGGCAGAGGTCGGCGCGCTCGTCGGCTTCCAGCTGCTCCAGCCTGGCCACAGGTCCGTGAACGAGGGCGGCACGGCCATCACGACCGGCAGCCCGACGGTCTCGAGCTTCAGTCGCATCGTACGTCTCCACAGACGAGGTCTCTACCGCGCGCTCATCCAGGTCCCGGCCGGGGCGCACATTTCCAACTACAGCACCCCCATCCTGGTCCGCTGAGGAGACGGCCCATGAGAGCTTGGTGAGCGATCGGGCGAGCGAGGCAAGCCTGCGCGAGGGCGATCTGAGCTCGGAGCAGCCACCGGCGTGTTGTGGCACGATTGGCCCTCCCGCCGGGGAGGGTAGACAGCAGTGGCGCAGACACCAGAGCCGCAGGCCATTCTGATGGCCCCCACAGAGGCCGCGATCTTCCTCGTGCTCTGCGTCGACGAGGGCGGCGAGGACGTTGTCCGTGATCTGCTGCGGGATGCCAGCGGGCTGATCCGCTCGGTCGGCTTTCGCATCCCCGACGGCGGCTTGGGCTGCGTGGTCGGCCTCGGGTCCGCGCTGTGGGATCGCCTGCTGGGCGGGCCGCGTCCGAGCGACCTACATCCCTTCGCCGAGCTGAGCGGGTCGCGGCATACCGCCGTGGCCACTCCAGGCGATCTGTTGTTCCACATTCGTGCCCACCGCGCTGATCTGTGCTTTGAGCTCGCGCAACGGCTCGTGGAGCGCCTGCGCGGGAGCGCCGAGGTCGTCGAGGAGGTGCACGGCTTCAAGTCGTTCGACGAGCGTGACCTGTTGGGCTTCGTCGACGGCACGGAGAACCCGATTGGCACCGCCGCGCCGGAGGCGGTCATGATCGGCGAGGAGGACCCGGGCTTCGCCGGCGGCAGCTATGTGCTGGTGCAGCGCTACCTACACGATCTCGCGGCCTGGGATGGGCTGACGGTGGGCGAGCAGGAGCGCGTCGTCGGCCGCACCAAGCTCAGCGACATCGAGCTGGCGGACGAGGTCAAGCCCGCCAACTCGCACGTGGCGCTCACGACGATCGTCGATGACGACGGCGGGCAGCGTCAGATCATCCGCTACAACATGCCGTTCGGACGCGTCGGCGAGAATGAGTTTGGCACTTACTTCATCGGCTATGCCCGCAGTCCGGATGTGCTCGAGCAGATGCTTTCGAACATGTTCGTCGGGCGTCCGCCCGGCAACTACGACCGCATCCTCGATTTCTCAACAGCCCTCAGCGGCGGCCTGTTCTTCGTACCCACCGTCGACTTCCTCGACGATCTGCCGGATCCGGGCTCACCTGCGATCGCGCTCGACGCCGGCGCCGAGCGCGATGACCAGTCGCTCGGGATCGGCGGCCTGGCGGCGACGGCGGCGAGGAAATAGGGTGTCACCGCCCAGCCTCAGCCAGTGTGCGCAAGGAGACCCGATGGCCCTCGACCAAGCACCGTGTCCATGAACCACCTGCTCCGCTCGCTCGCGCCGATCAGCGACGCCGGCTGGCAACTCCTCGACGAGGAGGCCAAGCAGCGCCTCGAACCAGCGCTTGCCGCCCGCAAGCTCGTTGACTTCGCCGGCCCGCACGGCTGGTCGTATTCCGCGCGCAACCTCGGACGCACCAGCCCGCTCGCATCCGCACCAGGCGAGGGCGTCGTGGGTCGCCAGCGCAGCGTGCTCGCGCTCGTCGAGGCTCGAGCGGACTTCGAGGTCTCGCTGGAGGAGCTTCGCGATGCCGATCGCGGCGCCGCCGACGCCGACCTCGACAGTCTCGACCGCGCGGCACACAGCGTGGCGGTGGCCGAGAACGGAGCCGTGTTCCACGGCTGGGCCGGCGCGATCACGGGGATCACCGAGGCCTCTCCCCATGATCCGATCCGGCTCGGCAAGTCGGCCGACGATTATCCGCGGGCGGTTGCAGCGGGTGTGCAGCGGCTCCTTACCAGCGGGATCGCCGGACCGTATGCGCTCGCCCTCGGCGGTGAGGAGCACGAGCGTGTGATCGAGTCCGCGGAGCGGGGCGGCTATCCCCTGCTCGAGCACCTGCAGCGGATCCTCGGCGGTCCGATCGTGTGGGCGCCCGGAGTCCACGGCGCGGTCCTCGTGAGTCAGCGGGGAGGGGACTTCCTGTTCGACTGCGGCCAGGATCTGTCGATCGGATACGACTCCCACGACGCCCATGTAGTGCGTCTGTATCTGGAGGTGAGCTTCAGCTTCCAGGCCGCCACACCGGACGCCGCGATCACGCTCGTCAGGCAGGCGAAATAGGGCCGGGGACGCCAGCCAGCCGCTCGGCAAAGAACGACAGGATCTCGTCACGGGCGGCGATCGTGGGTTGCCCCGCTTCGTCGATCAGGTGGGCGCTCACCACACTGTGCGGGGTTGCCACATGCCGCTCGAAGAACGGCGCGGTGTCGGGGTTGGCGGCGTCGTCGGGGAGAACGCGCGCGATGAACCGCTTGCCGAGCGCCTGTGAGTAGGCGGCGAACCGCTCGGCCTTGCAGAACTGGTCTCCGTTGAAGCGGTAGGCCATGACAGTGAGGTCGTCCTGCTCGAGGCGCTCACGAACCGCAGCTATCTCCTCGGGGGCGATCTCGAGCCCGGCGGGGTCGTCCAGCGGAAGCGCGGGCTGGGAGAGCACAGGCGCGAGCATCGCGGGCTCGAGCATCATCGTGAGCGCGAAGTTGCCCGTGAAGCACATCCCGATCGCGCCCACGCCCGGACCGCCGCACTCCTCGTGCGCAAGCCTCGCCAACGACCGCAGCCATTGCGTCACCGGGCTCGACTTGTTGGCGCCCAGGGCGCGGAACTCGGCGCTGACGCAGGCGCGTTGAAACGTGGCGGCGCCCTCCTCGGCCCCAGGGACGGCACCGTCGCGGCCGAACAGCGAGGGCATGTACACCGTGAATCCTGCCTCCCGCACCCAGCGGCTGAAGCGAGCCACGTGGGGGCTGATGCCCGGCATCTCGGTCATCACGATCACCGCCGGTCCGGTGCCCGCTACGTGGACGACCTTCGCGACGCCGTCGAGGGTGATCGTACGAGGGTCGAAGTCTTCGAGCGGGTCGTCGACGTGCATGGTCCGTGTCGGCATCCTCGTCGCACCTTTCTCGTTGCATACCGCGACCGGCGTCCAGACAATATATACGATCGCTCGTCTATATTGTGTTCATCACACGGACGATGCAGCTGAGCGCCAGCCCTCCGGGGTCAGGCCGGCGGTGCGAGAAACCCCTCGAGCACGCGGCGGACCTTCTCGGCGGCGTGTGTGTCGCCGAGCCGGAACGCCGTGTTGGCAGCGATCAGCACGGCGTCGAGCTGGAAGGCCGCGAGCTCGGCGTCGAGATCGGCGATCTCCCCGCTGTCGACGGCGTGTGTCAGTTCGCGGCCGATGAGGCCGCGCCAGTCTCGTTGGTCGCGCATGAGCGTGTCGCGGACCGGTCCCGGCCGGCTGTCGAAGTCCGGCAGGTTCGCAGCCCAGAAGCAGCCGCCCGCGAACAGCGGCGCCTCGGCGTAGACGATCCAGGCCTCGACGAGCGCCCGCAGTCGCCGCACGCCCCGTGGCGCCGACAGCATCGGGCGGATCACCGCATCGTTGAACGCGTCACGCGCGAAGTCGGCCGTGGCGACCTGCAGGTTCTCCTTCGATCCGAAGAGGGCTTGGACACCGCTCTTGCTGAGACCCAGGTCCGTGGCGAGCCGGCCGATGCTGAGCCCGTTGAGGCCGTCCATCGATGCCATGTCGACTGCGTGGCGGACAATCGTTCGCCTCGAGCGCAGGCCGCGCTGTAGCCGTCCGTCCGACACCGCCGGATCGGTCCCATCGCTTATCGGAGGCGCCGGATCCGCTCTCACCGCTGTGCAGGCTCGCTCATCAGCCTCCATCTTGCCACACCGGTTGACAAAATATCCGATCGATCGTATATTTAGTTTAGGGCTGGGTCTGCGGGTTGGTTCGCCGCACATCCGGCTCATCAAACTGGACGCCTTCAGGCGCAGCTCACTCGCGCGATCTGCGCTCGCCGAGCACCCAGCGGTTGACCGCCTGGTGATAGTTGAGGGGACCGGGCACGGTGCTGTAGGTCTTGACGTACCTGAACCCTGCACTCTGCAGCGTCCGATTGGGCGCCACGTTGAAGGCGTTGGGCTCACAGAACAGGAGCCCCAGCGCATATGGGCTTGTTCGCCATAGACGATCTTGTCTGCGGTTGAGAATCCCACGGCCACGCCGTCGAGTTCCCAGATGACCAGCAGTGTCGAGCGCTCCTCTACAGGCTTGCCGTACTCCGCGGCATACGATGCCCGCCAATCGCGGCGAGTCGGCAACCGCGTCGGGTCCACCCCGAGCGTCTCGAGATGCTCAGGCGTGGAGTTGTGGAAGTAGTCGACGACGAGGCCCACCTCGTCGAGGGTCATCTCCCTGACCACTGGTGACATGGTGCCCATGATCCCACTCCGGCCGGGTCGTGCGCCTGGCTCCGTCCGCCGTTCCTGCCCGCGTCGCCAGCTTCGCCTCGATCGCGTGCGCCGAGCCGCTGTGGTCGCGCTGCGCCCGCGCGTCGCGACGCCCGCAGAGACCCAAGGGGCTACGGGCCGTAGGTGAACTGGTCGGCGGGCGCGTTCTTCTTGCTCGCCCGCTCGTCCACCGTGGCCTTCACGTCGACCGCCCCGACCTTCTTGACCGCCGGCGCGATCATGGTGCACGTGGTCGTCGACGTGCACGCGACCGAGCCGGCTGACGTGCTGCCGAAGTCGAAGGTCGTCCCGGTCGTCCCTGGCGCGAAGCCGCTGCCTGTGACCGTCACGTGCGTCCCTCCCGATTTGGATCCGGTGCTGGGAGTCACCGTGGCGACGGTTGGGGCTTCGTACTTGAAGTGGTCTCTCGAGCTGGCGGCGCTGGTGCCGTTCGGGGTCGTCACCGTCACTTCCACGGTTCCCGTCGTAGCGGCAGGCGAGACGACGGTGATCGACGTCGCCGACACGACGGTGACGTCGACGGCGCCGATCGAGCCGAACTTCACGGCGGTTACACCCGTGAAGCCGGTGCCGGTGATCGTGTCCGGCGTGGCGCCCGCGGCCGGGCCCTTCTTCACCGAGAGCTTCTTGATCGTCGGCGCCGGGCCCATGGGTACGTAGGTGAACTGGTTCGCGGCGTCCGGCGCGCTCGTGGCGCCGGCGGTGCTCGCGGTGACGTGCACCGTGCCGTTGCCCGCCGGCGAGGTCGCGGTGCATTCCGTTTCACTGCAGTTCGCCGGTACGCCGGGCGCCGACCCGAACTCGACTTCGGTGACCGTTGCCAGGTTGGTACCCGTGAGCGTCACCGGCGTGCCCCCGCCTTCGAGGCCCGCGTCTGGCGTGACGCTCGTGATGGTCGGCTCCGTGTAGAAGATCTGCACCTGTGGTTCGGCGGTTGCTGCGGCGAGCGTCACGCCACCCCCCGCAGGCACCAGCGAGGAGCCGCCGCCCCCACCCGCACCACCGGTGGTGCAGCCACCGCCACC
>Ga0302326_10028204_pt1 | contig 11303 bp, 11 predicted proteins | sample Palsa_T0_3_FD_202264 | JGI IMG/M metagenome (GOLD analysis project Ga0302326, IMG submission 202264) | Peat permafrost microbial communities from Stordalen Mire near Abisko, Sweden - Palsa_T0_3 | ecosystem: Environmental > Terrestrial > Soil > Palsa > Peat permafrost | place: Sweden: Abisko...
TTCTCTTTAAGACATATTTCCGATTGTGTTAATCAGATCCCACAAATCCCTTGTCCACGCGGCTCGATGCCAGGGATGAATCCGCAGTGAACATATGGCGGCTCTGCCATGCCATCCATGTGCACCCGGAATTCCGCTGACTCAGCGTAACGAAAGATGCAGTGCAACCTACTCGGTGATCAGTTTCGGTCGCTGATCAGGAGGCGCCGCTACAAGAGCAAGTGAATCGTTGCCGTGCGCCGGTGCTCAGCGCTAAGATCAATTCAAAGGCGGGTGTAGTTCAATGGTAGAACTGCAGCTTCCCAAGCTGCTAACGTGGGTTCGATTCCCATCACCCGCTCCATCCTTTTTCCGTACTCTCAGCGCGCGCCACGCGCAGCAGGTGTCGTTCGAATCAACGGACCGGTGTCGGGTCTGCGGGTTGAGCGGCCGCGGGCTGCTCGCGCGCAGGCTGCGCGTAGACGCGGTGAAAGGCTGGCGAACCAGCTCGCCTCGTTCACACGCCAATCAGTGCTCGCTCTTCTTAGGCTTACTTTGCCCTTGGGTCCGTCGAACTCGTACTCCTTGTCCACCGCCAGCAAAGGCATCGGCCGCCATTCGGCGGCCAGCGCGTCGCGGGAGCGGGTCAAGGCCTTCTCCTTCACGAGGAGCTTCTGGCGCGCAACCTCCCACTCCTGCTGCGAGACGATCGGGGGTTTGTTCTTCGCGAGACGCCTATTCCCCCTTATTGCCGCTTTGCTCGCCATATTATTTCTCCTTTGCTCTCTGAAACAAACCGAGACACTTGGATCTTAAAACGTTTCTGAACTTGCCGATGCACACCGCCAGAATTATCCCGGACATGGCCCCAGGGACGGGGCCGGCGCTAGCCACTCGTAAGCAGAATCGCTTTCTCATAGCGGTCGATCATCCGAGGGTAACGCTGCTTCACGTCGGCGCGCATTTTCTCAATATCCACGGTCAGAAATTCACGGTCCCTCATTACAACCTTGCCGTCCACAATCGTGGTTCGCACGTGATGGCCAACCACGTTCTGTGCCAGCGTGATCGTGGGATCCATGCTCGTGAACTGGTCATGGTCGTCATGCCCGACCAGCACAATGTCCGCAAGCTTCCCAACCTCAAGGCTTCCCGTCTTATCACCCAGATGCGCCGCATTCGCGCCGCCCCGGCAAGCATGCTTCAACATGTCGGAGTAAGTGATTTGCGCCGGCGCGTGCCACGCCGTGGCATACCCGATCTGCTGGCCGAGCACGGCATAGTGGCTGACCTGGAATAGATCAAGTGTCCCCCGCGAGTTCGGGCCATCCGTTCCCAATCCCACGCGGATCTTTGCCCGCACCATCTCCAGCATGCGCTGTGGTCCACCGTTGTAGTTGTTAAATGCGCAGTGCGCCACCGACGCATCGTGTTTCGCATAGCAATCAACGTCCGCCGGCGTCAGGTAGATCGAGTGCGCACAGTGCATTCGCTTATTGAAGATGCCGAGACTCTCGAAGTACTCCGGGGGACGCATGTTGTAGTTCTCCATCGTGTAGTCGACCTCATAGGTGCCTTCCGACAGATGTGTATGGATCGCCGTATCCAGCTCGTCGGCCAACTTTGACATTCCAACCCGAAGCTCTTCTGTATTCACCAGGATCTGACGCAGCGAAAGCCACGCCTTCACCCGCGAGTTTCCCTGCCACCGCTTCACCAGCGCTTCGTTCTCCTTGAGTGCCTGGCTCGTCGTCATGATGTGGGACTTCGGCAGCGGCCCGCCTTCTCCGTCCATATCGCAGGTGTTCAGCGATATCCTTCCCCGAATCCCCACCTCATCTGCCGCCTTGCCCATCATGTCCGGATGCGGGCCACCCGCCTCCAAAAAGCAGGTCGTCCCGGCGCTGATCATCGACGTGTAGCCAACCATGCCGCTGTTGTACACATCGTGCTCATCGAGCCCACTCTCGAACGGGATCAGAATCTTCTTCCAGCTTGGTCCCTTGCGATGCGTCGTGCGATGCACGCCACGCAAAAACTGCTGCGCCGTGTGATAGTGCGTATCCGTCATCCCCGGCATCGCAATCTGCCCCGAAGCATTCACTGTGTCCTTCGGCGTGAACATCCTTGCCGCATCGCCGGCCTTGCCCATCCACACGATGGCATTGCCAATCACGGCGATGGCGCCGTCCATGATCACGGCATCCTTGTCGTCGAAGGTGACAATGTCCGGCCCCATGACGAGCAAATCCACCGAATTCGGCGGCGCGGGCGACACAAACACTTCTGCCGCGGCAAACACCGGCAACGCCACGGCGCCCGCCGCAGCCCCGGCCGCAACGAACTCGCGCCGGGTCAACCCGTCGCCGGACCCGTCAACACCATTCATCTCTCGCATAGCGTCTCCAAAAGTCGGGTGAAGAAATCGTCACGTTTGTGTGAAGTGCCGAACAGCATTGGCGCAAATCGAGACAGCGACGCCGCGCCCTTGCAAAGAGATTGTTTACTTAGAATGCAGTGTTGACGGCCGCAGCGAGCTCGCCTCGAAACCGGCGAATGATTTCGATGGGACGATTCAAGCACATTCACCCGCAACGACTCAAATCATCTTCTCGATGGAGTAATGGCAGGCCGACTCGTCCTGGGTTCCGAGCCGCGCGTGCGCCAGCGCCCGGCTCGACAGAGGCGTCAACTGCAGCCGGTGACACGGCACGCATCGCAGGCGCAGCACGGTGCCGCCACCGCGCGCCCTGGACGCCATTGCGCAGTGGGCCCGCGTCACTCGCCGGCATGTTTTGTGGAATGCGGCGACGGTGCTATAAATACAAGAAAGCGGGCAGGATCTGCGGGAGCAATTCATGCGAAAGCTTACGGGGTTTGTAATCGCCATATCGACGCTGTTGAGCGGGCCGGCGGTGGCCGGGACTTTGATCGTGCTGAAAACGCGCGAAGTTGAGCTGCGCGGCAGCAACGGTCACGTCTACGATGTGGTCCACGGCATCTCGGTGCGGGACGGGGTGCGCGTTCAAGAGGTCTATTCGACGTGACCACCGAGGTGAACGCCAGGAGCAGCGGCATCGTGGCGGCCAACGCTGTGGCATCCGCGCTTCCCTGAGCGGCGCTCGAGTCACTCATGCAGGACCAAGGCGTTGTCTCGGCTGTATTGGACGCGCGCGCCCGGGACGACATCCGCGAACACGGCTTCACTCGCCGGGGTTTGCCGGTGGACCTGGATGTCGCGCGGGCGCTGGGCGAACTGGCGCATGCGGCATGGTTGCTGCCGCGGGATCAATACTACGAGGGCGGGACCAGGTATCGAACTCTGAATCGGCTCAGGGCCCGTATCGTCACGGGTGGGGTTGAAATCGACCCCTGCGATGATGACACGCCCTATGTGCAACTCAAAAAATACAACACGACGCTGGGAGGCCAGGAGCGCAAGTACTCGCCGCTGCCTGGCGAAATAGCCGGCTCATCCGGAGTTCGCAAGGTCATTGCCCACCACCTGATGTACCTGCCACTTTCGGAGGTCGGGAAGGGCTATTCGGTAAATATGCATGTGATTCGCTTCGCAGCAACTCCCGCTCGGCCATGCGACACGAGCCCGGCAGGCTTGCACAAGGACGGCGAGAAATACCTTGCCACTCACCTGCTGGCACGGTGCGGAGCCAAAGGCGGCGAGGTAGTCATTACCGACAACGACAAACGGGAAAAGGATCGATTTACGATGCGCGAAGCTGGCGAGTGCTACGTCTTTGATGACGATCGGATCTGGCACATGCTGACTCCGGTCGAGACGTCGGAAGGCAATCAGTTTGCGTTTCGCGATACGGTGACGTTCGATCTATTGCCGGACGGATGGAACCCGGCGAGCTAAACTCTCATCGTGGTGGCAGGGTCGGCTGGCCTCGGCAGACGTCCATGACTTTGCTTTCGTTGAAGTGAGCGTAGCCTAGATCGCACAGCTGACGGTATATGCGTTCCGCCAGCGCGCCGAATGGGCTGCCGATCCCGAGTTCGCGAGCAAAACGCAGTCCATATTCGACGTCCTTCAGGCGTAGCGCGGAGGTGAACACGATGTTGCGGTCGTGATCCGCTGCTACCATGCGGCGTGTGTTGCGTACCACCTGCGGACTTGCCGCCTGGCTGCTTGCGATGGCATCGGCCACAGCGGCAAGATCAAGGCCGGCGCGTTCCGCTATCGCTAGACCTTCCGCCGCTGATGCGATCTGCACGGCACCCATCATGTTGATGATCAGTTTGTAAGCGGTGCCGGCGCCGACCGGACCGAATCGGATTATGTGCTCGGACATGGCACCCAGAATGCCGCGAACGGCGTCGAGATCGCCCGGGCTGGCACCGACCAGAAAGGTGAGTGAGCCCGCCGCGGCGGCATCCGGCAACCCGGTAACAGGCGCGTCAATGTAGCGCAGACCGCGTGCCGTGCACTGCGTCGCGAGTTGCATGACCCAATCGTGGGACAGGGTCGAGCATTCGACGGCGCAGGTGTCCTTGGCCGGATCTGCAGCAAGTATCCCGTCGTGCTCTAGCCAGATTGCCCGCGACGCGGCGTCGTCGGCGACCATTGAGATGACGGCCTGTGCGCCCTGGCACGCAGCCTTGGGCGTGTCATAAAGGCGCGCGCCTCGGCGCACCAGTGTTTCGGCGAGCGCGGCAGTGCGGTTGTAGACGTTCAGCTGGTGACCGGCCTCAAGCAATCGGCTGGCCATTCCCAGGCCCATTTTCCCTAGACCGATGAACGCGACTCTCATGGCAGTCTCGCGCATTCGGCGTTAGCGCCTTTGAGAACTGGCAAGTCAGGGTCGGCAGGCTGCGCGCGCCCGTGGAATTCTGCCGCCATGCCGTTGCGGCGGCAATCGAACCGGGGTAGGCCGTTGGGCCATGAGTCGCCCCCACGGCTCGTTATGTCGCAGTGGACGCGGGCGATCGGTACAAGCGCAGCAATCATTTGTCCTGCGAATACTATAGCCGGATTACGCCGTGCGAAGCGGTCGCTTAAGTGAAATGCCCCACTGCCAGTACCCATCCGGCAGTTAAGATCGGCATCAAGCTTGGAGTTCTCGATCCCCCTGACCACTCCAAGCTCCCGAGAATTCACCATGATGCAGCTACTCAAATCCCTCCTCGGCGAGAGCCCTCGCGCCTACCCCGCGAAGAAGCCCGCGCCAGGCGCAAAGCTCAAGCCGTCGCACGCCGGTGCAGACTACCGTGCGGTCTCGCTCGCGCCCAACAGCGCGTGCCATGCGGGCGCGAAGGACGTCGCCGGCAAGCGCTATCTATTGCGCGAAGCGCCGCGCCTGCCCCTCGTGGCTTGCGCGACGCCGGCGACATGTTCGTGCAAGTTTCGCAAGCATGCCGACCGCCGCGAAGGCGATCGCCGCCTGCTCGGCACAATGGAATGTACCCGCTGGTTCGCCGGGAGTGAGCGTCGCGAGCGCGGAGGGCGCAGGTCGAGGACGAATTGACCTGCAGCGTCCGTAGGCGACGCCTAAGGAGCAGGGCTCGGTACGCCCTGTTTGACCACCTCGCCGCCCTTCATTACGAGGGCGACCGACTGTAGTACCCCCACGTCGGCAAGCGGATCACCGGCTACCGCGATCAGATCGCCGAAGCGGCCGACCGCCAGTGCACCGACGTCGCCGGATCGTCCCAGCGCCTCCGCGGCCGTGACCGTGGCCGCCTGAATGGCCTGCATCGGCGTCATTCCCCAGGTCACCATGGTGACGAACTGCCTGGCGTTATCCCCGTTTGGATAAACGCCGCCATCGGTACCGAATATCATTTTTACGCCGGCCTTGAGCGCGGCATGGAATGTCTGGCGCTGCTTCAGGCCGATCGAGCGTTCCTTGTCCATGGACTCCTTGAACAGGCCGTTCTTCTCGCCTTCGGCCAGAATGTAGTCATCGTCATAGATGTCCATGGAAAAGTAGGTGCCATGCTGCTTCGCGAGGGCAAAGGCTTCCTCGTCGGCGAGGCTCGCATGCTCGACCGTGTCGACGCCGGCGCGAATCGCATCCTTGATGCCGGCGGTGCCGTGCGCATGCACGGCAACCTTCAGTCCGAGCATGTGCGCCTCGTCCACCAGGGCTTTCATCTCCTCGAGATTATATTGTTGTGCGGCTACGGCGTCCGTCTTTGACAGTACACCGCCGGTGCCACAGAACTTGATGAGCTCGGCGCCGTATTTGCGCAGCTTGCGCACCATGGCGCGGATCTGGTCGGGGCCGTCGGCGATGGCGGTCATCGGCGTCCTGATCGATGGCGGAAATCTCGTATCGTCACAGTGGCCGCCGGTCGCACCGATGATGTAGGTCGCCGGGACGATGCGCGGTCCGGGCACGATGCCGCGCTCGATACCCTGTTTCAGCGCCACGTCGTCGAAGTTCGCCGAGCCGACGTTGCGCACAGTCGTGAAACCCGCCTCAAGCGTGCGTTTGGCATTCGCCACGCCGACCACGGTCCAGAAATTGTCGGTGAACTCGAGCGAGCGGTAGCCACTGAAGCGCGGATCGTGCGTGAGATGCACGTGCATGTCGATCAGACCCGGCAGCAGCGTCATGCCGGGCAGGTCCACTCGGCGCGCGCCGGCTGCGACGACTGCACCCTGCGTGGCCACGGCGCTGATGCGACCGTCCGTGATCGTGATCTGCGGTCGCTCGACCACGCGGCCGGCGATCACGTCGACCATGCGATCGGCGGTGACGACTACCGTATCGGCGCGGGCGTCGGCTGCCGCCAGCAGCAACGATGCCATCAGAAGTGCCGGGTACTTGTCCATGAGGCTCCCTGGTCGCGAGAACTTTGGAATCGAAACGAATTATCATATCGCGGCAGTCACCTTAGAGGACATGTCATGCGCTATCGCCTCTTCTGCGCCGCGCTACTCGGTCTCGTGGTTGCGTCCTGGGCCGGCGCCCAGACGCCTTCCCCTTGGCCGACGCAGGACGGCACCTTCACCATTCCCGACTTTCGTTTCGGCACCGGTGAAACGCTGCCGCAGCTGCGCCTGCATTACCTCACGCTCGGCAAGCGGCACACCGACAGGAACGGGCATACCGACAATGCCGTGCTGTTGCTGCACGGCACCGGCGGCGATGCGCACTCGCTGCTCAATCCGATCTTCTCCGATGTGCTGTTCGGACCCGGGCAGCCTCTGGACATCACAAAATACTTCCTGATCCTGCCCGACGACATCGGTCACGGTTCCTCGTCGAAGCCGTCCGACGGCCTGCACGCCCACTTTCCCCAATACGATTACGACGACATGGTGCGCAGCCAGCACGCCATGCTGCTCGAGGGTCTCAAGGTCGATCATCTGCGCCTGATTCTCGGAACCTCGATGGGATGCATGCAGACCTTCGTCTGGGGCGAGACCTACCCCGGCTTCTCGGAGGCGCTGGCACCCTTCGCCTGCCTGCCCACCGCGATCGCGGGCCGCAATCGCATGATGCGTTACATGGCGATCCAGGCCATCAAGCAGGATCCCCAATGGCTCGATGGCGAGTACCCATCAGAACCCACGCAGGGATTGCGCACCGCCAATGAGATGATATTCATCATGGGCTCGAGCCCACTGCTATTGCAGAAGCGGGCGCCTACCCGTGCTGCCGCGGAAGCCTACGTCGATGACTATCTAAAGCGCGTGATGAGCGCCACCGATGCGAATGACCTGATCTTCTATACCAATGCCAGCCGCAACTACGACCCCAGCCCGAACCTGGAGCGCATTACCGTCCCGGTGCTTTATATCAACTCCGCCGACGACTTCGTCAACCCGCCGGAGCTGGGCATCGCCGAGGCGCTGGCGCAGCGCATACCCCAATGCCGCTTCGTCCTGATCCCCACCAGCGATGCTACCCGTGGCCATGGCACGCATACCGCCGCCGCGGTGTGGAAGGACTATCTGGTGCAACTGTTGCAGCAGTCGCAGCGCAGCGATCACAAGCCGTAGCGGGCTCCTCGCCTGAGCGGCAGCGACAATTCCGCCTCAGCGCAGGAGCTCGATCTCCAGAAACCCAAATTCAAAGGCATTGGCGTTGATGACATTGTGCTCGACACCCGCCTCCCGCGCATACGGTTGGTGCGTGCGCAGCTCCGCCACACGGGATGTGCCGTCCGGCTGTTCAAGCAGCAGCTGACCGTCGAGCAATGGCACGACGACATAATCATGGCCGTGCCGATGCCAGCCGGTTTCTGCGCCGGGTGGAAAGCGGTATTCGATGACTCGAACGTGCGGCTCGTCGATCTTGATGCTAGCAACAGCTCGTGCACGGGCAGCCATGGCGGACTCCTGTTCAGCCCTGTTCACCGGATCGGGGTGAGTATCAACCATACGCTCCTGTTTGCGATAACCCGCCGATGCGGCGGGGCAAAAAGCCCCGCCGCGATCATGGGCGAACAGCCTGGGCCGCCCGGATTGTTCGCGGTAACGGAACCAGGCATTCTTGAGGGCTGCCAACATCCGGGCGTTCGGATAGGATGGCCGCTGCGCAGGCGCAGCGATGCCCGATGGTCGCTGCCGTTAATGATCGAGAGCCCGCGAGTAATCTTTAATTCGACTGATCCGGAGGAAAGCTGCGATGGGAACCCGTATACCAGGCCGTAATTTTCTGTTCGTTCCCGGGCCTACGAACGTTCCCGAGCGCGTGCAGCGGGCGATGATGGTCGCGATGGAGGACCACCGCTCCTCCAAGTTCCCCGAGCTTTCAACGGGTCTGCTGCACGATCTGAAGAAGGTTTTCAAAACTACCGCCGGTCAGATATTCATCTTCCCATCCTCCGGCACCGGCGCCTGGGAAGCGGCGCTTACCAATACGCTGTCTCCCGGCGACAAGGTACTCGCCTCGCGCTTCGGGCAGTTCAGCCATCTGTGGATCGACATGGCGCAGCGGCTGGGTTACGACGTGGAAATCCAGGATGTCGAGTGGGGCGAAGGGGTGCCGCTTGACCGTACTGAACAAGCGCTCAAGGCAGACAAGGATCACAAGATCAAGGCCGTGCTTGCCTGCCACAATGAGACTGCCACCGGGGTCACCAGCGATATCGCCGGAGTGCGCAAGGCACTGGACGCAGCCAAACATCCCGCGATGCTCTATGTGGACACCGTGAGCTCCTTGGGCAGCATCGATTTTCGCATGGACGAATGGGGTGTGGATCTCGCGGTGAGCGGCTCGCAGAAGGGATTCATGTTGCCGGCCGGCCTGTCGTTCCTGGGCGTCAGCCAGAAGGCGCTGGCAGCGATACCCGGCGCCAAGTCACGGCGTTGCTATTTCGATCTCGCCGACATGATCAAGGCCAACGCCACCGGTTACTTCCCCTACACCCCCGCACTGCCCATGCTCTACGGCCTGCGCGAGTCCCTGAACATCATCGAAGAGGAGGGCCTGGAGAACATATTCTTCCGCCATCACTACCTGGCCGAAGGCGTGCGCGCGGCCGTCATCGAGGGTTGGAAACTCAAGTTGTGCGCCAAGGCCCCGAAATGGTATTCGGACACCGTGAGCGCGGTCGTGGTGCCCGAGGGCATCAACGGGGCGCACGTGATCGACGTCGCCTTCCGTCGCTACAACCTGGCGCTGGGCGCCGGGCTTTCCAAGGTTGCCGGCAAGGTATTCCGCATCGGTCATCTGGGCGATCTGAATGAACTCATGCTGATGGGAGCGATCGCCGGCTCGGAGATGGCGATGCTGGATGTGGGCATCAAGGTCACTCCTGGCAGTGGCGTGGGCGCGGCCTCGAACTACTGGCGCTCGCACGACCCGATTCCAAAACAGAAGGTCAGCAGGAAGGAGCAGTTCTACGAGGCCCACTCGACCGGATCGATTCAGGGCTGACGGCCGCGGGCAGCAGGCATGCAGCATCGGATCGTGTTTCTGGATCGCGCCAGCCTGCAGGCTGAGGTCAGACGCCCGGCGTTTGCGCACGCGTGGCAGGAGTACGCGGCCAGCGACGCAAGCGAGGTGGCGGAAAAGCTGCGCGATGCCACCATCGTGATCACCAACAAGGTGCCGCTGCGGGCCGCTACCCTGCAGCAGCTGCCGCAACTAAAAATGATCGCGGTCGCGGCTACCGGCTACGATGTCATCGATATCGACTATTGCAAGGCGCATGGCATCGCGGTCTCCAACATCCGCAACTACGCCGTGCATACGGTGCCGGAACACGCCTTCGCCCTCATCCTGGCGTTGCGGCGCAATTTGTTTGCCTACCGGCAGGATGTCGCCAATGGCAGGTGGCAGGAGGTGGATCAGTTCTGCTTCTTCGACCATCCGATCCGCGATATGTACGGCGCGACTCTCGGCATCATCGGCGAGGGAGCCCTCGGGCAGGCCACGGCCAAGATTGGCCGGGGATTCGGCATGAAGGTGCTGTTTGCCGATCATGCACCGCCCAAGGTGGAGGGCGTGGAGTTCACGCCGTTTGACGAGGTGGTGTCGACCAGCGATGTGATCTCGCTGCACGTGCCATTGACGCCCGATACCCGCAACCTGATTGGAATGAAGGAACTGCGGAAAATGAAACGCACCGCGATTCTCATCAACACCTCGCGGGGCGGCCTGGTGGATGAGCGGGCGCTGGCCGAGGCGCTCACGCAGGGATTGATCGGCGGGGCGGGTTTCGATGTGCTGACGAAGGAGCCGCCGAAGGAGGGCAATCCGCTGCTCGACCTGCGCCTGCAGAATTTTATTTTGACGCCGCACGTCGCATGGGCCAGCGACGGCGCGATGCAATTCCTCGCCGATCAGCTGATCGACAATATCGAAGCATTCGTCGCGGGCAAACCCCAGCACCTGGTAACGTGATCCGCGAGCTGTAGGCGAGCAGCGCGCCGCCAGGCGCAGTTACCCGCTCTCCAGGCTGGCCATGAGGTCTGCGGCATAGCTGGCCTGAACCCAGATATCGAATGCCGCGTGCGAACGCGCGATGATCGATGGGCAGTCGAACAATGTCAGGGCAGCACACTCGCGTCCGGCAAGGATCGTGTCGAGTGCTACCGTGCGCGCCAGTACCCGCTGCGCGCCAGACCCGGCGATCGTGACGGCTTGCCACTTGCCGTCGACACCGATCCGTACGCCGGAGCCGGCAGCCACCGCGGCATCCAGGCGTGCCGTCACCTGGGTGCTCGGCTCGGGCACGAGCCAGTGGCCGGGCGCGATGTGCAGCAATTCGCAGCGCCGCATGCCGTCGCGACTGACGGCGCCGGGCGCGGTCGGAAATGACGCGGCCCATGCACCTGCGATCGGATAGGTATAGGCCTTGAATTCCACGCCGTGCGTGAGAATACGAATCGTCGCGCGCAGATC
>Ga0302326_10028205_pt1 | contig 11302 bp, 12 predicted proteins | sample Palsa_T0_3_FD_202264 | JGI IMG/M metagenome (GOLD analysis project Ga0302326, IMG submission 202264) | Peat permafrost microbial communities from Stordalen Mire near Abisko, Sweden - Palsa_T0_3 | ecosystem: Environmental > Terrestrial > Soil > Palsa > Peat permafrost | place: Sweden: Abisko...
AGATCGACAAGAAGGCCATCGCCCGGCAACTGCAGCCTTGAGCAGTAAGACCCATTCATGTAATTCGGACAGAGATTACTTAGCTTTCGCCACTAACCTCAGTTTCAGGATCGTTTTCGCCCTTCGAGGAGGTGAGAGAAGTGAAAGCAGGTCATGACAGCAATTCGGCTGCCGCAACGGACCGCGTCACGGCGCATCATTCAGTTTGGACGGGTGCCCTCTCGGTGCTCGTTACCGGCGCCGCGATCTTCGGCGCGGGAGCAGCAACAGCGTTTCCGGTTTCCAAGGTTTCCGACGACGTTCGTCTAGCGAGCTGATTCGAGAAGTTCGACGGTCGCATCCCACAGCCGCGACTCGCGGGCTAGATCCGATGCGAACTCTTTCACTTCGCGCTCTTGGTCTTTGACGACGAAGGCCCCGCCACGCAGATGCCCCCAGCAATCGTCCAGAGCGATCGAGGCCAGCACCGGAGCGGATCCCGCCGGTGACGAGACGCCGGGGATTCGTTCAATGACTCGGCCTACCCGCTGAAGACCGGGCCCGTGTCCCCTACTCAACCCGGTACCCGGCATGAATCCCGGCTCGAACACGGCCACACTGATCCCGCTCGGTGTCCGACGTTGCAATTCGTGCGCGTAATAGAGGATCGCGAGTTTCGAATTCGAGTACGCGATCCCACCCAGCTCGAGCGTTGCCGGCTGGTCGGCGGCAGTGGGGTGAGCGACGTCGAGCGGATCGCGCCAGATCGCTGGCGCGACTTTGAGTATGCGGCGAAAGAAGTTCTGATGGTAGGTGTTTGAACCCAGCAGCACAATCCGCGCCGGCGCGATAAGCGAGCCCAGCAGATCGCCGATCAACTGCGCGTGCGCGAGGTAATTCACCGCGAAAGTGAGTTCGTATCCGTCCGCGGAAGCGCTGTGAGTGTCGGCGACCGACACTCCGGCGTTGGCCACGATTGCCCGTAGTGGACGAATCGCACCGGCTTCCAGCAGATCCTTCACTGTGTGCGCCGCATCGCGGACTTCGGACAATCTGGCCAGGTCGCAGCCGATCTCCTGCACCGTCGCGCCGGCTGCGCGGGCCGCCTCGGCTACCTCGGTGAGCCCCTTGCCCGCACGCCCGATGAGCAGCAGGTCGGGGCGCTGCCCGGCGGGGCGATGGGCGATCGCCAAAGTCGCGGCCTTGCCCAGGCCGCCGGTCGGCCCGGTGATCAATACAGTGCCCGATTCGGTCGAATTCATGTGTGCGAGTCTCGGCCTGATTCCGACAGCCAGGTAGTCGTTCGGTCTTCCTAGGACTGCCAGTACCAGGACAACGGCGACCGCGGCAGGCAGAGTGGAGTCATGGACTCCTGGGAGTTCGGTCGGACGGTGCGGAACTGGCGTGACCGCATCCGGCCGGCAGCGGTCGGCGTTCCCGTCGGCGGTCGTCGCCGCGCGACGGGATTGCGCCGCGAGGAGTTGGCCGGGCTGGCCGGCATTTCCGTCGACTATCTGACCAGACTCGAACAGGGGCGGGCCACCTCACCGTCGGCGCAGGTCGTGGAAGCGCTCGCCCGCGCATTGCGGGTCTCCGACGCCGAGCGCGACCTGCTCCTCCGACTATCCGGCCACGCCACGCCAGGGCTCGACCTGGTGTCAACGCGCATCACGCCGAGCGTGCAACGCCTGCTCGACCGGCTGGCGAACACGCCTGTCGCCGTCTTCGACGCGACATGGACACTGGTCGTCGCCAACGCGCCCTACGACGCACTGATGGGTCCGACCACAACGTGGCGGGGAATCGAACGCAACAGCGTCTGGCGACACCTCGCCGGCCCGGGCAGTCGCGCCCTCAATACCCCTGAGCAGCAAGCCGATTTCGAAGCCAGGCTCGTCGCCGATCTGCGTTTGACCGCGGCCCGCTACCCCAGCGACCCACGCCTGAAGCAACTCACACGTGAGCTCGCCGCGCAGAGCCCGCGTTTCGAAAAGCTCTGGGAATCAGGCGCTCCCGAGCCACACCAGGAGTTCGGCCGCCACAAGATCATCGACCATCCCGACGTCGGACACATCGCGCTGGACTGCGACACGCTCGTCGTCGCCGCCGACGATCTGCGCATCATGATCTACACCGCCGAACCCGACACCGACGACGCCGAACGCCTCGCCCTCGCGGTCGTTCTGGGCACGCAGTCGATGGTGGACTAGGACGTCCTCGCTCAGCGTCGCCTAGCTCCCGGTGCTGCGTCGTATCTGGATGTCCGCCGAGCGCATCCGCGGGCCGCCGGTGTCGGCGGTCACGCATACGCCGAGAGTTTCGCCGGTGTCGGCATCGACAAATGACAGGGGCACCGGTTCGGACTGAAGGTGTGTGTCGCCCCACTGCACCAGCGCGATGAACACCGGCAGCAGGTCTTCGCCGGCATCGGTCAGCCGGTACTCGTCTCGGGCCCGCCTGCCCGGCTCCCGGTAAGGAACGCGGGTGACGATCTCCGCTGACTCGAGTTGCTTGAGTGCCCGCGACACTGCCGGCGCCGATGTTCCGATTCGATCCACGAAGTCTTCGAACCGCGTTGTGCCGAAGAACAATTCACGGACAACCTGGAATGCGGTTTTGGTACTCAGCAGCTCGAGCACCCGAGACATCGAACACGCGCCACCAATGGACCACTGTTGCCGGTCTTGCAGCGGCTCTTCGAACTCCATCGATTTCTCCCTTAACTAACGCTTGCGTTACTCAGCATACCGTGCTTTGATCTTACTAACGACATCGTTAGTCAGCAAGGAAGGCAGAGAAATGGTTGCGATAGCAGGCAAGGTGGTCGTCATCACCGGTGGTCGGCGGGGCCTCGGCGCGGCACTGGTCGACGAGGTCATCGCACGCGGGGCCCGCAAGGTCTACTCCACCGCCCGCTCGGCCTACACCGATGACCGTGCCGAGGTGATCACCGCGGAACTCGAGGTCGGCTCCGCGTACTCGGTGCAGAAGCTGGCCGACATCGCCGGTGACGCCGAGATCGTGTTCAACAATGCGGGGATCTACTTGCCGGAGCCGTTGTTGACCGGGAGCTTCGAGCAGATCACCGAAACCTTCGATATAAACGTGTTCGGCCCGCTGCGGATTGCACGTGCGTTCGCGCCGATTCTGGCCGCCAACGGTGGCGGCGCGATCGTCGATATGCACTCGGTGTTGTCGTGGCTCGGCGGGAGCGGCGCCTACGGCGCTTCGAAGGCCGCGATCTGGTCGCTCACCAACTCGCTTCGCGTCGAACTCAGATCGCAAAACACCCAAGTCGTCGGCGTCCACGCCGGCTTGATCGACACCGAGATGGCTGCGGGCATGGCGTTGCCGAAACTGACACCAGCCGACGTCGCCAAGCAGATCGTCGAGGGCCTGGAATCCGGGGCGGTAGAGGTGCTCGCCGATGACCTGACAGTCAACGTCAAGGCCGCGCTGTCCGGGCCGGTGGAAAACCTCACTTTCTCGTTGCCGAACTGACCCTCACCTTGAAAAACCCATATCGATCCAAAGGAGACGACATGTCATCTGATCAGCTCTTCCTCATCACCGGGGCCACCGGCAACACCGGCGTGCCCACCGTCGGGAACCTGCTGCAATCGGGCCACCGGGTGCGCGCGTTCGTACACCGCGCCGACGAACGCTCCGATGCACTGGCCGCTATCGGCGCCGAAATCGTCGAGGGCGACCTGCTCGATTTCCACGCGGTCAGCGCCGCGATGTCCGGCGTCAGCGCCGCCTACTTCTGCTACCCGATCGCGCCGGGCGGACTGCTGACGGCCACCACGATCTTCGCCCAAGCTGCCAGCGAGGCCGGTGTCGCAGCGGTGGTCAACATGTCGCAGATATCGGCGCGACGCGAAGCGAAGAGCCATGCCGCCCAACAGCATTGGCTCGCCGAGCGGTTGCTCGACCGATCGGCCTTCCTCACCACCCATATGCGCCCGACATTCTTCGCCGAATGGCTCAAATGGCAGTGGGACCGCAACGACAACGAAGGCGTGCTCAGACTGCCGTTGGGCGACGGCCGCCACGCCCCGATCTCCGGACGCGACCAGGCGAACGTGATCGCCGCGGTCCTGCAGAACCCGGCGCCCCACAACCGGCAGATCTATCCGCTGGTCGGTGCTCAAGAACTCGACCACTACGCCATCGCGGACCAAATGGCGGACACACTCGGAATCCCGGTCCGGTATGAGCCCGTCGAGATCGCCGCCTTCGCGGCCGCATTGACCGCCCAAGGCAAGACGGACTTCTTCGTCCAACACATCAGCAGCGTCGCCCAGGACTACCAGGACGGCATTTTCGCGGGCGAGAACAACCTCGTCGAAGTGATCAGCGGACACAAACCGATGACCGTCGCCGATTTCGTCAACGCGAACCGCTCCGAATTCGAGCACAATGGACGGTCCGCGGTCGGCGGCCAATTAGCGCACGCCTGATTGACCAACCACGCTCGTAGCAAAGGACGTAACATCATGAGCCACGCAGGCATCAATGGAATGCGGGCCGCCGGGGACGATCTGGTCAACGTCGCGGAGAAGCTCACCGACGACCAGTGGCACGGGTCAAGTGCCGCCGCGGGATGGTCTGTTCACGACGTCGTCGTCCACGTCGGGTCCCTGCTCGAGCTTTTGCAGGCGGCCGTCGCAGGCGCCGACTCCCCACCCATCGGCATCGAACAACTCAACGACCAGGTGGTCGCCGGACGCCGAGACTGGACCCCCGCGTACGCCACGCAATTCCTCCGCGACCAACTCAGCACCGCGCTCGACACTTTCAGTGCGCTGCAGGACGAGCCGGCCGCATCCACTCGTGTTCCGATGCTCGACCTCGGCAGCTATCCACTGCACGCGATCGCCGACATGTTCGCCTTCGACATCGCCACTCACCTGCACTACGACATCCTCGCGCCACGCGGGCCGATCCAGTTGCCCCATCCGCCGATGGATGAAGTTCTGCTCGTGCCCGCGGTCGAGTGGTTGCTCGGCGGTATCTCACAGATGCAGCCGGGTCTCGCTGACCACCTTCACGGCTCAATCCTCCTGCGGCTCAACGGTCCCGGAGGACGTGATGTAATCCTCACGCCAGGCGACAGCACCCCTATAGTCACGCCGCAGGTCGAGACCAGCGTCCAAGCCGCCGCGATCGCCACCTCGAGCACCGCGGACTTCCTGGCCTGGTCCACCCAGCGCCTGCCGTGGTCGAACCTCGTTCACATTGACGGCGATGAACACATCGCGGCGGAGTTCCTCAACGCCGTGAACCTCATCTGAGCCGTCGCCGCAACATCTATTGCGGGATCGTTTCAGGTAGGCAATCGTCTTCTCGACCGATCCGTTGGTGCGCGGCCATGACCTCGTCGCATCATGCCCCCGCCTGCGAGCGGCACTCCGGAATGCGGTGGCGCCCGCTACGATGATAAAACCGATATCGGATCTGCAACCTGGAGCGCGATGGGCATGCGTGAGTTTCAACGCGGCGCAGTGCGTGTCCACATCTTGCACCACGCCGCTGAGGATGAAGTCCATGGCGCTTGGCTGACAAAGGAGTTGGCCCGCCACGGGTACGAGATCAGCCCCGGAACGCTGTACCCCACGCTGCATCGGTTAGAGGCCGAAGGCCTGTTGGCGTCCCGTCAGCGTGTGGTCGACGGACGCACCCGCCGGGTTTACCGCGCCACTCGAGCAGGCAAGCGTGCTCTGTCACAAGACCGAAAAGCCCTGCAAGAGTTGGCCGATGAAGTTCTCGGCAGCACTAATGGTTGAGGGCACCAGCGGGACCCGAGAAGCTGTTATGCGACGCAGCGCAGAAATCCTCGTGGCAGCCTGGTGAAAAGCAGTTTCGCCGCGTAGTCCTCGTCGACGGTGAATCGGCAGCCCGGACGGTGAAGAAACTCCTCGACGGCATCGGCGGGCAGGCGTCCTTTGCTCTGGCCGTTATTTTCGTACAAGCTTTTGGGGCTGCTACCGGTGGTGGTGTCCTGGACGACGACATACGAGCCGGGACCGACCCGGGGGGAATACAAATCTAACCCCGCGAGTGCATGCTCCTTGGTGTACTGGGAATCCAGCACCACCAGAACGGGTCCGCGAGCTCCCACCATGGAGCCGACCTGCGGGGCGACAGCCGGATCGACGGACGAGCCCTCGACGAGTCTGATGCGACGCGCGAGGGGATGAGCCTTCATGGCCTGCCTGATGTCACCGCGGATGCCGACGTCCACGCCCAGGACGAACCCATCGGATCCCAACCACTCGAGCATGGATGCATAGAACAGCGTCGAACCACCCCGGGCCACACCCGTTTCGACGAGGACCGCAGGCTTGACCTTCCAACAGATTTCCTGCAGGGCCACAATGTCGGCGGGAAATTGAGTAATCGGCAATCCGAGCCAGTCGAAGTTGCACGCATAGCGTGAATCGACGAGGTAGTCGGTCACGAGACGAGCCGCCTCATTCAGAAGCGTCTGCTTCCAGGCCGGCGATATTGCGTCGTCGTTCCTCAGCGAAACCTGCGAGATCACACACGAGTTCCACCCTCGTTGAATGGCGCTACACTACGCCCGATATCGGGATCCGTACGATGCGAAGCGGTTGCTCGAATCGGTCGGCAAATCGATGAGCTCCCTCGCAGACTGGCCGTAGTTGTACCGGCAGTGGATATACCCCCGAACGGTCTACATGCAAACTAACGTCAACTTACGGATTCCGATATCGCACTCTGATATCGCTAGATAGCATGGTGCCCGGGACTTTGCGGAGGCAGATGTGCACGACCTGGAGAACTGCCCGGAGGGCAGCTAGGGACCCGTGTTTGCGTGTGGCTTCTTTGACAAGGCTGTCCTTGGTGGCGGCACCCACGGCGATGCAGTTGACTAACCAGAATGGCCGATGATCAAGTGCACCAATCCCGCGGGTCGGAACGGGTAAAGCAATTCCTTTCGGAGGCGGGTGACGGGGTGACCCATGACGCCGAGCCGCACAGTGACCGTCTATCGCAGCGGCTAAGTTGGTTGCGTGCGGCTGTTTTAGGTGCCAACGACGGCATCGTCTCCGTTGCTGGCGTTGTGGTTGGGGTGGCAGGAGCTTCGACGCTGCGCGGCCCGATCTTCACAGCTGGGCTGGCGGCTCTGGTAGCCGGCGCCGTCTCGATGGCGCTCGGTGAATTCGTGTCAGTCTCAAGCCAACGCGACAGCGAAAGCGCGCAGCTAGCAATGGAAAGGCGCGAGCTGCGCCATATGCCCGACGCCGAACTGGCGGAACTCACCGCCATCTACCAACGTCGAGGTTTGTTACCCCAAACCGCAGCCCAGGTCGCCCGAGAACTGACCACACACGACGCACTCATGGCACACGCGCGCGCCGAACTCGATATAGATCCCGAGGAACTGTCCAACCCATGGCAGGCCGCGGCAGCATCGGCATCGTCGTTCACTGTCGGGGCGCTGTTGCCATTCGCCGCCATCCTTCTGCCTCCGTCGTCGTGGCGCGTACCGGTCACTTTCATCGCTGTCCTCGCCGCACTGGCCATCACCGGCGCACTCAGCGCCAGGATTGGCCGCGCACGCATGGGACGCGCCGTGCTGCGCGTCGTGCTCGGCGGGGCCGCGGGCCTGGCGCTTACCTATGGCATAGGCCGCCTCTTCGGCACTGCTTTGGGATGATGACGTCGCCGCCGAGTCTGTCTGAGGTACTTGGGGAATGGGGCCGAATTGGTTGCGTCGGCTTCGGTGGCCCACCGACCCACATCAAGCTTTTGCGCGATTTGTGCGTCACGCGTCACGAGTGGTTGTCGCCGGTCGAATTCGAGGATGCGGTCGCCGCCTGCAATTTGCTGCCCGGCCCCGCATCGACTCAGCTGGCGATCTTTTGCGGGTGGCGAGTGCGCGGACCAATCGGCGCGTTGGTGGGTGGTGCCGCATTCATTGTTCCCGGCTTGACTCTCATTTTGGGCCTAGCTGCCCTGTTCTTAAGCGATCCCCCGACCCCGGTTCTAGCAGCCGGGGCGGGGGCGGGCTCAGCGGTAGGCGCGGTCGCTTTACACACTGCGGGGTCGCTCTTCTCGGCGAGTTGGCGTCGCGCCGGTGACGACGGGCCAGCCACTCAGTTTCGCTGGGTGCTGTACCTGATTGCCGGTATCGCTGCTGCAGTAACACTCGGGCCTTGGCTGGTCGTGGTCCTGGTGTCATGCGGAGTGATCGAACTCGGGCTGCATTCGATCCGATTTCACTCAGGACCGTTATCCGTCGCACCAATGCAGTTGCTAGCGACCGTCGCGACGGGGCTAGGAACACTGGCTTCCCTGAGCTGGGTGGCGTTCAAAGTGGGCGCGCTGTCGTATGGCGGCGGATTCGTCATCATCCCACTGATGCAAAACGATGCAGTCAATATGTATGGCTGGATGACTGGTGCTCAGTTCCTCAACGCCGTTGCGCTGGGCCAGGTTACGCCGGGACCCGTGGTGCAGACGGTCGCAGTCGTCGGGTACGCGGCTGCCGGCCTAGGTGGAGGTATTCTGGCCGCGGTCATCGCGTTCAGCCCGTCGTTCGTGTTTGTCCTCGCCGGGGCGCGTCACTTCGATCTTTTGCGGCGAAGTCCAGCTGCCCGCAGTTTTTTGGACGGGGCAGGGGCTGCTGCGATCGGCGCCATCCTCGGCTCAGCCGTAAGTCTTGCGCGAACCCTTTCTCAGCCGTGGCAATTCGTCGTCTTGACGGCTGCGGCCGGGTTGCTGCTGACTCTACGGCGCGGAATCGTGTTGACGCTGTTCGCTGCTGCAGCTGCGGGGGTCGTGTTGGTCGGCGCGGGTTTACCGCTACCAGGTTAGCGACCTTTTTGGTGCCATCCATAGCAACGAGCGCTAGTCGCGACTTATTGCAACTGGTCGCGAAACGGGCTCGGCGCTGCTGGCGTGGGTACCAAATCGTCGATTGCGGTTCGGACCTTGTGGGCTATTTCTTTGCGGATCAGGCGCATGCGCTCGATCCCGTCGATACTGCGCAACGAGGTTCGTCAGATGTCCCATGTAGGCACCGTCGTGCTATCGAGCGGTGGATCGAGGCGGGCTTGGGTGCCGACGATCACGACAACGTCGGCGGCTTGGATCAGCTCGGCGGTGCGCTGGGTGGGCTGGTGGCCGCTGATATCGATGCCGAGTCCGGCAAGGGCCCGCGCGGAGAGACGTTGCCCGCATCCCACTACCGTTGCTGGCCTACTTCGCCATCATGTGGGGCAGCGGCTACGCCCTGGGCGCCGCGCTGCACCTGGGCTACGCCCGCACCAAGCGTCCACTCACGTTCTCTCGCATCAGAACACGGCCAAGCACACCGCGACGAAATGGCACGTCGCCGCGATCGCAGTGCACGCATGGAATAGCTCGTGATATCCGAATGTCCTCGGCCACGGATCCGGCCAACGTAACGCGTAGAAGATCGCGCCAAGACTGTAAAGGAGGCCGCCAACACCGAGCAGCACCGTCGCACCGACACCTGCATTGTGCAGAATCAGTCCGGTGTACCACACCCCCACCCAACCCAGCAGCAGGTAGAGAGTCACACTCAGCCCACGTGGGGCGGCGGGCCAAAACAGCGTCAACGCAATGCCGGCCAGTGCCGCGCCCCAGACAATGGCCAACACCACATGCCCAGTTGCTCGAGGCATGTTCAGCCTTGCGAACGGCGTATAGGTGCCGGCGATGAAGACATAAATCATCGAATGATCGAGACGTCGCATCCAGGCCCTCGCGACATCCGAACCCCAGTCGACGCGGTGGTAGGTGGCACTGACGCCGAACATGGCGACGATCGCCAGCGTGTATGCCAGCGTGGCGTGTCCCGCCAGCCTGGAGGCCACCGCCCACGACACCGTAACCAGTGCCGAACCGGCCACGAAAGCCGCAGCCGCGCAATAGACATGGATCCATCCGCGCAGCCGGGGTCGGACGGCAAGCGTGGTCAGCTGTCCCGTGCGTCCGCCACCGCGGGATGCGATTGCCGAAGGCAACAGAGCTGCACCAATCTGACGACTCACGGTCTCTCTCCCCTGCGCTCGTTCACGGATGGCGGTGAAATGTCTTTGCGCCCAACCTCGCCTACATGCTGATCGCACGATGCGGATTGGGAGCCCGTCGGGATCAGTCGAGTCGGCATCAACGGGATTGCGAGCAGAGGAAACAACCCGCATAGAACCCACGCCAGCCGATATTGAGACGCCGCGATCAGCGTCCCAAAAAGCGGGATTGCGATCGCTGCCATCAATCGCTGCGCGGTATTTTGCACTCCTAACGCGCGTCCGCTCCAGGATGCCCCCGCGAACTCAGTGACAGCCGCTGCTTCCAACCCGTTGTCCAGCACTGCAATGACCGACACGGCAATCATCAAGAAGACTGCACTGACAGACGCCTTCTGATCCACAAGCGCAAGGGCGAACAGCGTTGCGGCGGCCGCTGCGGCGATGCGTCGGACAGGTCGCATCCGCGAGCCGATGAGATCAGACCAACGCCCTACGGCGACGCGACCCAGGGCGCCGAGTAATTGCGACGTAGTCACGGCGCCAGCGGCCGCGGCGATTGACCATCCGTGGCCGTGGACGAGCCACACCAGCATGAAGGTCGCCGTCACTGCCTGAGGAATCATCAGCAGCGCCGCGACCGCATGGATCCGCACCAATGTGTGACTGTCGCGGTACGGGTTTATCGGCTCCGGGCTGCGGGCGGCGTCCTTCGCGATGCGCGGCGGGTCCACTATTCCGATCGCGGCGGCGACCGCAGACATCGTGCACGCAGTCGCGAGAAGCAAAAGGCCCGGCGACGGACTGCTCGTGGACAGCTGTGGTACTACCAAGGCGGCCAGTGCAATTCCGAGCGGCTGGGCGGTCTGACGGATTCCCATCGCCAAGCCACGCCGGTCGTGCGCAAACCACCCGGATACCAAGCTGCCTCCTGCGGTGTTAGAGCTTGCGGCTGCCATCCCGCCGACAAACAGCAGCGCTCCCATCGCGAACGAGGAATGGGCCCAGGCGGCGCAGCACGCTGCGAACCCGGTAAGAGCCGAGCCCACGGTCATCACGAGACGCTCGCCCAGCCTGTCGGTGAGGTAGCCCCACATAATCAGCGTGGCGACCATGCCCCAGCTGGGCATCGAAGCCAGTAAAGCGGCTTCCGCCAGAGATATTCGACGCGCAGAAGCCAGGGACGGAATCAGAAATGCGACCCCGCTGACGAAGAGAAATGAGGTTGCCGTCACCCAGACCGAGATCAGCGTCACCGTCCAACGACCCGACGCTGCTGCCGACTGGCCTTCCAC
>Ga0302326_10028206_pt1 | contig 11302 bp, 10 predicted proteins | sample Palsa_T0_3_FD_202264 | JGI IMG/M metagenome (GOLD analysis project Ga0302326, IMG submission 202264) | Peat permafrost microbial communities from Stordalen Mire near Abisko, Sweden - Palsa_T0_3 | ecosystem: Environmental > Terrestrial > Soil > Palsa > Peat permafrost | place: Sweden: Abisko...
GCACAGCACGACGTTGGGATTGCCTTCGGACAGAATATACTCCGCCGCCGACAACAGATCGTCGATGCTCGCCGCCATCCCGCGCTTGAGCAGCACTGGTCGATCGGTTTTACCGACCGCCTTGAGCAAATCGAAGTTCTGCATGTTGCGCGCTCCGATCTGGAGCATGTCCACTGCCGCCGACATGCGCTCGACTTGGTCGATCGTCATGACCTCGCTGACCACCGGGACACCGACCGCGCGGCCCGCTTCGGCGAGGAGATCCATGCCGTTCCACCCCAGACCTTGAAACGAGTAGGGCGAAGTGCGCGGTTTGAAGACACCGCCGCGCAGCATGACGGCCCCGTACGACGTCACCGCTTCCGCCGTGGCGAGGATCTGTTCGCGCGATTCAACGCTGCAGGGGCCGCCAACGACCACGAAGTGGCCGTCCCCGATCACGACGTTGCCGACGCGGACGCGCGCCGTCGTCGCCGGGTCGCGCCGGGTGACCTTCCAGCTGTTCTTCGCCGGCGCGGGCGCGCTGGGCGGCGCGTTGTCGATCGTTACCGTGGTGGTGAGGCGTTCGCGCGGCGGTGCCGTAGCGGCATCGTAACTGCCGATAACGTGCAGGCTGGCCGTGATGCCGCGCAGCGCCTGCAGCGCTGCGGCAAACCGCTCCTCGCGGATATCGCCGTCGACATCGGCGTAGAACGCGAATTGATGCTCGGCGCCTAAGCGCGATTTGGAGTCGAGTTTCGAGACGTTGAGGCCGTTCTCACCGAACACCGTCAGGCAGCGGCCCAGCGCGCCGGGCTGATCCGCGACGGCGAAGACCAGCGACGTCTTGCGCACCCTGTAATCGGCGGCCGGCTCGAAGTCGGCGGCGATCCCGCGCGCGTTCGGCGCCCGGAACATGAGGAAACGGGTGTAATTCTCGGGGTGATCGGAGATCGTGCTGGCAAGCTCCACCAGCCCGTAACGGCGGCCGGCATCACCCGATGCGATCGCGGCCCGCGTCGGGTCAGCCGCCGCCGCGACATCGCGCGCGGCGACTCCGGTGTCGGGGACCGGCACCGCCCGGACGTCACGCAGCGTCGCCAGAAACCGGCCACACTCGGCGAGGACGACCGGGTGCGAATCGATCATCCTGATGTGCTCCAGCGTCGCCCCCGGCACGCCCAGCAGCCGGTGCTCCATGTGCCAGGTGATTTCGGCGAGCGGATCGAGTTCGTATTCGGCGAGGACGTCATAGCCTTCGCGAATCGTGCCGGCGATCGCGTTGTCGACCGGCAGCAGGCCGATTTCGGCGCGCCCGGACAGCACGGCGTGGACGACGGCACGGTACGTCTGACAGCCCAGCGGCGTAAACGTCACCCCGCGCCGGCCGGCGTACGCATTGAGGACGGCGTGCGAGTAGGAACCCTCAATACCTTCGAAGGCGGCGGTTAGCGTGAGCGCCGGCGCGGGGGCGGGCTGGGTGTCGATCTGATTGCTCATGGCCTCGTTCACTGATTGCAGCACTGGTTACAAAAAAGAGCCCCACGCGCTTCCGGCGAGCGGGGCTCTTGCAGTTCGTCCAATAGTATTCGAAGGACTCCTACGGCAATAGCCTACTGCGCCGGCGCGCCTGCGGTCGCGCCATATACGGAGCCCGGAAATCGATTCGTCGAAACCGCGCGGAACATGTTTTAAGCATGTACCACGTTCAGACGAAGCGCGTCAACTGCCGAGCGACTCAGCGATGGCCTGGTCGCCTGCCGAAACGAATCTCAGACGGCTGCCATGCGTTCGGCGAAGTAGTTCTGATTGAAGAACAGCGGCGAAGAGATGAGAAAGTCGGCCGAACTGCGGTTGCACGCAATCGGGACGTTGTGCAGCACGGCCAGGCGCAGCAGCATCTTGACGTCGACGTCGTGCGGTTGGGTCGTGAGCGGATCCCAGAAGAAGACGACCGCGTCGAGCTTGTTCTCGGAGATCATCGCGCCGACCTGAGCGTCGCCCCCCAGCGGTCCGGAAAGGAGCAGTTCGATCGGTAGGCCGACGCTATCGGAAACGCGTCTGCCGGTCGTTGCCGTGGCAAACAGGCTGCAGCTCAGCAACGTCCCGCGATTGAACATCGCCCACTGCGCCATTTCATCTTTGCACGCATCGTGCGCGATGAGGGCGACGCGGGGACGCATATCGTCGCGCGACTTCATTTGAGTGACATTGGTGCTCATGCCGATATCTTAAGCGCCAGGCCCTCGAAGTCAGCCGACATCTGTCGAAACGAACCATCTCACGACGTCCTATTTCCCTTACAGTTCGCCGCCGTTTCGTGCGGCGCGCCGCGATCGGTTCGAAAAACCTGCAAATTATCGTCCCGAAAGTACGACCAGCGTCACCCGCTAACCCATCGAAGCGGGTCGAACGGCGCGCACGCCATGGAGCGGAATCGCAATAGCTACGGGCCTTTGCGGGTCTGCGACAATGATCTCGCCGAGTTCACTTTGCGCGCGCTGGCAAGTCCGTTTTCCCGCGGCGCGCAAGATCGCTGATTCGACCGGCGGGAATTTTAATTTTCTTACGCTTTGGCAGCCGGCGTCCGATTCGATCTTTCAGCGGCACCTGAGCTGTATCGCCGCCGCATTGGAAGCGGTTGCTTCACTTGGACCTCGAGACGCTCGGGCCCCGCCGCGCGCCTGAAACATCGCGTGCAGCATTGAGTACTGCCCCGTGTGCCAATGTTTCGCCTCGTGTTCGCCCTGCGGAAGATCGCGTTCGCGGCGCTCGCAGCGTTCGCCGATCGGCGCGTTCCAGTGCGGCTCAAACTGTTGGCGGCGGCAGCTGCGCTGCTCGTGATGTCGCCGCTCAACGTGTTGGGAGATATCCCGCTGCTGGGGATCATCGACGACGCCGGCTTGTTGTTCTGGGTGTTGACCTGGTTCACACGCGCAAGCGCACCGTATCGCAATACGATCGACGCCTAAGAACGTATCGCGGCGTTGTCGTCCGGCCCTTGGCGCCGGCGCTCGCCCGGCTCATCTGGTGCGGCCTCTTCACCGTGCGCATGCGGCGTAAAGGTTGATTGCAGCACGCGCATCGCGGCTCGGCCCCGATCGGTGCCGAAGTCGCCCGCAAGCTGCGCTGCGATCGTTGCGACCGATGACAGTTCGATGCCCGCGGTGCTCAGATGCAGAAGCGTCGCCGACTCCGTACGCGCGTCGTAGCCGCCGCACGCGTCGACCGCGACGATCGAGTGAAAGCCGTGACGGTGAGCGGCCAGAGCGATGAGCCGGACCGCAACTTCCGTCGCCACGCCTGCCACGACGACCGTTGTACGGCCCGACGCTTCGAGCGCCGCGCGAAACGGCGGATCGTCCATCGCATTCGCCGTTGTCCGCACCAGGCCGGTCGCATCCGGCAGGCGCCCGGCAATCTCCGCGAGCAGCGGCGCGACCGTTCCACCGGTCGTCGCTACGCACGAAACAATGACGGGAAGCGCGAATACTCCCGCCAGATCGGCGAGCGCTGCAACCCGGCTGCGCAGTCGCTGCGGGTCGTTCGTCGCGCTGACGTTGACGATGCCTTCCTGAAGGTCGGCAAAGACGACGGCAATAGCGCCCGCGGTAACACTTCGATCGCTCATGGTTCGGGGGTTGCGGCGGCGCGACAGATGTCCCGCCGGATGTAGGGGAACGGCTTGCGCTCACTCGAGCGCGTGGGCGTCAGGTCCAGTCGTCGGCGAGCACGGTCCGAAGCAGGCCGTCGATGCCGGGCTTGGCGTGACGGCGGTCTCCCCGGCGGCGCTCGATGACGACGCTTGCGACGACCCGGCGGCGCGGGTAACGCCGGCGCGCGGGGGTCATCCGCGCATCGAGCGCGATGAGCCGCAGCCCAGCGAGTTGCGGCAGCGCGGCGGTCTCGCCGACGTACTCCATATCGTCCGAATCTTCGGTGTACACTGTTTCTCCTCGTTTGAGCGGTAGCCGCGCTCCGTCAGCGCCGGTTCCACCTAGGTTTAGGTGATGTTCTCTCCGCGTCGAGTCCATCCGTGGGTCATGCGGCATCATCGCGCGGGGCTTACGACCGTACGCGCTGCGTATTCGAAGCGATCCGCGAAAGGGCGAGAGCATAATGAATACGCACGCTCTGAGGATAGATTGTCGCTGTACAACTCACTGATGATCTTGTTACACGCAAGGTATGTTGGATCGGGCGAAAGCTGCGTTGGATTGGACGAAAGGTGGGCCGGATCGGGCGAAGGTCCGTCCGTTCTTCATATTTATCGGCAGCTTGCCTTGTTGCTTGTAGCCCATTTGGGTGCGACGCAGGACACAACAATGTTCGAGGCGATCTCGCATGACGGGCGCTCACGAACGCACCCGCCGTTCGACTCCGCTGTCGGGTTGGGCGGCTGAACCCAAGCAGTCCCCACACCCGCAGCCGGCGAATGGGGGAGCATGTCGAACGTGATGCGCCGATCGGCCGCGGCAGCTGTGTTCTTGAGCAGCGCGTGTGCATTCGTGACGCCCGCTTCTGCCGCGCCTCGGCCCGTGGTGCTCGTCGAGCGGCCAACGCCGCCGGCGGCGGCGCGAACGGCGCGCTTGACGATCGTCCACTTCGCCGTTGCGTCATTGACGTATCACCTGCGCGCGGCGGAAGGCTCGCCGATCCGGGCATTGCCCCTAACCGTGCAGGCGGCGCCGATCAAGCTGCTCACCGGTTCGCTGCCGCGCTTCGCGCTTGTGCCGCTCCTCGCGCCGCTCGATTGGGATGATTGCGGCGTTCCGCGTTCAGCCGTGCTGCTCACTTCGTTGCCCGCGACACCCTTCACCCCCACCGCGTGCGAACGCGGCCTGTCGACCGGCGCAGCGCGCGAATCACCGACATCGCTGACGCCGGGCCACAACAAGAACGCGCTGTACGGCCCAGCGTATTCGCAGCACGGCTTCGACACGCAATAGCGCTGCGTACCGCGCCCCCGGCTGAAAGCGCGCCCGAGCCGCGGCCGATCTCGGGCGGAATGATCGCGGTGTTCGCGATCGCCTGCGGCCTAGCCGTCGGGAATCTCTACTATGCGCAGCCGCTGCTTGAAACGATCGGGCGCGCATTTCACGTCAGCGAGGCGGTGTCAGGGCTGATCGTAACCATCACGCAGTTAGGGTATGCCGCGGGGCTAGTGCTCATCGCGCCGCTCGGTGATCTGCTCGAAAATCGGCGCTTGATCGCAACTGTCTTATTCGCCACGGTCATAGCGTTGCTGGCGGCAGCATTCGCGACGTCGTTCGGCGCGTTCATCGCGGCATCGCTGGCGATCGGCATAACGTCGGTCGTGGCGCAGATTCTCGTCCCGTTCGCTGCGCATCTCGCGCCGCCGGAACGCCGCGGACGCGTTGTCGGTCAGGTCATGAGCGGGCTGCTCATGGGGATCCTTTTGGCGCGTGCTGCCGCGGGCATGATCTCCGGCGTCCTCGGGTGGCGCGCGGTCTATCTGATCTCAGCCGCACTCCTGACGCTGACGATCGTCGTGCTGCTGCGCGTGCTGCCGCGTCGCCAGCCGGCCTTCGCGCTGGGATATGGCGCACTCGTCGCATCGCTCGGCCGAATTTTTCGAAGCGAACCCATCTTGCGACGGCGTGCCGCGTATCAATCGGCGATGTTCGGCAGCTTTAGTGCATTCTGGACGAGCATCACGTTTCTGCTCGCTGGGCCGCAGTACCATCTTTCGCAGACCGCGATCGGGCTGTTCGCGCTTGCCGGGGCGGTCGGAGCGCTGTTCGCGCCGATCGCCGGCCGGCTGGGGGACGGCGGTCACGACCGCGCGGTGACGGGTGGTGCGTTTCTTGTCGCGGCGGCGGGATTCGGGCTGACGCTGCTGCAGACACGCATGTGGGCCCTTGTGGGCGGCGCGATTTGCCTCGATCTCGCCGTGCAGACCACGTTGGTGCTCGGTCAACGGGCGATCTACGCGCTCGATCCAGCCGCGCGCAGCCGGCTCAACACGCTGTACATCGCGACATTCTTCTGCGGCGGAGCCGCCGGCTCGGCGATATCGGGGATTGCGTACGCTCGCGCCGGATGGCTCGGGGTCGCCGTATTCGGCTCGGCACTACCGATCTGCGCGTTCGCGCTGTGGCTGACCGACCGTGAACCGCGGCCCATTCGGTAAGCGCTGACTTACGGATCGGACTGCGCCGCTGCGGCGCGTGCGGGAAGCGTCGGAAAGCTGGGAAGCCTCCGTTAGCGCTGACGAACAAAGCAAAAAAATACTTGCCATATCAAAAGGTTTGCTTTATACTTCGTCGGACGGCCGCACTGCAGCTCTGCCGGATTGCGGTCCATTCGGTGTCTGCTGTGCGTATCAGACGCCATCTACAGGGAGCAAGCTCGTTAGATGAAGACCAAATTTGCCTATTGGGTTCCGAATGTGTCCGGCGGCCTCGTCATCAGTAAAGTGGCGCAGCGCACCGATTGGAGTTTCGGTTACAACAAGGAACTGGCACGCACGGCCGAATCCGTCGGTTTCGATTATGCACTCGCACAGGCGCGTTTCATCGCGAGTTACGGTGCGGACAAGCAACTCGAAGCGATCGTGATGTCGACGGCGCTCGCAACGGTAACCGAACGGCTGCGCATCATCGCCGCCGTTCACCCCGGCCTGTGGCACCCTGGGGTGGTCGCGAAGATGATCGCGAGCGCCGATTACATGTCGGACGGCCGAATGAATCTCAACGTCGTTTCGGGCTGGTTCAAGGGCGAGTTCACCCACTACGGCGAGCCGTGGCTCGAACATGATGAGCGCTACCGCCGCAGCGAAGAGTTCATTCGCGTGTTGCGCGGGCTGTGGACCGAACCCGAATTCACGTTTCGCGGCGACTTTTACCGGATGAACAGCGCGCGCCTCGAGCCCAAGCCGATGCAAAACCCGCATCCCGAGATCTTCCAAGGCGGGAACTCGGTTGCCGCGCGTCACATGGCCGGCCGCGTGAGCGATTGGTATTTCATGAACGGCAACTCGCTCGAGGGCTTCAAAGAGCAGATCGCGGACGTTCGGGCCGAGGCTGCGCTGCACGGCCGCACGGTGAAGTTCGCGGTCAACGCTTTCGTGATCAACCGGCCGACGTTTAGCGAAGCTGAGGAACAGCTGCGCGACATCGTCGCCAATGCCGACGACGAAGCCGTGAAGGGCTTCCGCGACGCGGTCACCCAGGCCGGCCGCAGCAGTAAAGAAGGCAAGGGCATGTGGTCGGATTCGTCCTTCAAAGATCTCGTTCAATACAACGACGGATTCAAGACGGGGCTGATCGGCACGCCGGCGCAGATCGCGGAGCGAATTCAGCAACTCGATGCCATCGGCGTCGATCTCGTGCTCACCGCCTACCTGCATTTCATCGAAGAAATCGATGCGTTTGGCCGTCAGATCATCCCGCTCGTACGCGCGCTGCCGAGTCTGCGTGACGCGGTCGACGCCGACGCAGTCGAAGAGCTCACGCCTGAGCCCATTGCGGTCTGATCGCATGCGGGATCACGCTGGTCGGCAGCGGCTGCTGATCATAAACGGCAGCCCATCGCGCCGGTCGAAGACCGCCGCGCTGCTCGAAGTAATCGAGCGCCGCGCAACCGCCGCGGGGGCGGCCGTGGAAGTGGTTTCGGTGCGCGATTTTCCGGCCGAAGCGCTGCTGTTCGGCGATGTAACGGAACCGGCGCTGCAGCACTTTCTCGAGCAGGTAGCGTGTGCGAGTGCGCTCGTGGTCGCGACACCGATTTACAAAGCATCCTATAGCGGCGCCCTCAAGGCGCTGCTCGATATCATCCCGCCCGGCGCGCTGGCGGGAAAGACCGTCCTACCGCTGGCGACCGCGGGCACACTCGCGCACTTTTTGGCACTCGATTTCGCCCTGCGTCCGGTTTTGAGTTTCCTTGGCGCTCGCGACACGTTAGCCAACGTTTTTCTCCTCGAGACCAACTTTCGCGACATCGCGACGGGTCTGCTCGACGAAGCCGCCGAGGAACGCCTCAGCAACGGCATTTCGGATCTGCTCACGGCCTTGGGGCAGCGGACCGTTGTGATTCGCGAGCCTCAGATCGCCGGCACGTCCTCCGCCTGATCCGCCCGTCACCAACAGGAGTTTCTTACGATGTCCGTTATTTCCGCAGCGAACGGTTCGTCCGTGACGGTTGCGCTTCCATTCCAGCCGGCGCGTCCGCCGGTGCCCGAACCGGTTGCGCCGCTGGCGCGGAAGATTACTTCCGACGCCGAAGCCATCGCCGTCGCGCGTAAGCTCGCTGCGGACTTTGCCGTTGGTGCCGTGCAACGCGATGCCGAGCGTATTGCACCTGTGGCCGAGGTCCAAGCCTTCAGCAACAGCGGCTTGTGGGGCATGACGGTGCCGCAGGCATACGGCGGCGCTGCCGTCACGAACGTGACGCTCGCCGAGGTGATCAAGATCATCTCGACGGCCGATCCGAGCATCGGTCAGATTCCGCAGAACCATCTCTATATGATCGAAGCGATCCGGCTCGACGGAACCGAAGAGCAGAAGCGCTTCTTCTTCGACCTCGCGCTGCAAGGCTATCGCTTCGGCAATGCGTTCAGCGAAGTGGGCACGAAAAACGTGCTCGACGTACAAACGCGGCTGGTGAAAGATCCGGGCGGCGACGGCTTTCGCATCACCGGGAAGAAGTTCTACTCCTCAGGCGCGCTGCTCGCGCATTGGATCCCGGTCGTCGCGCTCGACGATCTCGACCACACGGTCGTGGGCTTCGTCGAGCGGGGCGATCCGGGCCTCACGCTCATCGACGACTGGACCAGCTTCGGTCAGCGCACCACCTGCAGCGGGACAACGATCCTCGAGAACGCGCACGTTCGCCCGGGCCACGTCATCGAGCATTGGCTCGCGTTCGAGCGGCCCACGACGATGGGGCCGGTTGCACAGATCATCCAAGCTGCCGTCGACACCGGCATCGCGGTCGCGGCGCTCGCCGATACGGTCACGTATGTACGTCAGAGCAGCCGGCCCTGGATCGATAGCAATGTCGAGAAAGCAACGGATGATCCGCTGACGCTCTTCCGCCTCGGCGAAGTTCAGATTCGTGTGCATGCCGCTGAAGCGATCCTGCTGCGGGCAGCCCAGCTGCTCGACGCTGCGCAGGCCGATCCCACGCTGGCGACCGTCGCTGAGGCCGCGATCGCCGTGGCCGAATCCAAGGCGATCTCCGAAGACGCGGCAATCTTTGCCGCGGACCGCCTGCACGAACTTGCCGGCACGCGCTCGACGCTCGGCGCTTACGGCCTGGATCGGCATTGGCGCAACGCGCGGACGCATACACTGCACGATCCCTCGCGCTGGAAATACTACGCGATCGGCAACTATCTGCTCAATGGAACTCCGCCGCCGCGACACCCCTGGTTCTAGCGACGATGGCAATATCCAACGGCGATGCGACGCTTTCGACCGACCGCATTATGGCAACGGTGAATGCTCTCGCGCAGGAGCTCAGCGAAGGCGCGGGTCCGCGCGACCGGCGCGGCGGTACAGCGAAACCCGAGCGGGACGCGATTCGCGCCAGCGGTCTGTTACGGCTCGCGATTCCGACCGAACTCGGTGGAATCGGCGCAGCCTGGCCGACGGTTTTCCAGGCGGTCCGCAGCATCGCGCAAGCGGACGCGTCGCTCGGACAGTTGTTCGGGTTTCACCACGTGATCGTGGCAACGTGCCGTCTGTTCGGCGCGCCCGAGCAATGGCGCCGGCTGCTCGAAGGAACCGCGCGTCTCGGATGGTTTTGGGGGAATGCGCTCAACCCGCTCGATCGCCGCCTTGTCCTACGGCACACTCCCGACGGACTGCGCTTGCGCGGTATGAAGTCGTTCAGCACCGGTGCCACCGACTCCGAGATGCTGCTCGTGTCTGCCCTCGATGAGAAAACCGAGAAGATCGTCGTCGCCGCGTTGCCGACGCGCCGCAGCGGGATCGATGTGCGCGACGACTGGGACACCCTCGGGCAACGGCTCACCGATAGCGGTTCGACGGTGTTCACCGATGTCGAACTCGATGAACGTGAGATTCTCGGGCCGCCGGGCCCGCTGGGGAGTACGTTTGCAACGCTGCGCTCGTGTATCGCGCAGTTGACGTTCGTCAACGTGTATCTTGGGCTTGCCTACGGCGCACTTGCGAGCGCGAAGCCGTACACCCGCACGCGCACGCGCGTCTGGCCGGGATCCGGCGTCGAGCACGCCGGCGACGATCCGTACGTGCTCGAGCATTTCGGTTCGATGTGGGCCCAGCTTGTCACGTCGGTTGCCGCGGCGGATCGCGCTGCGGAACTGTTGGAGGAGGCTTGGCAGCTGCAGGACGAGCTATCGCCGGAAAAGCGCGGCGAGGTTGCCCTGATGATCGCGGCCGCCAAGGTTGTGGCGTCGCGCGCCGTGCTCGATATCTCGGCGCGCGTGTTCGAAGCGACCGGTGCGGGAGCGACCGCGACCCAATGGGATCTCGATCGCTTCTGGCGCAACGCGCGGACGCTCACGCTGCACGACCGGCTCGAATACAAAGTCCGCGAGCTGGGCGATTGGGCCCTCAACGATCGCATCCCCGCGCCGTCGTTCTACTCGTAGTGCGAAGGAAGATCCGATGCTGACTCTGCTCGCGCTGGAGGGAATCGCGCTCTCGTTCGGCGGCGTTCGCGCGCTGTCCGGCGTGGACGTTCGCGTCGACGAAGGCAGCATCACCTCGATCATCGGACCCAACGGTGCCGGCAAGAGTTCGCTGCTCAACGTCATCAGCGGTCTCTACCGGCCGCAAGCAGGCGAGATCGTCTTTGCCGGCCGGCGCTACCGGTACATGCCGGTCGAACAGCTTGCGGCGCTGGGCATCGCGCGAACGTTCCAGAACCTCGCGCTCTTCCGCGGGCTGAGCGCACTCGAGAACGTGATGATGGGCTGTCTGCCGGCCGCGCACGCGACGTTTATCGAACATATGTTGGGGCTGCCGCGCGCTCAGCGTGAAGAGCGCAGCGCCCGCGAGCGCGCCGGCACAGTGATGGAGATGCTCGACTTGACGGCGATTGCGTCGGCGCGCGTCGGAACGCTGCCCTACGGCTTGCAAAAGCGGGTTGAGCTCGCTCGCGCGCTCGTTGCGAATCCGCGCCTGCTCTTGCTGGACGAGCCGATGGCGGGGATGAGCGCCGACGAAAAGCGCGAGATGTGCGGCTTCGTACTCGACGCGCGAGATGTGCTCGGAACGACGGTCGTCCTGATCGAGCACGATCTTGGCGTGGTGATGGAGTTGTCCGATCGCATTGCCGTCCTCGACTACGGGCGCAAGATCGCCGACGGACC
>Ga0302326_10028207_pt1 | contig 11302 bp, 8 predicted proteins | sample Palsa_T0_3_FD_202264 | JGI IMG/M metagenome (GOLD analysis project Ga0302326, IMG submission 202264) | Peat permafrost microbial communities from Stordalen Mire near Abisko, Sweden - Palsa_T0_3 | ecosystem: Environmental > Terrestrial > Soil > Palsa > Peat permafrost | place: Sweden: Abisko...
CGTACTACTGCTCGGCCCAGGGGACCAGCGAATCGTGCCTATCGGCGGGCGGCGCCAACCCATTCGTCGGCTTGGAGGAACTCTTCAGCCCATCCTTGGCCCTGTCTGCCTTTTCTGAGGCGAAGGAAGGCCTGGTCTCCCGACTGCTCGGCATCAAAGCGAGCGAGTCGACCGAGACAATTGCCGGGCAAGCATCCACCTGTGTCACCGTGACGGTGCGCGGACACGGGGGCAAGTATTGCGTGACCAAGGAAGGCCTCCTGTCCTACTCGGGCGCGACGTCAAGTAGCTACTTCGAGCTGACGAAGTTCTCCAAGTCACCACCGAGCAGCCTGTTCGCACTGCCCGCTGGTGCGACCACGGTGACGTTGCCCGGAGGTGCCAGCATCCCGTAATGCGCACACCGGTGAAGACAACGTTCTCCGCGGCATGAGCCTCACCGGGTGGGCGGGCCGGCATGGAAACTGATCGCCGGGGACTGGCGCTGTCGACGACTTCACCGTCCGCTGCGGTGCAGTACCGCGACTCGGCTGAGCTCTTCTTATTGGGTCGTCCCGGAGCCCAGGACGGTTTCGCGTCGGCCGTACAGGCCGATCCCGATTTCGCCGAGGCCCATGTCGGGCTGGCCTTCAGTGCCATTTACGAAGGCGACAACGAAGCAACGAAGCGCGCACTGAGTCGGGCACAGGCGTGCGCGTCCACCGAACGGGCGCGGGGACAGGTGGCTCTGGTGCGCGGGCTCAGCGAACTCAACGCCCGCTCGACCCGGCGGGACGCCATGACCCATCTGGCCGCATACCCGAGCGATGACCTGGCCCGGGAGGCGGCGGGACTGGTGTTCCTCCTCCTGGGCATGAGCGCGACGAGCGCAGATCTCTACGACTGGCTGGCTCCAACGCAGGGGGACGATTGGAGTTTTACGGGCTCGTGGAGTTTCTCCTGCCATGAGATGGGTCGCCTGGATGAAGCTCGTCGTTTGGGCGAGTTGGCGTTGGCCGATCATCCCGATCACGCGTTCGCCGTGCACAGCCTGACCCACGTTGCGTATGAATCAGGCCGGCACATTGAGGGTGCGAGCCTGCTCACTGCATTCCTCGCTGACAATGAGCCGATCCTTTTTCACCAACGCCATCTGCGCTGGCATCTGGCCCTTCACCTCCTGACGGCCGGCGACCAGGCCGGAGTCCGCGCTTTGTGGAGCTCCGCCGTGGCACCGGACGCCACGGCGATCCGGTTGGGCGCGGTCGAGGACGGTGCCGGTCTGCTGTGGCGGTGGCATCTCTACAACACCGGCGGATGGGAACTGCCCTGGGGGGAATTGGGCGACCTGGCCCGGGATATCGCACAGTTGCCGGTGGCTCCGCTCCCTTCGGCTTGCGCGGTGGTCGTCCTCGCCGCGCTCGATGAGCACGACACACTGGACACGCTGCTCGCAAACGCTGAGTCAATTGAGGCGGCCGGCCTGCCGGCGCCCACCTCGATCCTCCGTGCCGTGGCCACGGCGGCCACGGCGTCGTTTTCCGGTGATTGGAATCGTGTGGCCGACGCCCTCCTTCGGGTCCGCGGTCAATTCTGGAGAATCGGCGGCAGTAGGGCTCAGCGCGAGGTGTTCGACGAGGCGCTGCTCTTCGGGTTGGTGTGGGCGGGGCGGGGCGATGAGGCGGTGCCGCTCCTGCAAGAGCGCCTCGGCCGCCGGCCCTCTGACCGTGAGAGTCGTCTGCTGGCCACTCTCACCTGATGGCCTCCAACCGGTGGTTGTCCGGCGATGTCCCCCGAGGAGACCGGTACGACTCGCGGTTCGACGCGCTGGCCGCCCAGGGTCACGACATGCATGGTGAGGCTGACCTGGTGGTGTCCTACGAACCATCCACGGTGCTTGACGCCGGGTGCGGCACCGGACGGGTCGGTCGGGAGCTGGCTCGTCGGGGCTGCCAGGTGACGGGGGTCGATGTCGACCCGGCCATGCTGGAAGTCGCCCGGAGGAAGGCACCGCACATCGACTGGCTCGAAGGGGACCTGGCCGACCCGGCCCTGACCTTCGGGCGCTTCTTCGATGTTGTGGTCATGGCCGGCAATGTGCTGATCTTCGTGGCACCGGGCACTGAGGGCGCAGTGCTGTCGAACATGGCGCGCCAACTGGCCGTTGGTGGTCGGCTCATTTCGGGCTACTCGCTGCACGCCGAAGGCTTCTCCGTCAAGGAGCACGACATGCTGGCGGCGCGGGTGGGCCTTGTCTTGGAGGTTCGTTGGTCAACGTGGGATCGGGCCCCGTTCGGACCAGAGAGCTCATACGCCGTGTCGGTGCACCGGCGCAACGATTAGCCGGCGACGGGGTACCTGTCCTCGGCGTACTCTTCGGGCGTCAGCGCCTGGAGGGCCAGCTCCACTTCGGCGCGGACCCGGGTGATGCTTTCCTGGCGCACGTGCGCGTAGCCATGGACACGGTTGGCCGCATCAACAAGCGACCGCACGTCATCGAACGTCTCCGGCGTCAACTTGGCCATGGCGGTGCCGACCAGGTCCAGGTAGTCCGAAAGAAAGCGCCCTTCAGCCCTTCGTTCGGCCGACCAGCTGAATATGTCCAGCGGCGTGCCCCGCACGTGACGCGCGGCTCGGAGGATGCCGAAGGCCGGCCGGGCGGAGCGGATGAGCTTTATTTTGCGCTTCAGGCCGAGCGAGGTCAGTACGGGCGGCTTGAGCATGTAGACCCTGCGGGCGCCGGGAAACGCATGGGCGAATGCTTCCTGCTCTTCGGGCAGCAAGTGGAGGCGGGCCACCTCGTATTCGTCCTTGATCGCCATGAGGGAGAAGAGGCCGCGGGCGAACGTCTCGGTCAAGGGCAGCTCGGGATCGTCGGTGGCCGCGCTCTCCTGGCTGGCTACTCGCCGGACGTGGCTCACATAGGTCCGAGCCAGGCGGGCGTTCTGGAAGTCGACGAGCTCCGAGGCGCGGTGCCCAACCAGCTGGCGCAGCGCTTCGGGCCACGATGCGTCGGGTGCCGCATCGGCCGGGAGGGGCGCGGGAGGGCGGACGATCGGTGCCGGTACCGTCGGCGCCAGTGCCCGTTCAATGGCGGCGGGGTCGGCCACGGCGGCGCGTCCCCAGTTGACCGCGGCCAGGTTGGCCGCCACGTCCACACCGTTGAGTCGGATGGCCTCGGCCAGGGCGCTCGCGCTGAACGGGAGGAGACCGGCCTGGAAGGCCGCTCCGACAAGGACGAGGTTGGCGGCCAGGTGGTCACCGGTCAGCCGCTCGGCGATGGTCTGGGCGTCGATGCAGATCATCGCATCGGCTCGCGTGCTGCGGGCGATGCGGGCCCGCAGTCCGGCGGCGAGAGGGAATGCCGTTCCCTGATGACGAAGCATGGCGGCCGTGGGGATCTCGGCCATGTTGATAACAGCCACCGTGCGCTCGGGTGACGCGATCGACAGGGCACCATCGCCCGCCGCGCCCAGCAGGTCGAAGCCGAGCAGGAGGTCGGCCCCACCCCGGCTGGCGTGGATGTCGCCCTCAATCGCCACCGAGGAAATGCGGACATCGGACGTCACGGGACCGCCCTTTTGGGCCAACCCGGTCTGGTCGATGCTGGCTGCGTGGAGTTCGTCGAGATGGGCCGCCATCTGCACAATGCGCGACGCCGACACCACGCCCGTGCCACCGATCCCCGGCATGCGGATCACTGTCGAGCCACTCCACGGCTGCCCCACCGGTTCAGGGAGCGTCGTCGGCGGTACAGGGTATGTGGGCGTGGCTTCAGCCACCTTGCCCTTTGGGTGACGGGCGATGACGAAGGAAGGGCACTCACCTTTGACACAGGTCATGTCGAGATTGCAGGAGCCCTGATGCACCGACATCTTCTCTCCGAATTCGGTGTCGATGTGCACCAGGGACATGCAGGTGGACTGCTCGGCACAGTCGCCGCAGCCTTCGCACACCCGCTGGTTGATCCACACCGATTCGGTCAGGGCCGGGCGCTGCCCCCTGTTGCGCAGTCGCCGTTCCTCTGCGGCACAAGGGTCATGGTGGATCAGAGCGGTCACCCCGTTGATCGCGGCCAGCTGTCGCAGCGCGTCGGGCATCAGGTCGCGATGGACCACGGTGGCAATGGAGTGGATGTCGGCTTCGTCGAATTGGTGGGGCTCTGGTGAGGTGACGATGACCTTCTTCACGCCCTCCATGGCCAACCAATGGGTGAGCTCGGGCACACCGACCTGGCCGATAGGGGTCTGACCACCGGTCATGGCCACCACGTCGTTGTACAGCAGCTTGTACGTCATCGTCACGTTGGCCGCCACGGCGGCGCGGACGGCCAAGGACCCGGAATGGAAGAAGGTGCCGTCGCCGATGTTTTGCGCGTAGTGGCGGTCGTCGGTGAAGGGGGACATGCCGATCCACTGCGCCCCCTCACCACCCATCTGGGTCATGCCTATCTTGTTGCCCCGACCCACATCGTCGAAGGCCGCCATGATGTGGCAACCGATGCCGAGCCCGACCAGCTGATCGTCGTCGGCCCGAGTGGAGATGTTGTGCGGACAGCCCGAGCAGAAGTACGGGGTGCGCGGTGCCGGATCATGGTCGTGGGCCAGCGAGATGCGGATCGGCTCGGGATGGTTGTGCTGATCGATGGCATGGCGCAGATGGGCCGGCAATGCTTCGTCGCGCAAGAGTCGGGCCAGTGCCGTGGTCACGATCTCGGTGGTGACGGCACCGTGGTGAGGGATCATCGGGCGCCCGGCGGCGTCTTCCTTCCCGTAAATGCGGGGCTGATTTGGTTGCCGGTAGAGGGCTGACTTGAGCTGTTCTTCCACCACGGGAGCTTTGTCCTCGACGACCAGCACCTCATGGACCCGGTGCACCATGGCGCGCAGGGCGAAGGGGCTTAGGGGCCATGGCAGGTCGATTTTGACCAGGCGGAGGCCCAGATCATCTTGGTCGTGCTGGGTGAAGCCGAGATCGCTCAAGGCACGGAGCGTGGCGGCATAGGCCATGCCCGAGGCCAGAACGGCGATGCGGGGCCGGATCGGCTCACTTGTGATGCGGTTCAGGCCGGCCACTTCGGTGTACTCATAGGTCCTCGGGATGCGCACCCGCACGAAGTCCTCCTCGGCTTCGAGCGCGCCTGGACCAACCAGAGTGCGGGGATGCCACACGCGGGTCTGGTCCGGGGCGGGGATGCCGAGTGACGCCAATGGGGGGACCACCACGGTGGAGGTGGCGTCGGCGATGTCGGCCACAATCTTCATCGACGTCCAGAGCCCGGCGTAGCGTGACAGCCCGACGGCGTGCAGCCCCAACGTGATGATCTCGCTCACCGAGGAGGGAGCCAGCAGGGGTGTGCCGAGCGCACGTGCCATCTGCTCGCACGAGCTGGGCAGGGTGGAGGACTTTGACAAAGGGTCGTCGCCCACCAGGGCCACGGCACCTCCGAGCGGCGCCGTGCCCGAGACGCTGGCGTGGCGGATGGCGTCCGTGGCGCGGTCCAGCCCGGGGTTCTTCCCGTACCAGAAGCCGACGACGCCATCGACCCGACGACCGGGAAGCTCGCCGGTGAGCTGAGTCCCGCCCACCGCGGTAGCGGCCAGCTCCTCATTGATGCCGGGCCGAAAGACGATGTCCATCTCGTCCAGCAAGGTGTGCGCCCGCTGCAGCTGCTGGTCCAGGCCGCCAAGCGGCGAGCCTTCATAGCCGCTGATGAACAGCGCTGTGGACAGGTCGCGCTGGCGGTCGAGCCGTCTCTGGGTCAGAAAGAGGCGCACAATGGCCTCCATGCCCGAGAGCATCACAGTCCCTTCGGTCGCCTCGTACCGATCACTGATGTTCACGGTGCGCAAAAGGTGATCCGTCCTCAGTCTGGAATGGTGACCGTGTGGCCGAGTCGGGCTGACGCCCACTCTTCGGCTATGTATAACGGAAGTGAGCGGTGGTCGTCGGCTTGGGACAGGAGCTCGCCGGTACGTTGGCCGATGACGGACAGGGCGGCCGTCAGTTGGGCGTCGTCCCATCCGGCCAGCTCAGCGTGAATCTGAATGACCCCGCCGGCGTTGGATACGAAGTCGGGAACGTAGACGATGCCGCGCAAGGCCAGCAGGGCCGCATCGGCGCGGTCGGCCAGCACGTCATTGGCCGCACCCACCACGATCGCACACTGCAGCTCGCTGATCGATTTGGGCGACAAAACACGGGCCGATGCGCAGGGCGCGAACACGTCGGTCGAGTGGGAGTGGGCCAACTCGGGGGCCACAGTGGTGCCCCCGGCGTCGTGGGCCACGGTCGCCGCCCTCAGTGGATCGACGTCGGCGACGGTGACGAGGGCTCCTTCGGCGGCCAGCAGCGTGGCCAGCGATGATCCGACGTGTCCGGCCCCCTGCACCGTGACCCGCACCCCGTTGAGGTCCCGTCGCAGCGTGTGGCGGACGGTGGCCGCGATGGCGTGGAACACCCCGAGGGCGGTGGCCGGTGACGGGTCGTTGTGATTGCAGCTGACCCAGGGGGCGACGGTGGCGATGGTGGCCAGATCGGCGACCGAGGTGCCCATGTCGACGCCGGGCACATAGGCGCCGCCCAGGCGGTTCACACAGGAGGCGAAGGCGAGCAGCTGATGGGTGCGCTGGACGGGATCGCCGGCACCCGGGGTGCGCAAGATCACGGATTTGGCGCCGCCATAGGGGATATCGGCCAGGGCGTTCTTCAGGGTCATGACCCGGGAGAGCCGGCATGCCTCTTCGACGGCACCGTCGAAGGACGGGTAACTCATCCAGCGGACCCCACCGAGCCCGGGGCCACACGTGGTGTCGTCGACGGCGATGGCGGCGGACATGCCGGTGGCCCGGTCGTGACAGAGCAACAGCTCTTCGCCCAAAGGCGAGCGGGTACCCGGAACGAGGACTGACGGCTCTGCGGGGAGATCCCCGTAGAGCACATCGTTCATCTTCGTCACGGCCATCCCATCAGTCAATACCCTCCGTCGCCGTGGCGGGGGAAAGTGCGGGTAGTTGGCGTCAAGACGCAACGGAGCTGGGGGAGTTGGGGGTCATAACGCACGGAATATGCAAAGTGGCCACCGTTTAATACACTGATCAGCCATGAGCGCCGTAGAGCTCGATCCCATTGACCACCAGATCATCGAACTGCTCTCGCAGAATGCGCGCCGCACCATGGCCGACATCGGCGAGAAGGTGTCGTTGTCGGCCTCGGCGGTCACCCGGCGCATTGAGCGGTTGGAGCGATCGGGCGTGATTGCGGGCTACACGGTGGTGGTCGATCACCGCAAAGCGGGACGTCCCATTCAGGCCTTCACCGAGGTCCGCTTCGCTGGCACGGCCGACCTCAATGAGATTAAGGAGACGGCCATCGAACTCCCCGAGGTACAGGCAGTCTTCACGACTGCCGGCGACCCCGATGCGCTCGTCTGGCTGCAGGTGCCCGACGTGACCAGGCTGGGTCAGGTGATTGAGCAGCTGCGCCGCAAGGGCCGGGTCACCGGAACCAAGACACTGATTGTGCTCGATACGTGGTCGCGCCACCGTGCCTTTGAGGTCAACGGGCAGTCGGCCCGTCCGAGCTAGTGGGGTTGCGGAATCGTGTGCTCATGGGCGCCGCCGCATGCGCGGTGGCGGTGGGAGTGGCCGGATGCGGCGGCGGCGGGCGCCCGCCATCATCGACCCCGCTGACATCGTCCAGCGCATCCGCGGGTTCCACCTCGGTCCCGACGCTCAGTGCCGGTGCGTGGGCCAAAGCCATACCGTTGGCTCCAGGTGCTGACCTTTCGGTGGTGTCATGTCCGGTGACCGGGCTCTGCGTGGCCGGCTCCACCAGCGGACAGTCCTACCGGTTGACCGGGACGCGGGCCAGCGTGATCGGGGTGATCGGCACGGCGCCGTCCCCACAGGGAGCGTCGTACCTCACGTGTACCACCGCCACCTTTTGTGCCGCTGTGCCAAACCTCAACCAGGTCTCCCTTTTCAACGGCACGGCGTGGTCCCCCCCGACGACGATCCCGTCCGCCCAGGGGTTCACGGCCATCGGGTGTGCCGGAACCGCGTTTTGTGTCTCCATTGACGGAGAGGGGAACTCCTTCATCTACAACGGCACCCGCTGGTCGGGCAATGTCGGCGCCTGGGGCGCCGCCAACCAGATCTCCTGCGTCAGCCCGTCGTTCTGCGTGGCGGTGGAAGGCGGGCCCTCCATCTGGAACGGAAGCGCCTGGAGTCAACCGACCGACGTCGATCCGGAGGGTCAGCTGAATGCGGTCTCCTGTGCCACCGCCACGTTCTGCCAGGCGGTCGACAGCGCGGGTGATGTGCTCACGTGGAACGGGACGGCATTCTCCCCACCGGTGGCTGTCGCCACGGAGCCGCCCCTCTCGGGGACGGACGCTTCCGGGCTCACCGGAGTCTCCTGCCCGACGCCTACCTTCTGCCGGGCGGTGGACTCCATCGGACGAGTCTTCGGCTTCAACGGAACCAAGTGGAGTGCCGGAACCCTGATCGACAACGGGCGGGCGCTCACCAGCGTGTCGTGCCCGGCGGTCACCTTCTGCGTCGCGGTGGACCGGTCCGGAAATGCCTACGTGTCGCGTTCGAGCCCGAACTCGTAGCGGACGTTCTCACTGATTGTCCTGTAGCCGAGAGACCGGTAGACCGAGTTAGAAGTCGGATTACCCAGGTCGGTGTAGAGCACACAATTGTGGCCGGCCTCGACCGCCATCTGTGAGACGAAGCCGACACACGCGCCGGCGTAGCCTCGGCGTCTCATGTCGAGTGCCGTAAACACCGGCCCGATGCGCACGGTGCCGGCGACAGCGCCCGAACATCCGACCATGCAGGCGATGCGCCCGTCGTCGTCCCACAGGAAGATCTCACTCTCGGCAATCCGCTCGGCAATCCGCTCTTTCGTCGGACCTTGCTCACCGAGTTCGGCGGCAAAGTCGCTATACCACCGGTGCACCAGCGCCGTGTCATCCTCCTCGGCATATCGGAGCGCTCCGGGGACTCCCTCGGGAACCGTCAAATCACCCAGAAGCAGGAGCCGTGTCCCCAACGACGGACGGGCCCCGGTCCGACAGACCTCGGTCCAGTGACCGGCAAACGCCGCTGCGGTCGCCGCTTCCCCTTCGACTCCCGGCAGTGTGACGTCATCCGCCGCAATGCACTCGACGGCGGTCCGAACGGCCTCGGGCACCATGGGGGTCAGGGTCGCTCGAAAGACAAGAGGTGACTGCAGGATGAGGCCGACCGGACGTTCACCGTCCCGGACCGTCCAGTAACGGCCCGGCTCGCCGCTGGCCGCCCTCTGATGCAAAATGGTGAGGACGAGGTTGTGTTCCGCCGGTCGCTGGGCCAGAAAGCTCCCGATGTCATGGAGCGTTCCTGCTGCATCGGCGGAGAATGTTATGGCGAACGCCACCGTCTACCAGGGAGCCAACTTGGGCGCCGGACCTCGGCCGAAGGTCCACGCCAGCAGCTCGGCAGGGTCGGTGCGCCCGGCCAGACGTTCCAGCTCACGGGGGAGGCACAATTCCACCAATGCGGCCGGCAACGGCACCGGCTCCTCCGTCAGACCGAGGTCACGGTGATGGATCGCCACTTCGCGCCAACGGGAGAAGACGACCACCCGACCGTCTTCCTCGACATCGCGCGAAGAGCGGGAAAGCGCGTCCCACGCGGTGATGGGCAAGGTGGCCCAGATCCGTTCGACGGCCTGCGCTGATTCCCGCACATCAGCAACCAACTCGACTGCCGGGCGATCGGCCCCGGCTTCGATTTCGCTGGCCCGCCCGTTCAAGCCGCCGACATACTGGTCGAGGACCTCTCCCCGGACCGCTCCCTGCAGCCTCCGTACGACGCTGTCGGCATTGCGGGCAATATGGGTGAGCACATGGCCGATGGTCCAACTGGGTAACGCGCTCGGGCGGCGAGCTTCTTCGTCGGTCAGACCGTCTATGTCAGCGAGCAGCGCAGCGTGGGCCGTCGCGCACCCGGCGATCCACGCGGTCGGAGCACCGTCACCCATGGCATCGCAGACTAGTGAGTACTTCCGAAGTACTCACCCCGGACTTCGACTACCGGGAGAGCGGAGTGCCGGGAGACCAGCCAGCCCGGGAACCCGAACTCTGCGAGCCGTGCTCAGGGGGAGGGAATGACCGACTGGGAGTCGAGCATGTCAGCCATGACGGCCCGGATGAACTCGTCGACCTCATCGGTCATGCCACCGGCCACCCCGCCATAAATGGCCCCTGACTTCGGAGCCTCGTCGGCGTGCTCCTTGGCATAGACCACGGCGTCGGCCAAGTCGGTGGCGAACGTACCGGCCACCTCGGCCTGGGTCTGGGGCCGGGTCACCGCCATGTGGAGGGCGTTGGGGTACTGCTGACCGTTGAAGCGCCATCCTCTGGTCCGCATGAAGTCGTTGACATGGTAAATGTCGAATTCGTCCGATCGAAACGAGAAGAGGAAGGTGGGATGGCCCATCATGGTGAGCTCGGGGTGGCTGCGCACCGCTTCCTGCATGGCGAAGGAAGTCTCGAATATGGCCTTGGCGTAGCCCAGATAGCCGGCATGACCGATCTGCACCATGGCGGCCCAGGTGGCCGCGATGATGCCTCCCGAGCGGGAGCCGTCCATGCCCGGCGACGTGTATTTCCCGCCGCTCCAATCAGTCAGGTAGAAGTACTGCGAGTTGCGCAACTCCTTGGTCCGGAAGCTGACCACCGAGGACCCCTTGAAGGCGTACCCGTATTTGTGGGTGTCGGCCGAAATGGAGGTCACCCCGGGTACCCGGTAGTCGAAGATGGGGATGTCGTAGCCGAGCTCCTCGCCGAAGGGGAGGATGAGCCCGCCCAGGCAGCCGTCGACATGGAGGCCGACGCCGCGTTCGAGAGCCACGTCGGACAATTCGCTGATCGGGTCGACGGTGCCGTAGCCGTAGTTGCAGGCGGAACCGACCAGCGCCACCGTCTGATCGTCAATGTGGTCGCGCACCCAGTCCACGTCGACCTGGGTCGTCACCGGATCGACCGGGGCCTTGCGCAACTCGACACCAAAAAGATGGCACGCCTTGTCGAAGGCCGGGTGGGCCGTCTCGGGCTTAATGACGTTGGGACGGGTGACGCCGCGAGTCTGCCCGGCGTGTTCGCGGTAGGCCAGGATGGCGTGCGCAATACTCCCGGTGCCTCCGCTGGTGACCAGGCCACAGGGGCTGTCGCCCGCAGCAGCAGCAGCTTCGCCGTGGTGCAGGTCGAGGACCATGGAGATGATTTCTGCCTCGAACTTCGTCGCGCTGGGACAGATGTCGCGCTGCAGGA
>Ga0302326_10028209_pt1 | contig 11301 bp, 12 predicted proteins | sample Palsa_T0_3_FD_202264 | JGI IMG/M metagenome (GOLD analysis project Ga0302326, IMG submission 202264) | Peat permafrost microbial communities from Stordalen Mire near Abisko, Sweden - Palsa_T0_3 | ecosystem: Environmental > Terrestrial > Soil > Palsa > Peat permafrost | place: Sweden: Abisko...
GCGGCAGCAGCCTTCCAGATGACGGTGCGAGTGCGATTGCGCATGTCAATAGCCTGCCCTGCCGACGGCCCCGGCGTGATGCGTTTGCCAGGGTTGGGTGCAGAAAATCGTGGATGCGGGCGCACTTCGCTCACCACATCGGGCGAGTGGTGGAATGGCGTGGAATGGCTGAGCCGCCCCATTTGAACCGATCGAGTGAAACCTGACCGAAGAGGAGACCCGCATGGCGATCGATCCGAAAGCCGTCGGCGCGACCACCGAACCCATGCTGTTCGAGTGGACCGACCGCGACACGTTGCTTTACGCGCTCGGCGTCGGCGCCGGGCTCGACGATTTGTCGTTCACCACCGAAAACAGCCATGACATCGACCAGCAGGTGCTGCCGACGTACGCGGTGATCTGCTGCCCGGCGTTCGGCGCGGCCGGCAAGGTCGGATCGTTCAACTGGGCCATGCTCCTGCACGGCTCGCAGGGAATCCGGTTGCACGCGCCGCTGCCGGCCGCGGGCAAGCTGTCGGTGGTGACCGAGGTGGCCGACATTCAGGACAAGGGCGAGGGCAAGAACGCGATCATCATGTTGCGCGGCCGAGGCACCGATCCCGACACCGGAACACTGATCGCCGAGACGCTGACCAACCTGGTGATCCGCGGCGAGGGCGGCTTCGGGGGAGAGCCGGGCGAGCGGCCGGTCGCACCGGAGGTCCCCGACCGCGAGCCCGACGCGCGGGTGGCCCTGCCCACCCGCGAAGATCAGCCGCTGATCTACCGGCTTTCCGGCGACCGCAACCCGCTGCACAGCGACCCCTGGTTCGCCAAGGAACTGGCCGGCTTCCCGAAGCCGATCATGCACGGGCTGTGCACCTACGGGTTCTCCGGTCGCGCATTGATCGCCGAACTCGGCAACGGCAACGCCAACGCGATCACGGCGATCGACGCGCGGTTTACCAAGCCGGTCTTTCCCGGCGAGACGCTGACGACGCTGATCTGGCGCACCGAACCCGGCAAAGCGGTATTCCGCACCGAAGCGTCCGGGGCCTCCGGCCCCGGTGCGCCTGCTGCACGGCTGGTGCTCGAGGACGGCGCGGTGGAATACACCGAGGTTTAACCGGGCCGCCAACGTGGCAGCCTGCGGCATGGCATTCAAACTCACCTACAGCGACGGACAATCGACCGACTACGACGACAGCACTAAATGGGAAGTCGACAACGGGGTCGTCAAAATGGGGCGCGATGACGGCGAGTGGACCGTCTTCGTGTCGCCAAGTCATTGGGCAACGCTGGAACTGGCAACCGGCGAAGACAAGGACGACGACAAGAAGTCGGACGACGACAAGCAGAAAAAGGACGACGACAAGGACAGCTGACGTCACTCGGCGACGTGGATCATCAGGCGAGGCCGCTTGTCGCCCCTGGATGCCTCAGGCTCCACCCGGCCTCAGTATCCGATTGCTCGCGCCTATGCCGCAGCTCGCGTGAACGAAATCTAGGGTGGCACAAGGGAAAATATGAAAGAGATCATCAGTCGTTAGCTGTAGCGCCGCCGGGCACCTTGTCGAGGAAGCCGACGACTCGGGCCAGACGTCCGTCCGTGCCGACGGACGCGACATCGGAGCCGATCACCAGTGGCTCGTCTCCGTCGCGACCCAGACCCCAGCTGAACCGGGCGACGTCGTGGTGCGCGTCGACCGGGCCGGCGAGGGCGAAAACGTGGCCCGGGAACTGGCCCTGGGTGGCGGCGATCGCGGCGTCGATCGCGTCGTGCCCGCGGGCGTCGACCAGCGGATCGATGTAGCTGGCGTCGTCGGCCCAGGTCTTCGTGATCAGATGCCGTCGGGTCGTGGAGTCGGTCTCGTTCCAGCAGGCGAGGTAGCGGTCGATCAGATCGTTCATGGCGATGTCCTTTCGCAGGTTGGGAATCCGATCGTGGATTGCGGCACAGCGCACTGTCGATTACCCGGCAGGTAATCGTGGCGGTGATTCGGCGCGGCTAGCATCGGGGCGATGACGACTCTGGCCCGGAGCTCTCGGGCAACACCCGCGGTCGGCCAACTGCTGCGCGAGTGGCGCGAGCGGCGCCGAATAAGCCAGCTCGACTTGTCGATTCAGGCCGACATCTCGGCTCGGCACCTGAGTTTCGTGGAGACCGGGCGGTCGCAGCCGACCCCGGGAATGATCCTGCGGCTCAGCGAGCAGCTCGACGTGCCGCTGCGCGAGCGCAACGCGCTGCTGCTGGCCGGCGGTTACGCGCCCGCGTATCCCGAACACTCGCTCGACGAACCGGAACTGGCGCGGCTGCGGGTGGCGCTGCGTCAGATCCTCACCGGCCGCGAGCCGTATCCGGCACTGGTCGTCAACCGGTGGTGGGAAATGCTCGACGGCAACGCCGCCGTCGCGGTGCTCACCGACGGATGTGACCCCGCACTGCTGACGCCGCCGGTGAATGCATTGCGGGTCTCACTGCATCCAGACGGCATGGCATCCCGCATCGTCAATCTGCCTGAGTGGCGGGCACATATCCTCGAACGGCTGCACCGTCAAGTCCAAGCCACCCGCGACCCGCGGCTGGCCGAACTGCTTGCCGAGTTGTCGTCCTACCCGGGCGGCGAGGCCGAGCGGCCCGAGCTCACCGACGTCGCCGTTCCGATGCGCCTGCGGCACGACGGAAAGGAGTTGGCGTTCTTCAGCATGACCGCGGTCGTCGGCGCGCCGCTGAATGTGACGGTCGCCGAAGTGGCGATCGAGTCGTTCTATCCCGCCGACGCGGCCACCGCCGAGGCGCTGCAGGCAATGAGAGGCTGAATACGTGACCGACACCGCCGCAACCGAAATGATCCATTCGCTCGTACCGTTGTGCGTGACGCTGGGCATCACCGCCGACACCGCCGGCCCGAACGAGGTTGTGCTGAGCCTGGATTGGGCGCCGAATCTGTGCACCGGCAACGACGTGCTGCACGGCGGGATCGTCATGGCCCTGGCGGACTCGTCGGGGGCGGTGTGTACATTCCTAAATCTGCCCCAGGGTGCGGGCGGGACCGCAACCATCGAATCCAAGACCAATTTCTTCGCCGCCACCCGCTCCGGCACCGTCAAGGCGCACAGCCACCCGCTGCACATCGGCAAGCGGGTCATCGTGGTCGAAACGGAGATTCGCGGCGATGACGGCAAACTTGCCGCCAAAACCATTCAGTCGCAAGCGGTCCTGTGATCAGTGCGCGAGCCGGCGGGCGAGTCGCTCGGTGAATTCCCGCACCCGGTCGGGATCGTCGAGAGCGTAGCGCGCGGCGGTGGCGCGGTCCCCGTCGTCGCTGTGACGCACCAGGATCGCGATGCCGTCGTCGTCGACCGCATCAAAAGCGTCCTCGTCAGTGATGTCGTCGCCGAGGTAGATCGGCAGCAGCGGGCCGGCTGCTTCGTTGTCGCGGATGTAATCGAGCACCCAGTGCAACGTTTTTCCCTTATCCCAGTCGATGTTTGGACGTAGCTCGATGACTTCACGGCCCGTCGTGACGCGAAGCGCGGTTCGCTGCCCGGCGGTTCGCACCGCCGCGGCCACCTCGCCGACCCGGTCACGGGCGGCGTTGCGGTAGTGCGCGGCGACACCGAATCGCTTGTGCTCCACCACTACACCGGGAATGTGCCCTAGCTGGTCGGCCAAGTCAGCCGCCGCCCCGGCCAGCACCGGGATGCTTGCCGCCGCCTCGGAGTTCTGGTGGTGTGTGCCGTCGGGTCCGGTCAGCTCGAAGCCGTGGCTGCCCGCATACCAAAGTCCGGGCAGGCCGACCCGCTGGCGCACGTCGGCCAGGTCGCGTCCGCTCAGAATCGCCACCGGGCATGCAGCGCTCAGCGATGTCAGCGCATCGGCAGCGCCGTCAAATAGTCGAGCTGAGTCAGGATCCTCGACGATCTCGGACAACGTGCCGTCGAAGTCGTAGAACACCGCGGGCTGTCGTTCGGTTGTCAGCTCCAGCGCCTGCAGACCATCGGGCAGCTCGGACATCCGGCGATACCCGGTGCGGACACCGACCTCACGTACATCGGCGACCACGGTGTCGGCGCCGCGGCCGTCCAGTGCTCCGGTCGAGTCGATCGCGACCACCAATGCGAATCCGCCGGCCCGAGCGGCCGTCACTCCGGCTTCGGTAGACGCGACGACAGCGCACCGGCCAGGCCGCACCGCCAGCCGGTTGGCCGACTCGACCAATCCGGTGGCGTCGGATCTGTCGACGCGCACGCCGGCGTCGCGCAGTCGCGCCGTGACCGCGGCATCGGGCGGTCCGTCGAGGTCGAACAGCACCGCGTCCAGGCGGCGCGGGTCGATGATGACCGACATTGCCCGCCCTGCCTTCCCGGCCCGTCGTCGCGGTGCCGGTAGTCAGGTTAGTCGGTGAACGTCAGACCGATTTCCTATCGAAGAGCAGAAGCGAATCCTGAGTGAGCACGTCCAGGCGCGCGACCGCGATCTTGATGCCGTCGGCCAGTTCGTCGATGTCGGATCCGACGTCGTAGTCCGCGGTGATACCGAACACCAGGTCGTCGGCGTAGCTCAAGATCGCGACACCGGTACGCAGCTGCAGCGCGATCGGTGGAATCGGCAGCAGGCGGGCGACCTTGTGACCCATCATCTCCAGTCGGCGGTGTGGACCCGGGACATTGGTAGCCAGTGTCACGATGCCGCGCTGCGGCAGCCGGGTGAGCAATCGAATCAACCACGAGGACAACATGAACGGGACATAACTCGTCGCCGACACCGCCATGTTGCCCGCCTGTCGCTGACCGCCCTGCTTGGTCCGGGTCAGCCGGCCGTGCACGGTAAGCAACTGCTGGATCGGATCGGCCTCCTCGACGGGCAGGTGGGGCAGCATGATCGAAAGGCGGTTGCCGGGCTTCTCGAGCGCGTCGGCTGAACGCACCGATACCGGCACCAGTGTGCGCAGCGAGTCCGGCCGCGGTTCCTCGCCGCGGTGGAACAACACGGAGCGAAAACCCTCGGTGATCGCCGCCAGTGCGACGTCGTTGATGGTCACGTCGAACTTCCGGCAGACCTGCTCGACGTCGGCGAGTGGGACTCGCACGGCACGGTAACGGCGCATCGCCGTGACCGGACCGACCAGCGACGAACCGGGTGTCGGCCGTAGCAGACTCGTGGCGATGTCGAGCGTGCCGCCAACCGTCCGGGCGGCCGCATCGGTGATGCCGGTCGCGGTTCGCCAGAGGTTGCTCAGCGGGTTGTTGCGCGACGGGTGGTCGGGCACCGGCTTCAGGTGCGGGCGTCGGGTGGTCCGCTTCGCGACGGGCCGGGCGAACGGGTCGCCCTCGATGTCGTCGCACAGTCGGCTGAGGATGCGGATCGCCGATATGCCGTCGGCCATGCAGTGGTGGATCTTCATCAGCATCGCCCACCGATTGCCTTTCAGGCCTTCGATGACCCAGCACTCCCAAAGCGGGCGATCCCGGTGCAGGCGGCGCTCCAGCACGTCGGCGACAACTCCGAAAAGTTCGGTGTCACCGCCCGGCCGCGGCAAAGCGGCCCGGCGCACGTGGCGGCTGAGATCGAATCCCGGATCGTCGACCCATTGCGGCGCACCGACGTCGAAGGGCTGGGTGCGGAGCATCTGCGTGCAGCGCGGAATTGTCTGAATACGCTCTCCCAGAACGTCTTTGAATTTTTCAAAGTCGGGCGCGGACCCTTCGATGATCGCGATTCCGCCGATTGCCAGACTGACGTTACGGTCCGAATCCTCCGCCATGAGGAAACCCGCGTCGAGCGTATTGAGTTGCTCCACCAGCCATCACCGCCGTTTCGTCGCTTGGGTTGTGTTCGAGTATTGGCGGTGACCAGTGGTCAGAGGTGGCCGCAATATTAAATCGTGTAAACAACTGGCGTCGGTTGTGTAGCAACGTGGTTCGTCTCGACTCGACAGGCGTAGAAGAAGTCGGCTGTCTGAGAATTTCTGAGCATTTCTTCACGCCGCGCCAAGAGTGTTCCGGCGCAGAGCATTTCAGTCGAATGACGTGTACCGCGTTACGGATGCTGACAGTGTTATGGGCGCGTCGTCGGGGTGGAGAACCAGCGACCATGCTCGAGGTTGTGACCCAGGCGGTTCATCAGGCGTGCGAATACTGGCTGCAGCACAGGGGCTACCAGTTTGAAGGCAAGTCGAGGCTTGCCGCCGATGGCGACTCGCAGCAAAGTGCCGCCGTGGCCGTCAGGCTCGCAGCGGTAGTCCTCAACCCAGGCGTGAAAAGCCGGTGCGGTCGTGGCGTCAACACGGAACGCAAGCCGAGCGCCTTCATCCCAGACGAGTACCGCTTCGTCAATCTTGATGCCGATGAGCCGCTTCGTGTAGCGCGAGCGAACGCCATGCGGCGCCGGCGTGTGGAAATGGCCAGTTCTGTCGAAGCCGGGGAAGAACTCGCCCCAGTTGGCCGGGTCATGTGCAAGCGCGGCGAAGACCTCGCTCGGCGGTCGGTTCACATTGATGGATGCGGAAAGACGGATCGGAGCGGTGTCGAGGTCATCCATCGACGGCTTCGCAGGTGAACATGCGAATTCTCCTTGCTCGCGTAGGAGAAGGAATATACGGACCCCGCCGACGAAGCACTAACGATTGAGCAAGCGGCGGGGTCCGACACCACCGGCTGGCACACGGTCTATTTCGGCGAGAGTTTCCGCCAACTGACAACCGCAATCACGATCCCGATCAGCGCCGTGATCGGACCAGTGATGGACCAGGTTGTGGTGTTGCTCATCTGGCTACCACCAAGCACTCCGAATCCCTGGAGCGCCCAGATCAGACCGAACAGTGCGAGCATCAACCCGAGCGCGAACGTAACGACGAAAGTCCTTCTCATACAGGGATCTTACGCGCGATTTGGTCAACTTCTTGCGAAAACGTGGACCGCTGGACCACCTCACACGGACCGGATCAGCCGTTTTGTGGCCGACAATTTACCGGGGGCACAAATGGAGCGCACACCGGTTGAAAGTATGGTGGGGATCAGGTCCGTCCCAGATTTCGCTCACCGGGCCGTCACTCATCGGCACATTGCCTCGCCCGTAGGGGGTCTGCCAGTAGGTGTGGCACACGCTGTTGTCCCAGACCACATGAGTCGCCGGAATCTTTACATTGACACCCGGGACCGAGGTAGCGCGAGTTCCCGGCAACGGTTGCCCTGGGCACCACTGAAATGGGCCTTGAGACTGAGGGTCTGCCTGGGCGATGCCTGTGGCCAGCCCGGAAATTGCCATCGCGACGGCGCCCGACACCCAGAGCGACGCCCTCGATGACGCCGTACCGCCCAGCAGCGCAAGGAGTCTGGAATAGACGCCAAGCCCCAGCCGGTTGACCGGGTATGACCGATTTTACAAACCCCGAAGCTGTCAAGAACTTCAACAAGGGCGTCATCGACGAGTTCCGGGCCAACGGCGGCAAGGTCACTGGGCCGTTCACCGAGGCCGCCCTGCTGCTGCTCACCACGACGGGCGCCAAGTCCGGCAGGCGCCGGGTGTCGCCCCTGGCCTATTTCGACATCGACGACAAGCTAATCGTCGTCGGGTCCTTCCACGGCGCTTCAGTCAATCCGAATTGGGTGCATAACCTGCGGGCCAACCCGCGGGCACACGTCGAGGTCGGTCCCGACGCATTCGGCGTGACGGCGCGCGAACTGCCGCCCGCAGAGCGTGAGGAGCTGTTCCCGAAGCTGACCGCCGTGGCGCAGGTTATAGCCGAGTCTCAGTCCAAGACCAGCCGGGTGATTCCGCTGTTCGAGTTGCAGCAGGCTTAGCCCTTGTTGGACCGGCTGTACTCGTACGCGTTCGATAAAGATTCGTATAAGTTTGGCCTTCAAGCGTACTGATGCCGTTTAGCTTGGCGTCGGCGTCTCGAATTCCGCGTACGCCTGACTGCATGCATAACACCCAACATCGAACCGTTGAACCAGGAGCGCGGTGGTTTTCGCGGCTGCTCGACGGTGACCACCCGTGGGGATCTTATGACGTCAATCTCAGCCAGTACGCTGTTCGGCGCTACCGGTTGATCATCTATCCGCCCGGCACCGCCACCGCTGATCGGCGGCTGGCGCGGCTGCGGCGGGGGTGGCCGTTGGGCGGCGCCGTGCTCGTCCTATTCGCAGTTATGATCGGCGACGCGGTGTCCTCGCCCTATACCGTCCCGGCGGTAGCCATTACGGCTTACCTGAGCATCCACGTGTTGCTCTTCCTGCTCGCCGGACCTAAGCGCGTGCACGTCAAGTGCATGTCACTCATCCTCATGCCTGGAATCACCGATGAGAACGAGCAACGCCGACATACCGAATGGAAAACCCTGACTCACATGCTGAGCCGGGCCGACGACATGTACTCGACCGGTGCCATCTCACCGGTCGAGTACGAAGCTATTTGGTGGCAGGCATACGAACGTCTCGAGGACACCACCCACGTCTAAACGCACAATCGCAGCGATCGATGTACATCTCCGGATGGGACGCAGCTAGAGCTTCTTCAGCCCGCGGATGATTTTGCTGAACGGTTGCACCGACAGCAGCCCCTTGCGCAGGCTCCGCTGTAAGGGCCCGCCGTTGGTCAACACCATGTAAGGCACTCCGCAGTCGCGCCACTGCGCGGCCCGCTCAAGGACCTCTTTGGGTGTCCCTGACAGCGTTGTCTCCCGCAGGAGCGCCGGCGGAATCTGAGCCACATGGGATAAGGCCGTTTGCTCGTCCATGTTGAACGGCAGCAGATCCTGTGCCCCCGAGAACCCGGCCCCTAACGGGTGCTGAGCACCATGACGTCGGAAATCTTCATCGGAAGCCGACATCCCCCAGAACTTGATGATTTCGGAGTCGAGCGCTTCATCGACGTCGTCACGGCTGTGACCGGTGATCACCGGCAAAAATATCGCGGGAATGATGGACATCGGGTCGCGCCCAGCGTCGGAGGCGGCGGCCCGAACGACTTCCAGCCGTCGCGCGTAGTCCTGGGGCCGATGCGGGAAGCCCGGGAAATAGCCATCGCCGTAGCGGCCTGCGGCGCGCAGCATGCGCGGGCCGTGGGCCGCGATCCAAATCTCGGGCCACTTACCGCGATGGGGCGGCAGATCAAATAGCGCGTTTCGCAGCGGGAAGTAAGGCGAGTCGCGGTTGACGAGTTGGCCTCCCGAATTCCAGAGCGCGCGGATGGTGGCCATCGCCTCCTCAAACCGCGCAACCGGTTTGGACCAATCAACCCCGTAGGGCTCATTGCCTTCGCGTTCGCCCGTGCCGATGCCCAGAATTGCCCGGCCGCGGGTGAGTAGGTGCAGTGTCGCCGCGGCCTGGGCAGTGACGGCCGGGTTGCGTCGACCGGTGTCGGTCACACTTGTACCGAGATGCATGCGACCCGCTCGATTGCGCGCGGCGAGGTGCCCAAGCATTGTCCACGGCTCCATGTACGCATCGAGGGTTGGTACAAGCTTGGTTGCACCGCAATATTTCTGCTTCCACAACGAACGCGGGAACAATCCGTTGAGATGGTCAGGAACCCACAACGAGTCGACGCGGTTGGTTAAGCCATTCAGGTAAGCGGCTCGTGTCAAACTCTCGGGCCTCGGGCGGGAGACGAGATTGAAGTCCATGATGCCCACACGAAATCGGGCCATCGCTGTCCTTCCCGCTGAGATCCTGGCGTTTGAGTATTTCGCCGGCCGATCGGGGCCGATTAAGTAATCGGCTACTCAATTTCTGGACGGCTATCTGCCGGTCTTGGGCGCTGGGGAAGACACGCCGAGTTATTCGAACATATATTCGATAGACTGAGTCGGTGGGTTTCAGTAACGGGCCGCCGGGCTGGTCGGAGATGGAGCGGGTGCTCTCCGGTAAACCGCGCCGTTCCGGTACGCCAACCGTATGGACCCCGGCCGATGAGGCGCCCTGGTCGCGCAAGCGGATGGCATACCAGCCGCCGGACGACGGCCGGCCGATGCGTTCGACGGTCGCGTATGCCGAGTTGCACGCGCATTCGGCGTACAGCTTTCTCGATGGAGCCAGCGCGCCGGAAGAACTGGTCGAGGAGGCGGTCCGACTCGGCCTGCGGGCCATCGCGCTGACCGATCACAACGGCCTCTACGGGGCGGTGCGGTTCGCCGAAGCGGCGGTGGAGTTGGACATGCGTACGGTGTTCGGCGCCGAATTGTCGTTGGGATCCGGCGCCCGGACTGACGATCCCGATCCGGCGGGTCCGCATCTGCTGGTGTTGGCGCGCGGGCCGGAAGGCTATCGCCGATTGTCGAGACAGTTGGCCGCAGCGCATCTGGCCGGCGGCGAGAAAGGCAAGCTGCGTTTCGACTTCGATGCGCTCACCGACGCGGCGGGCGGGCACTGGCACATCTTGACCGGTTGTCGCAAAGGCCACGTCCGCTCCGCGCTGGCCACCGGTGGACCGGAGGCGGCCTCGGCGGCGTTGGCCGATCTGGTGGACCGGTTCGGCTCTAACCGGGTGAGCATCGAGCTGACCCATCACGGCTGCCCAGGTGACGACGACGTCAACGCCGAATTAGCCATACTCGCAAAGCGATTCGGGCTCGGCAGCGTTGCGACCACCGGCGCGCATTTCGCCGGACCGTCGCGGCGTCGGCTGGCGATGGCCATGGGCGCGATACGGGCCAGGAAGTCGCTGGACGAGGCCGCCGGCTGGCTGGCCCCGCTGGGCGGTTCGCATCTTCGCTCCGGTGATGAGATGGCACGGCTATTCGCGCAGTGTCCCGACGCGGTGACTGCCGCGGCCGACCTCGGGGAGCAGTGCGCATTCGGTCTGGCGCTCATCGCCCCTAAGCTGCCGCCGTTCGACGTTCCGCCCGGGCATACCGAAGACAGCTGGTTGCGCGAGCTGGCGATGGCGGGGGCTCGGCGTCGCTACGGCCCGCGGGCCCATGCGCGCCAAGCGTATGCCCAGATCGAGCGTGAGCTGGAAATCATTGCCCAACTCCAGTTTCCGGGCTACTTCTTGGTGGTCTACGACATCACCCGGTTCTGTCGGGAGAACAACATCCTGTGTCAGGGAAGGGGATCGGCGGCCAACTCGGCGGTCTGTTATGCCCTTGGCGTCACCGCGGTCGATCCGGTGGCCAACGAGCTGTTGTTCGAGCGGTTCCTGTCGCCGGTACGTGACGGCCCACCCGACATCGACATCGACATCGAGTCGGATCAGCGCGAAAAGGCCATCCAGTACGTCTACAACAAATACGGCCGTGACTATGCGGCTCAGGTCGCCAACGTGATCACCTACCGCTCCCGGATCGCGGTGCGCGACATGGCTCGTGCCCTGGG
>Ga0302326_10028210_pt1 | contig 11301 bp, 14 predicted proteins | sample Palsa_T0_3_FD_202264 | JGI IMG/M metagenome (GOLD analysis project Ga0302326, IMG submission 202264) | Peat permafrost microbial communities from Stordalen Mire near Abisko, Sweden - Palsa_T0_3 | ecosystem: Environmental > Terrestrial > Soil > Palsa > Peat permafrost | place: Sweden: Abisko...
AGCAAGCCTTCGCGGAACTGGTCAGCCGGCATAGCGCTCATGTGTTTCGGCTCGCGGTTTCGATTTTGGGCCGGGAGTTCATTCCAGAAGCGGAAGACGTGACGCAAGAGGTATTTCTCAAGGTTCACCACGCGATCGCGTCGTTCCGCGGCGAGGCCGAATTCAGCTCCTGGATCTACCGGATCGCGTTCAACCAAGCGGTGAACCTGAAAGCGCGGGTTCGATTCCGAAGCCCACACGCGGACGAGACGGTTCTTTATCGAGCCGCGGCGCCGGAGCCCGGCCCGCACCGCCGGGCTGAAACGGCGCAGCGCGATCAAGCCCTTGCGGAGTGCATTCGAACCCTTCCCGAGGTCTACCAATCGGCCTTGCGACTATACTATTGGCTGGGCTCGGGAGTTGCCGAAGTGGGGGCACTGCTGGGCGTTCCCGAGAATACCGTCAAATCGTATCTGCATCGCGCGCGCCTGCTGCTGCATGGCATGCTGAAAGAGAGAGGATATTCTTGTGACTGAGATGGAGCCTCGGGAAACTGAGATCGATAGTTTGCTACGGCGTTCCATGGCGGGGCCTGTCCCCAGCCTGTCGCCCGATTTCGACCGGCGCTTGCTGCGCGAGGTGCGCCGCAGTTCGCAGCCGCTCGACCGATACCGCCGAATCTTGCTCAGCGGCTACGGTCTAACGTCGGTGGTGACGTCCGCGGTGGTCATGCGCGGTTACGGGCTCGACTGGGGTGTTATATCGGTGACGATCCTGGGGCCACTCGCCTTGCTTGCGGCCGCAGGCTGGGCGCGGCGCGCGCTCGCTTCGTCCAAGGCACTCCGCGCTAGCGAACAATGATGGCCAGCCCGCAGACGATATGCACGATCGTTGCGAACGAGGCCCCCATGATCATCCCTCGCTCTTGCTTGCCCACGGCAATCGCCACATCCGCGATCTGAGCGGCCGCGGCGATAAAAAGCACCCACGCGATAGCGGGTCCGCCGAGACAAAATGGCAGGATTCCAGATGCCAGCCCCAACGGAACAGCGCGCGCGGCATACATCCGCGCATAGAATATCTCGCCGGGTTCAATGTGAACCGAACCAGACAGGGAAGCCGGGCGAATGAGCGCGACCACGGCCCATGTCGCCGAGGTGAAAGAGGCAATGAGGTTCAAAACGAGAATGGCAATTTGCATTCTTAGTCACGGACGGCGTGGGCGTATGCTATTGTCGCACTAGCCCCGCGTCATGATCGGCGGCGCACCCGCCGCAGTCCTCTTCTCCGCCTTGGCACCGGGATCGAAAGCATCATGGAGGAGCCAAATTTGGTACGCTAGAGGGACATTATGTCAGCCCACAATGGAGATAAGTCCCGATATGGCCGCCAGCGCAAGGCCAAGATCAATCGCAGGCAGCAGATGCGGACGCTGCGGCGTGCATTGGCGGAAGGAAAAGCCCAGAAAGCCAAGTAAATAAAGGCTATTATCACCGGCGTAAGGCGTTGTCGACGTTTGGCGCATTACGTGCTTAGTAAGATCCCGTGATTGTGGGCCGAAGAGACCCTCAGGGGGAAACGAAGATGCATCTCGAATGGCTGGCTATGGAACATTACCGCCTGCACGTTGTAGAGGAATGGCCCGACGGCCCCCATAAACACGCCGCGATGGCTGCCATCCATTCCACGCTCGAGAGCCTCTCCCGGCGGCATCCGGAAATGGGATTTCCGCCCTGCAACGTCTGCTCGGGCCGCTCGCACGGATCCATGTCAATGGAGCGCGAAGACACCGATCTGGCCGCCTGACGTCACTTCCCCAGAAGCTCCAGATAGCCCGCCACAGCTTCGATCCCGCGGAAAAAGTTCGGCAAATGCATCTTTTCGTTGGGCGCGTGCAAATTGTCGTCGGGTAGCCCGAAGCCCATCATGACGCTGGGAATCCCGAGGGATTCGTCGAACGCCGCGACAATCGGAATCGATCCGCCCGAGCGAATATACACGGTTTGTTTTCCGAACACCTGCTGCATCGCGTCCGCGGCCGCCTTGATGAACCGATTGTCGGGATTCACCAGCGACGGCGGCGCCGAGTGGATGAGCTTGAACTCGGCGGTCACGCCCTTGGGGCACGCCGCCGCGATTGCCTTCTGAATCTGCGCCACGGCCTCCGCGGGACGCTGATCCGAGACTAGCCGCGTACTGATCTTGGCGACAGCCTTTGCCGGGATCACGGTTTTCGCGCCTTCGCCGATGAATCCGCCGCGAATGCCGTGCACTTCGAACGTCGGCCTCGCCCACAAGCGTTCGAACAGCGGCACGCCGGGCTCGCCCACCAGCGCTTTGACGCCGACCTCTTTTTCCTTGTACTCCTGCTCGTTGAACGGCAGCCGCGCCCAAGCCTCTCGTTCTTTCGCGCTGGGCGGCACGACGCGATCGTAAAAGCCGGGAATTTGAATCCTGCCTTCGCGATCCTTCAGCGCGGAAATAATCTCCGCGACGGCTTGCATGGGGTTGGGAGCCGCGCCGCCGTAAACGCCCGAGTGCAGATCGTGATCCGCCCCTTGTACGATCAGTTCGCCATAGACGATGCCGCGCAGTCCCACGCAGATGGTCGGCATCTCCGGCGCGAACATCTCCGTGTCGCAGATCACGGCGGCATCCGCTTTGATTCGCGCCGGCTTCGACGCCACGTAGCTTTCGATGTGCTCGCCGCCCACTTCCTCTTCGCCTTCGATCAGGAACTTGACGTTGACTGGCAACCGGCCGTGCTGCCGGAGCAGTCCATCCACGGCTTTAATCAAAAGGTAGACCTGCCCTTTGTCGTCTGCCGACCCGCGTGCGTAGATGTTGTCGTTGCGGATGGCGGGCTCGAACGGCGGCGTCTTCCATTCGTCCAGCGGGTCCGGCGGCTGGACGTCATAGTGGCCGTAGAAAAGGATGGTCGGCTTTCCGGGAGCGCCCAACCACTCGGCGTAAACCAACGGGTTGCCCTGGCCTTCGATGAGTTGCGCTTCCTGAAGGCCCGCTTTTGCCAGTTCGCCGCGAACGAATTCGGCCGCTTTCTGAATGTCCGACTTGTGTTCGGAAAGCGTGCTGATGCTTGGAATGCGAAGGAACGTCTTCAGTCCCTCCAGATATTCCTGGTGATGCTGCTCGAAGTAGTTCATGCTTACTTCATCGTAAACGTTCCGAAGATCAGGCCGAGCGGGCGCTGGTCGCCGGCGGCTTGCACCGTGCGGCCCACTTCGATTTCCAATTCCAGCGTTGGCCTGCCCGCCAGTTGCGGAGGCATGGTAAAACGCAACTTGAAATCCTGATCGGGCTGATGCAAGGTCATTTTGCCGATATCGATTCCGTCCGCTCGAAAGCGGACCTCCAACGGCCCCTTGTCGACCAACAGCGCCGGACAATACCCGGTGATTTCCAGAATTTGTCCGCCCTGGCGCGGCCCCGCGATCTTAACCGTCGCAGTCTTGGGCATCCAACGAAACCCTCGCTCGGGCTGATACCAAGTTGGACCCAGGCTGCTCTGATACGTCGGATCGCCGACGTCCACGAAATCGGCATGCGCCGCCGAATACTGGGCTGCCAGCGCGGGCAGGTACAGAGGCGTGAGGTCGCGAAGCTGCCGCCCAACCAGTTCGTAGATCTTGCCGTGGCCGTGCGATATCGCCACGTACGCGTCGCTCGGGCTGATCACGAAGCGCGAAATGCCGCCCCACTCCTGGTGCGTATCGATTCCCTTCTCGCTCCCGGGCGCAAGGTAGATCTCCGTGATGCCGATCAGCCGGAATGGATCGTCAAAAAAGCACGACCAGAACAGATCGTTGTCCACGCCCGAAAGCAGGATCTTATTCTCGGCATCCGCCTTGGGAAGCGATTCGAGAGCCGTTACCAGGTACTTGATCTTGCGGGCACGCGCATAAAAATATTTTTCGGTGACATGCGTCTCGGTGATCGAGACCATAAAGTACAGGCCGGCGAGCGCCACCGCCACCGGGATCAGCCAACTGCGAGCCTGTGCGATGGCCCAAGCACCCAGGATCGAGAGGCCGATCGCGGGAACCATGACGTAGTACTCGGTGAAGTGGTTCCGGAGCGGCAGAACGGGAAGAATCACTACGAGCAGCCAGCCGATGAGGAATACCGGAAGCCAATCGCGCCGGCGCAATTTGCTCGCCGCGAACCAAGCCAGCGCCAGCGTGATCGCCAGTGCAATCGAAAGCCCCAGCCAAGGAGGACGCCAGTCGATGGGCGAATCGCGCCATGCGCCCAACGCAAACAACCAGTAGTGCCACCACGTCGTCAGGATGGAGGCATCGAAATACATCTTGTAATACGGGTCGGTTGGCGCCGGTACCACGGCGAAATGCGCCACGCTGAACAGGATGGAGGGAATAAACAGCCACAGCGTCTTCCGAAAATAGGGCCGCGCGCAACACAATGCGTATCCCGCGGCCAGCGCCGGATACATTACGTTCAATTCCAATGCACCGAATCCAAGGACAAAGACCACCCACTGCCATATCCAATACTTCCGCTCACCGGTATCGATGTACAACAGCAAGAGCCGAAAAGCCAGCAGCAGAAAAAACGCGAACGCAATCTCGTTGTAGGCTGAACTCCAGTCCATGGCGATCGCTAGTGAAGCGTTCGCCACCCAAAGTATCGGCGCGAGAAATCCGGCCGGCACGGAACCGGTGAGTCGACGGGCGATCTGGATCAGCAGGACGATATTGACAAATTGCGTCAGGAACGCCCAGATGCGGAATGGCGGCGCCTCCAGGCCGAAGATCGACGAGAAAATTAGGAAGTACAGCCGTTCGCTCAGCGTTCGAACCGTGCCTTGGGCTTCCGGGGCGAAAAGAACATGCAAGAGGCTATTTGATTTGAGATCCAGAGGCAGCCCGAGCCAGGCGAAATCATCGCCGCTGAACCAGGTGCGAAGCGCCAGCCAGTGCACCGCCAGGCAAAACAACATCGGCAGGCCGTAGTACGCGATGCGCCGGCTACGCGACATTACTTGGCGATGAGTCCTACTTGGCTGACGATGATGCCGAGTTCGCGGTGGTCGCTATCGGTGGGGGGCAGCGCTTTGTCAAGATCGAAGTCGATTAGAACCGAGTCGCCGCTAAGCTGACCTGACGGAACATCCCGCACATAGGCGAAATCGCCGGATTGGTTGTAGCTTTGGGGTGCCAGTTGAACTCCATTGATTGCAGCGGATACCTGGATAGATTTGAAGGTTTTGATGATGACGTCCGCGAGCGCGAATCGGAGCACCAATTGGACGCCTTTTCCGGTCTGACGCGGCGGGCTCAGCGCAACCTGAAAATGCTTGCCGGTCCATCTCCACGAATTCGCTTCGACGTCGTAAAAGCCCTTGCGGAATTGCACGGCCTCGCGCGGGTCGGCCGCGCTGATCATGCTGGAGAACATCGGTTCGTCGGTTCGTTGGACGGGGCGGCGGCGATGCTTGCAAGCTGGAGAAGCCAGCGCGAGCACGCTGATCAAGACGCAGCCGGCCCGCGCGGCGATCAATCGCCGCACTTCTGAACCTCGACCAGGCAGCTATAGAACGTCGGGCCGTTGCCCATGTCGGTAAGCCGGTCCGAAGTAAGCGCGTTGATGCCGCGGCCGTCGGGCGAGAGCTTCTTCCATCCCACCGCTGGAGCCCACACCACTCCCGGACGAACTTCGCCATTCACTTTCGCCGTCAGCAGGCAACTGCCGCGCCCGTTGAACACTTGGACTCGGTCGCCGGTTGAAATACCGCGCGGGCCCGCGTCGTGTTCGTGGAGAAATACCATGGAGGTCTGCCGACGGGCCGACTCCTCGTTGCCAAACGTCGAGTTCATGCTGTCGTGGCTCTTGGAGGAAATCAATTCCAACGGATACAGCGATCGCAATTCCGAGGATCCCAGGCGCGATTCCATGGGAGGCTGGTAATCCAGCGCCTCGGCGCCAAACTCGCATTTTCCAGAAGCTGTACCGAATCCGCCGTGCGCGAACGGCAGGAAAGGCTCGCCGGCGGGGGCGACATGCAGGCGCACGAACCTATCGCGATCGAGCTGTTCCAGCGTGATGCCTTTAAGGAACGGATGTCCGGAATCGAGCAGGGTCCGGATCATGTCGTCTTCAGATTCGCGCAGGCATTCGTCATCGAGACCCATGCGTTGGGCGAGCAACCGGAACACCTCTACGTTCGACTTGGCTTCGCCCGCCGCCGGAAGCGCCGGACGCGCCAGTTGCAGATAGAAATGGCCGTAAGCGAAGTAAAGATCCGTGTGCTCCAGGAACGTCGTCGCGGGCAGTAGTATGTCGGCGTGGTCGGCGGTGTCGTTCTGAAATTGCTCCAGAACAACCGTAAACAGATCGTCGCGGCGCATCCCCTTAAGAACCAGGTTCTGATTCGGCGCGACGGCGGCCGGGTTCGAATTGTAAACCACCATCGCTTTCACGGGAGGATCGTCAAGCTGCGTCAGCGCCTTACCGAGTTCGACCATGTTAATGAGCCGAGCTTCGCGGCCGATCGGCGATTTTAATTGCAGCTCGGGCATCTCCAATCCCGACTTGTTCACGTGAAAAGCTCCGCTGGTGGAAAGCTGCAAGCCACCGCCGACTTCGCGCCACGATCCGATGAGTGCAGGCAGCGCCGCGATGGCCCGCACCGCCGTTCCTCCCCGATCGCTGCGCTGCACGCCATGGTTCAGACGGATCACGGCCGGTCGCGTAGTGGCGTATTCGCGCGCCAGCGACACGATGTCCGCGCGGTCGATCCCGGTGAGCGCTTCCACGCGTTCCGGCGGATACTGGAGCGCGCGTTCGGCCAGCGCCTCGAATCCGTCGGTGTAACTGGCGACATAGTCGGCGTCGTAGAGCTTCTCGCCGATGATGATGTGCATCAACCCGAGCGCCAGCGCCAGATCGCTACCGGGGAAAACGGAGAAGTGTTTATCGGACAGGTGGCCGGTGCGAGTGCGCACCGGATCGATGGTATAGAACTTCGCGCCGTTGCGCCGAGCCTCCACGATAAACGGCCACAGATGCACGTTGGTGGCGAGGATGTTCGCGCTCCAGGCTATGATCAGCTTGGCATGGGGAAACTGCTCCGGTTCGGTGCCATATCGGAAACCGTTCGTCTTCGTCAGACCCGCGAGGCCAGCCGCGGAACAGATGGTGCGCTCCAAGCGCGACGCGCCCAGACGGTGAAAAAACCTGCGGTCCATCCCCGAGCTTTGCAGGTAGCCCATGGTGCCCGCGTAGCTGTAAGGCAGGATCGCTTCCGGTCCGCATTCGGACGAGATCGCGCCTAGCCGGTGCGCGATGGTATCGAGCGCTTCGTCCCATGAAATTCGCTGGAACTTGCCTTCGCCTTTCGCGCCTACGCGTTTCTGGGGATAAAGCAGCCGTTCCTGGGAGTACTGGCGATCTAAGTACCGGGCCACCTTCCCGCACAGGAACCCGCGCGTCACCGGATGAGATGGGTCTCCACGCAGGCGGCTGCCTTTGCCGTCATTCACATTGATGAGCAGCGAGCAGCAGTCCGGACAATCGAGCGCGCAGACGGAATGTAGTACTTCCGGCATCTCTTCAGATTATAACGTCAGCAAATGTTTGTAGCCGGAGCGGGCACGGCCGAAATGCAATGTTAAGACACTTTCGCCGTATACTTGAAGCAGGAATTGACTATGCACAGCGAGTACATTGAACGGCGCGATGGAGGCTACTATGTGGCAGGAACGCGAATTTCGCTGGACTCGATTGTGCACTCCTTCAACGAGGGTAATTCACCCGAAGCCATTCAGGAGGACTTCCCTCTGCTGAAGCGGTCGCAGATATACGGTGCGATCGCCTTCTATCTGGACCATCAGGTGGAGATCGACAAATACCTCGATGAAACCGAGCGCGAGTTCGAGGCTAGCGGAATCCCCATGGCACAGGCCAATCCCGGGCTCTGGGAGAAAATACAACGTGCCAGAGCAAAAATGGGTGAGTCTCGTTCTTGAGTATTCGCCTCCAGGCGGATAACGATCAAGTTCGCGATTGTCAAGGCCGTTCGGCGGCGCGAGCCTTTCATCGATTTCGCCTCGGTCGTGAGACCGGGCTTGAAGGCGTCGGCGATCCGCAGATCCTGGAACTGGCAGCAGGGGACAACCGGGTGCTAGTCTCGCATGATCGCCGGACTATGCTCAATCACTTCCGCAAACGCCTGGAAGCTGGAAAAGCCAGCCCAGGTCTATTAGTCGCGTCCCAAGGTGCGCCAATCGGGCTTGTAGTCGAAGCGATCGTCCTGCTCTGGGCGGTGATCGATCCCGCCGAGCTGCGCGACCAAGTGTATCACCTACCCTCCCTCATTCATCACACGTTCCCCCGCTGAATTGGAACTGCTTGTTCTCCTGGAATAGATCCCAGGCTTTGGCTCCTAGGACCACTATGGTTAAGGTAGGGAGCACCACCAGTACTTCGAGCATGGAAGCGCTGGAGCTTAAACCTTACAGAAACCCAAGAATCTCTGTTTCGTCAGTTTAATGTAAGATAGCTGTTCGGGCCGTTGGGATTGTAGGTTACAATCGGTCAGAGGAGGTCGCATGCGCTCCCTCGCTTTTGCGGTTGCGTTCCTAGGCGCACTGGGAACGTCGTTCGGTCAAAGTCACTCGGGACCTTTCTGGTCTCTGGGCGGCTACGGAAGTATTTTGTATCCCGCGACGGGCCACGCTCCTACCACTCCGCCCGGCGGCTTGACGGGGCCGTACTTCAACTTCAGTGGGCAGCGCCCGGTAACGGCGACTCCGATCGCCGCCAATCATCCTCCGCATCGGCGCGCGACGATCGTTCCGTACCCAGTGTATTATTACGGCGGCTATGGTTATGGCGCGGGCTCGGGCTACGGATACGATCCCTCCAGCGGATATGCCAACGGCTATAGCGACCAATCCCCGGCCAACGCAGCTCCTTCGGTGGTAATCAATCAGAACTTCGTTCCGCCGCAAGCCAGTCCCTCGGTCCGCGATTATGATTACAGCGACTCCGGGGACCAGCAGCAATCCGGCCTCAAAATCTACCAAGCGCCCTCGCCGCATCCTTACGGGAATGGTCCGCAACAAGCGCAACGGGATGCCAACGACGACGGCGCCACCATCTACCTGATCGCTTTCAAGGACCACAGCATCGTGCAAGCGCTGGGATATTGGATGGAGGGTTCCACGCTGCACTACGTCAGCGCCGAGCACACCTTGAATCAAGCTAGCCTGGACTTGATTGATCGCGATCTATCGCAGCGTTTGAATTCCGAGCGAAACATCGAGTTCAAGCTGCCGCCGGCCCGGTGAATGGAGTCGGAAGCGCGGCTAACCATCGCGCGCACCTCGCCCGAAGATCTTAAGCAGCGCCAAGTCATCATCAAGCTGGACGGCGAATGGATCGCCGATTTGATGTACGACCATACGATGACGCGCGCGATCGAGCCGGGCCATCACCATCTGCGCGTGGACAACACCTGGAACAAGAAGAACCTCGAATTCGATGCCGCCGCGGGCGAAGAGGTGAAGTTCCGAGTAGTGAACCGGGCCGGCCGCTTCACCTGGTTCCTGGTGGCGTCGCTCGGCGCAGGTCCCATGTACGTGTCGATTGAACGGGACGCCTAGGGAACCACGACGTTCCGGCTAACCGCGGCCGGTCGTAACGCTATGGACGCCGCGTGCGCGGCAAGCGATCATGGAAAGATGATTCGACTGCTCGCGCTTTTTCTTTCCGCTTTATCGCTTTGCGGAGCCGCCGAAGTCCGGACCGTCATCATTTTCGCGGTGGACGGTTTAGGCGCCAACGTGTTGCGCGCCAGAATGCCGCCGCATTTTCGCGAGTTTCAGCGCGAGAGCGCTTATTCGCTCGAAGCTCGTGGTGTGATGCCCACGCTGACGTTCCCGAATTTTGCCTCCATGCTCAGCGGCGCCGGTCCGGAACAGCACGGAGTAACATCGAACGACTGGCGCCCGGATAAGTTCTCCATCGCTCCATCCTGCCGGGGTGAGGACGGACGCTTCCCTACCATCTTCGGTCTGCTGCGCAGACAGCAACCCGCCGCAAAGCTTGGAATGTTTTTCGATGGTGACGGGTTTCCGTTCATTGTGGAAGCGGGAGCGCCCGACAAAATCGGGACCGGACAGGGTCCCGACGCTACGCTCGTGCTGGCCCTGGACTACATTACTTCGGCGAGGCCGGCGCTCGTATTTCTGCACGTCGATTTAATGGATCACGCAGGGCACACGGAAGGCTTCGAATCGGCCGCTTATGACGAAGCTCTCAACCACTGCGACAGATTGTTGGGCGAATTGATGGCGCGGCTGCGGGAAACCGACATGCTCACGACAACGGTGGTTCTGATCAGCGCCGATCATGGCGGAATCGGCAAACGGCACGGCGGCAATTCCATGACGGAAATCGAGATTCCGTGGATGATTCGTGGCCCCGGGGTTGCGACCGGCAGAGAGCTCACCGTCCCGATCAACACTTTTGATACGGCCAGCACTATCGCCGAGATCTTTGGTCTACACCAACCGGCCTGTTGGATCGGCAGGCCGGTCCGGGAAGCGTTCTTGAGGTGAAAAGCCCGCATCGCTCCGGTTCGTCTGCGATTCTGGATCTATCAGGAACCCCCGGAATAACTCCGTATAAACGCCGCGTCGCCTTCCAGAAAATCATAATCGCGTAGCCGCTCCTTGAGTTCCCACCGGATCTGCTCGTAATCCAGGTTGCGCGGTTCGCCATCGAAATCCACAATCCGATAAAAGATCAAAAGAATGGGCGCGCGCTCAGGGTATTGATACTCATAGCGCATGATCTCGCGGTCCACGCGGGCGCGGATCGCAAGCTCCTCCTCGAGCTCGCGGGCTGCGGCATCCTCCGGCGTTTCGCGCACCTCGACCTTGCCGCCGGGGAATTCCCATTTCAGCGAATGCCACCCGCCGGCTTTCCGCTGGCCGATCAACACGCGCCCGCCGCGTTCGATCACCGCCGCGACAACCGTCGTCACCGGACGTAGGACCCGCGCCGCAAATCATCCAGGATTCCGTCGGCGCGTGGCTTCCATCCGAGCGTGGCCTTGGCCTTTTCGGCGGACACGTTTTGATCGAGCGCCAGTGCGTCGGCATACGCGCCGAGCGTCTTCCGCGCCGCCTCGAGCGGCCAGGGTTCGGTGCGCGCGCCCGCGGCCTCGGCGATCTCGCGGACCGAATGCCGCGAGTTCTCCACCGCATGAAACAACTCGCCCGCCGCGGCGTTCTCCACCACGCGCACATAAAGATCGGCCAGATCTTCGACATGCCC
>Ga0302326_10028211_pt1 | contig 11301 bp, 10 predicted proteins | sample Palsa_T0_3_FD_202264 | JGI IMG/M metagenome (GOLD analysis project Ga0302326, IMG submission 202264) | Peat permafrost microbial communities from Stordalen Mire near Abisko, Sweden - Palsa_T0_3 | ecosystem: Environmental > Terrestrial > Soil > Palsa > Peat permafrost | place: Sweden: Abisko...
CGATCAAGGCCAAGAGCCGGATCGGCCTGTGCACCAGCGACGAGCGCAGCTTCTACTTCCGGCTCAGCGCGCGCCAGAACATGGAGTTCTTCGGCGCGCTGATGGGGCTGTCGGGCAGGTTCCTGAGGCGGCGCATCGACGAGTGCGTCGATCTGGTCGACCTGCGCGAGCACCTCGACCAGCGCTTCGGCGGCTTCTCGTCGGGGATGAAGGTCCGGCTGACGCTGGCCCGTGCGCTGCTGGCCGATCCGGCTATCCTGTTCCTGGACGAGCCGACCCGGGCGGTCGATCCGGTGCACGCGCAAGAGCTGCGCGGGCTGATCCGCCACGAGCTGGTCGACCGCGCCGGCAAGACCGTGATCCTGGCGACCAACCTGCTCGAAGAGGCCTGGGAGCTGTGCGACCGCGTCGCGGTCGTCAACCGCGGCCGCATCGTGGCGCTCGGGCCGCCGCGCGAGCTGGACTTCGAGCTGGGCGCGATCGTGCGCTATCGCGTGACGGTCGACGAGATCGACGACGAGATGCTGGCGCGCACCCGCACGGTGCCGGGCTTCCGCGACCTGCGGGTCGAGCGCACCGAGCGGGGCGTCGACTTGCACGTCGAGCTGGAGCCCAGCGCCGGCGGCTTGGGCGCGCTGATGCGCGCCGTCTCGTGGAACGGCACCGCGCTGCGCGACTTCCGGCCGATCGAGGCCGAGCCGGTCGACATCTTCAAGAAAGTGACGCTCGATGTCGGCGATCCCGACTAGTTCGCGGCCCGCCTCCGCGCTGAACGCGGGGTGGGCGAAGGTCGGCGCGATCTTCCGGCGTGACGTGATCGTCGCGCTGTCCTACCCGGGCAACTTCGCGCTTTCGTGGCTCGGCATCATCGTCGAGGTCGTCGTCGCGTACTACATTTCCCGGCTGGTCCCGCCGAGCCGGCTCTTTTCGCCCGACGGGACGGTCGTCGTCAGCTACTTCCAGTACATCGCGGTCAATGCGGCGTTCGTGCGCTTCCAGACCGCGGCGCTCAACAGCTTCTCGGAATCCATTCGCGACGCGCAGCTGACCGGGACGCTCGAGATGGTGCTGGCGACGCCGACCCAGCTGCCGACCTTGATCCTCTCGTCGGCGGCCTGGTCGTTCACCTACGCGATCCTGCAGACCGGGGTCTACCTGGTGATCGCGGTGGGCTTCGGACTCAACCTGACCCACGCCAACCCGCTTACGGCGCTGGTATTCCTCGTGCTGAGCGTCGGGGCGGTCTCGCCGCTCGGGGTCCTGGCGGCGTCGCTCGCCATGGTGATCAAGAAGACCGGTCCGGTTGAATGGATCTCGACCGCCAGCGCGAGTCTGTTCGGCGGGGCCTATTTACCGCTCAGCCGGCTGCCGATCGCGATCCAAGTGCTGGGCTGGATCCTGCCGATCACCCATTCCCTCAACGGGTTCCGCGCGGCGGCCGCGGGGGTGCCCCTGTCGGGCGTCGCTTCGGACGCGATCTGGCTCCTGGTGGCGTCGCTGATCCTCATGCCGTTCTCGCTGTGGATCTTCGCCCGCTCGGTCGGGAAGGCACGGGTAGACGGTACGCTGGCGATGTATTAGGACTTTAGTCCCGGTACAAAGGGGACCCGCGCCACGTCACGCCAGTAAATCCATAGGGCATGATAGCGGTAACGCTCGTAAGGAGATGAGACGCGATGTGGATTTTGCGCCCGGCTATAGCTGCCGCGGTAATGGTCATGATGACCGGTGTTCCTGCGCTGGCCCAGCCGATTGAAATTTCGTCGCTGGGACATGCTCCTGTGATGAGCACGTCGACGAGCTTGAGCGAGCTGCGCTCGAACTTCGAGCGTAACGAGCCGATGATGCACCAGGCCGCGCAGAAGCTCGGTCTGAGCGACGAGCAGTACGAGACCTTCAAGCTGCAGGTTTCGGTCGCCAAGGCGCGCTGGGTCACGGTCCCGCGTCATCTCGAAGCGATGACCTGGGCCTCCGACGGTACCGTCCACGTTCTGCGCGACGTCATCATCCCGCCCAACCAGAAGGGCATCGAAGTCGACATGCCCGACGGGCCCACCACGCTGGCGATGTTCCTGCCGGCGAAGTGCGGCAACCTGTCGTACGTGCACATCAAGCCGCCGACGGTCGCCTATCCGAGCGGCCCGCACTACGTCGCCCACGCGCAGTCGTTCCCGCAGCCGCAGCCGCAGCAGGTCGCCTCGGTCGTCACCGGTACGGTCCCGATCGCGCCGGCCGCCGCCGTGCCGCCGCCGCCGGTCGTCGCCGCGGCCCACCACTTCAGCCTGCTTCCGCTGGCGGCGCTGCTGCCGTTCATCGTGCACAGCGGCAACACCGTGATTCCGGCGTCGCCCGGGACATCGAGTGTCACGGCCCCCGGAGTGCCGACGTTCAACATGTGCGGCTGCCCGCCGCCGCCCCCCTGCCCCTAGCGCCAGCGAAGGATCGTTGCCGGACACGAAAGGAGTCGTGACCTAGCATGAACCGAAAGGATTTGAACCGCGAGGGCTTCAGCTGCTCCTGCGCGAGCGGATGATGCGCCCCGCGTTCGCGCCGAGCGCGCCACCCACGACGCCGCACAGCGTGTCGAACACGTTCCAGGCCAGCCCCTCTTTCGAGCCGAGCCAGGCTTGGGCGACCTCGATCGCAGCGGAGTACGCGCCGACCAGCAGCGCGCCGCGCAGCACCGGCCGAGCGCTCGGACCGAGCGCTCTGTCGGCCATGAACCCCACCAGCGCAAAAGCGGCGATGCTGTATGCTTTTCGGAGCAGCACGTGGAATGAGAGCTCACCGGGTGACGTGATCTCGTACACGACGTCGCTGGTGGCGATCCAGAACAGCGCCGCCGCAACGAGCAACGCTCCCACTTTCCAGCGCCATTTCTTCCCGTTCGATTCCGAGGAATCGTCATGACCGCTCGCTTGCCCCATCGTGTGGTTGCAGTCGTCGCCGCCGCGACCGGGCTCCTGCTCGCCGCGGCACACGGCGCGGGGGCGCAGAGCACCGAACCCGGCCCGCTCAACTCGCCGACACCGGTGATCCAGCAGCCGACGACGACGAGCACCACACCGGCGACCGTGTCCTCGACGATCCATGCGGGTGACACGCTGTCGATCACGGTGTTCGAGCATCCCGACCTCACCCAGACGGCCGTCGTGCAAGCCGACGGCACGATCCAGTACCCGCTGGTCGGCCGCGTGCTCGTCGCCGGCATGTCGGTCGCCGAGGCCCGTGACTCGGTGGCGTCGGCGCTCAAGAAGTACCTCAAGCACCCCAACGTCTCGGTCGCGATGCAGCAGCAGGGCACGATCGGCGTGATGGTGCTGGGCAACGTCAAAGCGCCGGGCAAGTACAACGTGCGCAGCGGCGCGCACGTCGCCGACGCGATCGCCGCGGCGTCCGGCGTCGCGTCAACCGGCGAGTACCCGATCGCGCGCGTCTCGGAGACCGACGGCACGATGACCCCGGTCAACCTGCAGAAGCTGCTGCACGACGGCGACGCGTCGCAGAACGTCGAGCTCGAAGACAACGCGATCGTCTACGTCACCGGCGGCGAGACGATTCGCGTGCAGGTGCTCGGGGCGGTCTCGCGCCCGGGCAACGTCGAGATCAACAAAGGCGACCACCTGTCGATGGCCATCGCACGGGCCGGCGCCGACGCGGCGTCGCGCCCCGACCTCAACCGCGTCATCATCAGCCGCAAGGATCCTGTCAGCGGTGTATCGACCGCGTATACGGTCAACTTGTATCTGGCGCTCGAAAAAGGCGACCAGCGGTTCGATCCGATCTTGGTGCAAGACGACAAGGTCTACGTCCCCGAGGCGCACGGGATCAGTCCGGTATCGGCCGGGCTGCTCGGCATCCTTGGACGATTGATCGGGTTCTAGGAAAGGAATCCATGTACGAACCCGCCCGGCTGTCCGGCAACAGCATCCCGCTCGCCAGCCCGATCCCGCAGCAGCGCTCGAACGACGTCGATCCGATAGCACTCTGGCAGAGCTTCGTCGGCACGCTGTCGCGCCGCCGCAAGCTGTTCGCGTACATCGTGCTGGGCGTGATCGGCGCGGTGTTCATCGTGACGATCCTGACGCCCAAGAAGTACACCACCGACGTCAAGATGATCGCCGGCAATCCCGGCACGGCATCGACCCCGCAGGAGGCGCAAACCGGACTGCCGATCCTCAACGCGCTCATGATGGCCAACGCCGCGCAGTCGGCCGAGACCTACGCCGAGCTGATCAGCGAGACCCCGGTCGTCCAGCACGTGATCGACGATCTCGGCCTCAAGACCGACGTGCGCACGCTGCAGGCCGCCGTGCACGTCAAGCCCGTCCCCAACACCAACATCATCTCGCTGGCCGTCACCTGGAACAATCCCGACACGTCGGCTCAGATCGCCAACGACTTCGCGAGCGTGTTCGTCGCCCGCGAGGCGCAACTGGTGTCCGGACAGGCCTCCGGCGCGCTGGACTTTCTGGCCAAGCAGCTGCCCGAAGCGCAGCGCAACCTGCAGCAAGCTGAAGGCGCGGTCAGCAAGTACGAAGCCGACCACGGCATCGCCGACCTGCCGACGGAGACGGCGACGGTGGTGAACTCGGCCTCGGCGATCGATGCGAAGATCAACGCGACGCAGCTGGAGAAGGAGCAAGCCGACACGCAGGTCGCGTCGCTCTCGTCGCAGCTGGGCGCGATGAAGTCGACCACCGGCGGCGGTCAGAGCGTCGTGCAGAACCCGGTCCTCTTGCAGCTCAACCAAGAGCTCGCGCAGTACCAAGGCCAGCTCGCCGGCGCGCAGCAGCAGTACACCGACTCGCACCCGATGGTGATCAACCTCAAGCAGCAGATCGCCGCCGTGAAGCGTCAGATCGCCAGCACGCCGCCGACCATCGTCTCGACCGTCAACACGATCGCGAACCCGGTCTATCAGACGATTGGGCAGCAGCTCGCCGCGGCGCGCGCGATGAGCGTCAGCGATGCGGCAGAGCTCACCCTTCTCGCCAAGCAGCGCCGCGCGATCAATCCGCAGCTGGCCAGGCTGCCGGCGCAGACCGCGAAGCTGGCCGAGCTCAAGCGCACCGCCAAGCTCGACGAAGACGTCTACAACGCGCTGCAGCAGAAGTACAACGATGCGACCGTGTCGCGCGCGACCGGGATCAGCGACGTCACGGTCACCGCGCCGGCGTCGGCCGACTTGGCGGTCAAGTCGCCGCACCTGTTGGTCAACCTGCTCATCGCGGCGGTGGTCGGCGTGCTGCTCGGGCTCGGCATCGTGTTCCTGATCGACTGGTTCGACGGCCGGATCCGCGACGAGCGCGACGTCGAGAACGATCTGCAGCTGCCCGTGCTGGCCTCGGTTCCGATGCTGCCGTCGGGCGACGGCGCGGCGGCGATTCCGGTCAACGTGCGCAACGCCGCCCTCGAGTCGTACTTCCAGCTCGTGCTGGCCATGCGCTACAGCACCGACCGTCCGCTGCGGACCGTCACGATCACCAGCCCGCTCAAGGGCGACGGAAAGTCGACCGTCGCGATGAACGTGGCGGGTGCGTTCGGCGAGATCGCGGTCTCGAGCATCGAGCGCGAAGCGCGCGTGCTGGTGATCGATGCCGACATGCGCCGCCCGTCGCTGCACCGCAAGTTCGAGGTGCCCAACGAGCTCGGGCTCAGCGACGTCCTGGTCGGCCGCGCGTCGTTCGCGCAAGCGGTGCAGCGCACCGACCGGCCCGGCGTCGACGTGCTCACCAGCGGAACGCACTCGCCCAATCCGATCAAGCTGCTGCAGTCGAATCGCTTCGACGCGCTGCTGCGCGAGGCGCGCGAGCGCTACGTCACCGTGATCGTCGACGCGCCGGCGCTCGTGCCTGTGTTCGACGCGGCGATTGTCGCGGCGAAGACCGACGGCACCGTGATGATCGTATCGGCCGGCCAAACCGACATGCGCTCGACGCGCAAGGCGATGGCGCGGCTCGAAGCGGTCGGCGTCCACGACCTGATCGGGACGGTCGTGAACCGTTCGACCACCAAGGTCGACGACTACAGCGACTACTTCGCCTCCGGCGTCCCCGCCCTCAAAGAGCTGCCGAACACGGCCTAGTGGGTTCGCCTGCGGGCGAACCCTTCGGGCACGAGCGGCGCGACGAGTTACGACTTGGTGGTGGTCTCGTCGCGCGAGAGGTTGGGCCTCGCTCCAAGGAGCGAGGCTCTTCCGTTTGGTGATGTCACGCGCACGGTGACGTCACGCGCACGGTGACGTCATGCGCGAAAGGGAAGCGCGAACGATCCCGATGTCACGCTGAGCTCCGTCGAAGCGCGAACGATCGCGGCCAGCCAATCACCGAACGTCGCGTATCCCGATCGCGCCGTCGTCCTGAGCGAGGCTATGGACGACCGCCACCGCTCGCCGCGCGCGATCGCATTCTCATGTGCGCATAAGCGGCGGTCGGCCTTCGACGGAGCTCAGGCCGACGGCACGATTCAACGCAGGCGCCGACCCGTGACCGGCATGCTACGATCGTTCGCGCTTCGACGGAGCTCAGCGTGACATTTGGGTTTCGTCCGCGCCGCGCTTTCTGGTTCGTCCGCGCCGTAGTGTTACGAGGCGCCGCGCCAGCCGAGGGTCTTGGCGGCGAGCTCGACGCGGTTGCGGGCGCGCGTCTTGAGCATCATGCGTTTGATGTGATCGTGGGCGGTCGACTCGGCGATGTCGAGCGTGCTGGCGATTTGCGGCGTGCCGAAGCCTTTGAGGACCAGTGAGAGCACCTCGAGCTCACGCGAGCTCATGGCGAACTTCTCGGCCGCCAGGCGCAGCGGGTTGCGCGAACGGTAGCGTTCGACCAGCACGCCGATCTTCGGACCGGCCGTCCCGGTGAGCGGCGCGACGCGGACGACCATGAACGGCAACGGCACCACGGTCTCGGGCGTCCAGGTCGCCGGGTCGTCGGTCCACGAGGCGGTGACGCCTCGGACGGCGCCCTCGACCACCGGCGGCAGCGCGTCGACCGAGAGCTCGAGGATGCTCTGGAGCACGTCGTTGGGATCGTCGTCGGGGATCCAGCGCGACTCGACGGTAAAATCACGCCGCAGGACGTACTGCGCCGGCGAGGCACGCTCGGCCGTCCGCTCTTGCGCGCTCTGCTCGCCGTCGAAATTCGCCAGCCGGCGCATCAGCTCGGACCCGGCCCGCAGCGTCCCTTCCAGCGCCGCGCGCTCGTCGGCGGTGAAGGCGCGGGGGCGGGCGACGATCGCGAGGCCGAAGATCGTGTCGTCGATCCCGTAGACTGCCACCAGCCCGCGCATCCCGTCGAGCGCGATCATCGCGTCGCCCAGCCGCGGGACCACGGCCTCCGACCGCGACTGGAGGAGCCGCTCCGCCTGGAGCCAGTCGGCCTGGCGCGCGGGGTTGCCGTGGTCCTCGTTGAGGACCATCTCGGTTTGCAGTCCCGACTGGTCGTACCGGCTGAACACGACGTAGGTCGCCTTGACGCGGCGGCGCAGGTCGGCGACGAAGGCGCGGGCGCGATCGGCTTCCGGAACGGCGGTGATCACGGCTGCGGCCGGAGACGTTCGGCGAGGCGGCACGGTGCTGTCGTTTCCACTTCCGCCCGCGTCTCATGCCCCCTTGAAGGCGGCCCGGACGACCCAAATCGGCTCTTGCCCGACGCGCTAGGCCGAAAACCCTCAGATTAGGGGAGTGCATCCGTCACCTATTCAGGCGACAGTATGTATGGCCGCGTTAGCCCAAACGGCCCTTACCCAAAGGACTAGAGGAAAGCAGCACGATGCTGAACACGATCACCGCCACCACCCCGTCGCTGAGCAAACCGGTCCGGATCCTCGTGATCGAGGGCCAGGCGCTGTTCGGGAAGGCGCTGTGCCAGGTGCTGGCGAGCGACGCCGACATCGAGGTGGTCGGTGACGCGGACTGCGTTGCCAACGCGCCGCTGCGCCGCCTGCGCCCCGATCTGATCGTCCTCGACTTGGACGGCCACAATCAGGAATTCTCCGAGGCGATGCGGACCTGCCGCGAGCTGGCGCCCCAGGCGAAGGTCTGCGTCCTGTCGACGCACGTGCAGCCCGAGGTGATGCAGCGCTGCCTGAGCGCCGGTGCCGACGGCTACGTGGTCAAGGACATTTTGCCGGCCGAGCTGATGCGCGCGGTCAAGAGCGTCGCGAGCGGCCATCCGTACGTCGACCCCCGGGTCGCCGGCGGCGTCCTCAAGCGCCGGTCGAGCGGCTTCGGCCGCACCGCTCAGAACGAGCTCTCGGTTCGCGAGACCGAGATCATCCGGCTGATCGCCCGCGGGATGTCGAACAAGGAGATCAGCGCGAAGCTGCACCTCTCCGAGAAGACGGTCAAGAACCACATCAGCCGCATCTTCGCCAAGCTCAACATCACCGCGCGCACCCAAGCCGCGGTCCACGCCATCAAGACCGGCCTCGCCTAGTGTGTTGGCGCAAAGTGCGCCAACACTCGCGTTCGGCCTTCGGCCGATCCGCCATCGACCTGGTTGCCTCCGAGGGCTGATTCCGTCGCCTGCTCGGCTCGCCGTTGGGCCGAGAGACTAGCCGCTCAGTGGGGCGCAAGGCCTCGTTAGGACCGTAACACTGCGCGGTATCGGGAATGAGTGGACTCTTACCTCGTAGAGCCGCAGTCGCTTTTCATTCCTTACCTGAGCGACGTGCTGGCGGCTGCCGAGCTTCGCGTGGTGCGGGTCGCTCCGACGTTGGACGTCGACGACATCCGGGCGAGTCATCCCGAGGCGCTGTTCGTCGACACCGACTTTCTCGACGTCGATCCGGCTGACGCCGTGAGCGCGATGCGCGCCGCGTTGCCGCGCGCGTTCATCTGCGCCTACACCGACCGCCAGGGGGCTCGCGCCGACCGGCTGCGGTTCGCCGGCGCGAACTGCGTGCTCTCGAAGCGCTCGGGCGAAGGCGAGATCACCGACGCCCTGATGGCGGCGCGCAAACGCGGTTCGTTCACCGACCCGCGCTGCGACTGAACCTGACCGAGCCGCGCTCAGCGCGATAGCTCGCGGACCGCGCGCTCGGCGGACTCGACCGACGCGTCCGCCGCCATCGGCGCGCCGAACCGCGCGCGAATGCGCCACTTCAATTCCTCGCGCGCGTAGGCGAAACCAACCGGGACGATCGCGACGTCGCGCGCGCCGTTCCGCTCGGCGAGCCGGACGATGTTGCGAAACCCGGCCGCGAACGGTAGGACGCCGCCGTCGTCCTGCGCACGCATCGCCGAAGGCGCGCGCTCGGGCTCGATCAGGGGATAGCCCTCCGGAAATACCGCCACGACGTGCCCGTCGCGCAGCAGCGCCGCGGCGTCGCGCAGCCCGGAACGCAGATAGCGCGCAACCTCGTCAACCGAATAGGCGCCGCTCGCTGCCATGCTTTGCGGGCGCAGCACGATCGGCCAGGCGGCCCACCGGCAGAGGCGCTCCATCCAGCGTCGTTCGCGCGGGTTGGCCGCCCAGTCCAAGCCGACCACGATGTGGACGTTGCGGCGCAGGTAACGGATGAGCACCGCACCGTCGAGCAGATGGTGGACGTGGCGCGACACGAGCAGAACCGGACCGGCCGCCGGGACGTGTTCGAGCCCTTCGATCTCGACCGACTCGGTCTGCGTGCGCAACGACCACCAGGCGAGGATGCGCGGCCCGATCGCGCCGATCGGCGGATAGCTCACCGCGCGGGCAGCGGAGCCGGCGGCGGGGCAGCGCGCACGCAGAGTGCGGCCGGAATCAGCGCCAGCGCGATTCCGGCCAGCGCGGTCGGCCACATGCCGGCCGACACCGCGAGCGCCATGGACCAGCCGACGTTGACCGCGTACACGGTGAACGGCAACCGCAAGGGCACCGGCGGCGCCAGCCGCTCGTTCCACGATCCGCGTCCGATCGCAATGAACGCCAGGCCGGTGACGAGCCAGCCGGCCAGGTTGCGCAGCGGCATGCCGAAGTACGGGCCGCTCTCGTGCCAGATCCAAAAGTGCACGTACTGCATCTGCGGCGCGGCCATCGAAGGATCGAGCACCAGATCCCAGGCCGTCAACAGCCAGGTCGCCAGCAGGATCGCCGTCAGGACGGGGCGGCGCGACGCGCGCGCCGCGACGAACGCGCCCGACAGCACCAGCGACGCGAAGCCCATGGTGAACCACGACAGCGGCACCGCGACGGGGACCCGGCCGAGCAGCTTGGGGCCGAGGAAATTCGTGTACTCGTAGCCGCCGAACGGCCAGCCGGTTTGCGTGCCGATCAGTTCCGCCGTCGCCGACAGCACGGTCGCGGCGACGAAGAACAGCAGCGTTCGGCGCGGGCCGAGCGCCGACCAGCCGTAGGTCAACATCGCGAGCGCGCCGAGCACCATCGCGGTTCCGCCGGTCTTGTCGATCGCCAGCCGGAAGATCGCGCTGCCGTTGGGGTCGTGCGCCCAGAGCTCGGGATGCGGGATCGCGACCAGGATGCCGAACAGCCCCAGCACGAGCGCGAGGACGTGCAGCCAGGTGATGGTCCAGGCGACGCGCATCAGCTCGCCGTCTCGACGTTGAGCACCCGGCCGCGCCACACGTGGCGGCGCCGCAGCGCGCTCGCCGTCAGCAGCGCCACGGCCGGCAGATCGGCCAGCGGTGAGAACCAGTACGCGAGCGACGGACGGACGTACGCCCGGCGCGTTCCGATCAGCACGCCGGCGCGCGCAACGGTCAGTGCGGCGGCGATCGCCGTCGCCGCGCGACCGAGCGGAACGCGATCGCCCAGCGCGATCAGCAGCAACAGCATGGGCAGCGGCAGCCCCTGCGCGAAGAGCAGCTCGCCGAGCGTCAGCGCCAGTCGGGCCGGCGAGACGAAGCGATCGCGCAGCGTCAGCGAGCGCGGCCAGCCGGCGGCGCACTCGCGCCACGATTCGTGCATGCGCACCACCGCGTCGCCTTCGTAGAACCCGACGCGGCCGCCGGCCGCGGCCAGAACGCGCGCGATCGTGACGTCCTCGCAGCGCGAGTCGCGCGCCGCTCGCAGCGCGCCGGCGTCGCGCAGTGCGTCACGCCGCGCGACCATGACCTGGCCGTTGGCCTGCACTTTCGAGGGATCTCCGGTCGCGACGTTCGGCAGGCCCGCGCGGTAGACGAGCGTCGTCAACAATGCCGGATGCAGCAGCGCGGCGACCGCATCGGGCAGCTCTTGGCGCGTCGCGACGCTGAGCGCGCTCAACCCGTCGGCGCGCGCGCGCGCGACCGCGTCGCCGAGCAGCGTCGCGCCGACGCGCACGTCCGCATCGACCGTCGCGACCCACGGCGCGGACGTC
>Ga0302326_10028215_pt1 | contig 11300 bp, 7 predicted proteins | sample Palsa_T0_3_FD_202264 | JGI IMG/M metagenome (GOLD analysis project Ga0302326, IMG submission 202264) | Peat permafrost microbial communities from Stordalen Mire near Abisko, Sweden - Palsa_T0_3 | ecosystem: Environmental > Terrestrial > Soil > Palsa > Peat permafrost | place: Sweden: Abisko...
TCGATCGGATCTAGCACGTTGCCCTTTGTCTTCGACATCTTCTGCCGATCTGCGTCGCGCACCAGCGCGTGAATGTAAACTTCGCGGAAAGGAACGCTCGCTCGCAACGCCTCCTCGCCTGTGGCGGCGGTCTCGTTCGGTTTGTGCGGCGGCATCATGAACCAGCAGCCGAGCATGATCATTCTCGCCACCCAGAAAAAGAGAATGTCAAAGCCGGTGATCATCAGCGAGTTGGGATAGAACACGTCTTCATCGCGCGTTGGCGCGGGCCAGCCGAGCGTCGTGAAGGGGAGCAGTCCGGAGGAAAACCAGGTGTCGAGGACATCCGTGTCCTGCTCCAGCCTGGTGTTGCCGCATTTGCATACTGTGGGAGCTTCGCGCGCCACCACCACTTCTTTGCATCCGTCGTTTGTGCAATACCAGGCCGGAATTCGGTGCCCCCACCATAACTGGCGCGAGATGCACCAGTCGTGGATGTTGTGCATCCAGTTCAAATAAATCTGGGCGTAATTGTCGGGCGTGAAGCGGATGTATCCCTTTTCCACCACCTCGATGGCTCGCTTTGCGAGCGGCGCAATTTTTACGAACCACTGCGTCGAGAGACGCGGCTCGACGATCGTTCCGGAGCGGTCGCACTTGCCGATGGCAATCGTGTAGTCTTTGATGCTGACGAGAAAGCCCTGCGCGGAGAGATCCTCGACTATGCGCGCACGCGCAGCAAAACGATCCAGGCCAACATAGGGGCCGGCATTAGCGTTCATCCTGGCGTGCTCGTCGATCACTTCGATTTGCGGCAAGTTGTGCCTGAGTCCAGCCTCGAAGTCGTTTGGATCATGCGCCGGGGTGACCTTCACCGCTCCGGTGCCGAACTCCGGTTGCGCCAGTTCATCCGCGATGATGGGGATTTCTCGGTTCATCAGGGGCAGCATCACACGCTTGCCGTGCACATGGATGTAGCGCTCATCCTTTGGATTCACCGCAACTGCCGTGTCGCCCAGCATCGTCTCGGGACGCGTTGTCGCTACCGTGATGAAGTCACCAGTCGTCGCATTGCTGCGCTCTGCGTCAGTGATCGGATATCGAATCTCGTAGAGCTTGCCGGGCACATCTTCGTGTTTCACTTCGAGGTCAGAGATCGCCGTGCCGCAATCGGAGCACCAGTTCACGATGTACTTGCCGCGATAGATCAAGCCGTCTTCATACAGTCGGACGAATGCTTCCTTCACCGCGTACGACAGGGTGTCATCCATGGTGAAGTATTCGCGACTCCAATCGACCGACGCTCCGAGGCGTTTCATCTGATCGAGGATGGCGCCGCCATACTCGCGCTTCCACTCCCATACCCGCTCGACGAACTTTTCGCGTCCCATATCGCGGCGATTCTTGCCGTCTTTCGCAAGCTGACGCTCGACCATCATTTGCGTTGCGATGCCGGCATGATCGGTGCCGGGGAGCCAGAGCGAGATATGGCCGCGCATGCGGTGCCAACGCACGATGATGTCCATTTGCGTCTGATTCAGCATGTGACCCATGTGCAAGCGACCGGTCACATTCGGTGGCGGCAAGAGGAGCGTGAACACCAGGCGCGAGTCCCCCGGAGGAGGTGTCTGAACGTGAAAGAGTTTTTCCTGGACCCAATACTCGGCCCACCGAGCTTCAATCGCGCCCGGTTCGTAAGTTTTTGGCAATTCGTGCGGCATGTCTATCCTGGTCGCGTAGGGACGGTCGTTCCGGGCAAGCCGAGCAAAAGTCAGCAGACTCTCGGGCATGATTCTCCGGCATAACGACGGGAATCATTGATCTTACGGTGCAAGAAAAGATGGGTCAAACGTCGTCCGGGGTTATACGCACTGAGGGGAAAATGCTACACCCCCCACCACCACGGAATTGGAAACCTGGGGCCGGGCGAACTCGCTAGCTGAGTGGGATATTGCGCGCGGGCGGGTGGCTTAGCGATCATTGAAAGGACCGGAGGGCGTTGAACTTCAGCCTGCAGCTATTGCTGCAATTAGAGCAGGTACCAGTCTGATCGACTGAGTTTTTCTGAACTGATCCAGGGTGTATTCTCCCTCATAGGGCAGCGTCAAATTGCTGCCGGACTCAAGGGCCAATACGCCGGTTTCAAAGAAAAGCTCAGGAAGAGTCTGCGAACTTCTGGACTGGAGCCATTTCAGCTTCGAGAGAGCCTTCATGTCATGATCGTTAACCATGAGATTCTGAATGTGTTCTCGAAGCTCTTTTATCGTGTAGCTACGCCCCGCGGAATCGCGAAATACCACTGTGACCACGTCTCCGAGTTGTGGATATAGGCTATTGTAAGCACTGGTGAGCTCATCTAGCGAATCTTGCGCTGCCCTCTCGCGAGCCTTCCCCAGTTCTGACCTGCCGACCTTGCCCGTTGTTGACTTTTGAAAAGCAACGTCCAAGGTCCTAAGGAGGTCGCGCGGACCGTTTCGGGTGATATTTTTTAGTTCATTGCGAATGAGACTCTTTGCATTTGTTTCAGATCCCTCGAATAGGTCGACCCATTTTTGACCTTCGGCTTTAACCCTACGCTGAAGCAATTCAATTAATTCATCCGGAGTCCAGCGCAGTGGAATCATATGCTCGGGGTAACGCCTTAAATCATCAACGCTTCTCAACACAGGTTGATAAACATGTGTTTTGAGCAATGCAATGATCTTTAAATTCGGAATTGCGTCCGAGAGGCGAATCGCCGCTAGACAAAAGCCTCCGACTAACTCTTCATTGAGAGTGCGGCTCGCGGAGAAAACTTGCTCCGGATCATCTACCACGATCCGAACCTTAACTCCTGCTCGGCAAATGGCCGAAAGCGTGTCGTACTGCGATTGCACATCCTTTTCGGGCCTGAGGCCCACAAGGACAGGTGATTCCGCCTTGCCAAGACTAAGGCCAAAGCCCAGAACTGACACGCCAACACCCCGTCCAATGAATTTTTTCACGGCATCGAGGTAAGCTTTCTGTTCCTTTCGTGCTGATTCGATCAGGGAATTGATTCCAGAGACTTGAGTTTGTAAAACCTCCTGACGTTCAATGATTGCCCGCAATGCTTCAATTACAATGTCGTGCTCAAATTGCTTGCGATAGGTCGTATAATTCAGGTCTCGGTTCGTTAAGTGCAAAGCAAACTTGTCAGGATTGATTCCGATGATGACTTGATTAGAATCGATGCTGATTTCAGTCAGATAGCGGAATGCTGAGCTTTTCCCTATTCCCTTCAATCCTACCGCGACCACGGCCGTGGACTTGAAATCCAATAAAGCATCTATCGCTTTGGTTTTTGTTATGTAGCTGCTTAGGTGACCATCGATTCCCGCATCCAGCCGTTTACAAGTGTCAAGGAAGGACATAGATTCATCACCGATTCAACTTTCGATAATGCCGTCCGTCGTCCGGGCGTCAAACGTCGTCCGGGGTGAGAACACAACGGGATGGAATATGAACCCCCTCGGGCTACGTTGTCATACTTCCCCATTCGTGGAATTAAAAATGAGGTTCAGCGCGTTGAGCCCGGTTTCCGGGTTACATCGGGTTCAGGGCCACTGGGCGCTGGGACTGAGTGGGTAGAACCGTCTCCGGCGCAGGGAAAGTGTTTGGTCGGACACAGCTCACTGCGGCAAGAGTGATCGGCATTACCTCCAAACGTCAGAATACGTTCGTCGGAACATCTAATCGTCGCTACGGCTGTCAACGCTTTTTGATAAGGGGCTCGTTCTCTACGGAGCAGATCGTGATTCTCACCACAGCCTGCCTCTTGACTGGCAAGCCGCACGTCCACGGCGAAGTTCACCGGTACGCAGATTCAGTTCGAGGTCTTCGAACCGCACCGCGGTGTCGGACCGGTCCGTTCGTTCCACACTTGGCTCCGAAGTGCTGGCTTTTAGCATTTCTGGATGTTTTTTCTTAGGTCCGCTATCGATCAGATCGATCAGCGCTTTCGATTCCACGAGAGGAAGCCGTTTCCCTGCTGGGGTTTGCCGTGATGACCAAAAATTGATGATCTTATGATGGGTTTTGCATTGAGGCACTAGCTCCAGTCGCGGAATGTCGCCCTGCTCTGAGCAAATGCTCGGGAGGACGACATGGAAATTTGTCTGAACGTGCCGGTCACCGACTGGCATCACGTAGGGTCGGAACCGCGGCCACCAGCACCCTCACAGCTAGGACGCGACACCGGCAAATTATGCCAGATGGTCTTCTGGGCCCTCGTCTTAGTCCTTTGTGTTTTCCATCCCACTTCGCTCGCTTCGCAGACCAGAATGTCCGCCTACTCCGTCGAGGTCCGAAGACATGATAATTTTCCCGATACCATCCATTTCTACTGTTTGCAGGGTTACGACCTGTCGAAGTGCGAGGATCACGTCCTCACTTTGCGGCGCAAACTTGCACGGTATCCGATAAGCGGTCTTGCTTCCTGGTCGTTCGTACTGGTCCCGACTGGCCTTTGGGGCGAGATGGTACGTGCGGCCGGCGGACCGACCGGGAGTCCGGCTTTTACCGCCCTCCATTCCCGGGAAACATTCTTCCAGGACGCCCTTTTTTCGCCAACCGCGCTACAACGCGCCCAGTTGATGCAAATGTTCGGTGTGGACCAGGATACCCAACTTGAATTGGCTGTGTCTCACGAATTGGGCCACGCGCTTTGTCAAGATACCAATGAACGGAGGGCCGCTGCTCAGGCCGAGAACTTGCGAGAAAGCCGAGCACTGCATTGTAAACAAACAAGATGAGACTGTGGTTACATCGGGCAAACCACATATAAAAGATAATCTCTCTTGAAGGTCTTCTGGCAGAGTCGCCTAGATAGTTTAGTTAACCGGGTGATTTCACTACTTGAGAATTGCTGATCTACATGCTCGTTGCAAAGGGAATCGTGAAATTGCGGAAACCCTTCATGTCACCGACCACACGGTAACAAACTACCTGTGTCGAGTCTAAGGACGTGAACTCTACAAAAAGGTCATGCCTAATCGCATTCTTCGGTGTCCAGGCACGTTCTTATGAACGAAATCCGGCACAACCTCATCCATACGCCGCCGCTAAACTGAGAAAGCAGAGATGGTATTCCCAAATCTCACCGGAAATTTTCAACCACCATTATGTCGCTGCCCATGTTGTCAATTTGGCTGTATAAGGCTAATCGCCGGTCGGCGGACACAGACAATCCCGGACCACCAAACGCCATCTTTTTAAGCTGGGCGAGGATGCTCGTTTTCCCGCTGGCGAAACTGAAAAATTTGATAGCTGGTAAAGGCTTAGCCGTATTATCGATAAAATAAATTCCCTCTTTAGTCACTTGCCAGAACCAGGTACAGCAATCAGTCGTCGGATCACCAACACTTACCACCGATTCCTCAGCGCCGCCCGTGGAGGGCATTTTCCAGATTTGCGGCAAGGTGAAAACCCAGTCGCCCACCGGTTTCTGGTAGTACACGAACTTGCCATCGAAGGACTCCTGGGCGTATCCACCTCCGTGCTGTGTCACCTGTACCGCTTCCTTTCCCTGGAAGAGAGCCTTCCAAATCTCGAAGCGTCCGCTTCGATTCGAGTTGAAATAAATCCATTTGCCATCGGCCGACCAAGTGGCCGCGCCATTGTCATAAGGACCACTCGTAATCGGGATCGGGGTACCTCCGTTCACGCTGATGACGTTAATCTGGCCGTGACCGCCTTCGACGGCATCGAATGCGATGTATTTTCCGTCGGGCGACCACTGCGGGCTGCCGCCCAATAGCGCAGTTGCAAGGCGAAACGGATCCGAGCCATCCGGTTTACTCAACCACACTGCCAGGGCGCCGTCCTGATCGGAAACGTATGCCAGCCGATTCCCATCCGGGGATACTTGAGGCTGCATCTCAAACCGGGTCGATGCGATTACCTTGCTCGGATCGGGCCATTTGCCCGAGCCGGGACGACTGCGCGACGCCGAAGATTCCGCACTTAGGAGCGGTACGCTCCAAATGTTCGAGTCCCAAAATGCGGTGGCAAATGCTAGTTTGTCCCCCTGGGGCGAGAACGCTGGGGCGAACGCGTTTGAGCTGATAAACGGAAGGCGCTCCGGCTCGCCTCCGGTTGCCGGTATCGAAAAAAGCCCAATGTCTCCCCAGAATCCACCCTCGATACCGATGATGATTCGCTTGCTATCCGCGGTCCAGGCCGGTGACATCATCCCGCGATTGAGGGCGGTAACCCTTTTTACTTGACCACCCCGTGCATTCACCAAATACAAATCGCTACTGGTCGGACCGACCCAACGGATAAAAGCAATCTGGGTGCCGTCGGGAGAAAACGCGGGATCGCCTTCCTGTGTTTTTGGCGGCGCAGTTGTCAATCGATGCACCGATGAATCGGTTGGCGAAACAAGGAAGATGCCGGAGCTCTCTCCCGCAGGCGTATTGCCGAAAGCGAGCAGCTTCGAGTCGGGCGACCACGACAGCTGACAAGGTGCGTCGGGCGACAAATCTTGGATCTGATGTTGCGACCCTCCGAGCGGAGTCATCACGAATATTGCGTTTTCAGACGTTGTTGGACCAGTCTGGACCGTATGTATATAAGCGATAGTCCTACCGTTCGGCGACCAATTGGGACAGTCGGCTGATCCGGGAGGCGGAATGTGTGTAAGTTGAACCATCTTCTCGTCGCCCAGAGCCTTGACGAGTATGTTCTGGTCACGGGTCTCCGTGTCGTAGTGGACGAAAGCAAACTCGTTGCCATCGGGAGAAAAACTGGCGCTCCGCTCTAAACCAGGAAGAGCTGTACCCACCACAACTTTCATTGGAGGTTGTGTTTTGCTCCTCCACCGGCGCGTTAAGAAGAGTCCCCCGACAACCGCCAAGAATAACAAGGCAAACAACATTTTCCTCGCTAGGTGCGTTTCGACTTGGGGAACCTCGGTCCGAGCGGCGCTGGGGATAGTTTCTATCCGCTCCGCAGCCACCTTCCATCGGTACCCTCGACGCGGCACGGTCTCAATATAATGAGGATCGTTGGCCGAATCGCCGAGCGCCAGGCGCACCCTGTTCATCGCCGCGCTGATGCTGTGCTCGAACTCTACGATTGTGTTGTTCGGCCACAGCCGGCTGCGGATCTCCTCCCGCAGAACCACCTCGCCCGGACGCTCCAGCAGCAGGGCAAGTATTTGAAAGGGCTGCTCTGGCAGGTGAACCGCGCCTTCTCCCGCACGGCGAAGTTCGCCGGTACGCAGATTCAGTTCGAAGTCTTCGAACCGCACTACGGTGTCGGACCGGTCCGTTCGTCCCACGCTTGGCTCCGCTGTGCTGGCGGATTTTAGCATTTCTGGATGTTCCCGTAAGTTTTGTTCGCGGATGCCCAGGAATCACAAGGACGGCAACATAAAGATTGCCTGAAGAAACCTGAAGCCCTAACCAATTGACGCCGAAAGCCCTTACCAACGCGGGGCCCCACAACGCTATAGTTTTGTGCCTCCGGATGCGAGCGATTGGGTTTGTTATGAGGCAGCCCAGCAGTCAGAAATGCGCCGCGATGCCAGTTACCGCTATGTGATCACCAGCCGGAATGACGGAACAATTGGGAAGGTACTCTTCGCAGTCACATTCAGTAGCGGCGTTGGCGGATCCAAGAGCCAAGCGGACCCTCAGACTCCGGGGATGAATGTATGCGAATAGAACCGTTGACGCAATTCGCCAACCGCTGTATTCGTTGGAGCGATCGTGGATGCATCCGGTCGCCTCTCCTAGCGCGAAGGATGGTGTTCCTGCTCAACCCGGTTGCCTTCTGCAAGGTATTAAGGGACATCTTCTTCAAACGCTCCCGCAAGAGTTGGTTCGCGATGCCAGCCGCGCGCTGGAAGCTCTGAAGAGCGATAATGATGTGCCGAACAATTTACAACGGACAAATAATGCCCAGTGGAGACTTCGTCGGAAACGGTGCAACCATTGGCAACATTGTGGACTATCTGCCATGACTTCGAATGAAATCGACACTAACTCGCGATTGACGCCGTTGGATGATGAATACGCAACTTGCGAGAGAGCCAGTGCGGTGCTGCGAATCTATTGTGGGGCGATGCATCCCTCGGCAATTACGAGCTTGCTCGGAGTGAACGCGACAAGCCAGGTGGTGCTGGGTCAGCCGGGCCGTATGAACAGCCTAGGAAGGGCGCCGATCGGCAAACTCAACGGATGGTTCCTGTCCTCCGAGGAGCATGTGGAATCAAAGGACATGCGACGCCACATAGACTGGCTAATCGCAAAACTAAAGCCCGGCTCAGACGCGTTACGTGAACTTCAGGGCAAACCCGATATTCGAATGTCAGTCAACTGTATATGGTGGTCGCGCCACGGGGATGGTGGTCCAACCCTCTGGCCTGACCAGATGCGTGCGCTTGCAGACTTGAATCTAGAATGCTCCTTCGACTTTGCGGATTACAGCGATGACACCGCCGAAATCGATGACGCTGGTAACCCGCGCGGGTAAGTCTTGAAACTTGAGCATAGCCGTGCAGCCATAAGCTTCAGAACAAACTATCCACGGCCCGAACCAAAGAGCGAGCCTTATCTGCACGGGCATCGTCATCGGAGTAATCGCCAGTCTCGGACTGACGAGCTTCCTCGCCAGTCAACTCTGGGGCGTTTCCACAAGCGATCCCTTGACCTTCAGCGTGGTTGTTGCCGGGCACCGTTGCGGCTGGACTAGCGGCATGCTTTTCCCCGCCCGAAAGGCTTCGCAAATCGACCCCTCAATTGCACTCCGTTACGAATGATGGGGGCAGATCCCCGCAACTCGCGACGGAAGGTGTCTTGGTTGGATTGTCGGCTCGGAAATGCGGTTGTTGCCGGGAGAAATGCTATCACTCCTTACAAGGAATCTTACAGGATTCCAACTAGCTTGCTTGGAGAGCTCCAATACCCTGGCGGGATTTACACTTCAACTGCGGCCAGGGACGCCGCGCCGTGATGGAATCGAACACCCAAGACCGTTTCGTAATATCTGTGGCCGTCAGTCCGAGGAGCAATGATGACCGCGAGAGGTTTCAACGATCGCTGAGCGATCTTGCCCAACAAGATCCGACCATTCGAATTAAGACAGAATCCATAGTTGGGCACACCATAATCAGCGGAATGAGCGAGTTGCATCTGGAAGTCATCTGCGAGCGCATCTCGCATGAGTACAAAATCCAGCTCGACGTCGGTAAGCCCGAGGTAATTTACGTGGAGACGATTCGCAAGCAAGCGGAAGCGGAAGGCAAGTACATACGGGAGACGGGAGGCCGCGGCCAATACGCCCACGTCAAGCTCAGGCTCGAACCCCGAGAACCGGGAAGTGGCTATCAGTTCGTCGACGAAATTACGGAGGGTGCAGTTTCCCCAGAATTCGTGGAGCCGGTCAATTCCGGCATTCAAGAGGCCATGAAGGGTGGCGTTTTAGCGGGCCACGAGATGGTGGACCTGCGAGCTGTTCTCTACGACGGCGCCTACCATGTGGCAGACTCGAACGAAATGACTTTCAAGATAGCTGCTTCTATAGCCTTTAAGGAAGCTGCCCGCAAGGCAAGCCCGGTCATCATGGAGCCGGTCATGTCGGTTGACGTGGTCACGCCCGAAGATTTCGTGAGCAGCATCATGGGCGATCTGAGCTTGCGTCGCGGCCGGATCGAAGGCATGGAGCATCGTGCCGGTTTGCAATTAATTACGGCCATCGCGCCGCTGGCTGAAATGCTCGGTTATGCGACGCACATGCGTTCGATCACCGAAGGACGGGCCGAGTGTTCTATGCACTTTGCCCACTATCAAGCGACTCCTCGCACCGGTGAGTCTGGAGCTGAGGAAGCTGGTGTTACCGCCAACAGACCCAAAGGTCCAACAGCAGGGAGTGGCTTCGCTGCTGCCAAGCTGGACGCAGAATCCGAGTGATCGCAAGTTCAGAGGTGTAATCGCGCTCTATCACATTTTTTGCCATCAGCTCGATAAGAAAGTGCAGCGGTACTCGATGACGCCTCACGTCCTCGCCCAGCTTAAAAAGATGGCGTTTGGTGGTCCCGGATTATCTGTGTCCGCCGACCGGCGATTCGCCTTATACAGCCAAATTGACAACATGGGCAGCGACATAATGGGTGGTTGAAAATTTCCGGTGAGATTTAGAAATACCCTCTCAGCCCCTCAGTCCAGCGGCGGAAATTGGGCGGCCCGCAGCAACGCGGTGTTCATTTTGGGGGAAATCGCTCAGGCAACGCCAGACGCAACAAATGCTCGCCACGGTCGTTCAGCCAGGTATGAAAGCCGGCTAACTGATGCATTGTGGTTACGACTGCAATCCGGATTTTTCGTCAAATTGTCTAGGAAAGGTATGGGTTTCTCAATCGGAACATGGGCGGAGGTCCAGTGTTAGCGCGACAGTTCCGGCTTTTTCATCCAAGCGGCGTTCGGAGTCGCCGCACTGACAATCTAGAAACACGGAATTGTACTTCTGTAAGGATAGTTCCCAAAGCCGGCTGTTATAGATTTGACCGCGCTTGATTGGAAGTTCCTTCATTAGTTCCTCTCGAGCCGGGTCGTCCAAGCCTAGAACGTCAATACTGCTGACATAAAACTGCTTGCCCTCATCCAAGTCGATTTCCAGGGAAATCAGCTTGTCTCCGTCGTCGAAGTTGGCTTCCGGAACAGATGTAAAGTTGATGTAACCCATTTCCCCGTAGGTTTTACGCACATTCTCCAGTCCCTTCGCGATCTTTTCGCGGCTGAAAATGTCGCCGTCGTTGATCGGGAAAAGACCACGCAATGCGGAAACGTCTGCCATGTATTGAAAGCTTTTGAACGAGATCCGATCCAGACTGTATTGCGAGCCCTCTTCCACATAAAAACTAAGCGCGATGCGGCGACCATCGGGGCGGCTGGTCAACGTTCTTTTGTCGCCGCTAACCTTCACCTTGAAGTATCCGTGATCTTGCCATCCGGCTCTCACTCTTTCCACTGCGTCGTCGGTCGCTCCGTCAGGCGACTCCCCGTAGTCTTGCCGTTTTATCGAAGCAGCGATCTGGTCCTGGTCCGAGACAGGCAATTGAAGGGAGCCCGAGAAGGTTACGTTGGCGATTGAGATTTCGGGGCCTGAAGACTGCCTGTCATCAGAGGCCGATGCTGAACGCGTCGGGCAGCCTGAGTCCTGCGCCTCAACCTGCGGCCTGCCAGCCAACAGGCAGGCTGTCGCGAGAATCACGATCTGCGCAAACCGACGGCGCATCACGGCATTATAGGCCCGACGGGGATTGCCGACGTGACCGGCGTTACACTCAGAACCCGGCC
>Ga0302326_10028216_pt1 | contig 11300 bp, 13 predicted proteins | sample Palsa_T0_3_FD_202264 | JGI IMG/M metagenome (GOLD analysis project Ga0302326, IMG submission 202264) | Peat permafrost microbial communities from Stordalen Mire near Abisko, Sweden - Palsa_T0_3 | ecosystem: Environmental > Terrestrial > Soil > Palsa > Peat permafrost | place: Sweden: Abisko...
CCCGCCAAGAGCGCTCCTACTCGGCGACCTGAACGCTTCCCCGGCCGCTCTCGGCGGAGCTTTCTCGCCGGCGAACAGCAGCGATTCGGACGCTCTCCAGGCCGCGAGAATAAAAGTGGTGTAATTCGATCCACAATGTAGTATTATGCCCGGCCGTGATCGAACTCATCAACGCCGAGCGCTGCACGCGTTGCAACATCTGCGTGCGCGTCTGCCCGACAGACGTCTTCGATCTGATCGACGATGGCCCCCCCGCGATCGCTCGCCAGGAGGTCTGCCAGACCTGCTTCATGTGCGAGGTCCACTGCCCGGCGGATGCGATGTACGTCGCTCCGATGCGACGACCCGCGCCGGTCGGTTCCGCGCACCTCGATGAGCCCCAATTGATCGAGGACGGCTACCTCGGTAGCTATCGGGCGCGGCTCGGTTGGGGCGTGGGCCGCAAGCCGCCGCGGACCGTCGCCGAGCTGCAGGCGCTCTCTAAATTGGGGCCTGGCTTGCTGACGCGAGGGTTCCGACCGCAACAGGAGGTCGCATGAGCGTTAGCGGCGGGTCGAGCTCCGCTGCACGCGACCGCGTCGACATGCTCGAGCTGACTACGGATGTGCTGGTGATCGGTGGCGGTCCGGCGGCTACCTGGGCGGCGCTGATCGCGCGCGCCGAGGGCGCGAGCGTTCTGCTCGTCGACAAGGGCTTCTGCGGGTCGAGCGGCGTCGCCGCAGCTGCCACGGTCGGACACTGGTGGGTGCCGCCTGGGCGGCGCGAACAGGCGATCGCCGATCGCGACGCAGCTGGGGGACACCTCAGCGAGCGCTCGTGGATGGAACGCCTGCTCGAGGAGACGTGGCGTCGCTGGCCCGAAGTGAGCAAGACCCACGGCTATCCGGCGGATGGCCTGCTTCGCCAGCTGTCGCCCGGGCAGCGGCTCTGTCAGGGCCCGATCTACCTGCGCGAGATGCGCCGGCGCGTGTCACGCGCTGGAGCACGGATTCTCGATCATGCGCCGGCGCTGGAGCTCCTGTGCGACGCGGACGGTGCCGTCTGCGGCGCCGCTGGGGTGCTGCGTCAGAAGGGTCGGCGTTGGCGCGCTGGCGCTGGAGCGGTGATCCTCGCCACCGGAGGGTGTGCCTGGAAGAGCGGTTCGCTCGGATCCAACGTCGACACAGGTGACGGTTATCTGATGGCCGCGGAGGTCGGAGCGACGCTGTCGGGGATGGAGTTCTCCAACTTCTACGGGATCGTGCCCGTCGGATCGTCGATGGACAAGAACGGGTTCTATCTCGTCGCGACGTTCACCGACGCGGACGGCAACGAGGTCGCCAAGGACTGGAACGCGGGAGGTGCGGTCGGTCGAGGGGTAGCCGGCGGGCGCTCGTGGCTGATGCAGGCAGGCTTCGATGGCCCGCTCTACGCGAAGCTCGACAAGGCTCCGCCCGAGGCCTGGGCCGGTATGCGGGCGCAGATGCCCAACTTCTTCGTCACCTTCGACCGGCTCGGGATAGACCCGTTCACCGAGCGCTTCGAGATCGAGTTCATCCTCGAGGGGACCGTGCGTGGAACCGGCGGCCTGCGGGTCGTTGACGACACGTGCTGGACGGGCGTCCCCGGGCTGTGGGCCGCTGGCGACGCCGCGTCGCGCGAGGCCATCGTTGGCGGCGCCAGTGGCGCGGGCGCCCCCAACGCCGCGTGGACGATCTCCTCGGGTACGTGGTCCGGGCGTGCGGCCGCAGCGCACGCGCTCGCTCGAGGCCGATCCGGCGAGCTGGCGTCGGTCCTGCCGGCCGGGCGGGTCGGGTTACGCCCGAGCGGCTCGCCGCTCCCGGCCGATTCCTGGCGCGAGCTGTCGCGCGCCGTGCAGGAGGAGATGTTGCCGCCGGAGAAGAACGGGCTGCGCAGCGCGGCGAAGCTCGCGACTTCACTGCAGCGCCTCGACGGCCTCTGGGACGCGGCGGGTGCGGGTCTTACGGGCTCGGTCGGCCGCGAGGCCGTCTGGGCGCGCGAGACCGCAGCGATGATCGCGGTGGGTCGCTGGGCCTACCTTGCGGCCGCGGCGCGGACCGAGAGTCGTGCGATGCACGTGCGCGTGGACCATCCTGAGCAGGACCCCGAGCAGCGTCGGCGCATCGTGATCGACGGCGTCGACCGACCACGGCTGTCGTTCGTCGAGATCGTCGATCCCGTTGTCGCCTGGGGCGACGAGCTCGCGCGCGAGGCCGCCTAAACACGGGCCAGTCCGACCATCGACGGCATCCGATTGACATGGCAAACTTGAGTTTCTCACTCCATAAACACCAAAATACGGCGGTTGCAGCAGGCGCACCTAGCCGAATGGCGTTTGAAGTCGTCGTCGGCGCCGGTGGGGCCGTCGATCTGGCTGACGCCAGCCTCGCGGGGGGTGGGGGCGCGCGGCGCCGCCGTGCCGTGGAGGTTCGGCGCAGGTTGGCGGGATCGCGGTGGATGCGGTTGGGAGGGCCTCTGATCCTGCTCGCCGTCTGGCAACTTGCAGTGACCCTCGGGCATGCGCCGACGGTCCAGATGCCGTCACCGATCGACGTGGCGAGCACCGTCCGACACCTGATTGCCGACGGCACGCTCGAGGCGGCGCTCGTGGCCTCGCTGAGGCGCGTGGTCCTCGGCCTGTTGCTCGGGATCAGCATCGGAACGGGGTTGGCGCTGGCCGCCGGCCTGTCGCGCGCTGGTGAACGGCTGATCGACCCCGTCATGCACATGTTCCGCACGATGCCGGTGCTCGCGTTGCTGCCGTTGTTCATCCTCTGGTTCGGGATCGGTGAAAAGGCGAAGGTGTTCCTGATCGCCTGGGCGGTGATCTTTCCGATCTACATCAACACCTACGCCGGCGTGCGCAGTGTCGATGTGCGCCTTGTCGAGGCCGGCCGCGTGCTCGGCCTCCGCCGCCTCGGCCTGATCCGCCACGTGATCCTTCCGGGCGCACTGCCGCAGTTCCTCACCGGGCTCCGGTTGGCGATGGGGCTGTCGTGGCTTGTCCTGGTAGCGGCTGAGGAGATCAACGCCACCTCGGGGCTCGGATACCTGCTGATCAACGCCGAGAACCTGCTGCAAACGAACGTGATCTTCGCCGGGCTGCTCGTCTACAGCCTGCTCGGCGTCGCGAGTGACGTGATCGTGAGACTGATCGAAAGGTGGGCCCTAGCATGGCGCTCGAGCTTCGTGAATCCGTAGACGGCTCGACGCAGCCGTCGCTGGCTCTGATCGAGCCGTCGAGGGCCGTCGGCGAGACGGTCGTCCGCGTCCGCGGCTACGGGCGCGCGTTCGCTGGCCGCACGGTTCTGTCGGAGATCGATCTGGACCTGGCCGACGGCGAGCTCGTCGCCCTGCTCGGCACGAGCGGATCGGGTAAGAGCACGCTGTTGCGGGCGCTGGCCGGTCAGGACCCTGGCGCTTTCGGCCATGTCACGGTCCCGCGCGACCGCGCTGTCGCGTTTCAGGACCACCGGCTGCTGCCTTGGAAGCGCGTCTGGCGCAACGTCGTAATCGGCCTCCCCAAGGCCACGCGCGCCGACGCGATCGCGGCACTCGAAGAGGTTGGGATCGCTGCGCGTGCCGACGCCTGGCCGGGCACGCTGTCCGGCGGCGAGGCACAGCGGACGGCGCTCGCGCGCGCGTTCATCCGCAACCCGCGGCTGCTGCTGCTCGACGAGCCGTTCGGGGCGCTCGACGCGCTCACGCGCCTTCGCATGCACGCACTGCTCCGTGAGCTGTGCCGTCGCCATCATCCGGCGACGCTGCTCGTCACGCACGACGTCGACGAGGCGGCTGCGCTCGCCGATCGGATCCTCGTGATCCGCGACGGCGGCATCTCACTCGACCATCGACACGCGACGCCCCCGGGTGCTCGGACGGGCTCGGAGGCGCTCGAGTTGCGCGCTCGCTTGCTCGCCGAGCTCGGCGTTGATCCAGCTGACCCAAACACAAACGATCAGGAGACTCGATGAACCTGCCTGTCCCCCTGGCGCGCGCCGCAAAGCGCTGGCCTGTCCTGACCATCGCGGCCCTCGTGGCGAGCCTCGCCGCGGCTGCCTCAGTCGGGAGTGGCGCCGCCGCGGCGCGGGCTTTGCCCAAAGCTCCCAAGAACATCACCCTTGACGTCGGTTACATCGGCACAAACGGGCTATTCACCGGACCCGAGGGGTTCGCGTACTCGAGGGGCCTGCTTCAGAAGTGGCTCAAGCCGGCCGGCGTGACGTCGATCCAGACGGCCGGGTTCGCCAACGGGCCGCTGCAGACCGCGGCGCTCATCGGTGGCAGCGTCAATCTCGGCCTCCTCGGAGACACCCCCGGGCTGATCGCCTACTCGCAGGGCACGTCTGACAGGCTCATCAACCAGTACGGCGTCGACAACGAAGCGTGGATCGTCGCGCGGCCGGGCATAACGTCGCTGAGCCAGCTGGTGGGCAAGACGGTCGCCGTGCAGCCCGAGTCCTACATGGACCGCTACCTTCAGGGCCTGCTGGCCCAGCAGGGTCTGACCGGCAAGGTGGATCGGGTCGCGATGCTGCTCACGGCCGCGATCCCGGCGGTCGAAGCTGGCTCGATCGACGCGGTCGTCGTCCCGCCGACCGAGGCGTTACCGCTGACGAGCCAGGGATACCCGATCGTGGTCAAGAGTGTTACGACGCCCAAACTGCAAGGCACCGGTCTCACGGTCGTCTCCACCAGCCTGTTGAGCGCCGATCCGGGCATCGTCAAGGCTTGGAACGCGGCGCGTGACAAGGCGATCGCCTACGCCAAGGCCCATGCGAGCGCTTACTACGCCTACGCGGCAACAACCCAGACGGGTGCGACCGCGGCGCAGGAGAAGGAGTTCAGCCCGCTCTCGGATTACCCCACGAAGCCGTTCACGAAGAGCGGGCTCGCACAGCTGCAGGGGACGTTGAACTTCCTCGTCTCGCAGGGTGACGCGACTGCATTCTCGATCAAGGCGTGGGAGGCGAAGGGGAGCTGATCGCCGCATAGGACGCACAGCGACTCTGGACGCGGCGGCCGAGCACCAGCTGTTCGGTCGCCGCGGTCCGCCCCGCTCGGGACGCGAGCATGACCATAACCCACAGCACACACCACACCGCCACTGTCGCCTCCGGCGACGTCGAGTTGTTCTATCGCCGCTTCGGTGTCCCGGGATTGACTCCGATGTTGATCCTGCACGGCGCCAACTACTACGACTCCTACGACTGGATCGAGGTGGCCACAGCGTTCGCGGTCGATCGCGAGGTAGTTGCGTTCGACGCCCGCGGCTATGGGGCCTCGACGTGGAGCCCGTCGCAGGACTACTCGATCGACGCCCAGATCGCCGACATCGGGGTCGTCTGCGATGCACTCGGCTGGGCGCAGCCGATTCTCCTCGGAGCGTCCCGCGGTGGCTCCTTCGCTCTGCGCTTCGCGGCCCGTTTCCCCGCACGCGCATCCGCCGTCGTGCTCGTCGATTACTGTCCGGGACGGACAGCGGTAGGGCCAGCTAACCCGGAGCGGTCAAACCGGCCTGCGACGCCGTCCCGCGTGGTGTTCGCCACGCTCGCCGACGCGCTCGCTGCGACCACTCGGGACCCGAGCTCGCTCGAGCGACCGGGCTCCCGCGCGCGGCTCGAGATGTTCCTCGCTGAGGTCGAAGGCGGATACGTGATCGCGACGCGTGATCCGGCCTTCCAGAACGACCGACCGAACGGCCATCCGGGCTGGAGGTCGGCCTTCCCGGCGACAGACCCATGGCACGAGCTCGCAGAGCTCCGAGTCCCGACGCTCGCCGTCCGCGCGACGCGCTCCCAGGCGTTCGACGCGCAAGCGCTCCGGCGGCTGCGCAATGAATTCCCGCGGGTCGCCGTTGCTGAGATCGACTCCGGTCACGACGTCGCAGGCATCGCTTCCGTGGCGCTGGTCAGCGCCGTCCAAGAATTTCTCGAAACCGTTCCCACACACCACTAGACGAGGAGCACGTATGAGCTCACTAGCTGTCCAGACCCTTCCCGCGACAGGCCTTTGGAACATCGACTCCGCGCATTCCACCGCACGGTTCAGCGTGCGCCATCACGCTGTCGCGACGTTTCGCGGCGGCTTCTCTGCGATCACCGGCCACTACGATGCCGAGACGGGCAGCCTCGTCGGCGAAGTACGCGTCGATCGCGCCGAGCTCCAGGGTTTGGACCGGCTCAAGAACCACTTCCTCACGCCCGACTTCTTCGACGCTGAGCGCAACCCAACCCTGAGCTTCGAGTCGAACGCTGTCCGTGTGGAAGGCGACGCGCTGACGGTCGACGGTGAGCTGACGCTGCGGGGTATCAGGCGGCCGGTGATCGCGCGCGGGACTGTCCAAGGGCCGGCCGTCGTGCGCCACCAGGATGGGCACGTCTCTGAGCGGCTGGGCATCGACTTGACAGCGAGCATCGATCGCCGCGAGTACGGGGTCCAGTTCAACAGTGAAATAGCCGAGGGCGTACTCAACCTCGGCTGGGATGTAACGATCGAAGTCGCGTTGGAGCTAGTTGGCGCGAGCGGCGATCGTTGACCGCGCGCCGGGGCGCCGAGCGTGTGCGATCAAGCCGCCTGGGGCGCGAGCTTGCCGCCGAGCTCCTCCGTGTAGGGCACGACGTCCCGCTCCAGCGCGCCGTCCGGGGCGACTCGGTATGCGCCCTGGACGCGCAGCGGCGGTGAGTAGGCGTGGACGGTCAGCGCCTCGGCACCGCCGCCGTGGAGCACGCGATGGATCGCGACGGCAGGGAGGTGGAACGTCTGGCCGCCGGCGAAGCGTCGTCTGATCGGCGGTCCGGCAAGCGCCAGACGCTCCTCGATGACCGATCCTTCAAGGACCGCGATCCCGGTCGCCGCGACATCGTGGTCGTGAAAGCCGGTGTCCGCGCCGGACGACCAGCGGATCGCCCACGCGTTGACGTAGTCGTCGGACCAGATTTCCGCGTAGCTCCGCGCCGAACCGACCTGCAAATCGAGTATTTCGCGCCAGGGCTGCGGATCGCGAGCGAGCGCGGCGGCGAAGCGCTCCAACTCGATCGGGGTCAGCTGCGCCCGCGGTGCGCCGGGCGGCAGCGTCACGCGGCCACTCCGGATGGCTCCGTGAGCCACGCGGCGTTGGCATGAAGGTAGTGGTGCGACGTCGCGCTCATGTCGACGAGCGGCTCGACGACGGGGCGGTCGGAGCCATAGAGCAGTCGCCCGCGGCCAACGCGCTGGGCCATCGCCGTCACGGCCACCGGGCCGTAGGACGAGATGTCGTAGTAGTAGTTGGGCTGATCAGGTCCGTCGAGTCGCGGGCCGCCACGGGCAACGAGCCGTTCGCTGAGAAGCGGAGCGCAGCCGGCGAGCATCGCGAAGACGACGCGCAGCCGCGGATAGGCTTGCCGCGCGGAGCTCTGCAGGGTTAGCCAGGCAGCCTGCATCTGGGACACGTAATGCGTCAGCGCCGGCCACCACAGTGGGTCGTCTAGTGATGTCTCGGGCGGGCGCTGGCCAACGCCCGGACCCGGATGGATGAAGAGCGCGGCGTCGAGCTGCTCGATCCGCGCAAGGACATCGTCGAGTCTGGACAGCCTGTGGGGAGGCGCGAGCGCGCCCGCCGGGAGTGACACGCCGACGGCGCCGCGGGCCAGCATCGCGTCGACATCAGCGGCGCAGATGCCGTCGAGCGCCAGCGGTCCCCAGAAGCGAAACGGCTCCCCGATCGATTGGAGGCCAGCGAGGTGTGCGTCGATCAGCTCTTGTGCCTCCCGGCGTGGCAGCGCCTCGATCCCGAGCGGGCTTGAGATGGCGATCAGCGCGGCGTCGACGTCGTCGCGTTCGAGCAATCCGATCCGACGCTCCGGCACTTCGCCGGCGAGGTCGAGTACCGAGGGCGGCTCGCCGGGGGCGTAGACGACGAACTGGCGCCCGTCGCGTCGTACGAACGGCAGCCGCCGCCTCCGTTCAAGGGCCTCGATCAGCGAGACGGTCCAGAGGTGCTGGTGGACGTCGAGCCGCACCCGGCTATTGTACAGTTTCCCGACTAGGTAAGTGAGGTTAGGATGATGAAAGCGAAAAGACCGGGTCGCTTCGCGGCCGCGGGCCTCCTCACCCGGGTCGGTCGGGCGCTGCTGAGCGGCCGGGGGTCGCCGCGCCGGTCTGCGGGGCGGCAAATCGTCCAGCTATCCGGCCATGCCGATCGCACGGGACGCGAGGCGTTCGTTGCGCAGGTCAGTCGACGCGGCGGGCGGGCCGAAGTAGCTGTGTTGCTGGCCGACGGCAGCGACGCGACGGCGCGGCTCGACGTCGGTGAGCTCGACTGGCTCGATGTGCGAACGGGGGATATCGTGCTCGTGCGCCGCAGCGAGTGCGCCGCTTTCAGCGCGTGACCCAGGACTCGGGCTCGCGCGCGAGTCTCTCGACGCGGCTCGGGAGGTGTCCGGCCGCTAGGTCGGCAAACGTCACGCCCTCGAGTACCTCGCGCATATTCGTGCGCAGCGCGATCCAGACGAGCTGGACCGGCTCGGCGCTGCCGCCGTAGTGCAATGCCTCCGGCGCTTCGCCGCGGACCGCCGCAAGCGGACCCTCGATAGCTCGCAGGACGTCGGCGACGGTGATCTGCTCCGCTGGGCGTGCGAGGCGGTGCCCGCCATCCGGGCCGCGCTGGCTGGCGACCAGCCGGGCGATCCTCAGCTCGTGGAGAATCTTCTGGAGAAACGGCATCGGGATGTCCTGCCGGCTGGCGATGAACTCAGCAGTCAGCGATCCCTCGCCCGCGCCTGCGAGCTCGACCGCGGCGCGCACCGCGTAATCCGCTTTGGCCGACACTCGCACGTCCGCCATTCTCGCTCACTCGGCCGATGCGTGCTCGATACGACGTCCCAGATAAATACGCCTATTTCGATCGTTTTTCCCGGCATTGACGGGTGGTGAAGCGGAGACTAGTTTGTTGAGCATGTGGACCAGTTCGCACTGGATTAGGCCGCAAACTGCGGGCGGCTACACAGAGCCCGCAGCGTTTGGTCATATCGCCGGCGCCGGCGCCGACGCGGCGCTCGCGTCGGACGTCGGCGTTGCTGCGGTGGTGCACCGTGCCGATTGCAAGGCCGGGCGATGTTGAGGACCGGCGCCGAGGCGCCACGCCCGCACGCCTCCCGAAGCCGTCCGACCGTCGCGATCGTCGGAGGCGGGGCCAGCGGGATGCTCTTCGCCGCGCAGCTGCTGCACGCCGGTGTCGTGGCCGGTGCCAGCCTCAAAGCGGTGTTGCTCGATCGGCGCGAGGACCTCGGCGGCGTCGCCTACTCGACGCCCGATCAAAGCCACCGCCTCAATGTCGCAGCGGCCTGCATGTCAGCCTTTCCCGACGTCCCCGATCACTTCGTCCGTTGGCGCGAACAGCCCGGCGGGAAAGCGAGCGAGCCCGGTGCGTATGCACCGCGGGCCGAATACCGGCGCTACCTCAGCGCAGTGCTCGCGGCTGCGCAACGGCGTGCCGCGCCGGCGGTGTCCCTGGAGCGGCTCGTCGCCGAGGTCGCGGCAGTCGAGCCCGCGCATGACCGCGTCAGACTGCGGCTGGCCGGCGGCGGCGCCATCGACGCTGATATCGCGGTGCTCGCCCTTGGGAACCTACCTGCGGCAGCACCGCCCGGTTGCGAGGAGCTCGCGGATCACCCGCGCTTTGTCTGCGATCCGTGGTCGCCGGGCGAGATCGAGCGGACCGCGGCCGCCGACGATGGGCCCGTACTGCTGATCGGCAGCGGCCTGACGATGGTCGACATGGCGCTCTCGCTCGCGAGGTTCCGGCCCGACGCGCCCCTCATCGCGATGTCGCGAAACGGTCTCCTGCCGCGGGCACACCTCCCCGGGTGCGTTGCGCCGATGCCGGCGCCGACTCGCGTCGACCCGCACGTCTCGTTCGCCGAGCTGGTCGATCGCGTGCTACGCCAGGCGGCCGACGGAAGTGCGCGCTGGCGCGAGTTGGTCGACGGCCTGCGGCCGGTCACGCAGGCACACTGGCGCCGCCTGAGCTTCGAGCAGCGCGCCGCGTTCATGACGACGCGGCATCGCGCATGGAGCGTCCTCCGTCACCGCATGGCGCCGGAGGTCGCAGCCCGCCTATGCGAGCTGCTCGCCAGCGGCCGCCTGGATCTGCACCGCGGTGCGCCGGAGCTGACGCCAGGCCGTGGCGAACAACTCGCGCTGACCCTCCCGGGGGGCCAACGTGTCGCCCTGTCGCTTGCGATCAACTGCACCGGTCCGGTGCTCGATCCGCGAGCCAGTGCGCAGCCGCTCGTCCGCCAGCTGCTCGCCGCCGGGCACGTCCGCGCGCATCCGCTCGGCCTAGGCTTCGACACAGCCCCCGGCGGTGCCTTTCGCCGAGCGGACGGGGCGTCCCACCCGCGCCTCCTCACCCTCGGACCCCCGCGCATCGGCGAGCTGTACGAAACAACCGCCGTGCCCGAGATCCGCGAACAGGCGCTGGAGCTCGCGCTGAACGTCGTCGCGAGGCTGAGCGGCGAGCGTGATGCCATGCAGGTCAGCGCACGCGCCGGCTGATGAGCGCTGGTTCGGTCGGGAGGCGCGCCGTCGAAGGCTGATCGCTCCTGCGGGCTGCCTGCGCGGACGCAGATGTGCGCTCATCCGTCGCGGCGCGCGGGCGCGCGGGCGCCCCACGTGTCGCGCTCTCGAGCGGTACGGGTAATCTCAGCCAGTCGTGCAAGCCCGGCGCGGGGCCGTTTTACACGAGGGGAGCGTTCCTGTCTGAAAGACGAATCACGGCCGTTCTTGGCGCGGGTGCGCTCGGCGCAGCGATGGCTGCTCGGCTCGGCGAAACGGGCGACGAGGTTCGGTTGTGGAACCGCACGCCCGAGCGGGCTCGGGCTGCCGCGGCGCAGGCGCGGGGCGTCACGGTAGTTGCTGGCACGACTGAGGCCCTCAGCGGTGCCTCTGCGGTGCTCACCGTGCTGCGCGATGGTGAAGCCGTCGCTGAGGTCATGGCCGGTGCGATCTCGGGGCTCGATCCTGACGCGGTGTGGATACAGGCCAGCACGGTTGGCCCGCGCAGCGCCCGTGCTCTCGCCGATCTGGCTCGCGACCACGGCGTCGCCTATCTCGACGCGCCGGTCTCTGGCAGCACCACGCCCGCCCGCGAGGGGCGGCTCGTTTGGCTGGTCGCCGGCGCGGATTCCGCTTTGAATCGGGCACGACCTGTGCTTGACGCGCTCGGATCCTCGGTGCTGCACGTCGGGACGGGGGTCGAGGGCAGCTCCTTGAAACTGGCGGTCAATGCTTGGATGACCGCGGCGACCGTCGCGATG